>Ga0247831_1000348_pt1 | contig 101557 bp, 112 predicted proteins | sample LaCruzMarch2015__9_FD_192406 | JGI IMG/M metagenome (GOLD analysis project Ga0247831, IMG submission 192406) | Freshwater microbial communities from meromictic Lake La Cruz, Castile-La Mancha, Spain - LaCruzMarch2015_1m | ecosystem: Environmental > Aquatic > Freshwater > Lake | place: Spain...
GAGCGCTTCATTATAGGCGGGCCAGTTCCGGGTCTTGTAGGCGGGGGGTGTGGGTCTGCTCATGCACCACAGCTACCACGCTGGATTCACGAGATGAATCCCTCACGCGATTTGTGCAACAGAGCCAGTGCGCTGGGTGAAAAGCTGTTCTGCGAACACCTCAACGTGAAGGTCTGGTTCGGTCTTGAGCCGCTCGCCGTAAGCGATATTAAACACTTCGCTGTCGGCGCGAATTCCCGGCGTCGCGTCAAGCATTTGGCTTAGAACCGTGCTGCCACACCGCCCGATGTGAAAGACCGCCGTTCGTGTCGCCATTATTGCGCCTCCGAATTGCAGGCGGATCCCGTCGGCATGTTGGTCAACACGTCTGGCAAGATAGACCTTTTTCGTTGCAGCGTACAGAATTCCGTCACGTTCAACTCCCCTCTCCATTGTGTTCCCGCGATCCATCGGTGCGCATCACCCCATCACCGCCAGCACGCCCAGCAGGAACCCGATCTCGCTGCATTGTTGCACCGCGCCCAGACAATCGCCGGTATAGCCGCCCAACCGGGGCTCGAAGCGCCGCCGCATCGCGACATGCCCGGCCACCAGCCCCAACGCCCCCGTCAGAACCGCCCAGACCGGCACCACCAGCATCAGCGCCAGCGTCACCACCCCCAGCGTCCAGCCGATCACCGTCAGCCCGCCCGCGTCGATGCCGTTGGCCACCGGCTTGCCGGTGCCGTGGTCGCGCAGATAGCTGGACGACGCGATGACCCAGACCGCCGAAGCCCGGCTGGCCGCATGCCCCGCCACGAGGACCATCGGCACCACCGCAGGTGGCAGTGCCGCGAGAACCGCGATCTTGCCGCCCAGCATCAGTCCCAGCCCCAGCGTGCCATAGGTGCCAAGGCGGCTGTCGCGCATGATCTCCAGCACCCGCTCGCGGGTCTGCCCGCCGCCCAGCCCGTCGCAGGCATCGGCAAAGCCATCCTCGTGGAACGCGCCGGTGATCAGCACCGACGCCGCCGTGCAGACCACCGCCGCCACCAGCGGCGGGAACAGCAGGCTGCTTGCCCACCAGACGCCGGCCACCATCGCGCCGATCAGCACCCCGACGCCGGGATACCAGCGCGGGGTCGCCTCCAGCCGGTCGGGGGAAAAGTCCACCCGCACCGGCAGCCGGGTCAGAAACTGCACGGCCAGCAAGAACACCGGCCCCTCCGCCCTGATCCAGCGGTTCAGGTCCATTTGGCAATCGGCGGCAGGCTCATCAGCACGGCATTGGCGTCATGCCCGGTTTCCAGGCCGAACTTGGTGCCCCGGTCGTAGACGAGGTTGTATTCAGCATAAAGCCCGCGATGCACCAGTTGCACCTCGCGGTCGGCGTCGGTCCAGGGCGTCTCGATCCGCCGTTCGACCAGCGGCACAAAGGTCGGCAAAAACGACGCCCCCACATCGCGGGTCAGCGCGAAATCCGCCTCCCAGTCGCCGGTATTGCGATCGTCATAGAAGATCCCGCCCACCCCGCGCGCCCGGCCCCGGTGCGGGATGAAGAAATACTCGTCCGCCCAAGCCTTGTATTTCGGATAAAGATCAAGGCCATGCGGATCGCAGGCGGCCTGCATCCCGGCGTGGAAATGCGCGGTATCTTCGGGGTATTCGAGGCAGGGGTTCAGATCCGCCCCGCCGCCGAACCACCAGGCATGCGGCGTCCAGAACATCCGGGTGTTCATGTGCACCGCCGGGCAATGCGGGTTGACCATGTGCGCCACCAAGCTGATGCCGCTGGCCCAGAACCGGGGATCCTCGGCCATTCCCGGCACCCCGCGCGCCGCCATCGCCTTTTGCGCCCGATCCCCCAGCGTGCCGTGGACTTCGGACACGTTCACCCCGACCTTTTCGAACACCCGCCCACCGCGCAGCACGCTCATCAACCCGCCGCCGCCATCGGCGCGGGTCGTCGGGCTGACCTCGAACCGGCCCGGCGCGCCCGATCCGTGGGCATCCTCCAACCCTTCGAACGCCGCCACGATCCGGTCGCGCAAGCTGCGGAACCAGCCGGAGGCCTGACGTTTGCGGTCATCGAAATCTGGTGTCATCGCGGCCCCCCCTTGTGCATTGCTTCTTGCTATCAGCCCTTCGCGCGCCTGCCAACCGGCCGGGGCAGTTGTGAATTGGCATTTGCGCGCCGGGGGGATAGCGTCGGGGAAAACAAGGAAGGGTCCTGATGAAACGCCTGTCCGGTCTTGCCCTGCTCTGCGCCCTCGCGGCCTGCGGCACCCCGCAAGAGCAGTGCATCAACGCCGTCACCCGCGACATGCGGGTGGTGGACCGGCTGATCGCCGAGGCCGAGGGCAATCTGCAGCGCGGCTACGGGTTCGAATATGTCACGGTGATGGAGATCGACTACGTGCCCTGCGGCACCCAAACCAACCCGAACCGGGTCTGTGCCGTGCGCCGCCCCGAACAGGAACGCCGCCCGGTGGCGATCGATCTGGCCGCCGAACAGGTCAAGCTGACGCAATTGCGGGCGAAACGCGCGCAGCAGGCCAAGGCGGCTGCCCCGGCCATCGCCCAATGCCGGATCGACAACCCCGAATGACAGCAGGCGGCGGTCAGTAGGCGGGCACCGCCACCGCATCCAGCAGACTGCGCCCGCCATCCACCGTCAGGATCTGCCCGGTGATAAAACTCGCCGCGTCCGACGCCAGAAACTGCACGGTTTCCACCAGTTCCGACGCGGGCGCGACCCTGTGCAGCGGCGTGCCCGCCTCGATCGCGGCCAGATAGTCGGGGTTCTCGCGGATCGCGCCCTGCAGACTGGCGCTCATCAGCGACCCGAAGGCCACCGCATTGACCCGGATGCCCTTGGCGGCAAATTCGACCGCCAGGCTGCGGGTCATCTGGTCGATAGCTGCACAACTGATCGAATAGCCCAGCATCCCCGGTCGAGTCTGCCGCGCCGCAATCGACGACAGGTTGATGATCGACCCGATGGTGCCGTCGGTCTCGCCCAGTTTCGCCGCGCGCTGGATCATCCGTTTCGCCGTCATCTGCGACAGGCGCAGCGCGGTGAACAGGTTCTGCTGCAGCAGCTCTTCCACCGCGTCCTCTTCGGCGCACATCCCTTCGGACACCCGGCACTGGCGGCTGGCATTGACCAGAACATCGACCCGGTCAAAGGCGTCGATGGTGGCCGACAGCAGGTTGACCGCCGTCAGCTTTTGCCGCAGGTCGCCCGCGAACATCCGCACCGTCCCTTCGGTGCGCGCCTCGGCCCCCACTTCGGCCTCCAGCCGGGCTTCGTCCATGTCGACGAACATCACGTTCGCGCCCTTGTCCTGAAAGTGGCGGGCGATGGCCAGACCGATTCCGTTGGCGGCCCCCGTCACGATGGCAGTCTTTCCGGCGATGGACAGGGTCATGCGGCAGCCTTTTTCATATCGCTACCGCATCCGGATCGGAGCGGTGGCACGGGTCAGACGGAACGCGGCGTCACCGCCGAGGTGTTCGACACTGCGGAACAAGCGGGACAGCACAGGATCGTAGGGCAAATGCCGGTTGGCGACCAGCCAAAGACTGCCGTCGGGGGCCAATCCCCGGTGTGCTGCCTCGATAAACGCCACTCCGAGGCCGGGATCCGCGGCGCGCCCGATGTGAAACGGCGGATTCATCACCACCGCGCCCCACAGCCGGTCCGGGCGGAAGGTGGTGGCATCCGCCCAATGGAACGCCGCACGCGGGTCGGGCAGGTTGATCCGGGCACAGTCGAGCGCCACGCGGTCGGCCTCGACCACATCCAGATGCCTGACGCCGGGCCTGCGCAGGATCGCGCGCGACAGATAGCCCCAGCCTGCCCCCAGATCGCCCACCTTGGCCGACAGATCCGCAGGCAGCGCCGCCGCCAGCAGGGCCGACCCCCGGTCCACCCCATCGGCGGAAAACACCCCGGGCAGGGTCACGAAGCCGTCGTCCAGCGTGCGTTTCTCTGCAGCCCACTCTGCCGGGACCCCGCCGGCAGGAAAGTTGAACAGCTTGCCATGCGCCTTGGACAGCGGGTCGGAAAGCTTTGGCATCACCGCCCGGCATTCCTTGAACACCGCGTCGATCCCGTCGGTCTTCTGCCCGTCCACCGCGATCGCGGCCCCCGGCACCACCGCCGCCGACGCCACCGCCAGCAGCCCGCGCGCCTCGGCCTTGGCGCGCGGCAGGCAGACCAGCCCTGCGGCGAACGGCCCGTCTGCCGCCAGCCGATAGCCCAGTGCGGCAAAATGGTCATGGTCGGGCTTGAAACTGGTCAGCACCACGACCCGCGCCTGTGGCAGGGCAGACAGGTCATCGCCGGTGCGCGGCCCCCATACCGCAATGTCACCGGCGGCGGGCAGCCCCCACGCGCCAGAGGCCAGCGCCATATCAAGCCGGGACATGCGCATGGGGGCCGACGCCGCGGCCTAGTCCTTTTCCATCGTGCACTGCAGCGGATGCTGGTGGCGGCGCGCGAAATCCATCACCTGCGCCACCTTGGTTTCCGCCACCTCGAACGAGAAAACCCCCACCACCGCCAGCCCCTTCTTGTGGACCGTCAGCATGATCTCGAAGCTTTGCGCATGGCTGAGGCCGAAAAACCGCTCCAGCACATGCACCACGAACTCCATCGGGGTGTAGTCGTCATTCAGCAGCAGCACCTTGTACATCGGCGGCCGCGCCGTCTGGGTGCGCGTCTTGGTCAGAACCGAGGAGTCATCCCCCGGCCCTTTCGGCCCATCCGACAATTCAAATGGCAACAAGGGCACGGGCATGCTCCGCAAGGGGACTGGGTGGGAACGGGGTTGCACCGGACAACCGGCTTGTTACGAATATAGACGATTCTGCCCGGCGGAAAAGACCCCGCGCTGCCAGAACGGGGGAAAGATGGCGCACCTGACCTGCATCGGCTTTGACGCCGACGATACGCTTTGGCAAAACGAGACGTTCTTTCGCCTGACCCAGGATCGGTTTCTGGCGCTGTTGGCCGATCACGCCGACCCCGATCATCTGGCCGAACGCCTGCTGGCGGCAGAGCGTCGCAACCTCGGGTCCTACGGCTTTGGCGTCAAAGGCTTTGTGCTGTCGATGATCGAAACCGCGATCGAGGTGACGGCCGCTCGGGTGGAGGCGGCAGTGATTGCCGAAATCCTGGCGGCGGGCCGCGACATGCTCGCCCATCCGATCGAGTTGCTGCCACATGCCCGCGAAACGGTCACGGCCCTGGCGGCCGACTATCGCGTGGTGCTGATCACCAAGGGCGATCTGCTGGATCAGGAACGCAAGCTGGCGCAATCCGGTCTGGGCGATCTGTTCCACGGGGTGGAAATCGTGTCGAACAAGACCCCCGCCGTCTATTCCGCGATCTTTGCGCGGCACGGCAGCGGGGCGGATCGGGCGATGATGGTCGGCAACTCGCTGAAATCCGACGTGATCCCGGTGTTGCAGGCCGGCGGCTGGGGGGTGCATGTGCCGCACGGGCTGACCGGGGCGCTGGAACATGCCGAGCCGCCCGTGGGTCATCTGCGGTTCTGCGCGCTGCCCGATCTGTCGGCCCTGCCGCAGATGGTCGCAGATCTGCCCTCCTGACGCAACCTGTGGGGGAAGGGGCTGCAGGCGCGCACCACATCTGCCTGTTGCAGCAGAGCTTCACCGCCAAACCCATTGAATTGGCGGGGTTTTCCGCCAACAAGCCACATGCTATGACTTTTCCAAGTCCTGCAGGTGACGGGACACAAGGCAGTGACGAGGCAACATCGTGGCATCCTTTCCGGGGCAGGTCGTCCGAAACTTCGTGTTCTTTCTGGCGCTCGGCCTGATTGCGGCCTGTTCGGGCCCGCAGGAAACCAGTGCTGCGTCCTATGCCGCGTTCGTGATGGACGCCCGCACCGGCGAAACGCTGTATAGCGAAAACGCCGACACCCGGCTGCATCCGGCGTCGCTGACCAAGATGATGACGCTCTACATCGCCTTCGAAGAGATCGAGAAGGGTAACCTGTCGCTGGATACGATGGTCACCATCTCGAAGAATGCCGCCGCACAGCCGCCCTCCCGTCTGGGGCTGGTGGCGGGTCAGAAGATCCAGTTGCGCTTTCTGGTCCGCGCCGCCGCCGTGAAATCGGCCAACGACGCGGCCTCGGCGATCGGCGATCATATCGGCGGCAATCAGGAAAAGTTTGCCGCGCGGATGACCCGCACCGCCAAGGCTCTGGGCATGAAGAACACCACCTTCAAGAACGCCAACGGCCTGACCGCCAAGGGCCACCTGTCTACCGCGCATGATATGTCGATCCTCGGGCGGCGGCTGTTCTACGACTTTCCGGAATACTACAACATCTTCTCGCGCCGCACGACCGATGCGGGCCTCGCCACCGTCGCCAACACCAACCGCAAGTTTCTGGATGCCTATCCCGGGGCCGACGGGATCAAGACCGGTTACACCGATGCGGCGGGGTTCAACCTGACCGCCAGCGCGGAACGCGGGCAGACCCGAATCATCGCCACCGTGTTCGGCGGGGCCTCGACGGCCAACCGCAACGCCAAGATGGCCGACCTGCTGGACCTTGGCTTCCGCAAGGCCCCGTCATACGCCCCGACGGAAGTCCCGCTTGCGCCCGCCTATGCGGCGGATGAAGAACTGATCGCCGAGGCCGATCTGGTCGAGGAAGAGGAAGAGGGCGGCTTTCCGGCCAAGACCTTGCGGGTGATCCTGGCGCTGAACACCTCTCCCCGCCCGCTGCCGCGCCCCGCCCAGACCGAAGCCACCGATCAGGCGGTCGCGGCCATGCAGGCCGACATCGCGGGTGCGCTGGCCGAAGCCACCGCAGAACCGCCGCCCCCGGGCACGCTGGACGCGCAAGCGGTGGCGCTGGCCGCCGACGCCCCCCCTGAGACAAGCCCGGACGCGACCCCGGCGGCGAACCCCGATGGCAGCATCGACCTTGCCTTGGCCGAACCGCCGGCCGAGGGGCTGGTGGTCAAGGCCACGCCCGGCCTCAAGCCCGTGCAACTGTCCTCCACCCCGCGCCCGCCCAAACGCAACGCGCCGATCTATGACAGCGAAAAGACCGTGCTGGCCGCCGCCCCCGCCCCCGAAGTCGTCACCCGGCTGTCCACCTCGGGCGGGCGGCACTGGGGCATCCATCTGGGCAAATACCCCAGCCGGGCCGAGGCCGAGCGGGTTCTGATGAAGATGCAGTTGAAGGAAAACGCGACACTGGGCGACGGGCTGCGCAAGATCCTTGAAAAGAAGGGCGGATATGACGCCAACTTCATGGGCTTGACGCAGGATCAGGCCGATCTGGCCTGCCGCCGCCTGACCGCCCGCGCGGTGCCCTGCTTTACGATGAGTCCTTAGGCACCTCGGGCGGTTTGGGGTGGTCGTCCCATTCCTTGGTCAGGATTCGGCTGGCGTCGCCCTGAGGATCGTCATATTGCCGGGACTTCATCGTCCAGACAAACGCCACCAGCCCGACGCCACCCAGAAACAGCGACACCGGGATCAGGATCGTCAGAATCTCCATCAGCGCACCCGCAGCGCGTTGAGCGACACGGTGATCGATGACAGCGACATCGCCAGTGCCGCCGCCAGCGGGGTGGCAAACCCCAGCAGCGCCAGAGGCACCGCGATCACGTTATAGGCGGCCGATATCCCGAAGTTCTCGACCATCCGCCGCGTCGCCTTGCGGCTGATCCGCACCGCATCGGGCAGGGCCTGCATGGTCTGCCCAAGCAGCACGATGTCCGACGCGACCCGGGCCGCATCCAGCGCCGACGCCGGACTGATCGAGACATGTGCCCCCGCCAATGCCGCCGTGTCGTTCAGCCCGTCACCCACCATCAGAACCCGATGACCCGCCGCCATCAACCCAGCCACCGCCGCCGCTTTTTCGGCAGGCAGCGCGCCCGCCGTCCAGTCGATGATGCCCAATCGCGCGGCCAACTCTGCCACCGGCCCGGTCGCATCGCCGGAGATCAGCCGGATCGCCAGCCCCTGCGCCAGCAACCCGGCCACCGCCGCCTCGGCTCCGGGGCGCAAGGTGTCGGCAAAGGTGAAGGCATGGGTGCTGCCATCCGGCAGGGTCAGATAGGTTGCCGTCACCCCGACCTCTGCCGCGCCACACCATACGGCCCGACCCAGGCGCACCCGCCGCCCGTTCCACAGCCCTTCGACGCCATACCCCGGCACCTCGCGCAGGTCGGTCACCGCCGCAGGCACCGCCGCCCCCTTCAGCGCCACGGCCAGCGGATGCGACGAGGCTGCCGCCAAAGCAACCGCCACCTGCAGCACCTCGGCCGGATGATCGGCCAGATTGGTCGGGCTCGGTGCCCCCAGCGTCAGCGTGCCGGTCTTGTCGAACACCACCGTATCGACCTCCGCCAACCGTTCCAGCGCCGTGCCGTGCTTGATGAGCAAGCCCATGCGGAACAACTGCCCGCTCGCCGCCGTCACCACCGCAGGCACCGCGAGCCCCAACGCGCAAGGACAGGTGATGATCAGCACCGCCGCCGAGATGTTGATCGCAAACCGCAGATCGCCGCCGGTCGCCCACATCCAGTAGCCGAACGCAGAAAACGACAGCAGATGCACCAGCGGCGAATACCAACTCGCCGCGCGCTCGGCCAGACTGGTATAGCGGGTCTTGGCGCTTTCGGCGATCCCCACCAGATCGGCCATCCGGTGCAGGCTGCTGTCGCGCCCCGCCGCCGTCACCCGCAGCACCAGCGGCCCCGTCAGATTGACCTCGCCGGCCGCCACAGCCGTGCCCACCCCGGCGAACACCGGCAGGCTTTCGCCGGTCAGCAGGGATCGATCCACCTCGGACGCGCCATCGGTCACCACGCCATCCACCGGCATCCGCCCGCCGGGACGCACCCGCACCAGATCGCCGACCAAGACTTCGGAGATCGCGCGCACCACCTCCACGCCGTCCGCCAGCACCGTCGCGCGCGGCACCTCGAGCGCCGCCAGTTCCTGCGCCGCCGACCGGGCAATCGCCCGCGTCCGGTGGTCCAGATACCGCCCCGCCAGCAGAAAGAACGACAGCATCACGGCGGCGTCGAAATAGGCATGGTGCCCGCTGTTCCACGTCTCGAACAGGCTGATCGAGGTTGCCAGGATCAACGCCAGCGAAATCGGCACGTCCATCCCCAGCCGCCAGACCCGCAGGCTGGCCCAGGCCGATTTGAAGAACGGCTGTCCGGCGAAGATCACCGTCGGAATGGCGATGGCCGCCGAAATCCAGTGGAACATGTCGCGCGTGGCATCTTCCGCCCCCGACCAGACCGCGACCGACAGCAGCATGATGTTCATCATGGCAAAGCCCGCGACCCCCAGCCGCATCAGCAGCTCGCGACCCTGCCGGTCGGTCTCGGTCGCCGACAGCAGGCCCGGGTCCATTTCGTGCGCTTCATATCCGACGCGCGCCAGCACCGGGATCAGGTCTGCCGCCGTCACCTCTGCCGCCGCATCGACGCTGACCCGGCGCTGCGTCAGGTTGACCCGGGCCGAACGCACGCCCGGCACCGCCTGCAGCGCGCCTTCAACCGTCGCCATGCAGGCCGCGCAATGCGCCTGCGGCAACGACAGCACCAGCCGCGCATCACGCAACGGGGCCAGCGCGGCCAGCCGTTCCGCCGAAGGGGCCGCGGCACAGGCCGGACAGGCCTGCATCGGGACATGCGTCGCGTCGCTCACCGGTTATCCCTTCACGAACAGGTCGATCCGCTGATGAAACCGGGTGCCGTCTTGCGCGCGCGCTTCGATCCGCATCATCCACTTGCCCGGTTGCAGGGCGGCCTCCGCCACGTAAACCCCGGCGCGGCGGGTGAATTGCGGATGGCTGTCCTGCAGCGATTCGGTCGGACGGCCCACCAGCACCTCGAGCGCGCCAAGTGTTACCGGCCGACCGGCGCTGTCGGTGAAGGCCAGCCGCAGCTCGCCTTCGGTATAGTCGGACTCCAGCGTCCAGCCCAGGGCCACCTGCGCCTCGCGCTCCCGGTCGAAATCCTGGCTCGCGACATAGGAGTTGTCGACCTCCAGCCCGGGAAAGGTGCTGACCGCCTGCCAGGCCAGTGTCAGGTTCACCCCGATGATCACCGAAAACGCAGCGACGGTGATGATCAGAACGTGCCGTCCGGTCAGTTCCGCCATGTCACTTGTCCTTTCCGAAGAAGATCGTGTCGTGATGCACCCGGCTGGTGGACTTGGTGTCGGAGATCCACAGCCGGATCGGGCTGCGCTCTTCCGTCGCCGCTTCAGACCCGGGAGCCGCCTGCACGAACACCCGCTTGGACAGCGTTTGGTCGGCGGGAATTTCCACAAGCGGACCCTCGGTGCCCTCCATCGACATGGTCATCCCGTCCGGGCCGACCATCATGACCGAAAACCGCGTGTCCTGCCCGGTCATGTTGCGCAACCGCAGGTCATAGGCGTTGCGGATCGACCCGTCCGACAGCGTGACATAGACCGGATTGCGCACCGCCGACACGTTCACCCCGATGTCCGAGCGCAGGAACAACGCCACGACCAGACCGATCCCGACCCCCGCCCACAACACGGTATAGACGACCGTGCGCACCCGGAACACGTGTTTCCAGATCGACTTCACCGGCTTGCCCGCGCGCTCGGCCACCTCGTCGGTCAGGGCCATGTAGCCGATCAGGTCGCGCGGCTTGCCGATCTTGTCCATCACATCGTTGCAGGCGTCGATGCACAAACCACAGGTGATGCAGGCCAGTTGCTGGCCGTTGCGGATGTCGATGCCCATCGGGCAGACGTTGACGCAGGCCATGCAGTCGATGCAATCGCCCTGCCCGGCCGCCACTTCGCCCTTGTGCAGCTTGCCGCGCGGCTCGCCCCGCCATTCGCGGTAGGCGATGGTCAGGGTGTCCTCGTCCATCATCGCGGCCTGGATGCGCGGCCACGGGCAGGCATAGATGCAGATCTGCTCGCGGGCGAAGCCGCCGAAAAAGAACGTCGTGGCGGTCAGGATCGCCATGGTGATGTAGGCCGACGGATGCGCCGTGCCGTTCACCAGGTTCCACGCCAGGGTCGGCGCATCGGTGAAGTAGAACACCCAAGCCCCGCCGGTCGCCAGACCGATCAGCGCCCAGACGGTGAACTTGATCGCGCGCTTGCGGATTTTCTCGCCGTTCATCGGCTGGCGGTGCAGCCGCAGGCGGGCGTTGCGGTCGCCTTCGATCCATCGTTCGACCAGGATGAACAGATCGGTCCACACGGTCTGCGGGCAGGCATAGCCGCACCAGACCCGCCCGGCGGCAGAGGTGAACAGGAACAATCCCAACCCTGCCATGATCAGCAGGCCGGCGACAAAGTAGAATTCATGCGGCCAGATTTCGATCATGAAAAAGAAGAACCGCCGGTTTGCCAGATCCAGCAGCACCGCCTGATCGGGCAGGCTGGGACCCCGGTCCCATCGGATCCACGGCGTGACGTAATACACGCCCAGCATCAGCGCCAGCAGCCACCATTTCAGGGTGCGGAAGGTTCCCTTCACGCGGCGGGGGAAAATCGGTTCGCGCCCGACATAAAGGGCGGCGGTCGGGGGATCGGTGTCGGGATGGGTCACGGTGGCTCCGGGAGCGAAGGGATGACGCTAAAGCTGCATCTGTCACATAAGTATCAGGCGCGCCGGTGGCGCGCCTTGACTTCGATCAAATGGCGGGCTGTGGCTATTCGCCGCCGCCCAGGCTGTGCACATAGGCCGCGACCGACCGGATTTCGTCTTCCGACAACCGCGGGGACCAGGGCGGCATCACCCCGTTGCGGGCATTCACGATCGTGTAGGTGATCGCGTCGCGGTCGCCGCCGTAAAGCCAGATCGCATCGGTCAACGTCGGGGCCCCCAGATCGCGGATGCCTTCGGCTTGTTCGCCATGACAGGACGAGCAGTTTTCGGCAAACACAACCGCGCCTTCGGTGGCCAGCGCCGCGTCATGCTCCTGCCCGGAAATCTGCAGGACATATTCGACGACCTGCGCGATCTGCGGCGCTTCCAGCAGCCCGTCCACGCCAAAGGCCGGCATGGCGGAATACCGGGCATCCGGGTCGGCATTGTTGCGGATGCCGTGGGTGATCGTGGTGTGGATCGCCTCCATGTCACCGCCCCACAGCCAGTCGTCGTCCAGCAGGTTCGGATACCCCTTGCCCTGCACCCCGGCAGCCCCCGACCCGTGGCAGGTGGCGCAGTTGGTGCGGAACACCGATGCCCCGGCCGAGATCGCATAGCCCTGCAACTCGGTATCCGTCGGGATCGCCGTCAGGTCGGCCGCCACCAGCTTTGCCTTGATCGGGGCCAGCGCCGCGTCGAACCGTTCGATATCCTTCACCACATCGGCCCGGGTCGACGCCCCCAACAGCCCCGGCGTGGCCTTTGTCAGCATCGGCCAGGCGGGATAGGCCACCGAATACACCAGGGCAAAGACGATGCAGGCGTAGAAGGTATAAAGCCACCAGCGCGGCAGCGGGTTGTTGAACTCCTGGATCCCGTCCCAGCTGTGGCCGGTGGTTTCGACGTCGCCAGGTTTGGCTTTGGTCACGCGTTCAGCGCACATCGCGCACCTCTTTCTGGGATGGGGAAGGGTCCGCAGCGGCAGGTTTCTTGTCATTGCGGAAGATCGACGCGGCGGCATCCTGTTGCAGGGCGCGGGCTCCGGGCCGGAAGACCCAGAGCACGACGCCCACAAAGAACAGCGTCAGGGCCAGCAGCATCCAGCTATCGGCAAAGGCGCGCAGGACGGTGTAGGTGTCCATCGGCCCCCCCTATCGGCTGGCGTCCGGGGTGAAGGTCGAGAAGTCGACCATCGTGCCCAGGACCTGAAGATAGGCGATCAGCGCGTCCATTTCAGTCAGCGCGGGCTGCCCGTCGAAGTTCGACACCACGGCACCGGGATAGCGCACCAGCAGTGCCTCGGTATCGGCGTCCGGGTCGGCTTGCGCCGCAAAGTCCGCCTGCGCGACCTCCATCATCTCGGAGGTGTAGGGGACCCCGACGACCGAGTGGGTCCACATCACGTCGCTGATGTATTTGCCGTCGATCGGGGTGCGCGCGAGGAAGCCGTAGGGCGGCATCACCGATTCCGGCACGACCGCCTGCGGATAGGTCAGGTGGTCGACGTGCCAGGAGTCGGAATACCGACCCCCGACCCGGCTCAGATCCGGCCCGGTGCGCTTGGACCCCCACTGGAACGGATGGTCATACATCGATTCCGCCGCCAGGCTGTAGTGGCCATAGCGTTCGACCTCGTCGCGCATCGGGCGGATCATCTGGCTGTGGCAGACATAGCACCCTTCGCGGATGTAGATGTCGCGTCCGGCCAGCTCCAGCGGCGAATAGGGCCGCATGCCTTCGACCTTCTCGATGGTGTTTTCGAGGTAGAACAGCGGAACGATCTGCACCAGCCCGCCGATCGACACCACCACGAAGCTCAGCACCAGCAGCAGCGTGGCATGGGTTTCGATGGCCTTGTGTTTGTCAAGAAATGCCATTGCGGTCTCCGATCATTCTGCGGGGACGAGCGAGTTGGTCGTGACCTTCGCAGGCTGCGACCGCACCGTCATCCAGAGGTTGTAGGCCATGATCAGCCCCCCGGTCAGGTACATAACCCCCCCAAGGCCGCGGACCACATACATCGGGAACTTGGCGGACACCGTGTCGGCGAACGCGTTCACCAGGAACCCGTTGGCATCCACTTCGCGCCACATCAGGCCTTCCATGATGCCCGACACCCACATCGCGGAGGCGTAGAGCACGATGCCGATGGTCGCCAGCCAGAAGTGCCAGGACACCATCGCCAGGCTGTAGAGCTTTTCGCGGTTCCACAGTTTCGGCACCAGGAAGTAGAGCGCGCCGAAGGTGATCATCCCGTTCCAGCCCAACGCGCCGGAATGGACGTGACCGATGGTCCAGTCTGTGTAGTGCGACAGCGAGTTGACGGCCTTGATGCTCATCATCGGGCCTTCGAACGTCGACATCCCGTAGAAGCCGATCGAAACCACCATCATCCGGATGATCGGATCGGTGCGCAGCTTGTCCCAGGCGCCCGACAGCGTCATCAGCCCGTTGATCATCCCGCCCCACGACGGCATCCACAGCATGATCGAGAACACCATGCCCAGGGTCGACGCCCAGTCAGGCAGGGCCGTGTAGTGCAGGTGGTGCGGACCGGCCCAGATATAAAGGAAGATCAAGGCCCAGAAGTGGATGATCGACAGTTTATAGCTGAACACCGGGCGTTCGGCCTGCTTGGGCACGAAGTAATACATCATCCCCAGGAAGCCTGCGGTCAGGAAGAACCCCACGGCGTTGTGGCCATACCACCACTGCACCATCGCGTCCTGCACGCCCGAGAACACCTGCACCGACTTCGACCCGAACATCGACACCGGGATCGACAGGTTGTTGAACACGTGCAGCATCGCCACCGTCACGATGAACGACAGATAGAACCAGTTCGCGACGTAGATGTGCGGCTCGCGGCGCTTGATGATGGTGCCGAGGAACACCGCCAGATAGGCGAGCCACACCACCGTCAGCCACCAGTCGACATACCATTCCGGCTCGGCATATTCCTTGGACTGGGTGGCCCCCAGAACATAGCCCGTCGCGGCCAGCACGATGAACAGGTTGTAACCCCAGAACACGAACCACGCGAGGTTGCCGCCCCAGAGCCGCGCGGCGGAGGTCCGCTGCACCACGTAGAACGACGTCATGATCAGCGCGTTGCCCCCGAAGGCAAAGATCACCGCCGAAGTGTGCAGCGGGCGCAGCCGCCCGAAGTTCAGGTAAGGTTGCGCGAATTCAAGGTTCAGCGCCGGAAACGCCAGTTGGAAGGCAATCCAGGTGCCCGCCAGAAACCCAACCACGCCCCAGACCACGGTCGCGATGACGCCTGCGCGCACCACACCGTCCATGTATTCGCCCTGATTGACCTGGCGCGGCGCATCCATCGTGCGGAGCGTCCACACGAATGTCGCCGCTGCTGCCAGCATCACCACCAAGGCGTTCACCATGTAGGCGATATCATGGGCATAATTGGCGGCAATCGCGGCAAGCACCGCCGCGACCCCCAGCACGATCAATTTCACATAGTCCCACATGCGTTGTCCCTTCGCTGTCCCTTGATCACGTCCTGCGTCACTTCCAAGGGGATCTTTGGTGATTTGCTTCTGCCGGGAATGCCCCGGACCCGCATTGATTTACATCAACACAAGTGTCGCGCTTTCTTGATCCGGATCAAGGTGCAACAGTGACGCGCGTCGCAAGTTGGGGCCATCCGCAGTCTGAAGGATTTTGTCCAATGGCCTACAAATCCATCCTAACCGTCGTGTCCGCCGCCGCTCAGGCCAGGGCCTCCATTCTGGCCTGTGCCGACCTGTGCGCGGCGGAAAATGCCCATCTTGACGTTCTGGCCGTCGGGATCGACCGAATCCAGATGGGCTACAGTTATATCGGGGCCGAAGCCGTGCTGATGGACGCCACGATGGAACGCGCCACCGACGAGGCGAAGATCAACGAAACCGCCGCCCGCGCCGCCTTGGGCGAACCGGCCCCGGGCCTGCGCTGGTCGCTGGAAAGCGCCGTGGTTCAGGTCGGCATGCTGACCGATCTGGTGGCGTCGCATGCCCGGTTTGCCGATCTGGTCGTGCTGCCCGCCCCCTATGCGCCGGAGTCGGTGGATGGCGCCGCCGTGGTGCTGGAGGCCGCCCTGTTCAACGCCCGCACTCCGGTGCTGGTGGTGCCTGCGGGGTCTGGCGAGACGGTCCTGCCGCCGCGCCGCATCGTCCTTGCCTGGGATCAAAGCAACGAGGCCCTGACGGCGACCCGGCTGGCCCTGCCGCTGCTGAAGGCGGCCGATCAGGTGGTGATCACGGTCGTCGACCCCGGCGCGCATGGGGCAGAGAGGTCCGACCCCGGCGGCCTGCTGTGCCAGTTCCTGGTGCGGCACGGCGTCAAGGCCGAGGTTTCGGTGCTGGCAAAGACGCTGCCCCGCATCGCCGAGGTACTGGCGCGTGAGGTGGCCGATGTCAGCGCCGACATGCTGGTGATGGGGGCTTACGGCCATTCCCGCCTGCGCGAGGCGATCCTGGGCGGGGCCACCCGCGACACGCTGGAACATTCGGCGGTTCCGGTGTTCCTCGCGCACTGACCGGTCTTCGGGTCCGACTTCGGGCGCGCGGACGCTGTTGCGCTACCGCCCGGCCCGAATCACTTGGCTACGACAGCATCCCGCCATCGCTGTCGTCGCCGGTGGTGTCCATCAGCTTGTTGAAATCGGGGATGGTGATCCGGCGGTTGCCTTCGACCACGATCAGTCCTTCGCGTTTCAACGCGCTCATCTGTCGGCTGACGGTTTCCAGCGTCAGCCCCAGATAATCCGACATCTCTTCCCGGGTCAGCGGCAGATCGAACACCGTCGACACCGCAGCGCCGCGCTGTTTCAGCGTGGCCTCGCGCCGGGCGATGATCGCCAGCAGGCTGGCGATCTTTTCGCGCGCCGTCTTTCGCCCCAGCAAAAGCATCCATTCGCGCGCCGCATCCAACTCGTCCAGCGTCATTTCCAGCAGCCGGTGCGCCACATGCGGGGTGCGCGCCATCAGGTCTTCGAACGGCTTCTTGCGAAAACAGCACATCACCACATCGTTGACCGCTGTGACGTCATAGGCCGCCTGCTGCCGACCCGGGCGGCCCACGAAATCCGACGGCTGGAGCAGCCCCACCATCTGCCGCCGCCCGTCCTCCATCGTCTGGGTCAGCTTGGCAATCCCGGTCACCACCGACGCCACGAAGTCCATCCGGTCGCCCGACCAGATCACCGTCTGGCCGGCCTGATAGCTGCGGTAGTATTTCATCTGCTCCAGCAGCAGCAACTCGTCCGTGTCACAGCGCGCGCAGACCGCCCGATGCCGGATCGGGCAATCGCCGCAGTGGCGCATGTCGGTGGGGGGAGCAAGATGCGCCATGCGGGCCTCTTTTGTTTGATCTGGATCAAAGTAACTCGGGAAACTGTTTGCCACCTTATGGGAATGTCAATTCATCCACAACTCGCCCGACTTGGACTTTTCGACGCGCGCGTTCCGCGTTACACCAGCTATCCGACGGCGCCGCAGTTCGCGCCGTTGGCCAGACCGCGCCAGGTGATCGAGTGGATCGAGGCGATTCCGGCAGGCTCCGAGATCTCGGTCTATCTGCATGTGCCGTTCTGTCGGCGGTTGTGCTGGTTCTGCGCCTGCCGCACGCAGGGCACCTCGTCGGACGTGCCGGTGCTGGCCTATGTCAAGACGCTGCAGGCCGAGATTGCGCTGTTGAAGGCGCATCTGCCGCGCGGGGTGCGCCTGTCGCGGCTGCACTGGGGCGGCGGCACGCCGACCCTGCTGCCCGCGGGCGAGATCAGCGCCCTGGCCGCCTCGGTGCTGGACGCCGTTCCGATGGCCCCGGGGGCGGAGTTTTCGGTTGAAATCGACCCCAACGAGATCGACGCCGCGCGGCTGGATGCGCTGGTGGCCGCAGGCATGAACCGCGCCTCGATCGGCGTGCAGGACTTCGACCCCGAGATCCAGCGCATCATCGGGCGCGAGCAAAGCTATGAGCTGACCCGTCGGGTGGCCGACATGATCCGCGCGCATGGGATCGCCAGCCTGAACGCCGACATCCTGTTCGGCCTGCCGAAGCAGACCCGCGCCCGGATGGCCGATTCGGTGCAGAAACTGCTGTCGCTGTCGCCCGACCGGGTGGCGCTTTATGGCTATGCCCATGTGCCGTGGATGAGCCGCCGCCAGCAGATGATCCCGTCCGATGACATGCCCTCGCCGCAGGACCGGCTGGCGCTGTTCCAGACCGCGACCGACCTGTTTGTCGCCGATGGCTATGACGCGATCGGGATCGACCATTTCGCCCTGCCGACCGATGGCATGGCAAAGGCGCAGAAGGCGGGCACCCTGCGCCGCAACTTCCAAGGTTATACCGACGACACCGCCCCGGTCCTGCTGGGGCTTGGTGCCTCGTCGATCTCGCGGTTTCCGCAGGGCTTTGCGCAGAACGTCAGCGGCACGGCGGATTACACCAAGGCGATCCGCGACGGGCAATTGGCGGTGCATCGCGGCCATGTCTTTGTCGGCGACGACCTGATGCGCGCCCGGATCATCGAGGCGTTGCTGTGCGATTTCCACGTCTCGCGCGCCGAAATCCTGCGGGATTTCCCGGTTGCCGCCCCCATGCTCGACGATCTGCTGGCCCGGGTCGCCGGTGAATTCGACGGCTTCGTGCGGCTGGACGCCTCCGGCCTGACCATCCTGCCCGACGGTCGCCCGCTGGCCCGGATCGTCGCGCGCAGCTTTGACACCTACGACCAGTCGAAGGCGAAACACTCCGCCGCCGTCTGACAGAGAGTCTGACCCTGCGTCAGGAACGCGGCCCCAGCCGCTCGACCAGCGCCACCATGCGCGGCAGGCAGATCGTGGTCAGGTCATAGCGGTCCTGCACCCTGCGCCGCGCCGCCGCGCGCAGCCCGTCGAACCGGTCAGGCTCGGCCAGCGCGCGCGTCAGCGTGGCCGACCACCCCGCCACATCGAAGAAATCGACAAGGCTGCCCGTCACCCCGTCCTGCAGCACCTCCTGCACCGGCGCGGTCGCCGACCCCACAACATGGCACCCCGCGGCCATCGCCTCCAGCATCGACCATGACAGCACGAAGGGATAAGTCAGATAGGCATGCGCCCGGCTGACCTGCAAAATCTGCAGGAACGTCGGATAGGGCACCTTGCCCAGAAAATGCACACGGGCAAGGTCCAACCGGCCCGCCACTTCGGCCAGGATCAGTTCCTTCCAGCCCTTCTGCCCCTTGGGCGCCGACCCATAGGACACTTCATCGCCACCCACGATCACCACCTGCGCCTGTGGCCGCGCCGCCAGAACCGCCGGCAGGGCGCGCATGAAGATGTGATAGCCGCGATACGGTTCCAGATTGCGGTTGACGAAGGTCAGCACCTCGTCGCCCGCCCGCAGCACCCGGCCCCCCGGCAGCGCCAGCTCGACCGCCGGATCGGGCCGCACCACCGCCGTATCCACCCCGTCATGCACCACATCGATCATCCGGCGCAACAGCGCGGGATAGGTCGAGGCTTGCCATTCCGTTGGCGACACCCCGGCGTCGGCGTGCAGCAGGGCCTGACCCAGATGCGCGGTCCGCCCCTGGGCGATCATCACCTGATCAAAGCTTTCGGGGCTGAACTCGGGGTCGAACCCCACATCCGCCCCGCGCCCGTGATAATAGAACTCGGCATAGACCAGCAGCTTGGCTTCGGGCCAGATCTCTTTCAGAAACAGCGTCTCGCCCCAGCCGGAATGCCCCACGATCACGTCGGGCACATAGCCCTTCTGGCGGCGCAACTGCAGCGCGGCACGCGCCACCGTCACGCCGCGGTCGCTCATCGTGGTATAGTTGCGCCCCAGCCGGGTCGCCGCCGGGTCTACCGCTTCCGCCGCGTGTTTGTAGCGCAGCACCGGGATGGGCGAGGGCCGCTGATTGCCGCCGTCGGTCAGCGCCAGACAGTCGTGCCCGCGCGCCGCCAGTGCCGGGGCCAGATGCAGGAACTGGCCGGGGAAATTCTGGTGCACGAACAAAATCTTCACGGATGTGCCCCGAATGCCGCCGCCAGCAGCGCCCGCGTATAGGGATGCGCCGGGTCGGAAAACACCTGCGCACTCGGCCCCTGCTCCACCACATCGCCGCGCTGCATCACCATCACCCTGTGCGCCAGCGCGCGGACCACCCGCAAGTCGTGGCTGATGAACACATAGGCCAGCCCCCATTTGCGCTGCAGATCCCGCAACAGGTCCACGATCTGCACCTGAACCGTCATGTCGAGCGCCGATGTCGGCTCGTCCAGCACCACCAGCTTGGGCCGCAGGATCATCGCGCGGGCAATGGCGATCCGCTGCCGCTGGCCGCCCGAAAACTCGTGCGGATAGCGCGGCATCGTGGCAGGGTCCAATCCGACCTCGGCCATGATCTCGGCCACCATCTGGGACCGGTTTCGCCCCGGATCGACGCCATGCACCCCCAGCCCTTCGGCGATGATCTGCTCGGCGGTCATCCGGGGGGACAGGCTGCCGAACGGGTCCTGAAACACCACCTGCATGTCGCGGCGCAAACTGCGCAGCCCGGCCCCGCGCAGGCCCGAAATGTCGCGCCCCATGAACCGCACCGACCCCTTCGCCGCGATCAGCCGCAGGATCGCCATGGCCAGCGTGGTCTTGCCCGACCCGGACTCGCCCACGATCCCAAGGGTTTCGCCCGCCCGCACCGTCAGCGTCGCATCGTTGACCGCCTTCACATCCCCCACATGCCGCCGCATCAGCCCGGCCTGGATCGGAAACCACACCCGCAGATGATCGGTCGCCAGCACCTCTGCCGCGCCTTCGGGCAACGGCTCCGGCCGGCCGCGCGGTTCCGCCGCCAGCAGCTTGCGCGTATAGGGATGCTGCGGGTTGGCGAAAATCTGCGCCGTCGCCCCCTGTTCCACGATCTGCCCGCCCTGCATCACGCAGACCCGGTCGGCGATCCGCCGCACGATGCCCAGATCATGGGTGATGAACAGAAGGCTCAACCCCTCGCGCGCCTTCAGGTCCGCCAGCAGGTCGAGGATCTGCGCCTGGATCGTCACATCCAGCGCCGTGGTGGGTTCATCCGCGATCAGCAGGTCGGGCCCGTTGGCCAGCGCCATCGCGATCATCACCCGCTGCCGCTGCCCGCCGGACAACTGGTGCGGATAGGCCCCGAGGCGGCTTTCCGCCTCGGCGATCCCCACCTTGTGCAACAGCTCCACCATGCGGGCCCGCGCTTGCGCCCCGGTCATCGCCTGATGCAGTGCCAGAGACTCGCCAAGCTGCTTTTCAATCGTGTGCAGCGGGTTCAGGCTGGTCATCGGTTCCTGAAAGATGAAGCTGATGGCATTGCCACGCACCCGCCGCAGTTCCGGCTCCGACGCCCCCACCATCTGGGCACCCAGATAGGTCACCGACCCGCCCACCTGCGCGGACTCCGGCAGCAATCCCACGGTCGACAGCGCCGTGACCGACTTTCCCGACCCGGATTCGCCCACCAGCGCCACGGTTTCCCCCTTGGCAACGGTGAAACGCACATCCCGCACCGCATGGATCACCCGGCCATCCTGCCGGAACCGCACGTTCAGGCCCGCCACGTCCAGCACATTCATTGAAAGGTCTTTCGCGGGTCGAACGCGTCACGCACGCCCTCAAAGATGAACACCAGCAGCGACAGCATGATGGCAAAGGTAAAGAACGCGATGAAGGCGAGGCTGGGCACCTGCAGGTTTTCCTTGGCCAGCCGCGTCAACTGCCCCAGCGACGGCAGGCTGGCGGGCAGGCCATAGCCCAGATAATCGAGCGCCGCCAGAGACCCGATCGCCCCCGCCACCACGAAGGGCAGCATGGTCAGCGTCGCCACCAGCGCATTGGGCAGCACATGCCGCACGATGATCACCCAGTCCGACACCCCCAAGGCGCGGGCCGCCCGCACATATTCGAAATTCCGCGCCCGCAGGAATTCCGCCCTGACCAGCCCGACCAGCCCGGTCCAGCCAAACAGCACCATCAGCCCGACCAGCAGCCAGAAGCTTTTCTCATACACCGCCCCCACGATGATGATGACGTAAAGCGACGGGGTGGACCCCCAGATCTCCAGCACCCGCTGAAAGATCAGATCGGTCAGCCCGCCGAAATAGCCCTGCACCGCCCCTGCCGCGATCCCCAGCACGGTGGTGGCAAAGGTCACGATCAGCGCAAACGTCACCGACAACCGGACACCATAGATCACCCGCGCCAGAACATCGCGCGCGGTATCATCGGTGCCAAACCAGTGTTCCGCATCGGGCGGCGACGGCGCCGCCTTGCCCCGCAGATCGGCGATCGTGCTGTAACTGTAGGGGATCGGTGCCCAGATCATCCAGCCGGGGCTTTCCACCTGCCCCGCCTCGGCCTGGGCGATCAACGCGTCGGGCGTATCGTAGCACTCGATCATCCCGCCGGTCGCGATCAGGCACTGCACTTCGACCGACCGATAGCTCGCCTCGGTGCGCAGGTCGCCGCCGAAATCCGCCTCGGAATAGAACTGCAGAAACGGCATCCGCCATTCGCCGCGATAGTTGACCAGCAGTGGCTTGTCGTTGGCCAGAAGCTCGGCAAACAGCGACAGCCCGAACAGCACGCCAAAGATCCACAAAGACCACAACGCCCGCCGGTTCGCCTTGAAATTCCGCCAGCGCCGCTGGTTCAGGGGAGAAAGGGCCATCATCCCCTCCGGTCAAAGTCGATGCGCGGATCGACCCAGACATACATCAGGTCTGACAGGATTCCGACCACCAGCCCGATCAGCCCGAACGCGAACAGCGTGCCGAAGATCACCGGAAAATCCCGCTCGACCGCCGAGCGGTAGCCAAGCTGCCCCAGCCCATCCAGCGTGAACACGGTCTCGATGATCAGACTGCCGCCGAAGAACACAGCAACGAACAGCCCCGGAAACCCCGCGATCACGATCAGCATGGCGTTGCGGAACACATGGCCATAAAGCACGCGGCGTTCGGTCAGCCCCTTTGCCCGCGCGGTCATCACATACTGCTTCTTGATCTCGTCCAGAAAGCTGTTCTTGGTCAGCAGCGTCAGCGTGGCAAAGGATGAAATGGTCGAGGCCAGCACCGGCAGCGTGATATGCCACAGGTAGTCGGTGATCTTGGCGGGCCAGGACAGATCTTCCCAGTTGTCCGACACCAGCCCCCGCAGCGGGAAAATCTGCAGATACGACCCGCCCGCGAACAGCACCAGCAGCAGAATGGCGAACAAAAATCCGGGGATAGCATAGGCCGCGATGATCACGCCGGAGGTCCAGTTGTCGAAACTCGACCCCTCGCGCATCGCCTTGCGGATGCCGAGCGGGATCGAGATCAGATAGGCGATCAGCGTCGACCACAGCCCCAGCGTGATCGACACCGGCATCTTTTCGACGACCAGTTCCAGCACGCCCTTGGACTGGAAATAGCTGGTGCCGAAGTCGAAGGTCAGAAACTTGCCCATCATGATGAAAAACCGCTCGACCGTCGGAATCATCTCCTTGGTGCATTCGGGTGCGTTGATCGACGGCTTGCCGGTGAACCCCGGTTCGCAGATGAATCGGGCAAAGCCGAATTCGACCTCCAGTTTCGCCCGCATGTCTGGCGGCAACCCGCGCGCGCCGATATAGCCGCCCTGCGCGTCTTCCGCCCCCGCATCGGCTCCGCTTCCGCCGGTCACGGCGGCAATCGCATCGCCCGACCCTTCCAGCCGCGCCTCGATCTGATCGAGCGGCCCGCCGGGCACCAGTTGCGTCAGGCCGAAGTTCACCACCATGATCCCGAACAGCGTCGGAATCACCAGCAGCAACCGGCGAAGGATATAGGCTCCCATCCGGTCAGGCCCTCAGCGCAAGGCACCGGCCGCTTTCAGCGCCGCCGCCTTGTCCGCGTTGAACCACCAGAAATCGAGCTCGCCAAGCGCATAGGGCGGCAGCGTCTCGGGGTGTTCATACATGTCGTAGTACGCCACCGTATGCGTCGCCTTGTACCACTGCGGCACCCAGAACCGCTCGGCCCGCAGCACCCGGTCCAGCGCACGGGTCGCATGGGTCAGATCGTCGTTCGACTTGGCCGCCATCACCACATCCACCATCCGGTCCACCGCCGGCGACTTCAGCCCCATCACGTTGAACGCCGACACATCCGCCGTTTCCGACCCGTAATACTGCTTCAGTTCGGACCCCGAGATATAGCCCGACCGCGCGTTGGCCACGATCATGTCGAAGTCATAGCTCGGCGGGCGCGTCCGCGCTTCCATCTGCGCCTGATCGATGCTCTCGAGCTTGGCATCGACCCCCAGTGATTTCAGGTTCTCGACATAAGGGTTGATCACCCGCTCGAACGACGGATCGTCGTTCAGAAACACCACCGTCAACGCCTCGCCGCCCGCGTTGCGGCGCATGCCGTCCGCCCCCGGCAGCCAGCCCGCTTCGTCCAGCAGCGCCGACGCCCGGCGCAGGTTCTTGCGGTCCAGTTGTGTCGCCCCCGACACCGGGCCCATCACCGCCTCGTCCGTCAGGATGCGCGCGGGAAGCAACCCCTCGTCCACCAGGGGCTGCAACAGCGCCACTTCCTCGGGCGTGGGCACCCCCACCGCTGCCAGCCAGGAGTTTTCCCACACCGAGTTGATCCGCGCATAAAGCCCGTAGAACAGCGTCTCGTTCGACCATTCGAAGTTGAACATCAGCGCGATCGCCTCGCGCACGCGGGGGTCCTGAAACTTTTCGCGCCGCAGGTTGAACATGAACGCCTGCCCGTTTGCCTTGGTGCCCGACGGCAGCTCCGCCTTCACCACATGCCCTGCAGCCAGCGCCGGAAAGTCGTATTGCGTGGCCCAGACCCGGGACGAGTTTTCGTTGCGAAACGTGTAGGCCCCGCCCTTGAACCCTTCGAACGCCACGGCGCTGTCACCGAAATACTCGATGCGGATGCGGTCGAAGTTCGATGTGCCCTTGGCAATCGGCAGGTCGCGACCCCAGTAGTCGGGGTTGCGCCGATAGCTGACAGAGGTGCCGCCTTCGGCCTTTTCCAGCACATAGGGGCCGGAGCCAAGGAACGGCACCATGCTTTGTTCCTCAAGATCCAGCTTGTTCGCCTCGTAATGCGCCTTCGACAGGATCGGCAGCGCGCCGACATCCTGCGGCAGATCGCGGGTGGGCACGCCGGGTTTGAAGGTGAATTTCACCCGATGCGGCCCCAAGGCCTCGGCGCTTTCCACCTGCTGGGCGAAGACGGTGCGGAAATCGGTCAACCCCTTGGCCAGAAACGTCTGATAGCTGAACAGCACGTCTTCGGACGTCAGGGGCGATCCGTCGGAAAACCGCGCCTCGGGGCGCAGGTGGAAGATCACGAACGACCGGTCGGCGGGGTATTCCAGCGTGCTGCACAGCAGGCAATAGGCCGATCCGATCTCGTCCGACACCGGGGCAAGCAGGCTTTCGTAGGGCGCGGCGGCCAAGGCCGCCGCCCGCCCCTTGACCGAATAGGGGTTCATCGAATCAAACCCGCCCGGGGCCCATTCGGCAATCTCGCCCCCTTTGGGCGCGTCGGGGTTCACATAGTCCAGATGCGGGAAATCGGCGGGGTATTTCAACTCGCCGAAGGTGGAGATGCCGTGCGCGACCATCACCTCCTGCGCCCGCGCCATCCCCGCAGCGACGGCCAGCCCGACGATCAGCGCCCCGGTGCCCAGCCAGCACAGCGCGCCCGTCCCTGCCACCCGTCCAACCGCCCGTCCACCCATGCCCGACCTCCGCTTGTGACACGGGTTTGCCGCGTCACACCTCGTGCACCCTAAAGCACAATTTGCGCGGCTCACAAGTTGCGAATGCGTGAAAGGACCTGCGAAGAACCGCGCGAGGCAGCCCGCAAACCGCTGAAATCACGTCCCCGACCGCCCGAACCCCGTGCCGCGACCCGAGGGCCGCGATCAGTTCAGCGTCGCCAGATAGGCGATGACGTTGGCCCGATCTTCGATCTTGCCCAGCCCGGCGAAGGCCATCTTGTTGCCCGGGGCATAGGCCTTGGGGTTTTCCAGATAGCCGTTCAGGTTCTCCGGCGACCACGCGTCGGAAGCCATCGCCAGCAGCGCATCCGAATACCCGAACCCGCCGACCGATGCCTTGGCGCGGTTGACCACGCCGTTCAGATGCGGGCCGGTGCCGTCGGTCCCGTCGACCTTGTGACACGCCTTGCACTTGCCGAACACCTTTTCGCCCGCCGCCGGATCAGCCGAGGCCAGCACCACGTCGAAGGTCGGCCCCTCTTCGACCGCTTCTTCGGTCGTCTCGGCCCCCGCCACTTCGATCACATAGGCCTGGGCATGCTCTTCCCCATGCCCACCGCCGACCGTATACAGCGCTTCGGCGGCCCAGGCCCCGAACAGATAGACCAGCAGCGCACCGCAGACGGCTCCGGTCAGTTTGGTCAAGGTCATGGTATCGAACATCGGGCACCCTTTGCGTGGTCAGAAACTTGGTCTTTCGATTCCGGGGCTTTCTATCTGCTTCACCCCCTGCCTTTCAAGGTGTAGTAGCGCGACCATTCGCCCCGAACCGGGCCCAGAACTGCGGAGAATGCCAGATGACAGGTCGCATCGCCTTTCAGGGGGAGCCGGGTGCCTATTCGCACGAGGCCTGCCGTCAGGCCCGCCCGGCGCTGGAGGCGCTGCCCTGCCGCACCTTCGAGGACGCGATCGAGGCGGTCAGAACCGGGCAGGCCGACCTCGCCATGCTGCCGGTCGAGAATTCGACCTATGGCCGGGTGGCCGACATCCACTCGCTGCTGCCCGGGTCGGGGCTGCGGATCATCGACGAGGCTTTCGTGCGGGTGCACATCAACCTGCTGGGCCTGCCGGGCACCCCGATCGACCGGATCACCCAGGCCATGAGCCATACCGTGCTGCTGGGGCAATGCCGCGATTTCCTGAAGGCGCATGATCTGCGCGCGCTGGCCGGGGCCGATACTGCCGGGTCGGCCAAGATCGTGGCCGAACGCGGCGATCCCACGCTGGGGGCGCTCGCCTCCGAACTTGCGGGCGAGATTTACGGGCTCGACGTGCTGGCGCGGCAGATCGAGGATCAGTCGAACAACACCACCCGCTTTCTGGTGATGTCGCCGCGCGCCGACCACAGCCGCCGCGCCGACCGGATGATGACCACGCTGACCTTCCGGGTCCGCAACATCCCGGCCGCGCTTTACAAGGCCATGGGCGGCTTTGCCACCAATGGCGTCAACATGACCAAGCTGGAAAGCTACATGGTGGGCGGGTCGTTCACCGCGACAGAATTCTATGCCGACATCGAAGGCCATCCCGAGGATACCCCGGTCAGGAACGCACTGGACGAGTTGCGCTTCTTTACCTCGCACCACGAGATCATCGGTGTCTATCCCGCCGACCCCCGCCGCGCCTGAACCCGCCGCGCCCGATCCTGCTGCGGTCACGCCAGGGTCAGGCCGGGTCGCGGCGGAACCGCTCTTCGATCTCGGTGGCAAGGGCTGCGGTGCGCTTGCGCATATTGCGGTCGACCCGGCCCTTCGCCAGTTTCAACGACTGGAAATACAGCTTGGCCGCAAGGGTCTTGGGCTTGGTGTCAATGTCGATGTGCAGCCGCGTCCGCTTGGCCGCTAGCTCCAGCAGGTCCAACCGGCACTTGCCCTCGACAATTGGCGAAAACACGAACAGCGCCAGATGTCCGGGCGGGTCCATCGCGTCGATGCGGATCGAAACGGTCCGATCCTTGCCGCGAAGAAAGAACTTGGCGATCCAGGTCATGCCCGGCCCCGGCTGGCGCAACTTGTCGGTGCGGTTCACATCGGCCCCGCGCCGCATGGCGCTGCGTTCCCAGCCGTCGAAATCGGTCAGCACCTTGTAGACAAAGGCCACCGGCGCCTCGATATCCTGTCGCATCATCAGCTTCATCGCCCGCTCCCCCCTTCTTCGTGCCAAGCTTGTCTCAGCCGGTCTCGGCACCGTGAGCGTTATCGCCCTTGCGTGGTGATTCTCATGTCAATCGAGCCGGTCCGCAAGCCAATTGCGGATCAGAAACCCGGCAATGGCCCCGTTTCGCGGCGGGCGGATGCGGGGGTGCGCCCCGGCCAGCACACCCACCAGATCCTCGCGGCTGACCCACAGCGCGTCTTCCAACTCCACCGGGTCGAGGGTGATCGCCTCACTTTCCGCCTCGGCGACACAGCCCAGCATCAGCGATGCCGGAAACGGCCAGGGCTGGCTGGCCAGATAGCGCACCGCCCCGACCCGGATGCCGGACTCCTCGGCCACCTCGCGGCGCACGGCGGCCTCGACCGTCTCTCCGGGTTCGACGAACCCGGCCAGCAGCGAATACATCCCCTCGGGCCAGCCGGGGCTGCGGCCCAGCAACAGGCTGTTGCCCCGCGTCACCAGCATGATGACCACCGGATCGGTGCGCGGAAAATGTCTGGCGCCGCAGGCCGGGCAACCGCGCTGCCAGCCTGCCTCGATCGGATCGGTCGCAGCCCCGCAGGCGGCACAGAACCGGTGCCGCGCATGCCAGTCGCACAGCGCCTTTGCCGTGGCGGCCAGTTCCGCCTCGCGCGGCGAAAGCCGGGTCATCGCCGCCCGCAGGTCCTGAAACGCCGTGCCGCCGTCAAGCTCCGGGTGCGGCTGCGCGGCGGGGTCGAAAAACCCGCCCGCCGGGGTCATCACCGCCGGGACCCAGGCCGAGACATCCTGCGCGAACAGCCCCGTCCCGTCGTCCACCCCCAGCAGCACCGCGGGCACCCCCCCCGCCAGCACCGGATGCCCCGCCGCCAGCCAGCCCAGACCGCCATCCCCCCGCACCGCCGGTTTGCCGCGCCACAGCGGCAGAACCCGGCCCCGGTCCCACAGCCCCGCCACACGGCCCGCGTCGCCGCGAAAGGCCGCCGCCCGGTCCAGCCCCGACCCGCCGAATGTCACCGTTTCCGCGATCCGCATGTGATCCCTCTCCCGCCGTTTCCCCCTCATGCCACGCCCGGCCGGGCGAGGCAAACCGGCCACAGGTTGCGACAGAATTGCAACCACAGGATGAATTCGGCAGCCGATCAGCTTTCTTTCACGCTCGCAAGCTGAAATGGTTCCCGCAGACATGCCGGTTCCGGCAAGATCAGAAAGGCGGGCCCCAACGTGATGGATGTGGTCGGAACCGGGGGCCAGACACCCGGCGCGTCGGTTCAGGGTCGCCCGGTGACCCTGCGCATCCTCGCCACCTCCGACCTGCACACCCAGATCATGGCATGGGATTACCTGTCCGACCAGCCCTGCCCGCAGCGCGGTCTGGCGCGGTTGGCCACCCTGATCGCCGCCGCGCGGGCCGAAGCGTCGGCCTGCCTGCTGCTGGACAACGGCGATTTCCTGCAAGGCAGCCCGCTCGGCGATCTGGTGGCGATGGACGCAACCCGGACGCACCCCCACCCGATGATCGCGGCGATGAATGCGCTGCACTATGACGCGGCCACCCTGGGCAATCACGAGTTCAGCCACGGACTGCCGTTTCTGATCCATGCGCTGCAGGACGCGGCCTTTCCGGTGGTGTCGGCCAACATCCTGACCTGCCCGGATGGCCGCAGCTTCGTGCCGCCGTTCACCCTCCTGACCCGACACGTCCGGGTCGGCGGCAATCTTCACCCGTTGCGGATCGGCATCATCGGCTTTGCGCCGCCGCAACTGGTCAAATGGGACCATCAGCATGTCGCGGGCCGCATCATCACGACCGACATCGTGACCGCCGCCGCCCACGCGCTGCCCCTGATGCGGGCGGCGGGGGCCGATCTGGTGGTGGCGCTGTCGCATTCCGGTATCGGCGACACCGCCCCCCACCCCGGGATGGAGAATGCCAGCGCCGCCCTCGCCGCGCTGCCCGGGATCGACGTGGTGGTGGCCGGCCACACCCACCTTACCTTTCCGCCCGCCCCCGGCGGGACCCTTGGCGGCAAACCGGCGGTGATGCCGGGGTTCTTCGGCTCGCATCTGGGGGTGATCGATCTGCTGCTGACCCGGGATGCGTCAGGCTGGCGGATGGCAGACCACCACGCCGCACTCGCGCCGATCGCGCGGCGCGAGGCCGACGGCCGGATCACCGCGCTTGTCGCCTCCGACCCGCAGATCGAGGCGATCGCCGCCCCGGCCCATGCGGCAACCCTGGCCTGGGCGCGGCGGCGCATCGGCCACAACACGACGCCCCTGCACAGCTATTTCGCGCTGATCCGGGCCTGCCCGTCGGTGCGCGCCGTGGCCCGCGCCCAGGCCGCCCATGTCACCCGCGCGCTGGCCGACACGCCGTTCGGCACGCTGCCCGTGCTGTCCGCCGCGGCACCGTTCCGGGCAGGCGGGCGCGGCGGGCCGGGAAACTACAGCTTCGTCGCGGTGGGCGATCTGGAGATGCGGCACATCGCCGACCTCTACATGCACCCCAACACCCTGACCGCCGTGCAGATTTCCGGAGCGGAGCTGGCGGATTGGCTGGAACACAGCGCCAGCCTTTATCTGCAGGTCCAACCCGGGAAGGCCGACCAGCCGCTGATCGACGCCGGCTTTCCCAGCTTCAACTTCGACTGCATCGACGGCGTGACCTACCGGATCGACCTGTCGCAACCGCCCCGGCATGATGCGACCGGCGCGGTGATCAACCCCGATGCGCGCCGGATCACCGATCTGCGCCACAACGGCCGGGCCATCGCCCCCGACGCCGCCTTCGTGCTGGCGACCAACAGCTATCGCACCGGCGGATCGGGCAATTTTGCCGGGGCGCGGCCGGACCGGGTGATCTATGCCTCGGGTCGGCTGAACGGCGATATCCTGCGTGACCATATCCTCGATCACGGCGGCATCCCCGCCCCCGGCCCGGCCAACTGGAGCTTTGCGCCGATGCCCGGCACTTCGGTGCTGTTCGACAGCGCACCCCGCGCCGCACAGCACGTGGGCGATCTGCCGGGCGGCGTTCTGGCCCCGCTGCACCTGACCGCCGACGGGTTTCGCCGCTTCCGCCTGCACCTGTAACCGACCTACAGCGCGATCACCTGTTCAGGGTCCAACAGCCAAGGGGCCACGATCCCGCAGGTGTCGGCCAGGGGCAGCAGACCGTCCGGCACCGCCATGCCGATCACCTCGCGCAGGAACGCCGCCCGCGCCGCACAGCGCGCCGCAACCCCCGGAAACCGCGCCGCCAGATCTTCCCGCAGCACGGCATCGGCGATCACATAGCCGTCTTCCATCCGGGTGGACCCATAAACCGGATGGCCGGGGATCACATCCATCTGCAGCGCCATCCCGCTGGCCAACGGCTCCTGCGACCCCTCATAGATCGGCGAGGACATCCATTCGTCCAGCCCGATCAGATGGCCGGGGTTCAGGAACAGCCCGAAGGTGTCATGCGGCAGGGCCGCCTGCATCGCCGCCCAGACCTCGCCCCCCGTCACACCCGGCCGCATCAACCCGCACCAGTCCGACATCGCCGCCACGTAAGGCCCGGCGAACACCTCGACGTAATCCTGCGCCGCCTGCGGCAGATCGCCCGGCCCGGTGGCCAGCCAGCCCGCCCGGCAGATGTTGCTGCCCCAATGGCAGATGTTGAACGAAATCTGCGACCCGCGCCGCAGCACCTGCCCGGTCGGCCCCGATAGCCCCTGACCGGCCCGCGCAGCGGTGGCGAAGGTCGAATGGCACCCCATCGGCAAGCCTTCGACCTGCGCCGCGCGATAGGCGTCGAAATCCGTCATCCCCTCGCGGAAGGCAAACACCATCCGCGTCAGGGCGCGGGCCGCCAACTGGTTGGCAAACTCCAGCCGCGCGATATCCTCGGCCCCGACCCGCGCCCGCAGGCCGTGACCGGGATGCATGAACAGATCGGTCGCATCCACCGCCCGCCTTGCAATCGCCCGCACCGGATCGACGATGAACGACGGCACCGCCAGCGCGTTGCCCGGATCATCGACCTCGTCCGCGCCGAACCACTTCCACCCCACCATACCCACATCCGTCCCGGCAGGCAGCGCCTCGGCCAGCCAGTCGGCCAACCGCCGACCGGGGCGCGGCTGCGATGGCAGCGACAGGCTGGCGCACAGCCCCACCTGCACGTCCCCGCCGACCACCAGCGGCGAGATTCCTGTGTAGGGCAGACATTCGTTGCCCGCCAGCAGCAGCGCATCCCCCGCCGTCACCACCAGCACCGCCTCTTCGAACCGCGGATCGAACCCGGTCAGCCACGCAAGGTTCGCCGCATGTTCGCGGTCGCCGTACACCACCAGCGCCGCCTGCCCCCGCGCCGCCATCGCCGCCCGCACCGCCGCCAGCCGCGCGCGGCATTCGGCCAGCGACAGGTCGGGCGGCACCTCGGGCCTGCCGAAATCGGGCCAGGGGGTGCGGATCAGGTGGGGCATGATCGTCTCCGTGGAGGTTTTCACGGCAGCATAGCCGCCGGAGCGCCGCCAGACCACGCCCTTGCAGCGGTCTTGCGAATCCCGGCCCCCGCGCCTATGTAGCGGATCGAGAGGTTGGCGCGGGTAAGCGCCTCGCCAACCCGGTCAGGTCCGGAAGGAAGCAGCCGTAACGAGCCCCGCTTGGGTCGTTGTCAGCCTCTCACCTGCCCCGCCTCCGTCACGGACTTGTGTTGACCAGGCGCAACGGAACCGGCGCGTCCTGCGTATAACCCACAGCAACCCAAAGGACGCCCCGTGAAAACCATCTGGATCCTTCTCGGACTGGCGCTGATCGGCGGCGGCTACGGCTATTGGGAATGGTCGCGGGCCGAGGCGAACCAGCTCAACACGCCCCCTGCCACCGTCACCGTGGAAATCGGCGCGGTCGAACGCTCGGTGCTGGCCTCGGGCGTGATCGAAGCGGGCAATCTGGTCTCGGTCGGCGCACGGGTGTCGGGGCTGATCGAAACGCTGGCGGTCGATCTGGGCGACACCGTGGCGCAGGGCGATCTGATCGCGCAGATCGAATCGCTGGACCAGCAGAACGACGTGCTGCAGGCCGAGGCCGATCTTGCCCAGATCGAAGCGCAGATCGTCGCCTCCGGCGCGTCGCTGCGCGAGGCGGAACTGGCGCTGGACCGCACCCGGCAACTCAACGCCAAGGATCTGTCGTCCACCGTGTCGCTGGAGGCGGCCGAAACCGCCCTCGCCGTCGCCCGCGCCAATGCCAAGGCGCTGGTGGCCCAACGCGCCCGCGCCGACATCGCGGTGACCTCGGCCCGCCTGGCCCTTGAACGCACCCGGATCACCGCCCCCGTCGCGGGCACCGTGGTGGCCGTGGTCACCTCGCAAGGCCAGACCGTCAATGCAGCCCAGGCCACGCCCACGATCGTCAAAATCGCCGACCTCAGCCGGATGATCGTCAAGGCCGACGTGTCCGAAGCCGACATCACCCGCGTCGCCCCCGGCCAGCAGGCCACGCTGACCCTGCTGGGCGAACCCGACACGCCGATCGCCGCCACCCTGCTGGCCATCGAACCGGCCCCTGCGTCGATCAAGACTTCCGACACCGTCGAGACCGACAAGGCGATCTACTACATCGCCCGCTTCGACGTGGAAAACCCCGACGGCAAGCTGCGCATCGGAATGACGGCGGAAGTGCGCATCCGCCTCGCCTTTGCCGAAGGCGTCCCGGTCGTGCTGGTCTCGACACTGGGGAAACCGAAACCCGACGGCAGCTATGTCGTCGAGGTCTGGGACCCGGTGCGACAGGCCCGCGAAAGCCGCACCGTCACCATCGGCGTCACCGACAACATCACCGCCGAGATCACCTCGGGGCTGGCGGTGGGCGATCAGGTGGTGGCCGATCGGGTGTCGGGGGCGTCTGCCGCCGCCAGCTTTGGATCGCGGGGCATGTTCTAGGTGGACGTGTCGGGCCGCGACCCCACCGCCCCGCTGATCTCGCTGCGCGGCATCACGCGGCGCTATACGGCGGGCGATCAGGTGACCACCGTGCTGGATGGCATCGACCTGGACATCCAGGCCGGCGAAAGCGTGGCGATCATCGGGCAGTCGGGGTCGGGAAAATCGACGCTGATGAACATCATGGGCTGCCTCGATACCGCAAGCGCGGGCACCTACCGGTTTGCCGGGCGCGATGTGGCGGGGATGGACGAAGACAGCAAGGCCGCGCTGCGCCGGGCGCATTTCGGGTTCATCTTTCAACGCTATCAATTGCTGGCGGACCTCGATGCGCTGTCGAATGTCGAGATGCCGGCCGTCTACAATGGCGCGCCGCGCGGCAAGCGGCGGCGCGAGGCCGCCCACATTCTGGCGCAACTCGGGCTGAGTGACCGCAGCCACCACCTCCCGTCCGAACTGTCGGGCGGCCAGCAACAGCGCGTCTCGGTCGCCCGCGCCCTGATCAACGGCGGCGAGGTGATCTTTGCCGACGAACCGACCGGCGCGCTCGACAGCAAATCCGGGGCCGACCTGCTGGTGCTGCTGGATGACCTGCACAAGCGCGGGCATACCATCATCATCGTGACCCACGACCCCGCCATCGCCGCCCGGGCGCAACGGATCATCGAGATCAAGGACGGCCGGATCGTCGCCGACACCCGCAAGGCCCCGCGCCCCGCCGCACCGCGCCTGGCGATGCCCGCCGCCGTGACCGGCCTCGGGGCCGCGCTCGGCCGGTTGCGCGAGGCGGTGCGGATGGCGACCCGGGCGATGATCGCCCACAAGCTGCGCAGTTTCCTGACCATGCTCGGCATCATCATCGGCATCGCGTCCGTGGTGTCGATGGTCGCGCTTGGCACCGGCAGCCAGAAAACCGTGCTGGAGAAGATCGCCTCGATCGGCACCTCGACCATCGAGATCCGTAAGGGCACCGGCTTTGGCGACCGGCGGGCGGGCGCGATCACCACCCTTGTCCCCGCCGATGCCACGGCGCTGCAAAGCCAGCCCTATGCCAGCTTCGTCTCGCCCGAGGTGACCACGGCGGTGCCGGTCACCCGGCGCGAGATCACCTCGACCCTGCAGGTGCGCGGGGTTGGGGGCGACTATTTCACCGTGGGGGCGTTCAGCCAGGTGGCGGGCACGGTGTTCGGCCCGGCGGCGCTGGACCAGCGGGCCCAGGTGGTGGTGATCGACCGCAACGCCGCCAGCACGTTCTTTGCCGATGGCAGCGATCCGGTGGGCCAGACCCTGCTGCTGGACCGGGTCCCGATGCGGGTGATCGGCGTCGTGCTGCCCGCAGGATCGGGGCCGGGGTCGTCGAGCCCGCGGATCTATGTGCCCTACACCACCGCCGCCGCGCGACTGACCGGGCAGACCACGCTGGACAGCATCTCGGTGCGGGTCGCCGACAGCTTTGACATGAAGGTGGCCGAGCAACTGATCACCGACCTGATGCTGCAGCGTCACGGGGTGCAGGATTTCTTCCTCGTCAACTCCGACACGATCCGCGACACCATCACCAGCACCACGCAGACGCTCAGCCTGCTGGTCGCGGCCATCGCGGTGATTTCACTGGTGGTCGGCGGCATCGGGGTGATGAACATCATGCTGGTGTCGGTCACCGAGCGCACCCGCGAGATCGGGGTGCGCATCGCGGTGGGCGCGCGGCGCAGCGACATCATCGCGCAGTTCCTGATCGAGTCGGTGCTGGTCTGCCTGATCGGCGGGGCCCTGGGGGTCGGGCTGGCGATGGGCGGCGGCTATCTGGTGGGGCAGGTGTCTTCGATGTTCCGCCTCGAATTCTCTCCCGCCATCGCCGCCGCCGCCTTTGGCGCGTCGAGCGCCATCGGCATCCTGTTCGGCTATCTGCCCGCCCGGTCGGCGTCGCGGCTGGATCCGGTGGCGGCGCTGGCGCGGGATTGAGGGCGCGGGAATGCGGACGCGCCGGGGGGGTTCACACCCCCCGGACCCCCGCGGGATATTTGGGCCAGTTGGAAAGGGGCGGCAGGACAGGGTCGGCGGCAAAGCGACAGCCGAGGTTTACCTCGGGCCTTGCGGGCCCTAAGCTGGGGTTGAAGAGGTGAGCCGATGACCGACGCCCCCGTGACCCACGCCGCCGCCTATCAGGTTCTGGCCCGCAAATACCGCCCAGCGACCTTTGCCGATCTGATCGGGCAGGAAGCGATGGTGCGCACGCTGAAGAACGCCTTTGCCGCCGACCGGATCGCGCAGGCCTTCATCTTGACCGGCATCCGGGGCACCGGCAAGACCAGCACGGCGCGGATCATCGCCAAGGGGCTGAACTGTGTCGGTGCGGACGGCAGCGGCGGGCCAACCACCGAACCCTGCGGCCTCTGCGAGCCGTGCCGCGCCATCACCGAAGGCCGCCATGTCGACGTGCTGGAGATGGACGCGGCCAGCCGAACCGGGGTGGGCGACATCCGCGAGATCATCGACTCGGTGCGTTACCGGGCGGCAAGCGCCCGCTACAAGGTATACATCATCGACGAAGTGCACATGCTGTCGACCAACGCCTTCAACGCGCTGCTGAAAACGCTGGAGGAACCGCCTGCCCATGTGAAATTCATCTTTGCCACCACCGAGATCCGCAAGGTGCCGGTCACCATCCTGTCGCGCTGCCAGCGCTATGACCTGCGGCGGATCGAGCCCGAGGTGATGCTGGCGCATCTGGCGGCGATCCTGACCCGCGAAGGGGCGGCGGTGGCGGCGGATGCGCTGGCGCTGATCACCCGGGCGGCCGAAGGGTCGGTGCGCGATGCGCTGTCGCTCCTGGATCAGGCGATTGCCCAGGGCGCGGGGGAAACCTCGGCGGCGCAGGTGCGCGCCATGCTGGGGCTGGCCGACCGGGGCCGGGTTCTGGACCTGTTCGACCTGATCATGCGGGGCGATGCTGGCGGCGGGCTGGCGGAGCTTTCGGGGCAATATGCCGAAGGGGCGGATCCGATGGCGATCCTGCGGGATCTGGCGGAAATCACCCATTGGCTGTCGGTGATCAAGATCACCCCCGCCGCAGCCGACGATCCCACCACGCCGCCGGACGAACGCGACCGGGGCCGCGACATGGCCGCCCGGTTGCCGATGCGGGTGCTGTCGCGGACCTGGCAGATGCTCTTGAAGGCGCTGGAAGAGGTGGCGCTGGCCCCCAACGCGATGATGGCCGCCGAGATGGTGGTGATCCGGCTGACCCATGTCTCGGACCTGCCCGACCCCGAAACCCTGATCCGGCGGCTGCAATCCGCGCCGCCCCCGGGTTCGGTCGGGGCCGCGCCGACGGGGGCAGGCGCCGCCCAACCCCCACTCCCCGCCCCATCCCCTGCGCCGCGCGCCCAAGTGACCCAGTCCGGTCAGGTACTGGCCATGGACAGCGCCCCGGTGCTGGCCAGCTTCGACGCCGTTGTGGCCCTGATCCGCGAAAAGCGCGACATGGCCCTGCTGGTCGAGGTGGAAACCAACCTGTCGCTCGCCCGCTATTCCCCCGGCCGGATCGAATTCGAACCGCGCCCGGGGGCGGCCCCCGATCTGGCCTCGCGCTTGGTCCAGCGCCTGCAGCGCTGGACCGGGCAGAGGTGGGCGGTGTCGGTGGTATCGAACGGCGGGGCGGCGACGATTGCCGAACGGCAGGACGACGGCCGCCGCGCCGCCGAGGCCGCCGCCCTGCACAGCCCGCTGGTGCAGGCGGTGCTGGCGGCCTTTCCCGGCGCGACGATCGCCGCGATCCGCAGCCCGCAGGCCTTGACCGCGACGGCCGCCGCAGCGGCGCTGCCCGAGGCGGACGACGATTGGGACCCGTTCGAGGATGATTGATTGATCAGGGGTTCGGCCACTGATCCGGGGCGATGGAACCCAGAACCTCCAGCCCGTCCGCTCCCGGCTTCAGAACGAACGCAACACCCTGCGGTTCGGGGTAAATGCCGGTAACCGCCTCGAACGGATCATCATGGCCGACGACCACACGGTTTTCGCCCGCCGGAACTTCGGCCATCAAAAGGGGCAAGACCCGGTTCCGCATCGCCGCAATCTGTTCAGGCGTATACTCCTCGGCCGGTTCGAAGTTGAGCGCAGGCGTCTTGGTATAGTGCCCGAAGGCAAGATCGGCGGTCTGCCAGGCGCGGCAGTATTCACTGCTCGCCACCTCGCCCACCTTGATGCCAAGGTCGGCAATCGCGCGACCGATGGCCCGCGCCTGCTGCCAGCCGTCTTCCGACAGCACCCGCTGGGTGCCGCACAGCGCGGGGTCGGCCGTCACCTGATCGGCATAGTCCCTTTCGGTCGCCGCGTGGCGGATGTAGATCACCAGCCCGCCTTGCCGCATCGCCTGCACAAGGGCCCGGGGATCAGCGGTGTCATCGGCGCGGGCAAGGCCCGGCCCGACGAGCAGAAACAGCGCGGTTGCGGCGGAAAACAGGGGAGACGTCATGGTGCGATCCTTCATTTTGGCAAGCAGGCGTTGGCTGGCGAACGGCTGCCTAGGCCAGATACGAATACTTACAAAAACTGTCAACAAATAGATTTGCACCCGCGGCCGGACATAGTCCCCTTGTTCCCGTCTGGCCGGAGCCATACGATAAAGGCCAACGGCTATGGAGAAATCGACGTGCTGAAAGGTCTGGGCGGGCTTGGCGACATGGCCAAGATGATGAAGGCGGCGGGCGAGATGCAGGCCAAGATGGCCGAGGTGCAGGAAACCCTGGCGCAAACCCTGGTCATGGGCGAGGCCGGGGCCGGGCTGGTCCGGGTGCGGGCCACGGCCAAGGGCGACATTACCGGGCTCGACATCGACCCGTCGATCCTGGTCGCCTCGGAAAAGGAGGTGGTCGAAGACCTGATCCTCGCCGCGATCCGCGATGCGCAGGCCCGTGCCGCCACCCGGGGCCAGCAGGAGATTGCCAAGCTGACCGAAGGTCTGGGCCTGCCGCCCGGCCTCAAGCTGCCGTTCTGAATGCCGCCCTCCGGCCAACCGGATGCCCCCCGCGACATCGAGGCGCTGATCGACCTGATGGCCCGCCTGCCCGGCCTCGGGCCGCGGTCTGCCCGCCGGGCGGTGCTGGTGCTGCTGAAAAAGCGCGCGGCCCTGATGGCCCCGTTGGCACAGGCGCTGGCGACCGTCGCCCTGACCGCCCGCGACTGCGCGATCTGCGGCAACATCGGCACCAGTGACACCTGCGCGATCTGCGCCGATGACAGCCGTGCGGGCGGCACGCTCTGCGTGGTCGAGGATGTGGCGGACCTTTGGGCGATGGAGCGGTCGGGGGCCTTCAAGGGCCGCTATCACGTCCTGGGGGGAACGCTGTCGGCGCTCGACGGCGTGGGGCCGGACGAGTTGCGCATCCCGCGCCTGATCGAGCGGATCGGGTCGGAAGCCACCCGCGAGGTGATCTTGGCGCTCAACGCCACGGTCGATGGCCAGACCACCGCGCATTACATCGCCGAGGCGCTGGCAGCCTCGGGGGTGCCGGTCACCTCGCTGGCGCAAGGCGTGCCGATCGGCGGCGAGCTGGATTACCTCGACGACGGCACGATCAGCGCGGCCCTGCGCGCCCGCCGCGCGTTCTGACGGCTCCCCCCACACCCCCGGCCCCTCCCCACAGGGGCGGAAGGAAGGCGCCCGGCGGCCCCGGCAAGGTGCGAAAACGGGGGGGCCGTGGCGGCGGGGTCAGCGGCGCGGATCGTCGTCTTCGTCGTCGTCATCCCCGGCATCCGGCAGATTGAAGAAACTGTCGGCATCCGAGAAATCGGCGGCCTTTTCTTCGGCTTCCGTCGGGGCGAACCCGGCATAGGCCGGGGCCTCTTCCGGCATCTTCGGCTCGACGCCCATGCCCAGCGACTGCTCGGTGGACACCAGCTTGCGCCGTTCGTCATCGCTCATCATCCCGCCCTCGGCGGCCTTCTTGCGGGCGGCGGCCTGCACGGCGGTGTCCAGCTCGGACTGGCGGCACAGCCCCAGTGCCACCGGGTCGATCGGCGTGATGTTGTTGATGTTCCAGTGGCTGCGGCTGCGGATCGACTGGATGGTGGGCTTCGTCGTTCCCACCAGCTTGCCCACGGCGCCATCCGACAGTTCGGGATGAAACTTCACCAGCCACAGGATCGCCGCCGGGCGGTCCTGACGCTTGGACAGCGGGGTATAGCGCGGGCCGCGCCGTTTTTCCTCGCCCACCGCCGACGGGTTGAACTTCAGCTTCATCTTGTAAAGCGGATCGGCCTGCGCGCGATCGATCTCGATCTGGTCCAACTGGTTGTTGCCGACCGGATCGAACCCCTTCACCCCGGTCGCCACGTCGCCATCGGCAATCCCCTGCACCTCCAGCTCGTGCATCCCGCAGAATTCCGCGATCTGGCGAAAGTTCAGCGTGGTGTTGTCGACCAGCCAGACGGCGGTTGCCTTGGACATCAAGGGTCGGTTCATCGGATCACTCCTTTACAAATCTCTCCCGTGCCGGGAAAACGGTTGCGACCGGGGCCGCGGGTAGTCTCGTTCTCGGGAATTGACCCGGTGTATAGGGCGGTTCGCGGCGAGAGGAAAGTGAAAATGCACAAAGCTGCCGTCCTGGCCGTTCTGCTGGCCACCGCCCCTGTTCCCGCTTTGGCCGAAGGCGAGGCGGCGGGCGATTTCGACTATTACGTGATGGCGCTGTCATGGTCGGCCACCTGGTGCGCCCTGGAAGGCGATGACCGCCGCGATCCGCAATGCGATGCCGGGCGCGGGCTGACCTTCACCCTGCACGGGCTTTGGCCGCAATATGACGACGGCTATCCCAGCTATTGCCGCACCCCCCAGCGGGACCCCGCGCGCACCGAGTCCGAGGCGATGGCGGATATCATGGGTGGCGCGGGCCTCGCCTGGTATCAGTGGAAAAAGCATGGCCGCTGCACCGGCCTGTCCGCCCGCGACTACTACGGCCTGATGCGCCGCGCCTATCGGTCGGTCACGATCCCGCCGATCTTTGCGAAAATCACCAAGGACCTGACCGTGCCCGCCAGCGTGATCGAGGGCGCGTTTCTGGACCGCAACCCGCAACTGACCCGCGACCAGATCACCGTCACCTGCCAGAGCGGCCGGATCCAGGAGGTCCGCATCTGCCTGACCCCGGATCTGACCCCCCGCCGCTGCGGGGCCGACGTGATCCGCGACTGCACCCTGACCGACGCAGGCCTCGCTGCCGTGCGCTGAAACGGGGCCTGCAGGTCTTGCAGGGGTCACCCCCGGTCAATCCCGCCCGAACCCGATGTCTGCAAATCGTCTGACTCCCGTACAGACCCTGTGCCTATGTTCTGCCCGGGAACGGGTTGCCGGGACCCCCCGGATGTGGCAAGGTATTTCTTACGTTTCGTACAAAATGGACAAAAGCATGATCACTGTATCCGTCACCGAAGCCCGCGAAAACCTGTCGGACCTGCTGGGCCGCGTCCAGCACGGGCGCGAGGATGTGACCATCGAGCGGCACGGCAAACCGGTGGCGGTGATGATCTCGGTCGAGGCGATGGCCTATTATGAGGCGCTGGAGGATGCGGAGTTAACCAAGATGATGGTCGAGCGGGAATCCGAACCGGGCTATGATCCGAACGACACCCTGCCCGCGGAGGACGTCTTTGCCAAACTGCTGGCGGACGAGACGCTTGAATGAGGCGCTATCACGTCGCGTTTGAGCGCAAGGCGTAAAAGCAGATCAACGCGGTGCGGGTGCGGAAACTGGCCGAGGCGTTGCGGGATGCGATCCTTGCCCTGGCCGACGACCCCCGCCCGCCGGGGTGCATCAAGATGAGCGGGTATGACGACCGCTGGCGGATTCGGGTGGGGGATTGGCGGGTGGTCTACCGGATCGAGGACGGGCGGTTGGTGGTGCTGGTCGTAACGGTCGCGCCGAGGGGTGGGGTTTATCGGTGAGTTTGGGACGGAATAGTGCGCAGAATGCGCACCTTACTCTTGCTAGTTGGCGAGGCATTCCGGCTCAATAAGCACAATCGAATTTTTGTTTATGAAGACAATATGCTGGCCTGACTTCCGAGCAATATCAAAGAGGCCTTCTACATAATCCAACTCCAGTGATCCTTGATTCAAGAATATTCCGCTAGACGTCTGGCCGAGAAGCTTACCGCGGACGGTTCTACCTTCTAGCATCAGGCAGACTTCAGGGGCAAGCGCCAGTGAAACTATTCGTATCTGGCCCAAAGTGTAGGCCGACAAAAGAGCAACTCCAACTGAAAATGAGATGGCCAGGGGACTCGAAACGACACTGATCGGATTTGACACTAGTGGTTTCACTATAGCACTAAGCGAGCCAAAAGAAAGGATCGTCTCTCCCTCCTCAGCGGCCTGCATGACGCCTGAGGTAACTAGCATAGCGAAAATCCATAGAATGCTCATCTTAGCAGACTCTATGAAAAGCAAACGAGGGTCAAAAAGTGTTGATGAGAGGCGAAAGCAGATGTAAAACAGCATGAAAATAAAAATGGAGAAGAATACCCACCCAAACATTCGCCTTGCAGCGGATTCCACCACGCTTTCTTTCCTAATTGACTCTGGGATTGGACGAATAAGCTGAGAAAAAATTAAGCTGATCATAGGGAGCATCAATCTAGTTGATGCAGCAAGGCCAGCAAAAAAGACTGTGCAGATCAATACCTCATTGGCGAGGAACGCTTGGTCTACCAAAACCCTCATTCCGGGCGAGAAGGGCAGCGTAACGCCGAGAATGTAGGATGAGGAGATCGAAAGTATTGCTAATAGTCCAAACAAGAAAGGGCTAGCACTTCCAAAAATGCTTGACACCCTCGGCATTCTAAACTCCTATTAACCATCCATCTTCAACGCCGCAATGAACGCTTCCTGCGGGATCTCGACCTTCCCGAACTGGCGCATCTTCTTTTTGCCGGCTTTCTGCTTCTCCAGCAGCTTCTTCTTTCGCGACGCGTCGCCGCCGTAGCATTTCGCCGTCACGTCCTTGCGCATCGCGCTCAAGGTCTCGCGGGCGATCACGCGGCCGCCGATGGCTGCCTGGATCGGGATTTTGAACATGTGGCGTGGGATCAGGTCTTTCAGTTTCTCGACCATCGCGCGGCCCCGCATGTCGGCGCGGTCGCGGTGGACCATCATCGACAGGGCATCGACGGGTTCGTCGTTCACGAGGATCGACATCTTGACCAGATGATCCTCGCGGTATTCGGAGATGTTGTAGTCGAAGGACGCATAGCCTTTGGAAATGCTTTTCAGGCGGTCGTAGAAGTCGAACACCACCTCGGCTAGGGGCAGGTCGTAGACGGCCATCGCGCGGTTGCCGACGTAAGACAGGTCCTGTTGGATGCCACGCCGTTCCTGGCACAGCTTCAGCACGTCGCCCAGGTATTCGTCGGGCACCATGATGGTGGCCTTGATGCGCGGCTCGTCGATGTGGTCGATGTAGGTGAGGTCGGGCATGTCGGCGGGGTTGTGGAGGTCGCGCACCTCGCCGTCCTTCATGTGGAGGTGGAAGACGACCGACGGGGCGGTGGTGATCAGGTCGAGGTCGTATTCGCGTTCAAGGCGGTCGCGGATGACTTCGAGGTGCAGCAGGCCGAGGAAGCCGCAGCGGAAGCCGAAGCCGAGGGCGGCGGAGGTTTCCATTTCCGAAGAGAAGGAGGCGTCGTTGAGCGACAGTTTCTCGATCGCCTCGCGCAGGGGTTCGAAATCGGCGGCATCGACCGGGAAAAGGCCGCAGAACACCACCGGCTGCGCGGGTTTGAAGCCGGGGAGGGCCGCGTCGCAGCCACGGCGTTCGTGGGTGATGGTGTCGCCCACCCGGGTGTCGCGGACCTGCTTGATCGAGCCGGTGAGGATGCCGATCTCGCCGGGACCGAGTTCCTCGATATCGACCATCTGGGGTTTCAGGACGGCGAGTTTGTCGATGCCGTAGACGGCCTTGGTCTGCATCATGCGGACGCGGTCGCCCTTGCGCATCACGCCGTCCATGATGCGGACCATGACGACGACGCCGAGGTAGGCGTCATACCACGAGTCGACCAGCATCGCCTTCAACGGCGCATCGCGGTCGCCCTTGGGCGCGGGCAGGCGGGTCACGATCGCCTCCAGCACGTCGGGGATGCCGAGGCCGGATTTCGCCGAGATCAGAACGGCATCCGACGCATCCAGCCCGATCACATCTTCGATCTGCTGGCGCACCCGGTCGGGTTCTGCCGCCGGAAGGTCGATCTTGTTCAGCACCGGCACGATGTCGTGGCCCGCGTCCAGCGCCTGATAGACGTTGGCGAGGGTCTGTGCCTCGACGCCCTGCGAGGCGTCCACCACCAGCAGCGAGCCTTCGACGGCGCGCATCGAGCGAGACACCTCATAGGCGAAATCGACGTGGCCGGGGGTGTCGATCAGGTTCAGGATATAGGTCTTGCCATCCTTGGCGGGGTATTCGATCCGCACCGTGTTGGCCTTGATCGTGATGCCGCGCTCGCGTTCGATGTCCATCGAATCCAGCATCTGGGCCTTCATGTCGCGCGCGGCGACCGTGCCCGTCATCTGGATCAGACGATCGGCGAGGGTGGATTTTCCGTGGTCGATATGGGCCACGATCGAAAAGTTGCGGATCAGGTCAAGCTGGGTCATGGGCGGGCTATACCTGTTCTGCCCCCAGCCGGGAAGGGGGCGCGGTTCGGGCCCCGCGCGCGGTGTCACCGCTTCATCTGGGGGCGCGGCGCGCGTTCCCCGGCAAGGGATGGTAGGAACGGGCCATTTTCCGCGCAACTCTTTCAGCAGATTGAAAAATCCGCTCCGAATCGTCATAATCACGTCAAGAATAGACCCGTCAGCCCGATGATTCCGCCGGAGTCAGGGCCCGGGCAGCGAGGCAAAGATGAGCAAGACCCTTCCCCTTCTGGCGGCGCTGGTGGCCGCGATGCTTCCCGTGATGTCGATCGCGGGCCCGATCGAACAGGCTTGCAACCGGTCCGACCGCCAGGCGGCGAGCCGCAGCCTTTGCGCGTGCATCGGGCAGGTGGCGGACATGACGCTGCGGGGGGGCGACCAGAAGCGCGTCGCGAGCTTCTTCAAGGACCCCGACCGCGCGCAGGACGTCAAGATGTCGAAGCGCGACAGCGATGATGCGTTCTGGGAACGCTATCAGGCCTTCACCGCGCAGGCCGAGGCGTTCTGCGCAGGCTGAGGCAGGATCTTGCCCGGTCGACGGTGCTCTGCCTTCCCTTCCGGTCAGTTCTCGCGGCGCACATCGAAAACGGACCGCAGGGACGGCTGAGAGCCCCTCGGGGTCAGACCCCGAGGCACCAGCGCATCACCGCCTTTTGCGCGTGCAGGCGGTTCTCGGCCTCGTCGAACACCACCGAATGCGGGCCGTCCATCACGCCCGATGTCACCTCGTCGTTGCGGTGCGCAGGCAGGCAATGCATGAACAACGCGTCGGATTTCGCCTTTGCCATCAGGGATTTGTTGACCTGATAGGGGCGCAGCTGGTTGTGGCGGCGCTCCTTGGCGCTTTCGGGGTCGTGCATCGACACCCAGGTGTCGGTGACCACCAGATCGGCCCCGATCACCGCGCGGGCCGGGTCGCGGTCGATGGTGACGCGGCTGCCCTTGTCGCGGGCAAAGCCCAGGGCCGAGGCTTCCGGCTCCAGCGTTTCCGGGCCGGTGAAGGTGAAATCGAACCCGAACTGGCCCGCGGCATGCAGGAAGCTGGCGCAGACGTTGTTGCCGTCACCGGCCCAGACCACCTTCCGGCCCGCGATCGGCCCGCGATGCTCTTCATAGGTCATCACATCGGCCATGATCTGGCAGGGATGGGTGCGGTTGGTCAGGCCGTTGATCACCGGGACGGATGCGTATTCCGCCATCTCTTGCAGCGTCACTTCTTCATAGGTGCGGATCATGATCAGATCGACATAACGCGACAGGACCCGCGCGGTGTCGGCGATGGTTTCGCCATGGCCAAGCTGCATTTCCTTGCCGGACAGCACCATCGTCTCGCCGCCCATCTGCCGCACACCGACATCGAAGCTGACCCGGGTGCGGGTCGAGGGTTTTTCGAAGATCAGCGCGACCATGCGGCCCTTCAGCGGCTGGTCATCATCGGGCGTGCCCTTGGGGCGGCCCCGGCGCGCGGTTTTCATTGCATGGGCGGTGTCGATCATCGCCCGCAGGTCTGGGGCGGCGGTGGTGTGGATGTCGAGGAAATGGTTCATTGTCGGCGCTTCTTGAGGGGGCGGAACCGGGGGCGCGTCGCCCCCCGGACCCCCCGAGGATATTTATGAACGGATGATGGGGGTCACGCGGCGAGGGCACTGGCGGCACGGTCGAGGCGGGCGAGCGCCTCGGTGATGTCGGGGTCGGGGATGTTGAGCGCGGGCAGCAGGCGCAGGGTCATGTCGGCGGCGGCCACGGTCAGCAGGTGTTGGGCATAGCCCGCCTTGACCATATCCGCCGGGGGGACGCGGCATTTCAGGCCGAGCATCAGGCCCTGGCCGCGGACCGCTTCGAACACCGCCGGATGCGCGGCCACCAGCCCTTCGAGCCCCTGGCGGAACCGCGCGCCCTTCTGGCTGACCTCGGACAGAAAGCCGTCGTCGATCAGGTTGAGGACCGTCAGGCCCACCGCACAGCCCAGCGGGTTGCCGCCATAGGTCGAGCCATGGGTGCCCACCGTCATGCCCGAGGCGGCGTTTTCGGTGGCGAGCACCGCGCCCAGGGGAAAGCCGCCGCCGATGCCCTTGGCGACCATCAGGATGTCGGGGAACACGCCCGCCCATTCGTGGGCAAAGAGTTTGCCGGTGCGCCCAACCCCGCATTGCACCTCGTCGAAGATGATCAGCGTGCCGGTGGCGTCGCACAGGTCGCGCAGGCCCTTCAGGCAGGCGTCGGGCAGGGTGCGGATGCCGCCTTCGCCCTGGATCGGCTCGATGATGACGGCCGCCGTGTCGCGGGTGATGGCCGCGCGCAGGGCGTCGTGGTCGCCCCAGGGCAGTTGCCGGAAGCCGGGCATCAGGGGGCCGAAGCCCTTGACCATCTTTTCCGCCCCAGACGCCGCGATGGCCCCGGTGGACCGGCCGTGGAACGCGCCTTCGAAGGCGATGATCTCGGCCCGGGGCTCGGCTTTGTCATACCAGTATTTGCGCGCCATCTTGATCGCCAGCTCGCAGGCCTCGGTGCCGGAATTGGTGAAGAACACCGTGTCGGCAAAGGTCCGGTCGACCAGCGCCTGCGCGAGGCGTTCCTGTTCGGGGATGCGGTAGATGTTGGACACATGCCACAGCTTGTGCGCCTGCGCTGTCAGGGTTTCCACCAGCGCCGGGTGGGCGTGGCCAAGGGCGTTGACCGCGATGCCGGCCCCTAGGTCAAGGTAGCGCGCGCCATCCTCGGCCGTCAGCCACGAGCCCTGGCCGTGGGTGAAGGCGATCGGGGCGCGGTTGTAGGTGGGCAGGACGGCACTGATCATGGCGGAACCCCTGGAATGATGCCCGACAGGCGTATGCCCGGGGCGGAGGTGGTGTCAATGGAGGTGCCCATATCGAGGGCAAGCCGAAACCATCGCCTTAGCGGCGTCGGGGCAGCGAAACGAGGCGCATCCGATGGATCATCCTTTCCGTCTATCGCAGGGGGCGGACGGGTCAAGCGGTTTTTCCGACGGCGGCGCAGATCTCGGCCAGCATGGCGATCACCGGCGGATAGAACGCGGCGTCATAGCCGTGTTCGTCCTGCAGGACCGACAGATAGACCCCCACGGCGCCGGTGGCCATGTCCACCAGCAGGTATTGCCCGCCATAGCCGCCATGCCCGAGCCACCGGCCATTGGTGTTGGTCTGGTGCGAATAGCGCAGATGACCGCGAGGCGGCGACATCGGGATGCCGCCCTGCAGCGTGATGTCGAAAAACGAGGGATCGCCGATCTGCGCGCCGTTCACCCCCCGGCCCCGCCGCGCCAGAAGAAGGCCATAGCGCGCCAGATCGCGGGCGGTCACGCACATCCCGCCGTTCATGAAGGGAAAGCCGGTTCGGTCGGTTGCCATGTGCAGCGCCCCCGCCACGCCCGCCGCATCGGCGATGTCGGCGAGCCATGCGGCCATCGGGCGGCCGCCCCGCGCCTCGGCCACCGCCGCCAGAACGTCGGTGTTGGCGGAACGGTAGAGATAGGCGCCGGTGCGGTTGATGGTGTCGGGGGCATTGGGGCCAAGGCGAACCGTGGCGAGGAACTCCTTGTTGGTCGGCTCCGGCCCGGTGGGAAGGCGCATGCCGGTCGCCGCCTCGTGCAGGAACACCGACGCCGCCGGGTTCAGGTAATCCTCGTCATAGTCGTGGACCACGTTCATGTTCATCACGTCCTGCAGGGTGGCCCCCGCAAACCCCGGCCCGATCCATGGCAGGCAATCGCCCACGGTTTCGGTCAGGCTGAGGCGGCCTTCGGCGGCCAGTTGCCCGATCACCAGGTTCATCAGCGTCTTGGTGATCGACTGCACCGAATGGGGCTGATCGGGCGGGAAATCCGGGGCGTGGCGTTCATAGAGAACCCGGTTGCCGCGCGCGATCACCAACGCGGAAAACCACGGGCTTGCGGTCAGCCGCGCCACATCCTCGCGCTGCGGGATCGCGAGGTCCGCCGACAGCGCGAGGTCATGCACCGCCCCCGCACGGAACGACTGCACGTAGCGGCTGATGCGGTGCAGGTTGTGAAACCCGTGGCGGCGGTGCGGCGCCGAATTCCAGCGCGGGCGGGCATCCGCGCCCACGGCCAGATCGGGGTTGGGGTGGCTTTGCATCGGCGTCTCCTGCAGCGGCGGGGTTGGCGGGGGTCACCCGGTTGCCGCCCAGCATGCCGGGATTGCCGCGCCAGCCAAGGAAAATCGACCGCGCCCCTCGGGCCCCGCCCGCGACCGGACGCGCCAATGCCGCCCAATCTGGACCCTGCCCGGCGGCAGGGATTGAACTTCGCCGCAGCACCCTGTAGGACACGGCGTCCCGTCGCGTGTGCGGCGGTGTGGCCCCTTGCCCGGAGAATGCGATGTCCTGGACCGATGAGCGCGTCGAGACGCTCAAGAAGATGTGGGCCGAAGGCCAGTCTGCCAGCCAGATCGCCAAGGAACTGGGCGGGGTGACCCGCAACGCGGTGATCGGCAAGGTGCACCGTCTGGGGCTGTCGAACCGGGTGGGTCCGGGGGGCGTGCCGGACGTCGAAGAGGAAGAGGTGGTTGCGGTTGTGCTGCCGGTTGACCCGGTGGTGGTGCCGCGCCCCGCCCCGGTGGAGCCTGCGCCGCCCGTCGAACCGGCCCGCCCGGCCATCCCCGACCGCCCCGCCGCCGCCGCGACCCCTGCTGCGGGCACGGCCGTGGTCACCCCGCTGCCGGTGCGCAAGGCGATCATCCCGGCGGGCCAGCCGCTGCCGCCGCAGCCTTCGGCCAACGAGATCAGCCCCGAGGCCCTCGCCTCGGTGCGTGAGGTCGAAAAGCGGGCGAAACGGCTGACCCTGATGGAGTTGACCGAACGCACCTGCAAATGGCCGATCGGCGACCCCGCGACCGAGGATTTCTGGTTCTGCGGACTGCCCTCGCTGCCCGGCAAACCCTATTGCGAGGCGCATGTCGGCGTGGCGTTCCAGCCGATGAGCGCGCGGCGCGACCGCCGCCGCTGACCCGCAAGGCGCGGGGCGCTGCCAGCTTCGATCCTTTTCGATGTGTCTTGCAGTCTGTCATTCCGAATCCAAGATGGGCACTGTCGGCCAACCAGTCGCGCAATGTCCTTGCCCAATGGGTTTGCGCTATCTATGTTGTTCACTCACCTCGGAGGCACAACATGCTGCGAACTGGGCTGCCTGCGTTCATCTTCGAAAGCTATGAATGCCACGAATGGAAACACGCAAGTGCAATTCTGTCCCAGGATTTTCCAAACGAATGGGCCGATTTGCTCGACGTCCTTGCGGCATTCAGGCTACGGAAATCGTGGATCACCCAAGGCGGTGGCAACAAATCGCAACTATCTTCGTTTATCGACAGCTTTCTGACACAACGAGGTTGGGTTGAAAAACATTTTCAGACCGCAATCGAAGTGGATGGCACCCGGCTCGACTCGCCGACCCACAAGATCAACTGTTTTCGAAACGGCATCGCGGTCGAGATCGAATGGAACAACAAGGATCCGTTCTTTGACCGCGACCTGAACAACTTCCGCCTGTTGTTCGATCTTCGCGCGGTTAGCGTCGGCGTGATCATCACGCGGTCAGACGGGTTGCAAGACATCTTTAACCAACTTGGCCGAGGATCGTCGTATGGAAATTCGACGACGCACATGTCAAAACTGCTTCCCCGCATTCAGGGCGGTGGCGGCGCGGGATGCCCGCTATTGGTCTTTGGCATCACAAGGGCGCTTTATGTGGAGGATATCGCATGATGACGGCGGCAGATGACCTGCTTGCGACGGCAGGCAAGACCAAATTCCGCACTGTCATGGCCGATCCGCCGTGGCAGTTTCAGAACCGGACCGGCAAGATGGCCCCGGAACACAAGCGGTTAGCACGGTATGCGACGATGACATTGCGCGAGATCTGCGACCTGCCGGTGCCAGCCGTGGTAGCCGATACGGCGCATCTTTACCTTTGGGTGCCCAACGCCTTGCTGCCCGAAGGCCTGAAAGTCATGGAAAACTGGGGCTTCAGCTACAAGAGCAACATCATCTGGTACAAAATCCGCAAGGATGGCGGCCCGGATCGTCGGGGTGTCGGGTTCTACTTCCGCAACGTGACCGAGATCTTACTGTTCGGGGTGCGCGGCAAGAACGCCCGGACGCTGCAACTGGGCCGGACGCAGGAAAACATCATGTCCACCCAGAAACGCGAACACAGCCGCAAGCCCGACGAGCAGTATGCGCTGATCGAAGGGTGCAGCAACGGCCCGCGTCTGGAAATGTTCGCGCGCGGTCCCCGCGTTGGATGGACAGTCTGGGGCAATCAGGCGGAAGACTACACGCCGACCTGGGACACCTATTCGAACCATTCCCAGTCGAACATCGTGCCCTTGCTGCCTCGCCTCAAAGCTGTCTGACAAAACGGCGGGTACGTCGGAATTCGCTCCGGTTCTTTTTTTCAACAACGCCTTATCCGGCCAGACGCACCCAGCCCAATCACTGACCTGCCCACAAACCCTGTCGCAGACTGATCGGGCAAGCAAGTGCCGCGCAAAATGCTGCGCCAGCCCTATGCATAGGATATGCACAGGGGGGTGTACGGCTATCACCGCCGCTTTCCCTTGCCCCCCCTTTCCGCTATACCGCCCCCCATGTCGCAAAACCCGCCCGACCTTCGCCCCGACCTTGCCCGTGCCGCCGTTCCCGAAACGAGGCGGGCGGGTCAGCCGACCATCGGCATGGTCTCGCTCGGCTGCCCCAAGGCGCTGGTGGACAGCGAGCGGATCCTGACCCGGCTGCGGGCGGAAGGCTATGCGATCAGCCCGGACTATGCCGGGGCCGATGCGGTGATCGTGAACACCTGCGGGTTTCTGGACAGCGCGAAGGCGGAAAGTCTGGAGGCGATCGGCGAGGCGCTGGCCGCAAACGGGCGGGTGATCGTGACGGGATGTCTGGGGGCGGAGCCGGACTATATCACCGGGGCGCATCCCCGCGTGCTGGCGGTGACCGGCCCGCATCAATACGAGGCGGTGCTGGACGCGGTGCACCGGGCGGTGCCCGCGCGGCCCGACCCGTTCCTCGACCTGCTGCCGCCGAGTGCGGTCAGCCTGACCCCGCGCCACTACAGCTATCTGAAGATCTCGGAAGGCTGCAATCACACCTGCAAGTTCTGCATCATCCCCGACATGCGGGGTCGGCTGCAAAGCCGCCCGGCCCATGCGGTGCTGCGCGAGGCCGAACGGCTGGTGGCGGCGGGGGTGAAGGAATTGCTGGTGATCAGCCAGGATACAAGCGCCTACGGGCTGGACCTGAAGCATGCCAGCGACCGGGGCCACCGCGCCCATATCACCGATCTGGCGCGCGATCTGGGGGGCCTGGGGGCCTGGGTGCGGCTGCACTACGTCTATCCCTATCCGCATGTGCGCGACCTGATCCCGCTGATGGCCGACGGGCTGGTGCTGCCCTATCTCGACATCCCGTTCCAGCATGCCGATCCGGGGGTGTTGCGCCGGATGGCGCGGCCCGCAGCGGCGGCAAAGACGCTGGACGAGATTGCGGCCTGGCGGGCGGTCTGCCCCGACATCACCCTGCGCAGCACCTTCATCGTGGGCTATCCCGGCGAGACGGAGGCCGAGTTCCAGGTGCTGCTGGACTGGCTGGACGCCGCACAACTGGACCGCGTCGGGTGTTTTCAGTATGAAAACGTCAAGGGCACGCGCAGCAATGCCCTGCCCGACCACGTCGCCCCGCAGGTGAAGCAGGAGCGCCATGACCGGTTCATGCAGCGGGCGCAGGCGATTTCCGAGGCGAAACTGGCGGCGAAGCGGGGCCGGGTGCTGCCGGTGATCGTGGACGAGGTCGACGCCGAAGGGGCCACCTGCCGCACGATGGCCGACGCGCCGGAAATCGACGGCAACCTGTTTGTCGACGAAGGCTTCGAAGAGCTGCGGCCGGGCGATCTCGTGACGGTCGAAGTCGAAGAGGCCGGGGAGTATGATCTTTGGGGGCGGCTGGTCTGACCCGCTGCGGCGGGTTGTCCCGCCGGGTGGGAACGGACGGCCGTGAGATTACCTGTCGATCATGGAAAACACCGAAGTCCTTTACAACGATACCTGTCCGGTCTGCCGGTTTGAAATCGACGCCTATGCGCGGCAGGTCACGGCGGACGGTTTGCCGATCCGGTTCGACAAGCTTCAGCGGGCGGGCGATTGGGGCCTGACACCGGATCAGGCGGCGCGGGCGCTGCATGTGCGGCAGGGGGGCGTCGTGCTGTCGGGCTTGCCCGCCTTTCGCGCGCTGTGGGCGGCGATGCCGCGCTGGCGCTGGCTGGCGCGGGTGACCGGCTGGCCGGTGGTGCGGCCGGTCAGTGCGGCGGTTTACACCTGGATGCTGGCTCCGGCGCTGTATCGGATGCATCTGCGGCGGGTGCGGCGGGGCGGATAGATCCGGCGGCGGGCGCGACGGGTGGGGGTTTCACACCCCCACACCCCCGTGGGATATTTGGACCAGTTGGAAGGCAGGTTGCCTCAGTCGAAGGTCCCGGTCACCCGGCCGAACAGCATGAAGGCGCGCGCGGTGCGGGTTTCGGCGAGGTCGGCGAGGTCGGCATCTGTGGCGTTCTTTTCGAATTCGGCGAAGGTCTTGTCGAAGGTGCGCAGGAAATGGTGGCCCGCATCACGGAACACCGCATCCTCGCGCATCCGGCTGCCCGTCAGCGCGAGGGCCGCCCGGTCGCGGATGCCGCCGAGGCCGGCCACGGCGCGGCCCCGCTCGCCTGCGGCAAACTGGCGCCACAACTCGGGCCGGGCGCGATCGGGGCGCAGATCATCCATGTAGATGCCTTCCTGGCTGAGCAGGGTCAGCACATCCTGCGCCGCGCGGATCAGCTTGGCCACCGTGCGGTTTTCCAGTGCCAGACGCAGGGCGCGAAAGCCGTCCTTGTCATCCGGGCTTTCGGGAAATTGCAGCGCGCGGATGAAATCGGCCACCGACAGCGGCGGGCGCAGATCCTCGGCGGGGGTGCCGAGGGCCAGTCCCGGCTGTTCGGCGGCGGGATCGGGGCGGGGGGCTGCCAGGGCTGCGGTGCGGTCGGCAGACGGCACGGTGAGCGAGGCGTCGCGCCGCGAGGTGAAGGTGGCGATGGCGGTTTCGGTCGATCTGGTGGACTGGGCGATCTCGTCGATCTTCTTTTCGACCGAGGGTTTCAGGCTGGCCTGGCTCTGCTGGGCGGATACGAAGGCCTGGCGCATCGCCTCCACCGAGGCCTGCAGCCGCGCGGCCTCGGCCCGCAGGCTGCGCACCGAGCGCAGCGTGGTCACCGCCCCCCAGATCAGCACCAGCGGCAGGACCGCGATCAGCAGGGTCGGAACCGGCCCGAGCGCGCCTTCCCCCTGCGGCCCGGTCAGCAGATGGGCCGCCACCGCCGCGACCCAGACCAGCGACAGGACCGCCGCCACGATTTCGGTCGCGGTCAACCGCGGTTCCTGATCGTTGCGGGCGAAAAGCCCCAGATCCATCGGTTTGTCGTCTTGGTCGGGCATCGGGCAGTTCCGGCGGGGATCGCCTGTTCAGATATACAGAATGCGCAGCACTTCATAGCTGCGCCGACCACCGGGCGTCTTGACCTCGACGCTGTCGCCTTCCGACTTGCCGATCAGCGCGCGGGCCAGCGGCGAGCGGATGTTCAGCTTGCCTGCCTCGATGTCCGCCTCGGGTTCGCCGACGATCTGGTAGGTTTTCTGCTCGTCGGTGTCCTCATCGGCCAGCGTCACCGTCGCCCCGAACTTGACCGAGCCCGAGAATTTGGTCGGGTCGATCACCTCGGCCAGCGACAGCGTCGCTTCAAGCTCCTTGATCCGGCCCTCGATGAACGACTGCTTTTCACGCGCGGCATGATATTCGGCGTTCTCCGACAGATCGCCATGCTCGCGCGCCTCGGCGATGGCCCGGATCACGGCGGGGCGTTCCTGCGATTTCAAAACCTTCAACTCGTCGTCCAGCGCGGTGAAACCGCCGCGCGTCATCGGTATCTTTTCCATCGCCCACTTCGCGTAAATGAGAAGGCCACGGCCCTGTCAGGCCATGACCTTGCGCCACATCTGGGTTACCCTCATCCGACAGCGGGGGCGATTGCAAGGGGGCAGCGCGCGAATAGGCGGCGCCGTGTCGCAGGGGGAGAAGAAACTTGCGCGCGGCCTGTGGCGGCCCCAAATGATGTTGCGTCATGGTTGACCGGGGCGGGGCCTTGGGCCAATGACGGCTGACAATCGAAAAGGGGGGCCCATGCCACAGGATATCGTGCGCGAAGCGATGGAATATGACGTGGTGATCGTGGGCGCGGGGCCTGCGGGGCTGTCGGCGGCGATCCGGCTGAAGCAGCTTGATGCCAACCTGTCGGTGGTCGTGCTGGAAAAGGGATCCGAAGTCGGCGCGCATATCCTGTCGGGCGCGGTTCTGGACCCGGTGGGCTTGAACCGTCTGCTGCCGGAGTGGAAGTCGATGGGTGCGCCGATCAGCGTGCCGGTGGTCGAGGACAACTTCTATCTGCTGGGGCCGGCCGGGCAGATCCGCATCCCCAACTGGCCGATGCCGCCCCTGATGAACAACCACGGCAATTACGTCGTGTCGATGGCGAATGTCTGCCGCTGGATGGCAGGGGTGGCCGAGGGGTTGGGGGTCGAGATCTTCCCCGGCTTTGCCGCATCGGAGCTGGTCTATGGCGAGGCGGGCGAAGTGCGCGGCGTGGTGGCGGGCGAGTTCGGCCGCAACCCCGACGGCACGCCGGGCCCGTCCTATGAGCCGGGCCTGAACCTGCTGGGCAAATACGTGTTCCTGTCGGAAGGCGTGCGGGGGTCCCTGGCCAAGCAGGTGATGGCCAAATACGACCTGTCCAGGGGAAAGGACCCGCAGAAGTTCGGCCTTGGCATGAAGGAGATCTGGGAGATCGACCCGGAAAAGCACCATCCCGGCCGTGTGACGCACACGATGGGATGGCCGCTGTCCGGCAAGGCGGGCGGCGGGTCGTTCATCTATCACATCGACAACAATCAGGTCTATGTCGGGCTGGTGGTGCATCTCAACTACGAGAACCCCTATCTGAACCCCTACCTCGAGTTTCAGCAGTTCAAGCATCACCCGATGGTGGCCGAGTTGCTGAAGGGCGGCAAACGGGTGGCCTATGGCGCAAGGGCGATCAGCGAGGGCGGCTGGCAGTCGATCCCGCGGATGGTGGCCCCCGGCGTGGCGCTGCTGGGCTGTTCGGCGGGTCTGGTGAACGTGGCGCGGATCAAGGGCAACCACAACGCCATGCTGTCGGGGATCGAGGCGGCAGAGGCGGCTTTCGTCGCGCTGCATGCCGGGCGCGCGGGCGACGAGCTGGTGGAGTATGAGACCCTGGTGCGCGGCGGCGCGATTGCGGCCGACCTGAAAAAGGTGCGCAACGTCAAACCGTTGTGGTCGCGGTTCGGGTTGATGGCCTCGCTGGTCGGCGGGGGCGTCGACATGTGGACCAACAGCCTGTTCGGGGTTTCGATGTTCGGCACCCTCAAACATGGCAAGTCGGATGCCGAGGCCACCGGCAAGGCCCGCGATCACAAGCCGATCGAGTATCCCAAGCCCGATGGCGTTCTGTCGTTCGACCGGCTGACCAATGTGGCCTTTTCCGCCACAAACCACGACGAACACCAGCCTGCGCATCTGAAGCTGCGCGATCCGTCGGTCCCGATCCGGGTGAACCTGCCGGACTATGCCGAACCGGCGCAACGCTATTGCCCGGCCGGGGTGTACGAGGTGATCGGCGAAGGGTCGGCGGCGCGATTCCAGATCAACTTCCAGAACTGCGTGCATTGCAAGACCTGCGACATCAAGGACCCGTCGCAGAACATCGTCTGGACCACGCCGCAAGGCGGCGGCGGGCCGAACTATCCGAACATGTGATCCGGCATGGACCCGACCCGCGCCGATGTTCTGGACTGGCTGGAGGGGGTGGTGGGTGCCCGCCTGACCCCCGCCGCGCAGGCGGATGTGCTGGCGGCGGCGCGCTGCGACGGGGATGCGGCAGAGGCGCTGATGGGCCGGTTCGCCGCGCGGTTCGGGGTCGACATGCGGGGCTATCGGCCGGACATGCACCATCGCCGCGCGGGTGACCTGCTGCGGCCCAACTGGCCGTTCCCGGTGCAGCCCCGGCATGGGGTTCTGGTGCCGGTGTCGGTCAGCCTGCTGCATGGCGCGGCGGTGGCCCGGCGCTGGCCGGTGCGCTATCCCGACCTTCCGGCAAGCCGCGATCTGTCGTTTGCCAATCTGCCGCTGGTGATGCTGGGGCTGGTCGCGGCGACGCTGCTGGTGCTGTGGCTGGTGCCCCGAATCTTCTGACGCGGCCCGGGCAAGGCACCCGGCCCGCCCGCATCACGCGGATTTGCGCGCGAAAACCGCCGGGGGTCGGCCCCGGTTGCGCGCCGCCGGTTGCCCTGATGCGTCCCGCGCTTTAGCGTGACGGTCTGCCAACAAGGAGCTGTGCCGCATGTCCCGTCTGTTTCGCGTTCTTTCCCTGGTTGCGGTGCTGTTCGGCGGGCCCGTCGCGGCACAGGACGGCGACGCCGGGGCCTATCTGGCCGCCCGCGTCGCCGCCTCGCAAAGCGACTTCCGGTCTGCGGCGGCGTGGTTCGCGCGGGCCATGCTGTCGGACACCCGCAACCCGGAATTGCTGGAAGGCACGGTGATCGCCAACATCAACATCGGCGAGATCGATCTGGCGGCGGAAGTGGGCCGTCGGCTGCTGGACCTCGGCGGCAGCAACCAGACGGCGGTGCTGGCGCTGATGGCAAAGGCGGGCAAGGCGGGCGACTTCGCGGCGCTTCTGGTCGATCCTGCCGAAAGGCAGACAGCGGGCGCGTTGCTGGACGGGCTGGTTCGGTCCTGGGCGGAACTGGGCCAGGGCCGGATGTCCGAGGCGCAGGCGGGGTTCGACGTTTTGGCGAAAACCAGGGGGCTGGAGGCGTTCGGCCTCTATCACAAGGCGCTCGGGCTGGCCTCGGTCGGCGATTTCGAAGGGGCGGACGAGATCTTGTCGGGGCGCGCGGCAGGGTCGATCACCGTGACCCGCCGGGGCATCATCACCCACGTGCAGATCCTCAGCCAGCTTGAGAACAACACCGAGGCGCTTGCCGTGCTGAACCGCAACTTTGCGCCGGGTCAGGACCCCGAGATCGACGACCTGCGCCGCCGTCTGACGGCGGGCGAGCCATTGGCCTTCAACATGGTGCGCAACGCGACCGACGGGCTGGCCGAGGTGTTCTTCACCATGGCAACGGCGCTGAACGGCGAGGCCGAGGACGGCTATACCCTGATGTATGCCCGCATCGCCACCTATCTGCGCCCCGACCATGTGGACTCGATCCTGCTGACCGCCGATCTTCTGGAGGCACAAGAGCAGTTCGACCTCGCGACCGATGCCTATGCCCTGATCCCGACAGACAACCCCGCCTCTTATGTCGCCGAGATCGGGCGGGCGAATGCGACCTATGCGGCGGGGCGGAAAGAGGCGTCGATCGAGATCCTGCAGGCCCTGGCCCGCAGCAAGGGAGACATTCTGGCAGTTCAGATGGCCCTTGGCGACGGGTTGCGGCGCGAGGAACGCTTTGCCGAGGCAACAAGGGCCTATGATGCGGCGATCGCCCTGGTGCCGGACCCCGCAGCGCGTCACTGGCCGATCTTTTACAGCCGGGGCATCTGCCACGAGCGCAGCGGCGATTTCGCCGCCGCCGAGGCAGATTTCCGCCGCGCGCTGGACCTGAACCCGGATCAGCCGCAGGTGCTGAACTATCTGGGCTATTCGCTGGTGGACCGGGGCGAAAAGCTGCCCGAGGCGCTGGCGATGATCGAGCGCGCGGTGGCGGCGGACCCCGAAGGATACATCCTTGACAGCCTCGCCTGGGCGTTGTTCCGGCTTGGGCGGTTCGACGAGGCCTTGGCCCCGATGGAACAGGCATCGCTGCTGGAACCGGTCGATCCGGTGGTGACCGATCATCTGGGCGATGTCTATTGGGCGGTGGGCCGCACTCTGGAGGCGCGGTTCCAGTGGCGCCGCGCGCTGTCCTTCGATCCGGTGGAAAAGGACGCGACCCGGATCCGGCGCAAGCTGGAGGTCGGTCTGGACGCCGTCATGGCCGAAGAGGCGGCGGCCGGAAAGCCGGTGGTCAAGGCGCAACCCTGAATGATATCGGCCTTCGCACCGGCCAAGATCAACCTGTGCCTGCATGTGACGGGGCAGCGGGGGGATGGGTATCATCTGCTCGACAGTCTGGTGGTGTTCGCCGATGTGGGCGACCGGGTGACGGTGGCGGCGGCTGACGATCTGTCGCTGACGATCACCGGGCCTCGCGGGGCCGGGCTTTCCGGGGCGGACAATCTGGTTCTACGGGCGGCGCGGGTGATGGGGTCCCGGGGGGCCGCCATCACGCTGGACAAGCAGTTGCCGGTCGCCTCCGGCATTGGCGGTGGGTCGGCGGACGCGGCGGCGACGCTGCGGGCGCTGTCGGCGTTGTGGGGGGTGGGGCTGCCGTCGGGGCCTGCCGTGCTGGCGCTTGGGGCGGATGTGCCGGTCTGTCTGGCGGGGGTGCCCGCGCGGATGGAGGGGGTGGGCGAGGTGGTGCGCCCTCTGGAGCATCCGTTGCCCGAGGCATGGCTGGTTCTGGCCAATCCCGGGGTGGCTGTGGCAACTCCAGATGTGTTCCGCGCCCTGACCCGGCGCGACAACGCCCCCCTGCCCCGCGATCTGCCGCGCCTGCGGGGGGTGGCGGAACTGGCGGCCTTTCTGCAGATGCAGCGCAACGATCTCGAACCGGCGGCGACGGCAGTGGCCCCGGTGGTGGGGCGCGTCAAGGCGGCATTGGGGGCGCAACCGGGCTGCCTGATGGCGCGGATGTCGGGGTCGGGGGCGACCTGTTTCGGGCTGTTCGCCGATCCCCTGGGCGCGGCGGCGGCGGCGGCAGCACTGCGGGCGGCGGAACCAGGATGGTGGATTCAGTCGGGCGCGATGCTCAACTGATCCGCGACACCACGAAATCCGCCAAATCCTCCAGCATGCCGCGCAGCGGGTCATCCGGCAGCACCGCCAGCGCCGACCGGGCCTGCGCGGCATAGCGCAGCGCATCCGCCCGCGCCGCCGCCATCGCGCCGTGCCGGGTCATGATGGCCATCGCGCGGTCCAGATCGCCGTCCTGCTGGTCACCCCGTTCGATCACCCGCACCCAGAAGGCCCGTTCGTCAGGCGTGGCCTGCGCCACCGCCTTGATCACCGGCAGGGTCAGTTTGCGCTCGCGGAAATCGTCGCCGGTGTTCTTGCCGATCGCCTCGGCCGACCCGCCGTAATCCAAGAGGTCATCGACGATCTGGAACGCCACGCCAAGCGCATCGCCATAGCGGAACAGCGCCCGCACCTGATCCTCGGGGGCCCCGGCGATCACCCCGCCCACTTCGGTCGCGGCAGAAAAAAGCGCCGCCGTCTTGCCGCGCACCACCTGCAGATACACCGCTTCGGTCGTCGCAAGGTCCTGTGCCGCCGTCAGTTGCAGCACCTCGCCCTCGGCGATGGTGGCAGAGGCGTTGGCAAGGATGTCCATCACCCGCAGCGACCCTGTTTCCACCATCAACTGAAAGCTGCGCGAAAACAGGTAATCCCCGACAAGCACCGACGATTTGTTGTCCCACAGCAGGTTGGCGGTCGGGCGGCCCCGGCGGCGCGCGCTTTCGTCCACCACATCGTCGTGCAGCAGGGTGGCGGTGTGGATGAACTCCACAGTCGCGGCCAGATGCACATGGAACGGGCCGCCATAGCCGCACAGCCGCGCCGCCGCCAGCGTCAGCATCGGGCGCAGCCGCTTGCCCCCCGCCTCGATCAGGTGCGCGGTCACCTGCGGGATGCGCGGCGCATGCTCCGACGCCATCCGGTCGCGGATCATCTCGTTCACCAGCGCCAGATCGTCGGCCAGCGCCGCCGCCAGACGGTCGAGCGGTTTTTGCGGTGTCATGTCCAAACTCATCCCATCCCCGCTCGACAGAGCCAGGCGGCTTGCCTACATCTGCCCCATGCAAGAGCTTCTGCGCACCACCGACCCGACCGTGATCGCCTTTGCCCAGGCCCTGCTGTCTGGCGAGGATATAGCCGTGTTCGACATGGACGTCCACATGAGCGTCCTTGACGGGTCTTTGGGCATTCTGCCGCGCCGGTTGATGGTGCGCGACACCGATCTGGACGCGGCGCTGCGGGTGTTGCGCGATTTCGACATTCCGACCGGGCGCTGACGTTGGGGGGGTGTCGATGTTCGCCGACACCGAGCTGACCGACGACGCCTTTCTGTGCGGCCGGTTGCGGCTGTGGCAACCCGCCAAGGGCTATCGCGCGGCGACCGACCCGGTGCTGCTGGCGGCGGCCTGCCCGGCGTCGGCGGGGCAATCGGTGCTGGACCTTGGCTGCGGCGTGGGGGCGGCGGCGCTGTGCCTGGGGGTGCGGGTGCCGGGGCTGACCCTGACCGGGCTGGAACTGCAGCCCGGCTATGCCGACCTTGCCCGGCGCAATGCGGCGCGCAACGGGGTGGCGCTGGACGTGGTGACCGGTGATCTGACCGCGATACCCGCCGCCCTGCGGCACGGGTTCGACCATGTCATCGCCAACCCGCCCTACTACCCGCGCGCGGGCACGCCGTCGCCGGTGCCGGGGCGCGATCTGGCGTTGCGGGCCGAGGTGCCGCTGGCGCTGTGGGTCGAGGCGGCGACGAAGCGGCTGCATCCCGGCGGCTGGCTGACCCTGATCTGCGGGGCGGACGGGCTACCCGAGGTGCTGGGGGCGCTGGCCCCGCGCCTGGGGTCGGTCGCTGTCCTGCCGCTGGCCCCGCGTGCCGACCGACCGGCGCTGCGCATTCTGCTGCAGGCGCGCAAGGGCGGGCGGGGCGCGTTCCGGCTGCTGGCGCCGTTCGTGCTGCACCAGGGCGAGGCGCATGACGGCGACCGCGAAAGCTACACTGCCCGCGCAAGCGGCGTTCTGCGCGATGGGCAGGCGTTGACGGCGGCATTCGGCGCAATTTGACGAAGGCTGTGCGAAAGCTTTGTGAAGACTTCGTGACACGACTCACCCTTCGTGGTTGACTCATTCTATCGGCACTCACAGAAGGAGAAACGACGTGACCATCGCTTCGCATCTGACCGAGCTTCGCAAGAAGCACGAGCATCTGTCCGACATCGTCGAAAAGGCGCAACGCAGCCCCGGAACCGACGCCCTGAAGATCGCCGACCTGAAAAAGCAGAAACTGAAACTCAAGGAAGAGATTTCGCGCCTGTCGCAGGCGTGACGCGCAAGCTGGCGCGGGCGGCGAGGGCCGCCCCGCCGGTGATCAACGCGGCAGAGAGCAGAAGGCTCGGCGTCATGGGCGCGCGGCCTGCCGCGACAAGCGCCAGCGTCGACAGCAGCGGGGCGGCATAGGACGCGACGCCCAGCATCTGGATGTCGCCGCGTTTCATCCCGATGTCCCAGGTAAAGAACGCGAGGCCCACCGGCCCGATCCCTAGGGCCAGAACCGACAGCCAGCCTGCTGTGCCGATCGGCCAGGCCGTCGTTTCAAGGGCAAGATGCCCCAGCAGGGACAGGGCAGCCGTTGCGAGGCAAAAGACAGTCACCGCCTCGGTCGGCACTGCGCCCATTTGGCGGCTGATCACCGAATAGCCCGACCAGGTCAGCGCACACAGCAACGCCAGCCCGAACCCCGGCAGGGCCTGCCCCGTCATCTCCCCCCCGCCCCGCAGCACGATCAGGGCCGCCCCGACAAAGGCCAGCCCCGCCCCCAGCACATGCAGCCGCCCCAGACGCTCGCCGGGCAACAGGCCTGACAGCAGCACGATGAACAGCGGCCACAGATAGGCGATCAGGCCGGTCTCTGCCAAAGGGGCGATCCGCAAGGCGCTGAAATACAACGCGTGATAGCCGAACAGCCCCAGCGTTCCGAACAGATAGACCCGCCAGGTGACCCCGCGCAGAACGCCCCATCCCGGCCCTGCCAGCACCCAGACAAGCCCGATCCCCCCGCCGATGCCGAAACACAGGGCATTCAGCAGGAACGGCGGAACCGGGGCGGACCCGAGCGTCAGCAGCGCAAGCCCGGACCACATCAGGATCGCCGTCATCCCGATGGCCGTGGCCCGCGCTGTCGACATCCTTCCCGGCTTCCGACCGGTCAGACCACGAACTGCCCGCCGTTGGCGCTGATTGTCGACCCGGTGATGAAGCCTGCGTCGTCCGAGGCAAGGAACACCGCGATCCGGGCGATCTCGTCAGGCTCGCCAAGACGGCCCACCGGGATCTGCGGGATGATCCGCTCGTTCAGCACCTTTTCGTCGATGGCGCGGACCATTTCGGTGCCGATATAGCCCGGGCAGATCGCATTGACCGTGATGCCCGCCCGCGCGCCTTCGGCCGCCAGCGCCTTGGTGAACCCCAGATCGCCCGACTTGGCCGCCGAATAGTTGGCCTGCCCGGCCTGCCCCTTTTGCCCGTTGATCGAGGAAATGTTTATCACCCGGCCGAATTTCGCATCGCGCATGCTGTTCCAGACCGGGTGAGTCATGTTGAACAGACCGGTCAGGTTGGTGTCGATGACCTCTTTCCACATGGTCGGCGTCATCTTGTGGAACATCGCGTCTCGGGTGATGCCGGCGTTGTTGACCAGAACGGCCACCGGGCCAACCTCGGCTTCGACCTGACGGATGCCCGCAACGCAGGCGTCATAGTCGGCAACAGACCATTTGAAGGTAGGAATCCCGGTTTCCTTGGTAAAAGCGGCAGCCGCCTCGTCATTGCCGGCATAGTTGGCGGCTACCGTGTAGCCTGCGGCCTTCAGGGCCACCGAAATTGCCGCGCCAATGCCGCGCGATCCCCCGGTGACCAATGCTACTCTTGCCATACGTTCCTCCTCCAAGAGTTCCTTTGAAATACTGTTATCCAGACCAAACGGGATGCGCAACTTTGTTGCGTTAGATTTTTCGTTGCAGTCGGCAACTTTGCGCAGGCCGCATCATCCGCCAAGGATCGACCACAAAACCACAAACCCCGCCAGCACAATACCCACCGACATCCCGAAAAACACCCGCCGGTCCGTGCCCACCGCCAGATCCTCGTCCTTGCTGCGGACAATCCAGTGTGATCGCACCACCTGCACCATCGTTCCCAGGACGAAGAGGTAGGCGAGAAAGAACAGCCAGTCCATCATGATCAGATAATTGACCTGCGGCAGGGCGGTAAGCTGAAACGCCACCAAGGTCAGCAAGGCGGTTACCACCAGGCCCACCCGCGCCTCGGAATGTGCCGGATGCAGCCACAGCGCCAAAGATGCGCAGGCCAGAATGATCAGGATCGGGAACAGCACCTTGATGCCATAGGTCACACTGGGCCGATCGAGCGGGATCGACACTGTCGCGCGGGAATAGGTCTCTGGTCCCGTCAAGGACGTATCGCCAAAGCGGGTGGCATAGGTCTGGGCGCTGATCTGCATCCGGGGGGTGCCGATCTGATAATCCGACAGGCCCAACTGCGGATTGACCACCACCGCTTCGACGTCGGGCAGATACACCTGTTCATCGATATTGGCGTGGCTGTCCTCCATCACCAGAACCAGGGTCTGCCCGTCGAACGGATATTGCCGCACCGGCATCGGCGACGAAAACCGCCCCTGATACCGCACGGACTGGTAGTAGCTGCCATCATCCAGTTGCTGGGGCGCGTCAAACACCGCCTTGGCGCTGCTGCCCCAGCCTTCGAACGGATTCATGAACTCCATCGAGGCCGCGGGGTTCAGGCTTGGATCCTGCCAGCGAAACCAGACGAAGGCATCCAGCGTGTAGCTGTTGGTCGCAAGGTCCACATGCGGCAGGTCGTTGACATAGACCCCCACATAAACCTGCTCTTGTGCCCAGACCGGCGCGGCGCCCAGGATCGCCACCATGAAACAGACCAGTCGAAGGATCACAGCCACGGCAATCTCCAGAGTCCCGGCCTGTCGGGCGAAGCCTTCGCCCGACAGACAATCCGAAGGGCGCAGTCGCGCGCCCGTTTCGCGATGACCGGATGCAGCGATTACCGTTCCAGCGTCATGGCAACACCCATGCCGCCGCCGATGCACAGGGTCGCCAGACCCTTTTTCGCGTCGCGTCGCGCCATTTCGAACAGCAGCGTGTTCAGGATGCGCGCGCCCGACGCCCCGATCGGGTGGCCGATGGCAATCGCGCCGCCGTTGACGTTCACCGCCTCGGGGTTCCAGCCCATGTCCTTGTTCACAGCACATGCCTGTGCGGCAAACGCCTCGTTCGCCTCGACCAGATCCAGATCGGCCGCTTTCCAGCCGGCTTTCTCCAGCGCCTTGCGGCTGGCATGGATCGGGCCCGCGCCCATGATCGCCGGGTCGAGCCCTGCCGTGGCATAAGAGGCGATGCGCGCCAGAACCGTCAGCCCGCGGGCTTCGGCGTCTTCGGCCGACATCAGCAGAACCGCCGCCGCCCCGTCATTCAGGCCGCTGGCGTTTCCGGCGGTGACCGAGCCGTCCTTGGTGAAGGCCGGGCGCAGCTTGCTCATCGCATCCAGCGTGGCACCGTGGCGGATGTATTCGTCCTGATCCACCGTGATGTCGCCCTTGCGGGTCTTGACCACGAAGGGGATGATCTCGTCGGCGAATTTTCCGGCCTTTTGCGCGGCTTCGGCCTTGTTCTGGCTGGCGACGGCGAATTCGTCCTGCATCTGGCGGCTGATCTGCCACTGGTTGGCCACGTTTTCCGCCGTCTGGCCCATGTGATAGCCGTTGAACGCATCCCACAGCCCGTCGCGAATCATCGAGTCGATGAAGTTCAGGTCACCCATCTTCTGCCCGGCGCGCAGATGGGCGACGTGGGGTGACAGCGACATGCTTTCCTGCCCGCCCGCAACGACAATCCGCGAATCGCCAAGCTGGATGTGCTGTGCCGCCAGAGCCACCGCGCGCAGGCCCGACCCGCAGACCTGATTGATCGACCAGGCCGAGGATTCCTGCGGCAGACCGGCCTTGATATGCGCCTGACGCGCCGGGTTCTGGCCCTGACCCGCCGTCAGAACCTGCCCCAGGATGGTTTCCGACACGTCGGCCTTGTCGATCCCGGCGCGGGCGACGACCGCCTCGATCACGGCAGCCCCCAGTTCATGCGCCGGCGTGGCGGCGAACGCCCCGTTGAAACTGCCGACAGCGGTGCGCGCTGCCGAAACGATCACGACATTGGTCATGGTGCTTTCCCCTTTTGCTGGCTTCCGGGGCAGGCTCCTCCCGCTCCGCGCTGGTTAAAGGCGTAGGGTTGTTCTGTAAAAAACGCAAGAATTCGGTCGGTCCGGACAAGAGGATCACCCCGCCCCCCGTCAGGCGGTCCGGCGCTGCGCCTCGGCCCAAACGGGGCGCATAGTGGCGGCCCCGAACAGATAGCCCTGCAGGCAATCGACCCCGAGCGCGCGCAGATGCTCGGCCTCTTCCGCCGTTTCGACCGCTTCGGCGACCGTGAACATGTCGAAATGCTTACCGATCGAGATCAGGGCCGCCGTCAGCGCGGCATTGTCTGGGTCGCGGTGGATGTTGCGGATGAATTGCCCGTCGATCTTGAGGATATCGAAGAAGAAGTCCTTGAAGTAGCGAATCGCGGTGTATCCGGATCCGAAGTCATCCAGCGCAAAGGCCACCCCCCGTTTCTGCAGGTCTTCCATGAAGGCGATCACCAGTTCCGGCACCAGCATCGCCGAGCCTTCGGTGATCTCGAGGATCAACCGCTCGCCGATCGTGGGTCCCTGCCCCAGCCCGCGTTTCAGGATGCGCATCCAGCGCGGATAGCCGATGCTGCGGGCCGACATGTTGATCGACACCCGCAATCCGGCGTGCCGGACCAGCGCCGCGAGCCCCATTTCCAGCGACGCGCAATCGATTTCACGCCCGATTTCGTGGCTTTCCACCGCATCGATGAAGTCGCGCGCCGGAATGACCCGGCCTGTCGGGTCCAGCACGCGGATCAGCCCTTCGTGAAACGCGACGCGCGCCGGATCGCGGGCCAGCACCACGGGCTGCCAGGCCAGACGCAACCGCCGCGCGTCGATCGCCTCGCGCACCATCGCAAGCGTCGCCCGGTCGTTTTCCGAAATCGCGACGCCCAACGGGCTGGCCACACCGGGCCGCGCATCCAGGTTTCGCTTTTCCTGCAGTGGCATCATCCGCGATCCCCCAAAGGTGCCGACCCGACAGCGGCCGCCCAACCGAGCCAGCCCGGCCCGACACGCAACATCGACACCCAGCCTCGACACCCAGTCTCGACACAATGTCGCCATCGGGGTAAACAAACGGTTAAGTTTCGCATTTTGTTCTGATTTGAAGGATGCGGCATGACCCCGCCAGACGGCCTGCCGAGATGCCCGTGGTGCGGGAGCGATCCGCTCTATGTCGCCTACCACGACACCGAATGGGGCGTTCCGGAACACGATCCGCGGGCGCTGTGGGAAAAGCTGGTGCTGGACGGGTTTCAGGCGGGTCTGTCCTGGATCACCATTTTGCGCAAGCGCGACAGCTTCCGGGCGGCCTTTGCCGGGTTCGATCCTGAAATCGTCGCGACTTTCGGTGAATCGGATGTGCTGCGCCTGCTGGCGGACCCGGGCATCATCCGGCATCGCGGCAAGATCGAGGCGGCGATCACCGGGGCGCGGGCTTGGGCAGCAATCGAGGGGACCACCGGCTTTGCGCCGTTCCTGTGGGGGTTCGTGGGCGGTTCTCCGCAGATCAACGGGCCCGCGACACCCGCCGAGGTGCCGACCCAGACCCCGGCATCGCAGGCGATGGCGGCGGCGCTGAAATCCGCCGGGTTCAAGTTTTGCGGCCCGGTCATCACCTATGCCTTCATGCAGGCCACCGGAATGGTCAACGACCATCTGACCACCTGCCACCGCCACCCCGAGTTTTCACCGAAAACTCCCGGCTGACCCGCGCTGCGCTATGGTGCCATCAGCGCCCGCAGGGCTGCCAGGGCCTCGGGCGCGGCCCAATCGGCATCGCCGATCAGCCGCGCCACCTCGCGCCCCTCGGGGTCCACGATCAGCGTGACCGGCAGACCCAGAACACCCATCGAGCGCGCCAGTTCGGATTTCGGGTCGCGCAGTTGCGGCAGGCCTTCGACCCCGGCCTCGGCAAAGAACTTCCGGATGCCGACGACCGAATTGCGCCCCGTCGCCACCGGGACCACGGCAAGCTCGGGCATCGCCACCTGCAAGGCGGCCAGCGAGGGCATTTCGGCCCGGCACGGCGCGCACCACGTCGCCCAGAAATTCAGCACCACCCAGCGACCCTTGTAGTCGGCCAGCGACGTCTCGGCTTCGGCCTCGTCCAGCAGGACCACCTCGGGCAGCGCCACCGGATCGACCCGCGCCAGTTTCTTCATGTCGCCGTCAAAGGCCGTCTCGGCCCCCCCCGGATTTGCACCCGTCAGCAGGGCGGTATAGATCAGCGCCAGCACCAGTTTCCGCATCATCCCTCCGAAGGGTTTCCCCATGTCATTGCCCCCCGATCCCCAACCCGCCAACGCCATGTGGGGCGGGCGGTTCGCCAGCGGACCCGATGCGATCATGACGGCGATCAACGCGTCCATCGGGTTCGACCGAAGGCTTTACGCGCAGGATATCGCCGGATCGCGCGCCCATGTGGCCATGCTGGCCGCCACCGGCATCGTGAGTGGTAGCGATGCGGACGCCATCGGGGAAGGCCTGCTCACGGTGTTGTCAGAGATCGAGGCGGGGCGGTTCGAGTTTCGCACCGATCTGGAGGATATCCATCTGAACATCGAAAGCCGCCTGAAAGACCTGATCGGGCCTGCGGCGGGGCGGCTGCACACGGCGCGGTCGCGCAACGATCAGGTGGCGGTGGATTTCCGGCTGTGGGTGCGCGACCAGTGCGACGCGGCCATCACAGGGCTTGACGAGCTGATGCGGGCGTTTCTGGCCCAGGCGGCGGCGGGGGCGGATTGGGTGATGCCGGGGTTCACCCATCTGCAGACCGCGCAGCCGGTGACCTGGGGGCACCACATGCTGGCCTATGTCGAGATGCTGAACCGCGATCTGGGGCGGTTCCGCGATGCCCGCGCCCGGATGAATGAATGCCCGCTGGGGGCGGCCGCGCTGGCGGGCACCTCGTTTCCGATCGATCGGGCGATGACCGCAGCGGCGTTGGGGTTCGAGCGGCCCACGGCGAACAGTCTCGATTCGGTCAGCGACCGGGATTTCGCGCTGGAATTCCTGTCGGCGTCCAGCATCTGCGCGATGCACCTGAGCCGGTTCGCCGAAGAGCTGGTGATCTGGTCAAGCGCCCAGTTCCGGTTCGTGCGGCTGTCGGATCGCTGGACGACCGGCAGTTCGATCATGCCGCAGAAGAAGAACCCCGATGCGGCGGAATTGCTGCGGGCCAAGCTGGGGCGGATTCTGGGGGCGACGGTCGCCCTTTTCACCGTGATGAAGGGCCTGGCCTTGACCTATTCCAAGGACATGCAGGAGGACAAGGAACAGGTGTTCGACGCCGCCGACACGCTGATGCTGGCGCTTGCCGCGATGACCGGCATGGTGGGCGACATGACCGCCAACCGCGACGTGCTGGCGCAGGCGGCGGGATCGGGGTTTTCCACCGCCACCGATCTGGCCGACTGGCTGGTGCGCGCCCTTGGCCTGCCGTTCCGCGAGGCGCATCATGTGACGGGCACGCTGGTGGCGCTGGCGGAAAGCAAGGGCTGCGACCTGCCGGACCTGTCGATTGCCGAGATGACGGCGGGGCATCCGGGCATCACGCAGGAGGTCTATTCGGTCCTCGGCGTCGAAAACTCGGTGCGCACCCGGATGTCCTATGGCGGAACCTCGCCCATCCGGGTGGCCGAACAGGTGGCGCGCTGGCAAGCCATCCTCGGCTGACCCAACGTGCCGCCACCAAACCCGGAGACACCGATGCGCGCCCTGCTGACCCTTGCCGCCCTGCTGACCCTGACGGCCTGCGGGGCCGATGGCCCGCCTGTCGCCCCGACCAACGAGGCCAGCCTGAGCATCACCGGCGATGTGGCGGTCGGTGTGCGGACGAAGATCAACTGAGCCGGTTGCTCGTTGCGGGGTTTGTGCTAGACCGGGCGGGCAACAGGACCGGGGCGGCTGAATGGACCATTTTCTGTATCGCGGCGGCCAGTTGCATGCCGAAGACGTGGGAATTGCCGACATCGCTGCAGCGGTCGGAACCCCGTTCTACGTCTATTCCGCCGCGACCCTGACACGGCATTACCAGTTGTTCGTGCAAGCCCTGTCGCCACTGCCGCATCTGGTGTGCTTTGCCATCAAGTCGCTGTCCAATGTGGCGGTTCTGAAGGTGCTGGGGGACCTTGGGGCGGGAATGGATGTGGTGTCGGGGGGGGAATACCTGCGGGCGAAGGCGGCTGGCGTTCCGGGAGAGCGGATCGTGTTTTCCGGGGTGGGCAAGACGCAAAGTGAAATGCGCCTCGCACTCGAAGGCGGCATCCGGCAGTTCAACGTGGAAAGCGAACCCGAGTTGCGCGCCCTGTCGCAGGTCTGCGTCAGCATGGGCACCACCGCGCCGATCACCATCCGGGTGAACCCGGACGTGGACGCCAAGACCCACGAAAAGATCGCGACGGGAAAAAAGGAAAACAAGTTCGGCATCCCCATCGACCGCGCCAGCGCCGTCTATGCCGAGGCCGCCAGCCTGCCCGGGATCAGGGTCATCGGGATCGACGTGCACATCGGCAGCCAGTTGACCGACCTTGCCCCGTTCGAGGCGGCCTATCTGAAGGTCGCCGACCTGACCCGCCGCTTGCGGTCGGAAGGCCATGCGATCACCCGGCTGGACCTGGGCGGCGGTCTGGGCATTCCCTACAGTCCCAGCAACGACCCCCCGCCGCTGCCGCTGGACTATGGCGCGCTGATCAAGCGGACGGTCGGCGATCTGGGCTGCGAGATCGAGATCGAACCGGGGCGGCTGATCTCGGGCAATGCGGGTCTGCTGGTCGCCAGCGTGATCTATGTGAAGAACGGCGAGGACCGCGATTTCCTGATCCTGGACGCCGCGATGAACGACCTGATCCGCCCCGCCATGTATGGCGCGCATCACGATATCCTGCCGGTCACCGAACCGCTTCCCGGTGCCGACCAGCAAGCCTATGACGTGGTCGGCCCGGTCTGCGAGACGGGCGACACCTTCGCCAAAGCCCGGATGCTGACAAAACAGGCGGCGGGCGATCTGGTGGCGTTCCGCTCGGCCGGGGCCTATGGGGCGGTCATGGCGTCGGAATACAACACCCGGCCGCTGATCCCGGAGATTCTGGTGAAGGGCGATCACTTCGCCGTCATTCGGGCGCGTCCGACCTTTGACGACATCCTGTCGCGCGATAGCATCCCTGTATGGTTGTAAGACGCAGGAGGGGCAGGACCATCGGATGACCGCCACAGATCCCACCCACGCCGCGCTTGCCCGGTTGGAACGCCCGCTGCGCCTGACATGGGCCGGGATGTGGGCCGAGCGGTTGGCTCGGTCGTACTGGCCGTTGTGGTCGATCCTGCTCGGCACGCTGGCGCTGTTGGCGTTCGGGGTGCAGGACCTTGTCGGGCTGGAGGTGTTCTGGATCGCCACGCTGGTCGTGACGGGCGGGGTGGTCTGGGGGCTGTGGGACGGGTTGCGCCGGTTCCAAACCCCGACCCGGACCGAGGCTTTGGTGCGGCTGGACAGCCGGTTGCCGGGCAATCCGATCGCGGCGCTGCGCGACACCCAGGCGATCGGCGCGCGTGATCCCGCCAGCCAGGCGGTCTGGGCGGCGCACCGGGCCCGGATGGCGGCGCGGGCCGCCGGGGCGCGGGCGGTGGAACCAGACCTGCGGCTGGCCAGCCGAGACCCCTATGCGCTGCGCTATGTCGCGCTGACCGCCCTGGTGGCGGCGCTGATGTTCGGCTCGCTGTGGCGGGTGGCGTCGGTCGCGGGGATGGGGGCGGCGGGCGAGGCGCAGGCGGCCAGCGGCCCCGCGTGGGAGGGGTGGGCACAGCCCCCCGCCTACACCGGCAAGCCGACGCTCTACCTCAACGACATCACAGCCGCCACGCTGACCCTGCCCGCCGGGACCCGCATCCAACTGCGGCTTTATGGCGAACCGGGCGACCTCGTGCTGGCGGAAACCGTGTCGGGGCGCACCGAGGTTCCCCCCGCCTCGGACCCGGTTCAGGATTTCATCGTGACGCAATCGGGCACGCTGTCGATCGAAGGGGCCGGCGGACGCGACTGGCAGATCGTCACGACCCCCGATGCCCCCCCCGGCGTGATCCCGACCGGCGAGATCGGGCGCGAGGCGGATGGCCGGTTCCGGCAGGCCTTCACCGCGACGGATGACAACGGCATCATTGCGGGCCAGGTCACCATCGCATTGGACATGGCGGCGCTGGACCGCCGCCACGGGCTGATGGTGGACCCCGAACCACAGGAGCCGGTGGTGCTGGACCTGCCGCTGCCGATCACCGGCGCCCGTGCGGACTATACCGAAACGCTGATCGACGATCTGTCGAAGCATGTGTTTTCCAACCTGCCGGTCACGATGACCTTTGCGGTCACCGATGCCGCAGGCCAGATCGGGCGGGCCGCGCCGCTGCAGGTCATCCTGCCGGGGCGGCGGTTCTTCGACCCGATGGCGGCGGCGCTGATCGAAATGCGTCGCGACCTGTTGTGGAATCGCAGCAATGCGGCCCGCAGCGCCCAGGTGCTGCGGGCGCTGACCCACCGGCCTGAGGACCAGATCCGCAACGAACGCGCCTATCTGCGGCTGCGGGTGGTGATGCGCCAGCTTGATGCCGACAAAGCCGCGTCGGTCGAGGCACGCGACGAAATGGCGGAAGAGTTGTGGCAGATCGCGCTGTTGCTGGAGGAAGGCGATCTGGCCACCGCCCGCGAGCGGCTGCAGCGCGCGCAGGACCGTCTGGCCGAAGCCATCGAAAACGGCGCGTCGAAGGAAGAGATCGACGAACTGATGGCCGAGATGCGCGAGGCGCTGAACGACTACATGCGCCAGTTGGCCGAAGAGGCCGAACGCAACCCGGACAGCCAGATGAGCCAGGGCCAGCCCGGCATGACGATGAGCCAGGACCAGCTTCAGCAGATGCTGGACGAGTTGCAGAAGCTCATGGAGGAAGGCCGCACGGCGGAGGCGGCCGAATTGATGGAGCAACTGCGCCAGTTCATGGAAAACATGCAGATGGCGCAGGGCCAGCCCGGTCAGGGGCAGGGTCAGGGCGGCCCCGGTCAGCAGGCGATGCGCGACCTGAACCAGACCCTGCGCGACCAGCAGGGCCTGTCGGACGAGGCGTTCCGCGACCTGCAGGACGGCACCGAAGGCAACGAGGGCCAGGAACGCGGCGACCAGCCCGATGAACGCAGTCTGGCCGAGCGTCAGCAGGAGCTGCGCGACCGGCTGAACGGCATGCGCAACGGCCAGTTGCCCGGCGAGGGCACCGCACCGGGAGAAGAGGGCCAGCGCCAACTGGACCGGGCAGGCCGCGCGATGGAAGAGGCGGAACGGGCCTTGCGCGACGGCGACCTGCCCGGCGCGCTCGACCGGCAGGCCGAGGCGATGGAGGCGATGCGCGACGGCATCCGGCAGTTCGGCGAGGCGATGGCCGAGGACCAGCGCCAGCCCGGCGGCACCCAGCAGGGTCGTGCCGATGGCACCGCCGACCCGCGGTCGCAGGTCGACCCGCTGGGGCGCGAGCCGGGGCAGTCGGCCCGGATCGGATCGGACCGCAACATGCTGCAGGGCGAGGATGTGTATCGCCGGGCGCAGGACCTGCTGGAAGAAATCCGGCGGCGCTCCGGCGAACAGGGCCGCCCCGAGGGCGAACGGGACTACCTGAAGCGGCTGCTTGACCTGTTCTGACGACGTGGCAGGGCGGACAGGCCGGGGGGTTCACGCCGCCCCTCAGGTGTTTGGGCCAAAGGGAGCGCGGTCATTTCGGGCCGGGATGCGCCGACTGGCCGCTGCGGCGTTGCATTGCGGGACAAGCGCGGCCATACCGACGCGGTATCTGAGGCTCGCACCGGGCTGAGCGGAGGTCGTGATGAACTATCTGGAATTCGAAAAACCGCTGGCCGAGATCGAAGGCAAGGCGGAAGAGTTGCGGGCGATGGCGCGGGGCAACGCCGCGATGGATGTCACCAAGGAGGCCGAGGCGCTGGACCGCAAGGCGGAAATCCTGCTGCGCGATCTCTACAAAGACCTGACGCCGTGGCGCAAATGCCAGATCGCCCGCCATCCGGACCGCCCGCATTGCAAGGATTACATCGACGCGCTGTTCAGCGAATACACGCCCCTGGCCGGCGACCGCAACTTTGCCGAGGATCATGCCGTGATGGGCGGCATTGCGCGGTTCAACGACATGCCCGTGATGGTGATCGGCCATGAGAAGGGCCATGACACCAAGACCCGGATCGAGCGGAATTTCGGCATGGCGCGGCCCGAGGGCTATCGCAAGGCGATCCGGCTGATGGACCTTGCCGACCGGTTCCGCCTGCCGGTGATCACGCTGGTCGACACCCCCGGCGCCTATCCGGGCAAGGGGGCCGAGGAGCGCGGCCAGGCCGAGGCGATCGCGCGCAGCACCCAGAAATGTCTGGAAATCGGGGTGCCGCTGATCTCGGTCATCATCGGCGAGGGCGGGTCGGGCGGGGCTGTCGCCTTTGCCACCGCGAACCGGATCGCGATGCTGGAGCATTCGGTGTATTCGGTGATTTCGCCCGAAGGCTGTGCGTCGATCCTGTGGAAGGACGCCGAAAAGATGCGCGAGGCCGCCGAGGCGCTGCGGCTGACGGCGCAGGACCTGCAGAAGCTGGGCGTGATCGACCGGATCATCAAGGAACCCCTGGGCGGGGCGCAGCGCGGCCGCCGCGAGACGATCGAGGCGGTCGGCAAGGCGGTGGAGGCGATGCTGAAGGACCTGACGGCCAGGAAGCCCGAGACGCTGATCAAGGACCGCCGGCAGAAGTTCCTCGACATGGGGTCGAAGGGGCTGGCCGCCTGACAGCGGTAGAAAGGGTGTTCGCCGGGCGCGGCGGATGACGGGGTTCGTCACGGGACAGATCGCGCCATCTGCGGCAGGTTCGGCACGGCAACCAATGAAGGAGAGCGCCGATGTTCCTGGCCCGCAGTCTTGCCGTTCTCGGGTTGGCCGCCTGGCCGGCCTTTGCCGGGGGCACGCTGGAGGGGCGCATGGTCACGCTGAGCGTGCTGACCTATGACGACCCGGCGCAACCGATCCTGCACAGCCGGGGGCGCACCGTGGTGGTGGGGGCGGGGATCGAGTTCGGCATGGGGCGGGAATTCCTGCGCCCGGATTTCGATGTGGTGCCGGTGCAGGTGCAGATCGGCCCGTCGCGCATCGAGTTTTCCTATGGCGAGATCGAGGGCGGCTTTTTCGAGTCCGTGTTCAACGGCTATGTGCTGAGGTTCGAGACGGACTGTGCGCTGTTCGAGTCGGTGCGGATCGACGAGGCGGCCACCACCCTGCCGGTAACGCTCGACGACATCCGGACCGAGGGTGGCGCGCTTTACATCAATGTGGCGGGCCGCGATTACGGGCCGGACGTGACGCTGGCGCTGGATTTCGTCGTGGGGGATTGTCTGCTGGGGTGAGGCGGGAAAGGCAACGGTCCGGTGGACCAATGCCCCGCCGAACGCCCGAACAAACCTGCGAGGGCCGGGGCAATCGCAGCCCCACGCGCCCCTACCACATCGACGCCTTCGCCCGTTCGGCCCAAGTCGCGTCATAGGCGGCCCCGTCGAACGCGCCGCCGGTCGCATCGCGCAGCATGTCGCCCACGCTCGGCAGCCCGACGTTCTGCGCCCCGCCGGTCCACAGGGCCGACCGGATCAGCGCGCGCGCGCATTGCGAATAGACCTCGGCCAGCTTGATCACGATCACGGTGCGGGGCAGCAGATCGCCCCGCGCGAACCGCGCCCGCAGCGCGTCATCCGCCGTCAGCCTTGCCAGCCCGTTGACCCGCATCGCCGTGTTCGACCCCGCCACCAGAAACAGCAGGCTGACCCGGCCATCCGCCACGATGTTGCGCAACGAGTCGATCCGCTCGTTGCCCTTCCAGTCGGGCAGCGCCAGCGTCACCGCGTCCAGCACCGCCACCACCGGGCCTTCATCGCCGCGCGGGCTGCCATCGGTGCCATCCGGCCCCACGGTCGTCAGCACGCAGAACCGCGACCGTTCGATATGGGCGTGGTAGCTTGGGGTCAGATGCGCCGTCACCTTGACCTGCGCGGGCACGGACGGGGTGCCATAGCGGGCCTCGAGATCGTGCTGCGTGGTGATCCAGTCCATCACGCCCCCCGGAACCCGGCCTCGGCCATCAACGCGTTGGAGCTCGCCTCGACCCGGCGTTCCAGTTCGGCCATGAAGGCGGCGGTGTCCAGCCCGGGCGGGATGGCGGGCAGGAATTCGATCACCGCCAACCCCGGTTTGCGCCAGATGCCGTGGCGCGGCCAGAACAGGCCGACGTTGGTGCCGACCGGCACGCAGGTCTGCCCCAACTGGGTGTAAAGCGCCGCCGTGCCGATCTTGTAGGGGGCCGCCACGCCGGGCGCGATCCGGGTGCCCTGCGGGTAGATGATCAACTGGCCGGGGCGCTGTGCCCCCGCCGCCACCGCCTCGACCATCTGCTTGATCGCCTGCCCCCGTTTGCCGCGATCCACCGGGACACAGCCGATCCGCAGCGCGTGCCATCCGGCGATCGGCAGATAGGCCAGTTGCTTTTTCATGATGAAGCGCGGGGCGTCCAGCACGGAAAACAGGATGATGCTGTCGAAGAACGACTGGTGCTTCGACGCGATCAGAATGGCCCCGGTCGGCACGCTTCCGCGCACTTCGGACCGCAGGCCCACCAGCAGTCGCGCGGAAACCCGGGTCCAGCGGCAGAATGCCTGCATCCAGAAGAACGAGGCCCCGCGCCAGACCAGCGCCACCGGGGTGAAAACCAGCATCAGGGCGATGAGCACCAGATACATCTGGGTCACGAAGATCAGCGACATCAGTCCGCGCATCAGGTCAACTCCCGCAGTTTGGCAAAGGCGGCGGTGCGCGTGGCGACAAAAGCCACCGCCCCCGCCAGCGGCGGCAGCAGCAGCGGCACGAGCCAGCCCGCACCCTGAAACCCCAGCCCGGTCAGAAACCCGCCCGCGGCGTCGGCGCGCGGCAGCAGGGCGACGCCGATCATGCCCGCCACGCTGCCTGCCGCCGCCCCCCAGAACGCCCGCAGGGTGAACCGCCGCACGAAGGCCCGGGCGATGTAGGTGTCGCGCGCGCCGACCAGCCGCAGCACGCGGATCACCTGAGCATTGGCCGACAGGGCCGCGTTGGCCGCCAGCGTGATCATCGCCGCCACCACGCCGCCGATCAGCGCCATCGACACCCAGCCAAGGGTGCGAAGCCGCCCGGCCGCCTGCACCAGTGGTTTGCGCCAGCGGTCGTGATCATCCAGCACCGCCCCCGGGGCCTCGGCCGCCAGCCGTTGCCGCAACCCTTCGCCATCATAGCCCGCGCCGGTTTCGACCACCTCGATCAGTTGCGGCAGGGGCAACGCATCAACGGGAAGATCGGGGCCGAACCACGGGGCCAGCAGCGCCTGCTGTTCCTCGATGGTCAGCGCGCGGGCCGAGGCGACGCCCGGTGTGGCCGTCAGCACCGCCAGCACGGCGTCGGTCTGCAGCGCCATCTGATCTTCGGGGGCCGAGATGCGCACCGTGGCGGTGCGGGCCAGCGCGTCACCCCAGCGATCCGCCAGCCGCCCGGCCGCCAGCGACAGGGCCAGCGCGAACACCGCCAGAAACGCCATCGCCCCCGCCACCAACCCGGTCAGCCGCGCCGAAGCCCCGACCGGGGGCACCACGCGGTCGGCCTGTGGATCGGTGGCGATCAGGCCCCGCGCGAAGGCCAGCGGCCGCTTCACAGATCCGCCCCGGCAAGCTGGATCCGGCGTTTCGAGATGCGCAGCACGCGCGCGGCCACCTGGGCCTTGGCCTGCCGGATCAGGTTCAGGTCGTGGGTCGCCACCAGGATGGTCTTTCCCATCTTGTTCAACTCGACCAGCAGCGTCAGCAGGCGCAGCGACATGTCCCAGTCGACGTTGCCGGTGGGCTCGTCGGCCAGGATGACGTCGGGCCCCATGATCACCGCGCGGGCCAGGGCGGCGCGCTGCCGTTCGCCCCCCGACAGCGACGGCGGCAGCGCCCCGGCCAGCGCCCCCAGCCCGACCCAGCCCAACAGGTCGGTCAGATCCTGCACCGCGCCGTTGCGCCCCGCGACCGTCAGCGGCAGAGCGACATTGGCAGCCAGCGGCAGATGATCGAGAAACTGGCAATCCTGATGCACCACGCCGATCCGCCGCCGGGTCAGGGCCACCTCGTCCCGGCTCAGGCCCCGCACATCGCGGTCAAACAAGGTGACCCGCCCCGACGTCGGCAGCAGTTCGGCATAGCACAGCTTCAGGAACGTCGACTTTCCCGACCCCGAGGGCCCGGTCAGGAAGTGGAACGATCCGGTCGCCAGACGCAGGGAAACCTCGGACAGCAGGTCACCGCCGCCATAGGAATAGGCTGCATTGTCAAACGCAATCACGCAGGTTTGCCCCTCGTCCCGAACATGACGGCACCTTCACCCAAGCGGGCGGTGGTTTCAATCGCCGCTGTTCATGCCGTGGCCACAAAGGCTTGGATATCCCGGGCATCATTGCTACATTGCCGAGGTTCATTTCCGGAACGTCGGGGCCGGAACGTCGGAGAAGGTGTGCATGCGGCTGGTCTGCCCGAACTGCGATGCAGAATACGAAGTGGATGCCGCGGTCATTCCCAGTGCGGGCCGCGACGTGCAATGTTCGAACTGCGGCAATTCGTGGTTTCAGCCGTCGCCCACCGCAGAGGCCGACCGCGCCGACGAGGCCGATCTGTTCGATGCCCCGCCCGTCAGGGCCGATACCCCGCCCGTCAGGGCGGATACATCACCCGTCAGGGCCGACGCCCCCGCCGCCGCGCAGGACAAACCGCACCCGCGCGGCCTGGATGACACCGTTGTCACGGTCCTGCGCGAAGAGGCCGAGCGCGAGGCCGCAGCCCGGCGGGCCGAAGCCGGTCAACCGATCGAGACCCAGACGGAAATGGGCTTGCCCCCCGCCCGGGCGATCCCCGCGGCCACGGCTGCAGCCACGGCGGCCGCACAGCGGATCGCCCGGATGAAAGGGGTTGATCCCGAACCCCGCCCCGCCCTGCGACCGCAGACCCGGCGCGAGATGCTGCCCACCATCGAGGAAATCAACTCGACCCTGCGCGCAACATCGGAGCGTCGCACCGGCGAGGCATCGGCGCAGACCGACAGCCCGCCGCCTGCCCGACGCGGGGCCAACAGCTTTCGCAGCGGCTTTGTCCTGGTGATGCTGATCGCCGCCGCCGGGGTGATCGCCTATGTGATGGCGCCCCGGATCGCTGCGCAAATCCCGGGGTTGGCGCCGAGCCTGACCGGCTATGTCGAAACGGTCGATGCCGGACGGCTGTGGCTGGATGCGGTGATGCAGCAGGCGATCGCGGCGCTGCGCGGGATGTCGGGCGGTCAGCCCGCCTGAGATCTGAGCGGCGCTGCGGCGAAAACAGCACCGCCCCGGACCGGGGTCCGGGGCGTGCATCCTCCCCGATGTGCTGCGCGGGACCTCCTCTTCCCTGATGCGCAGCGCGGGTATCTGGTCCGAGGCCTTTTGCACCCGGATGATCTTCACGGTGCGCCCCGATTCCGGGCACCGCTGATACAAATGTGACCTTTTTGTGATCAGTCTGTCAACGGGCCTTGAGTCGGCACAGGCTTCCGTCGGCGCGTCAGCTTGCGCCGATCATCTCGGCCTGCCGCACCACCACCTCGGCCTGCTTGATCGACGCGATGTCGACCAGACGGCCCTTGTAAACCGTCGCCCCCTCGCCGCGCTCTTTCGCCGCCGCCATCGCCGCCAGAATCTCGCGCGCTTCGGTCAGGGCCGCCTCCGACGGCGTGAAAACCTCGTTGGCCAGCGCCACCTGCTTGGGGTGGATCGCCCATTTGCCGACCATGCCCAAGGTCGCCGACCTGCGGGCCTGCGCGCGAAAGCCTTCGTCATCGCTGAAATCGCCGAACGGCCCGTCGACCGGCAACACGCCATGCGTGCGACAGGCGGCCACGATGGCGGTCTGCGCCCAATGCCAGGGGTCCGACCAGTGCCGCGCGCCCGCCTGCAGCATGTAGTAGTTTTCCTGCGTGCCGCCGATTCCGGTGGTCTGCATCCCCATGCTGGCGGCAAAATCGGCGGCACCCAGGCTCATCGCCTGCAGGCGGGGGCTGGAGGCGGCGATTTCCGCGACATGGGTGATGCCGGCCGCCGATTCGATGATGACTTCAAAGCCGATGGGCTTCGTGCGGCCCTTGGCACGTTCGATTGCGCTCACCAGCGCGTCCACCGCATAGACATCCGCCGCGCAGCCAACCTTGGGGATCATGATCGCGTCCAGCCGGTCGCCCGCCTGTTCCAGAAGATCGACAACATCGCGATACCACCACGGCGTGTCCAGCCCGTTGATCCGCACCGACAGTTGCTTGCGCCCCCAGTCGACGTCGCGGGTGGCGGCGATCACGTTGGCGCGGGCCAGATCCTTGTCCGAGGGGGCCACGGAGTCTTCGAGATCGATGTTCACCACATCGGCCGCCGATGCGGCCATCTTGGCGAACACCGCCGGGCGCGAGCCGGGGGCGAACAACTGACAGCGGTTCGGGCGTGCGGGCGGGGTGGGCTGCAGTCGAAAGCTCATGGCGTCCTCGCAAGGATATGTCCGATCGGTTCACGCATTTGGTATGATCTTGCGCGGCGGTGCGCAACCCGCATTTTGCACCTGCAGCATCCTGCTGCCCGCCCGCGCCCTTTCGTTGAAAATTCGGAACCGCGCGCCGGATCGTCGCCGATGGCTCGCAGAAAAACCGTTTCCTGGCCGAAGGGTTTCTGCCAGAACCTTCGGATGATCAACGTCACGCCGGACACCTTTGCCCTGACCGAAACCTTTACCCTGTCGCGCGGGTCGAAAACCCATGCCGATGTGCTTACCATCCGCGTCACGCGCGGCGGCGTGACCGGGTGGGGCGAATGTGTTCCCTATGCCCGCTATGGCGAAACCCTCGCGTCGGTGACGGCACAGATTGCAAGCCTTGATCCGGGGATCACCCGGGACGGCCTGCAATCCGCCCTGCCCGCCGGGGCCGCCCGCAACGCGGTGGATTGCGCCTTGTGGGATCTGGAGGCAAAGGCGGCAGGCCGCCGGGTGTGGCAGATCGCGGGCCTTGCCGAACCGGCGCCCCGGATCACCGCCTTCACCCTGTCGCTCGACACGCCGGACCGGATGCGGGCCGCAGCCGCCCGTCAGGCCCACCGGCCGCTGCTGAAGATCAAGCTCGGCACCCCCGACGACATGCCCCGGCTGGAAGCGGTGCGGGAAGGCGCGCCGCGCAGCAGCCTGATCATCGATGCCAACGAGGGCTGGACGCCCGAGGTCTATGCCGACCTCGCCCCGCATCTGGTCCGGCTGGGCGTGGCGCTGGTGGAACAGCCGCTGCCCGCCGGGGCCGATGACCTGTTGGCCGGGATGGCGCGGCCGCTGCCGGTCTGTGCCGACGAAGCCTGCTTTGACCGCGCCTCGCTGGCGCGATTGCAGGGCAAGTATGACCTGATCAACCTGAAGCTCGACAAGACCGGCGGGCTGACCGAAGCCCTGGCCACCCGCGATGCGGCGGCGCGGCTGGGGTTCGGGCTGATGGTGGGTTGCATGGTCGGATCGTCGCTGGCTCTGGCCCCGGCGGTGCTGCTGGCGCAGACGGCGGCCTTCACCGATCTTGACGCCCCGCTGCTTCTGTCCCAAGACCGGGCGCATCCGCTGCATTACGACACTCGCGGCGTCCACCCACCGCAACCCGAACTCTGGGGATGACCATGACCCGCACCGTCTATCTGAACGGCGACTATCTGCCCGAGACCGAGGCGAAGATCTCGATCTTCGACCGGGGGTTCCTGATGGCCGACGGGGTGTATGAGGTGACGTCGGTGCTGGGAGCCAAGCTGATCGATTTCGACGGCCATTGCGCGCGTCTGGGGCGCAGCCTGGCGGAACTCGACATGGCGGTGCCGTGCAGCGATGCGGAGTTGCTGACCATCTTTCGCGATCTGGTGCGGATCAACGAGATCACTGATGGCATGGTCTACCTGCAGGTGACGCGCGGCAATCCGGGGGACCGCGACTTTGCCTATCCGGCGGCCGACACGGCCCCGACCCTGGTGGCGTTCACCCAGAACAAGCCCGGTCTTGCCGATGCCCCGGCGGCGAAAACCGGCTGGAAGGTGATCTCGGTTCCCGATCTGCGGTGGGGGCGGCGCGACATCAAGACGACGCAACTGCTGTATCCGTCGATGGCCAAGATGATGGCGAAGGCGGCGAAGGTCGATGACAGTTGGTTCGTGCAGGATGGCACGGTGACCGAAGGCACGTCGAACAACGCCTATATCGTCAAGGGCAACCGGATCATCACCCGGGCCTTGTCGCACGACCTGCTGCATGGCATCACCCGCGCCGCCGTGCTGCGCCTTGCGACCGAGGCGCAGATGGAGGTCGAGGAACGCCCCTTCACGATTGCCGAGGCGCAGGCGGCGGACGAGGCGTTCGTCACCTCGGCTTCGGCCTTTGTCATGCCGGTGGTGCAGATCGACGGGGCGGATGTGGGGGCCGGGACGCCGGGCCCGGTCACCGCGCGGTTGCGGGAGATCTACATCGACGAGATGCGCAAGACCGCGATCTGACCGTCACAGGATCGGGTCCTGATCGGTCTCGCCGGGTTCGGGCCGGGCGGTATCCTCGTCATCGCTGGTGGCGGCGTCCAAGGTGAAGCCGCCGAACAGCATGAAGGGCAAAGCCAGCAGCATCAGGAATTCCATCGCAGTCCCCGCGTTGCACAAGACCCTCGTTTACCAGAAAATTCCCAATGAAGTCAAATTATTGCCGCAATTGACGATTGCTGATGCCCGGCGGGAAACAGACCATCCGGGCGAGGCGGCATTGTTGCGGGATCAGGGTTTGGCGGGCGGCTCGCCCCCCACATTCTGCGCAAAGGCCACGGCAAAGGCCGCCTGTCTCGCGGCATCCGCCGGGGTCTGGTTCTGCGCCACCCAGTCGGCATAGGGCATGCCATACACGATTTCGCGGGCCTGATCCTTGGTCATCCCGATGCCCTGCCCCACCGCCGCCTCCTGATACCAGCGGCTGAGGCAGTTGCGGCAGAAGCCGGCCAGGTTCATCAGGTCGATGTTCTGGACATCCGGGCGCGCCACCAGCAGGTGCTGCATCAGGGCGCGAAAGGCCGCAGCCTCCAAAGCCTGTTGCGTGGCGGGGTCAAGGTCGGGCATGGCAGACTCCTGTTGGGCACCTCCCATCGTGGGACGAATGTCCGGTTGTGTCACCTCACAAAGTTGCGGCTGACGGTCAGGGGCCGGTCACCCGCGCACCGTGTCCAACGCCCGCCGCAACAACGGAGCCAACCGCCCGGCCCAGGCGTCCTGCGCTTCGGCGGTGGCGATCAGATCGTTGCGCACCTCGATCAGCGTGTTCAGCCGACCCGGTTGCAAGGCGTGCCGATCAATCGCATCGCCGGGCAGATGCCCGGCATAGGGTTCGTTGTCGCCCACGCAAAGATCGCCTTCTTCCTGCAGCGCGGCGATCAGCGGGCGCGACAGCCGTTCGTCCAGATGCGAATACAGCACCCCCACCTGCCAGGGACGCGCCGCCCGCCCCTGCAGACAGGGCGTGAACGAATGCACCGCGACGATCACCGTATCCGCCTGCCGCGCCGCCAGTCGGGAGAGGGCCGCGTGATAGGGCCGGTAGAGCCGCTGCATCCGCTCTTCGACCTCGACCGCGCCGATATGCCGGTTGGCGGGGATGATCGTTCCGTCGTAGAGCTTCATCACCAGCGTCGGATCTTCTTCGCCGCGGTTCGGATCGATCACCAGCCGGCTGAAATCGGAACAGATCACCGGGGAGTCCAGCCGCGCGCCCAAAGCCCGTGCCACCCCCGCCGCCCCCACATCCAGCGCGATGTGCCGCGCCATGTCGGCCGCACAAATCCCCAGATCCCCGCCCGCCACCCAGTGCGGCACCCGGTTGCTGGCATGATCGCAGGTCACCAGCCAGCGCCCCGGCCGGTCTTCCCCGATGATTTCATAGGCGTCGTGCAAGGCCCCTCCGTCGCGCAATTGTTCCATTCCGGGTTTATCCCAGCCCTTGGGAAACCGCCAGTTGCCCCGCTGACCGCTTTGGGCGATAAGTCGGGCGGCCCCTGCTGCGACCGACCCGCGACGAAAAAGGATAAAGGCATGAGACGCCTGAGAAATGTAAAGATCGTGGCGACGCTCGGCCCGGTCTCCAGCGACTATCCGACGATCCGCGCCCTGTTCGAGGCGGGGGCGGACGTGTTCCGCCTGAACATGAGCCACGGCACCCACGACGATATCCGCGCCCGGCACGGCATCATCCGCAAGGTCGAGGCCGATCTGGGTCGCCCGATCTGCATCCTGGCCGACCTGCAGGGCCCCAAGCTGCGCGTGGGAACCTTTGCCAACCCGGCGGGCGAGGAGCTGATTGAAGGGGCCGCGTTCCGGATGGATCTGTCGACCATCCCGGGCGATGCGATGCGGGTGAACCTGCCGCATCCCGAGATCTTTGCAGCCCTGGAACCCGGGGCCTGGCTGCTGGTGAACGACGGCAAGATCCGCCTGACGGTGGAATCCTGCGGCAAGGATTTCGCCGACTGCATCGTGCAGGTCGGCGGGGTGATTTCCAACCGCAAGGGCGTGAACGTGCCCGATGTGGTGCTGCCGCTGGCCGCCCTGTCGGAAAAGGACCGCGACGATCTGGAATTCGTCTGCGAACTCGGGGTGGACTGGCTGGCGCTGTCGTTCGTGCAGCGCCCCGAAGACGTGATCGAGGCGCGCACCCTGGCGCGGGGCCGGGCTGCGATCCTGTCGAAGATCGAGAAACCGGCGGCGGTCAAGGCCTATGACGCGATCCTGCAGGTGTCGGACGGCATCATGGTGGCGCGCGGCGATCTGGGGGTGGAACTGCCCGTCACCTCGGTGCCGCCGATCCAGAAACGTCTGGTGCGGGGCGCGCGGGCGGCGGCAAAACCGGTGATCGTGGCGACGCAGATGCTCGAGTCGATGATCGAATCGCCCGTGCCGACGCGCGCCGAAGTGTCGGACGTCGCGACGGCGATCTATGAAGGGGCCGATGCGATCATGCTGTCGGCCGAGTCCGCCGCCGGAAAATACCCGATCGAAGCGGTCACCACGATGAACAACGTGGCGCTGTCGGTCGAAAAGGATCCGACCTATCTGCAGGTCATCGAGGCGTCCCGCGTGGTGCGCCGCGAAACCATCGCTGACGGCATCGTATCTGCCGCGCGCGAGATTGCCGAGGCGACCAACATCAAGGCGATCGCCTGTTTCAGCCAGACCGGTACCACCGCGAGCCTTGTGGCGCGCGAACGACCCCGCGTGCCGATCCTGGCGCTGACGCCGCTGATGTCGACCGCGCGGCGGATGTCGCTGACCTGGGGGCTGCACTGCGCCATCACCGAACCACAGGACCGGTTCAAGGGCGCCGTGCTCGCGGCGGTCAAGGTGGCGCGGGCCGACGGGTTTGCATCCACCGAAGACATGATCGTGGTCACCGCCGGGGTTCCGTTCAACGTGCGCGGCACCACCAACATCCTGCGCGTGGCACCCTGCGATGAACGCTTGATCCACAGCGTCGATCCCGGCTAACCTTTCCGGCAGCGGGAAAAGGGATTTGGCATGGATACCGATCTGGTTCTGGTTATCGGCATCGTTCTGGCAGGCCTGTCCATCCCGTCGTTGCTGGCGGCATTTTCCGAAAGCCGCCCGCCGCGGGCCGGGGCGGTCATGGTTCTGATCGGGGGATTGATGATCGTCTACGCCCTGAACCAGAGCCCGCGCGGCTATACCTTTGCCGAAATCCCAGAATTGTTCATCAAGGTGATCGGCCGCTTCGTGAACTGACACGAAGCCGTCACATCTGCCCTTGCACTGACCCCGCGCCCCGCCTATACGACGGCGCTTGGAAGACCCCGCGCGGCTGGCCGAAGTGGCATGCCAAGCCGCGCCTGCCACGATGGAGATCGAAATGCCCAAGATGAAGACCAAGTCGGCGGCCAAGAAGCGGTTCAGCTTCACAGCCTCCGGTCGGGTGAAGGCCGGTGTTGCCGGCAAGCGCCACGGCATGATCAAACGCTCGACGAAATTCATCCGCGACGCGACCGGCACGATGCTGCTCAATCCGTCCGATGCGAAGATCGTCAAGAAATACATGCCCTACGACCGGTAAGGAGAGCCCCCATGTCCCGCGTCAAATCCGGTAAAGTCACCCACGCCCGCCACCGCAAGGTGATCAAGGCGGCGGCTGGCTATTACGCCGCCCGTTCCACCAACTTCAAGACGGCCACGCAGGCCGTCGACAAGGCCAACCAGTATGCGACCCGCGACCGCAAGACCCGCAAGCGCAACTTCCGCGCGCTGTGGATTCAGCGGATCAACGCCGCGGTGCGGCTGTTCGACCCGGCCTTCACCTATTCGCGGCTGATCGATGGTCTGGCCAAGGCCGGCATCGAGGTGGACCGCAAGGTTCTGGCCGATCTGGCGGTGCATGAGCCCGAGGCGTTCAACGTGATCGCAGCCCAGGCCCGCGCGGCCGTCGCCACCGCCTGATCCGGCCCGGACCGGGCCCCGCAGACCCCCGCGCCCGACCGGGTCGCGGGGGTTTTCGTTTGCCTGGCCGGGTATCTCGTGCGCGTCTGCGGCGGTGGCGCGCCCGCGCAGGCCCTGCCCGTCACGGCCCGATCCGGTGGACGCCCGCCACAAGATCGGCTTAACTGCCCGCAGCAAAAGCCGAGGCTGCATGGCGCTGTCCCTGACCGACGAGGATGATCTGGAAACCGACCCTGTCAAGGGTGGCTGGGTGGCGCGTGCCGACGCCCTTCTCGATCAGGGACAAAGCGCCGAGGCTGCCGCCTTCTGTCTGACAACGCTGGCGACCGAGACCCTGCCGGTCATCACGGCGGCCAATCTGGTGCTGATCCTGCGCAAGGCGGGGCAAAGCACCGAGGCCGACCGGATCGAGGCCGAGTTGATTGACCAGTTGCGCGCCCGCGCCGCCCGGACCCCCGACGACCCCCGCCCGCAGATCAATCTGGGCCGCCTGCTTTATGGTCTTGACCGGTTCGACGAGGCGGGTGACGTGCTGGGGGCCGCGCTGCCCCGCGATCCGCTGAACCTGCGCGCCGTCATGACGCAGACGGCGATCCTGCTGCGGCAGGGCAAGCCCGATGCCGCGACGGCGCTCTGGCAGCCGATCTTTGCCGCCGATCCCGGCAATGGCAAGCTGCCCTTGGACCTTGCCCGCATCCTGGCCTATGGCGGCCATCTGGGCCCGGCGCGGGCGATGCTGGACCGCGCCGAACCGCTGTGCCGCGCCAACCGCCACGAGTTCGAATTTGTCGCCGATGCGATCCGGGGCACCAAGGCCGCCACCTCGCAGGCCGCGATGACGGTGGAGCTGTTCGACCGGTTCGCGGGGAGTTACGACAAGAACCTCGCGGCGCTTGGCAACCGGGGGCCGCAGATGGTGGGGCTGGTGCTGGAGGCGCTCGCCCTGCCCCGGTCCGGCAAGCTGGCGATCCTCGATGCCGGCTGTGGCACGGGCCTGTGCGCGCCGCTGCTGCGCCCCTATGCCCGCACGATCCACGGCGTCGATCTGTCGCCCGGCATGCTGGCCCAGGCAAAGAAGAAGAAGCTCTACAACCACCTGACCCGGTCAGACCTTGCCTCCATCGGCACCCTGCCCCCCGGCCCCTTCGACATGATCGTGTCGTCCGATGTGCTGGTCTATTTCGGCGACCTTGCCCCCGTGCTGTCCAACTTCGCGCAAATCCTGAAACCCGGCGGCTGGCTGATCCTGACGCTGGAGCTGACCGACCACCCGCGCGGCTGGACGCTGAACCCCTCGGGGCGCCACAAACACGACCCGGCCTACCTGAAATCCGCGCTGCAAGCGGCGGGCTTCACCGCGCCGAAAACCCGGATCGACGGCGACCTGCGCCACGAATTCGGCCAACCCGTGCGCGGCTTTGCGGTGGCTGCCCAACGCCTCGCCCTTGCATATCCCCCCCCGCCCCGCTAGGCAAAACCCGCACCGCAGGGGACGAAGATGGACGCGCTGAAAGCCAAATACCTGACCGGCATCGCCAACGCCGCCGACGAGGCCGCACTGGAGGACATCCGCCTTGCCGCCCTTGGCAAGAAGGGCGAGATCAGCGCCCTGATGGCCACCCTGGGCAAGATGGACCCCGAGCAGCGCAAGGTGGCCGGGGCCGCGATGAACGTGCTGAAGGACGAGATCGACGGCGCACTGCGCGCCAAGAAGGCGGCACTGGCCGATGCCGCACTGGACGCCCGGCTGCGGGCCGAATGGCTGGACGTCACCCTGCCCGCGCGGCCCCGGCGCGTGGGGTCGATCCACCCGGTCAGTCAGGTGATGGAGGAGTTGACGGCGATCTTTGCCGACATGGGGTTCGCGGTGGCGGAAGGCCCGCAGGTGGAATCCGACTGGTTCAACTTCGACGCGCTGAACATCCCGCCGGAACACCCCGCCCGGCAGGAGCATGACACGTTCTTCATGCACCGCGCCCCCGGCGACAACCGCCCGCCGCATGTGCTGCGCACCCACACCAGCCCGGTGCAGATCCGCGCGCTGGCCGAACACGGCACGCCGCTGCGCGTCATCGCGCCGGGACGGGTGTATCGGATGGACATGGACCAGACCCACACGCCGATGTTCCATCAGGTGGAAGGCATCGCGATCGACCGCGACATCAGCATGGCCAACCTGAAATGGGTGCTGGAGGAGTTCTGCCGCGCCTTCTTCGAGGTGCCGTCGGTCGAACTGCGGTTCCGCGCCTCGCACTTCCCCTTCACCGAACCCTCGGCCGAGGTCGACATCCGCTGTTCCTGGGAGGGCGGGCAGTTGAAGATCGGGCAGGGCGACAAGTGGATGGAAATCCTCGGGTCGGGCATGATGCACCCACGCGTGCTGCAGGCGGCCGGAGTGGACCCGGCGCACTGGCAGGGCTTTGCCTTTGGCATGGGCATCGACCGGATCGCCATGCTGAAATACGGCATCCCCGACCTGCGGGCGTTCTTTGAAAGCGACCTGCGCTGGCTCAGGCACTATGGCTTTGCCGCCTTGGACAGGCCCGATCTGGCGGGCGGGCTGTCGAGCTGAGCCGTCAGTCGGCCTGCCGCCGCGCCCGCAGTTTGGCGAAATAGTCGATGCGCTTTTTCAACTCGCGCTCGAACCCGCGTTCGGCGGGCAGGTAGTAGACCGGGCGTTTCATCCCGTCAGGAAAGTAGTCCTGCCCGGAAAAGCCATCCTCGGCGTCGTGGTCATAGGCATAGCCCGCGCCATAGCCGATGTCCTTCATCAGCCGGGTTGGCGCGTTGCGGATGTGCAGGGGGGGCGGGTGGCTGCCGGTGTCGCGCGCCGCCGCCCGTGCGGCCTTGTAAGCCACGTAGACCGCGTTCGATTTGGGTGCCAGCGCCAGATAGACCACCGCCTGCGCCAGCGCCAACTCCCCCTCGGGGCTGCCGAGGCGTTCATAGGTCTGCCAGCCGTCGAGGCAAACCGCCTGCGCCTGCGGGTCGGCCAGGCCGATATCCTCGACCGCCATCCGGGTGATGCGGCGGGCAAGGAAGCGGGGGTCCTCGCCACCCTCCAGCATCCGGGCGAACCAGTACAGCGCGGCGTCGGGGTCGGACCCGCGCACCGATTTGTGCAGAGCCGAGATCAGGTTGTAATGCTCTTCGCCCGACTTGTCGTATTTCGCCGCCCGCCGCATCAGCCGGGCCGACAGCGCATCGCGGTCCAGCGGTTTGTCGGTTTTCCAGGCGGTCACCTGTTCGATCAGGTTCAGCAGGGCACGGCCGTCACCATCGGCCATCTCGATCAGCGCCTCGCGCGCTTCGCCGGTCAGCGGCAGCGGGCGTTGCAGGTCCTGTTCGGCGCGTTGGGCCAGGCGTTCCAGATCGGCGAGCGACAGCCGGTCCAGCACGATGACCTGGGCACGGGACAAAAGGGCGGCGTTCAACTCGAACGACGGGTTTTCGGTGGTGGCCCCGACCAGCAGGATGGTGCCATCCTCCATCAGCGGCAGAAAGCCGTCCTGCTGCGCCTTGTTGAAACGGTGGATCTCGTCGACGAACAACAACGTGCCCTGCCCGTTCTGCCGCCGGATCTTTGCCGCCTCGAACACCTTTCGCAGGTCGGGCACCCCGGTGAAGATCGCCGAGATCTGCACGAAGGCGAGGGCGGTCTCATCCGCCAGCAGCCGTGCGATGGTGGTCTTGCCCACACCGGGCGGTCCCCACAGGATCAGCGACGACAGGCTGCCTGCCGCCAGCATCGACCCCAGCGGGCCATCGGGCGACAGGACGCGATCCTGCCCGATCACCTGGCGCAGGTCAGCCGGGCGCAGCCGGTCCGCCAGCGGGCGCGGCGTGCCGGGGGGGTGCGCGGGCTCTTCGTCGAACAGATCTGCCATCCGACCACTCTAGTCGCTGCGCCGCGCCGGGGAAAGCCGGGCCCGCCGATTTGCAGCGGCGGGCATTGGCGCATCCGCCCGTCCCCCTGACCGGAGCAACCCGGCAAGGGCAGACGGGCGGGCGGGTTGCCCGGTCAATGCAGTTTGGTCTGCATCGAAATCGTCACGCAGACCGACCGCGATCCCCCGGTGTCCAGCACGGGGCCCGCCGGGACGCAATCCAGCCCGACCCGCCGCGCCAGACGCGGCGAATGTTCCGGGATGATCCCCAACAGCGAGGTGGCCCCCAGGTTGCGCGCCGAGACCACCATTTCGTGGATCAGTTGCATCTGCACCCGCAGCCGATCGCCGGCCGCCACCTGTTCGGACACGAACACCCGGCTCGATTCCCAGATATGCGGGTCGACCGGGGCGGGAAAGTTCAGCAGATCGGTCGGGATCGTCTCGAGCAGCCCCTTTTGCGCATCGCGGATCATGTAGGAATAGATGCCGCAGCGGTGGGTGGTGGGGGTCAGCCGCACCCCGGCCAGCACTTCGCCATTGCGGTGGACCGCAACCCAGCGGCTGGCAGGCGTGTCATACTGGTCGAACTCCATGCCATCGGCCTGCGGCAATTCCCATCCGTTCAACTGGATGAAGGTCTTGTGCCGCGCGCGGAACATGTTGGCGAACAGCGGGCCGTGATTGTGCAGGTTCTCGTAGGAAAGGGTCGTCACTTCCATCGTCGTAGCTCCTTCTCAGGGGGGGGTAAACCTGTGAAGGGAAGGGCACAGCGCTACAGCAGGCGGTATTCACGCGCCTTTCTGATCGCCTCGGACGTGGTTCGCGCTTCAAGCCTGATCCGCGCGGATTGCAGGCGCGCTTTCAAGGCACTTTCAGAGATCCCCAGTTTGGCCGCCGCAGCCGTGTGCCGATCCCCGTTGGCAAGGCATTGCAGGGCCTCGATCTGAGCCTTGGTCAGCTCCGTCGGGGGCTTTGCCTCGATATGCAGTTGGATCGTCAACTCTTTCAGGCGGTCCATCTCCTCGTCGGTGAACTCCCGGTCACTCCGGCTCACTCCGACGATGGATCGCGACGTGATGGGCCCATAGGACGACACTGCGCCATAGGCCAACCCGTGGGCGGCAGCCTTCTTCATGACCCCGAACGGGTCTGGCAGGGGGATGTTGCTCCACCGCGTCGTGCCCTCGACACCGACACCCCAGAACACCAGCGGATCGCGCAGATAATAGGAGTGGCTGTCGTAGTGATCCACCCAGGCGACGGGGTAGGAACTGCGATAGATCAGGGGCGATGCGAAACGGATGTGCAGGCCGACCGTATACCCCATCGGGGCCAGTTGATCGAGTCTCTCCAGCAACAAGCTAACTGCCTTTCGTTCCGACATTTTGCGCCCCGACGGGGACATCCTTTCTACTTCAGATTGATAATCGCTGTCCCCGAGGTGAGCGCAAGGCGAATCTCGCATCTGCGTCAGACATCGATACCATTCCCGGCAGACAAAGAAAAAGCCCGCTTGCGCGGGCTCTTTGCGGCATCGGGATCAGACGATCACGCGTCGGCATCCTCGTAGGCGGCGGTGCGGGCGTGGTCGGCGGCCCCCTTGGCCGAGGTGTCACGGTCGACGAATTCGATGATCGCCATCGGGGCCATGTCGCCAAACCGGAAGCCCGCCTTCAGCACGCGCACATAGCCGCCCTGACGGGTGGCATAGCGCGGGCCGAGGATCGCGAACAGCCGCTCGGTGTGGATGTCCTGCTTGAGCTGCGCATGGGCCTGACGGCGGGCGTGCAGGTCGCCCCGCTTGGCCAGCGTGATCAGCTTTTCGATGATCGGACGCAGTTCCTTGGCCTTCGGCAAGGTCGTCTTGATCTGTTCGTGTTCAATCAGCGAACCGGCCATGTTGGCGAACATCGCCTTGCGGTGTTCGTGGGTGCGGTTCAGCTTGCGGTAGCCACTGGAGTGACGCATCGGATTTCCTATCGTTTGTTTTGCTTTGTCCGGCGGGGGCTACGTATGCCCCCGCTCACCTTGGGCGTCTCGCCAGTTGTTCCCCGGCAGTCCGGGCATTTTCGCGTCGGGAGCGCTTCCGCGCACCGTTGTCTCAGAATTGGTCTTCGAACCGCTTGGCCAGATCCTCGATGTTCTCCGGCGGCCAGTCTTCGACTTCCATGCCCAGATGCAGACCCATGCCCGACAGCACTTCCTTGATTTCGTTCAAGGATTTGCGGCCGAAGTTCGGGGTGCGCAGCATCTCTGCTTCGGTTTTCTGGATCAGATCGCCGATATACACGATATTGTCGTTCTTCAGGCAGTTGGCCGAGCGGACAGACAGTTCCAGCTCGTCGACTTTCTTCAAGAGCAGCGGGTTGAACTCCAGCCCGGCGTCGATCTCGCCCAGCTTGGCCGATTCCGGCTCGTCGAAGTTCACGAAGATGCTGAGCTGGTCCTGCAGGATGCGCGCGGCATAGGCCACGGCGTCGTCGGGGGTCAGGCTGCCGTCGGTTTCGATCTTCATCGTCAGGCGGTCATAGTCCAGCACCTGGCCCTCGCGGGTCGGCGTGACTTCGTAGCTGACCTTCTTGACTGGCGAATAGATCGCGTCGATCGGGATCAGGCCGATCGGGGCATCTTCGGGGCGGTTCTTGTCGGCGGCGACATAGCCCTTGCCGGTGTTCACGGTCAGTTCCATGAACACGTCGGCACCGTCATCCAGATGGCAGATCACGTGGTCCTTGTTCAGAACCTCGATCCCGTTGGTTTCAGAGATGTCGCCCGCGGTGACAACGCCCGGGCCCTTGGCGGAAATCGACAGGCGCTTCGGCCCCTCCACATCCATGCGCAGCGCCACGCCCTTGAGGTTCAGCACGATATCGGTCACGTCTTCCCGGACCCCGGCCACGGAGGAGAACTCGTGCAGCACGTTGTCGATCTGCACCGATGTGATGGCGCCGCCCTGCAGCGACGACATCAGGACGCGGCGCAGCGCGTTGCCCAGCGTCAGGCCGAAGCCCCGCTCCAGCGGTTCGGCGATCACGGTGGCGGTGCGTTGTGCGTCGGCCCCCGGTTTCACCTGCAACTGCGTCGGTTTGATCAGTTCTAGCCAATTCTTGTGGATCATGCTGTCGCCTCCATTCATGCCCGCTGCCCATGTCCCGTAAGCGGCGAACGCCCGAGGTTCCGGAAAAATGCGAATACCGGGCCGTGCGCTGCTCGCACGGCCCGGTTGATACCGTTTAAATCAGACCCGGCGACGTTTCGGCGGGCGGCACCCGTTGTGGGCCAGCGGCGTGACATCCCGGATCGAGGTGATGTTGAAGCCGACGGCAGCCAGCGCGCGCAGCGCCGATTCGCGGCCCGAACCGGGGCCCTGCACTTCGACTTCCAGCGTTTTCACGCCATGCTCCTGCGCCTTTTTCCCGGCATCTTCGGCGGCCATCTGGGCGGCATAGGGGGTCGACTTGCGCGAACCCTTGAACCCCATGGTGCCCGAGGACGACCACGAAATGGCATTGCCCTGCACATCGGAGATCAGGATCTTGGTGTTGTTGAACGAAGAGTTCACATGCGCCACACCAGCGGCAATGTTCTTGCGCTCTTTTTTCTTGGTGCGGGCGGCTTTGGTATCGCGTGCCATATCTCGTGCCCCTCCTTATTTCTTCTTGCCGGCGATGGCTTTGGCGGGGCCCTTGCGGGTGCGGGCGTTGGTGTGGGTGCGCTGACCACGGACCGGAAGGCCCTTGCGGTGGCGCAGGCCACGATAGCAGCCCAGATCCATCAACCGCTTGATGTTCATCGACACTTCGCGGCGCAGGTCGCCCTCGACGGTGTAGTTCGCGTCGATGTGCTCGCGGATCGCCAGCACTTCGGCGTCGGTCAACTGGTTGACGCGGCGGGTCTGGTCGATGCCGACAGCCGTGCAGATCAGGTCCGCGATATGCGGGCCGATGCCGGTGATGTAGGTGAGGGCGATGGGAACCCGCTTTGCAGTGGGGATGTTGACGCCAGCAATACGTGCCAAACGTGTCTTCCTTTTTGTTGCGGTTCCGTCATGCCAGAACCTTTTTTCACAACTGCACCCAGAACCGGCGGCCCGGGGTGTTTCGAAGTCTCGATGCGAGGGATGCCCGAACGATGACGATTCCCTTGCGGGACGCTGTGCTTTATGGGCTTTTGCCCACAGCGTCAAGGGCCACGCTAAACTTCTTGGCGGCTGTCAAGAACTTTCGCGATGGCCTCCGCAACCTCGTCCATCTCGGCCAAAGCATCGACGGCGAAGAGTTGCCCCTTGGCATAGTAGTAGCCCACCAGCGGCGAAGTTTTCTTGTAATACTCCATCAGCCGGGTCTTCAGCGCCTCGGGATTGTCATCCGCGCGACGTTTGAGGTTGGCCGAACCGCAGACGTCGCAAACCCCGGCGACCTTGGTCGGGCGGGTGGTGTCGTGATAGACCTCGCCGCAGGCCCCGCAGGTGAACCGTCCGGTGATCCGCGCGACCAGGGCCGCGTCATCGACCTGCATCTCGATCACCGCATCCAGCCCCTGCCCGATACGCGCCAGCAAATCGCCAAGAGCGTCGGCCTGCGCCAGCGTGCGCGGAAAGCCGTCAAAGATGAACCCGCCGCCACCCGGTGCCGCCAGCTTTTCCTCGATCAGGCCGATCACGATGTCATCGGTCACCAGATCGCCCCGGTCCATCACCTCGGCTACCCGACGCCCCATCTCGGTGCCCGAACTGCGCGCCTCACGCAGCATGTCTCCGGTGGACAGTTGCACCATCTGACGGTCGTCGACCAGCCGCTTGGCCTGAGTGCCCTTGCCGGCACCGGGAGGGCCCAGAAGAATGATGTTGATCACTTTGGCCCCCTAGCGTCGCGCGGGTGGCGGTTTGGGCCCGGTGCGTTTCTTGCCGCGCAACTGCGATTTTTCGATCAGACCTTCATACTGGTGCGCCAGCAGATGCGACTGGATCTGGTTGATCGTGTCCATCGTAACCGACACAACGATCAGCACCGAGGTGCCCCCGAAATAGAACGGCACGGCGAACTGCGCGCGCAGCACCTCGGGCAACATGCAGACCGCCGCCAGATAGGCCGCCCCAAGCACCAGAATCCGGTTCACCACATATTCCAGATATTCCTCGGTCTTCTTGCCGGGCCGGATGCCGGGGATGAACCCGCTCTGGTTCTTCAGGTTGTCGGCCACATCCTCGACCTTGAAGGCGACGTTATAGGTGTAGAAATACGCAAAGAACACGATCATCGCGGTGAAGAACAACAGGTTCAGCGGCTGACCGGGCCCGAAATAGGCCAGGATCGTCGACAGAACACCACCGCCGGTTTGCCCCGAGAAGGTGGCGAAGGTGGTCGGCAGCAGCAGCAGGGACGACGCGAAGATCGCTGGAATGACGCCCGCCGGGTTGACCTTGATCGGCAGGTGGGACGACCCGCCGTCATACACCTTCATGCCGACCTGGCGGCGCGGATACTGGATGGTGATCTTGCGCAGCGCGCGCTCCATGAACACGACAAAGGCGATGACAGCAACCACCATCACCAGCACGCCGAGGATCACCGGGGTGGAAATCGCCCCCGAGCGGCCCTGGCTGAAGAACTGCGCTAGGGCGGCCGGAATCTCGGCCACGATGCCCACGAAGATGATCAGCGACACACCGTTTCCGATGCCGCGCGCGGTGATCTGCTCGCCCAGCCACATCAGGAACATGGTTCCACCGACCAGTGTGATCACGCAGGCCAGCTTGAAGAACAGCCCCGGATCATGCGCCAACCCGCCCGCCTCGAGCGAGGCCGCAATCGCCCAGCCCTGGAATACCGCCAGAAACACCGTGCCATAGCGGGTGTACTGGTTCATTTTCTTGCGGCCGGCGTCGCCTTCCTTCTTCAACTGCTCCAGCGCCGGAACCATCGACCCCAGAAGCTGGACGATGATCGAGGCGGAAATGTAGGGCATGATGCCGAGGGCGAAGATCCCCATCCGGCTGATCGCGCCGCCGGTGAACATGTTCAGGATGCCGCCGATGCCCGCGCCCGCACTTTCCATGAATTCGCGCAGCGCCAGACCGTCGATGCCGGGCACCGGGATATAGGTGCCAAGGCGATAAACCATCAGCAGCAGGATGGTGAAGAAGATGCGCGCCCGCAGGTCGGTCGCCTTGCCGAGCGCGCCCCAACTCAGGTTCGCCGCCATTTGCTCTGCTGCAGATGCCATATCCGGTCTCTTTCAAGGACAGCGCCGCCTGACCGTTTTCCGGTCGGCGGCGCGGGAAAACTTCGATTGATGTAAGCGGTCCGGGGGCCGCTCACAACACCTTTCGCGCGCAGCGCAGGCCGCTTACGCCGTCTTGCGCACCGACTTGCCGTGCGGCTCCAGCACCGGGGCCGTGGTCAGGCTGCCGCCCGCCGCCGCAACCGCCTCGATGGCCGCAGCGGAGGCCCCGGTGACGACCAGCTTGACCGCCGCCGTGATCTCACCCTTGTTCAGGATGCGGATGCCGTCGCGCTTGTGCCCGGTGATGCCCGAGGCGATCAGGATGTCCTCGGTGATCTCGGCGTTGATGTCGAGCTTGCCCGCATCGACGAACTTCTGGATCAAGCCCAGGTTGATGATCGCAAAGCGAAGCTGGTTCGGCTTGTTGAAGCCGCGCTTGGGCAGGCGGCGGTACAGCGGCATCTGGCCGCCTTCGTATCCGCCGATGGCCACGCCCGAACGGGACTTCTGACCCTTGATCCCGCGCCCGGCGGTCTTGCCCTTGCCCGAACCCGGACCACGCGCCACACGCTTTTGCTTCTTGGCGGCGCCGGGGTTGTCGTGCAGTTCATTCAGTTTCATGTCGCTTCTCCTTTACCGGAACTGCCGTTCAAAGCGACTTGAACGGCAAACGCGGTTTCATGGGGTAGGATGGGCAAGAGCGCCCATCCTACGATGCGGTTACCCGCGCTCTTCGACGATCGTCACCAAGTGACGGATCGAGTGGACCATGCCGCGCACGGAAGGCGTGTCTTCCAGCTCGCGGGTGCGGTTCATCTTGTTCAGACCCAGACCGATGAGGGTCGCGGTCTGCTTCGCGGGACGGCGGGCGGCGGATTTCACCTGCTTGACCACGATGGTTTTCTTCGTGTCGGTCATTTTCAGGCCTCCACGGTTTCGGCTTCGACAGCCACGACGGCTTCGGTTTCCGGACGGCGCAGGATCTCGGCCACCTTCTTGCCGCGACGTTGCGCGACCTGACGGGGGCTGGTTTCCTTCTTCAACCCGTCCATCGTGGCGCGGATCATGTTGTAGGGGTTGGACGACCCGATGGCCTTGGCCACCACGTCCTGCAGCCCCAGCATCTCGAACACGGCGCGCATCGGACCACCGGCGATGATGCCGGTCCCGGCCACGGCCGTCCGCATCACCACACGTCCGGCGCCGTGGCGGCCTTCCATGTCGTGGTGCAGGGTGCGGCTGTCTTTGAGCGCCACACGGATCATCTGACGCTTGGCCTGCTCGGTCGCCTTGCGGATCGCCTCGGGCACTTCTTTCGCCTTGCCCTTGCCGAAGCCCACACGTCCGCGCTGATCGCCGACCACCACGAGGGCTGCAAAGCCGAACCGCTTGCCGCCTTTCACGGTTTTCGACACGCGGTTGATCGCGACCAGACGGTCGGCGAATTCCGGCGTTTCCTCGGGGCGGTTGTCGCGGCGGTCATTTCCACCACGGTTGTCCCGGCGCTGTTCACGTTCTGCCATATCTCATACTCCTCAGAACTTCAGGCCGCCTTCACGGGCAGCCTCGGCCAAAGCCTTGATCTTGCCGTGAAAGAGGAACCCACCCCGGTCGAAATAGCACTCTTCGACGCCTGCCGCCTTTGCCCGTTCGGCAATGGCCGCCCCGATTTTCGCCGCAGCCTCGACGTTGTTCTTGCCGACCACGCCCAGATCCTTCTCAAGCGAAGAAGCCGAAGCCACGGTCATGCCTTTCACATCATCGATCAACTGCACCGAAATGTTCTTGTTCGACCGGTGCACCGACAGCCGAAGCCGCCCATGCGAAGTCGCCTTGATCTTGTTCCGGACGCGCAGGCGGCGCTTGAGGAACAGCTCTCTCTTGTTGTTCGCCATGATGCGCCCCTACTTCTTCTTGCCTTCTTTGCGGAAGACGAACTCGCCCTTGTAGCGGATGCCTTTGCCTTTGTAGGGCTCGGGTTTCTTCCACTCGCGGATGTTCGCGGCGACCTGACCAACAAGCTGCTGGTCGATGCCTTCCACAATGATTTCGGTGTTCTTCGGCGAGGTGATGGTCACGCCCGCCGGGATGTCGAAGTTCACGTCGTGGCTGTAGCCCAGCGACAGTTTCAGGACATTGCCCGCCATTGCCGCGCGGTAACCCACGCCCTGAATTTCCATTTCCTTGCGGAAGCCCTTGGTGACGCCCTCGACGAGGTTGTCGACCATGGACCGCACCATGCCCCACTGCTGACGGGCGCGCTTGGAGGTGCCGCGGGGGGTGACCTTGACGGTGCCCTCCACGATGCTCAGCGTCACGTCGTCGCCAGCAGTGAAGCTGCGGGTGCCTTTCGGCCCCTTCACTTCGATGGTCTGGCCCGAGATCGAGGCGGAGACGCCTGCAACCAACGGAACCGGTTTCTTGCCAATCCGAGACATTGCGCCCTCCCTAGAACACGGTGCAGAGCACTTCGCCGCCAACATTGGCGGACCGTGCTGCTGCATCGGACATGACACCTTTCGGTGTGGAGACGATGGAGACACCCAGGCCATTGCGGACCACGGGAATGTCCTGAACGCTCATGTAAACCCGGCGGCCGGGTTTGCTGACGCGCTTGATTTCGCGGATGACCGGGGTGCCTTCGTAGTATTTCAGGCTGATCACCAACTCGCCCTGACCGTTGTCGGTCGGGGACTTTTCATAGCTGCGGATGTAGCCTTCGCTCGCCAGCACATCCAGCACCCAGGCCCGCAGCTTTGACGCCGGGGTCTTGACGGTGGATTTGCCGCGCATCTGCGCGTTGCGGATACGCGTCAGCATATCGCCGAGAGGATCGTTCATCATCATGTGCCGATCTCCTTACCAGCTTGACTTGACCATGCCGGGGATCTGGCCAAACGACGCCAGGTCCCGCAACATGATGCGGCTGAGTTTGAGCTTGCGATAATACGCATGCGGGCGGCCGGTGAGTTCGCAGCGGTTGTGCATGCGCACGGCAGCCCCGTTGCGCGGCATCGCGGCGAGCTTGACGGTCGCCTTGAAACGTTCCTCGACCGGCTTGGTCTGGTCGTGAATGGCGGCGTTCAGGGCGGCGCGTTTGGCCGCGTGCTTCTTGACCAGCGCCGCCCGCTTCACTTCGCGGTTCACCATGGATTTCTTCGCCATAGTTATTTCCCTCCCACGGAGTCGGTGAAGGGCATGTTGAACTTCTTCAACAGCGCCTTGGCTTCAGCATCGGTTTTCGCGGTGGTGCAGATGATGATGTCCATCCCCAGCACGTCGTCGACCTTGTCGAATTCGATTTCCGGGAACACGATCTGCTCTTTCAGACCCATGGCATAGTTGCCGCGGCCGTCGAACGAGGTCGGCTTCACGCCGCGGAAGTCGCGAACCCGGGGCAGCGCGATGTTGATCAGGCGGTCCATGAATTCATACATCCGGTCGCCGCGAAGCGTGACCTTGCAACCCAGCGGCATTTCCTCCCGCACCCGGAAGCCCGCGATGGACTTCTTGGCGTGGGTGATCACGGCCTTCTGCCCGGCGATCAGCGTCAACTGCTCAGCGGCGGTTTTCACCTTCTTGGTGTCCTTGACCGCTTCGCCGACGCCCATGTTGATCACGATCTTGTCCAGACGCGGGATCATCATGTCGTTCTTGTAGGAAAACTCCTCGCGAAGGGCAGCCCGGATCGTGCCGGTATACAACTGCTTGGCGCGCGGAATGTAGGTGGCTTGGTCCAGCATCAGATGGCCTCCCCGGTTGTCTTGGCAAAGCGGACCTTCTTGTCGCCTTCCATGCGGAAGCCGACGCGGGTGGGCTTGCCCGCCTTGTCCATCAGCGCAAGGTTCGACAGGTCGATCGGCATCGGTTTCGCGATGCGGCCACCCTGGCTGCCTGCGGACTGCTTGGTGTGGCGGATCGCGACGTTGATGCCTTCGACCACGGCCTTGTTTTCCTTCGGCATCACCAGCGAAATCTCGCCCTGGTTGCCCTTGTCCTTGCCGACAAGGACGATGACCTTGTCACCTTTTTTCAGCTTGGCCGCCATCACAGCACCTCCGGAGCCAAAGAGATGATTTTCATGAAGTTCTTCGCACGCAGCTCACGCACCACCGGGCCGAAGATCCGCGTGCCGACCGGTTCACCCTGGTTGTTCAGGATGACGGCGGCGTTGCGGTCAAAGCGGATGGTGGTGCCGTCTTCGCGGCGGACTTCCTTGGCGGTGCGCACGACGACGGCCTTGCGGACGTCGCCCTTTTTGACACGGCCTTTCGGAATGGCTTCCTTCACCGACACCACGATGATGTCGCCTACGGACGCATAGCGGCGGTGCGAACCGCCAAGAACCTTGATGCACTGAACCCGGCGCGCGCCAGAGTTGTCAGCCACATCCAGATTCGTTTGCATCTGGATCATTTTTCAGTCTCCCGACCTACGGGGCTGGGCCCCGGGGTTTCGTTGAGACAGCAGGGGTTTACGCGGTTGCGTCGACCACCACCGTCCAGCGTTTCGTTTTCGAGATCGGCGCACATTCCTCGATGCGGACGGTGTCACCGGTCTTGAACTTGTTCTCGGCGTCGTGGGCCCGGTATTTCTTGGACTTCCGGACCGTCTTTTGCAGCAGCGGGTGCTTGAAGCGGCGCTCGACCAGAACCGTGATGGTCTGTTCGTTCTTGTCCGAGGTGACGACACCTTGCAGGATACGTTTGGGCATCGCGCGCTCCTCAGGTCGCAGCCGCTTGCGCGGCTTTTTGGTTCAGAACCGTCTTTACTCGGGCGGCGTCACGACGCACGGCCTTGATGCGGGCGGTGTTTTCAAGCTGGCCGGTGGCCTGCTGGAAGCGCAGGTTGAATGCTTCCTTCTTGAGCGCAACCAACTGCTCGCGCAGCTGCTCCGGCGTCTTGGTCTTCATGTCTTCGGCTTTCATGCCGCTTCCTTTGTCCAATCACCAGACGGCCCCTAGGGTAGGGTTACCGATGATCTGGTGGATCAATGATTGCCAGCGATTCTCGGGAGCCCCGGAACCGTGGATGGGGCCGTATAGGGGATGGGGGCGGGGGGGGCAAGGGGGAAGTTGGGGAGTTAGCGGCTTGTAGATAAAGCGCGACTGATTTCTGCAGCAATGCCGAAGGCAACTCCAACAGCTATGCCTTGGAAGAATGAACCCGAAGAATTTGCGAAGCGATTTCCGAAAGTCTCGGCAACGTAGGCTCTGTTGCACAAATCTGGTGACGCTCGGACGTCCCCTTTCCCCGGACAGACCTATCCTACGACCTCTGTGATGGGTGTGCCGAGGGCGGTGAACCCGTTGAGGACGGCGACACGGAC
>Ga0247831_1000349_pt1 | contig 101519 bp, 82 predicted proteins | sample LaCruzMarch2015__9_FD_192406 | JGI IMG/M metagenome (GOLD analysis project Ga0247831, IMG submission 192406) | Freshwater microbial communities from meromictic Lake La Cruz, Castile-La Mancha, Spain - LaCruzMarch2015_1m | ecosystem: Environmental > Aquatic > Freshwater > Lake | place: Spain...
ACACGCGCCCTCGCGTGTCGTTTCCGACGCCCTCGTTGGAAGCTTGGCTGGAGATCGGGCCGGCGTTGATTCGGGTATGAGGCGCGCAGGATCTTTCCAGCCGGCGGAGAGCGGGGGCGCACTCCGCAACACGCGGGGCGCGTGTGCTCCCCTCACTTTTTATCCTTCGTTTTTCTGAAGGGGGAGCACACGCGCCCTCGCGTGTCGTTTCCGACGCCCTCGTTGGAAGCTTGGCTGGAGATCGGGCCGGCGTTGATTCGGGTATGAGGCGCGCAGGATCTTTCCAGCCGGCGGAGAGCGGGGGCGCACTCCGCGACACGCGGGGGCGCGTGTGCTCCCCTCACTTCTTATCCTTCGCTTTCTGGAAACGGGAACGCCGCTCCGAAGGTGCTAGCTCGGACTCGGGATTCACGGCGGCTTTTTCCTCCACCGCGACCGGAGCTTTCACGACAGCCTTCGGCGCACGCACCTTGATCGGCTTCGGCATCTTCGCGGGCTTCACGCGATTTCCGAACTCCGGCAGCTTCCAACCGGTGCGGGTGATCAGCGCGTCGAGTAGGATCAGCAGGAGCAAGGAGATGCCGATGGGCAAATTGAGCGAGGACGCGGCCACGTAAGGCGGGCGCGTCCAGGCTTCCTTGAGGTTGAGTAGTTCGCGGCCGTTCGATTGATGGGAAACGGCGCGCAGCTCCGCGAGGCGCTCCGGCTCGAAAGTCCACTCCACGCTTGCCCCCACGCTCACCGGGCCGAAGCCGATCGCGGTATCACCCACGCGGATTGCGCCTTTCACCACGCTGCCCTCGTCGAGATCGCGGCTCAGGGAGAAACGGCCCGGCTCGATGCGCCGCCACGGCAGTTCGTAAATCGCGCCGCCCGTATCATCCTGGAGTTTCACGGTCGGCGGATCCTTGCTGAGGCGCTCGCCCCATTCCTCGTCGTCATAAAGCAGATCCAGTTCGAGCCGCGTGCCTTGGATTTTATGCCGCAGCGCGATGCCGGGCGGCAGCTCCTGACCCATCAGGAAACGCCCGGTCGTTTGCATGAAGTCGCCGTAGCCCGCCCATTCGCGCACCTCCTTGGAAAACTCGCCGCCGAGCGGAAACGAAACCGCCATCGTCCGCCCGAGCCCGCGCCGTGCGTGCGCCACGAGTGGCGCGGCATATTCGTCCTTCGAGATCAGGGAAACCGTCGCGTCCTTCCGCGCGTAGGAGAGATTGTAGCCGCCGACTTTTCCCATCCATTCCAGCGGCTTCGGTGAAATTTCACTCCAGCGCCCGGAGGCCAGCGTGCCGACTGGTTCCTCGATGAACGCCGAGCGCGCGATTGTCACCGTTTCCTGCGCGAAGATCTGCGGGATGTCCATCGGCTGGTCGGAGAAAAAGATGCGGCCCTTGCCGAGCTTCGCGATGTCCTCGCAGAGTGCCGCGTCCGGATCCGCCTTCGTCCCGAGCCCGATCACGGAAAGCGTCGCGCCTTCCTTCGTCATCTCGTCGATGAGCTTCCGGTAATCGCCGGGTTCCTCGGTATCCTGCGTGTCAGTGAAAAGGATCATGTGCCGCGTCCCCGCCTGCGATTTCCGCAACTCCTCCCAGCCCGCCTTCAGCCCTGTGTAGGCGTAAATCCCGCCGCCGCTCGATGCGATCCGCGCGATCCGCCCCGAAATCTCATTCTGTTTCCCGCCGATGGCCGTGAGCGGCACCACCTTCGTTGGCTCGCTGTCCACCGCGAAGACCGTGATCTGATCCATCTGCCCTAGCAGGTTCACCGCCGAGATCGCGCCGGAGTTCGCGAGATCCATCTTGGTTTTCCCGCCCGCCACACCCACCGCCATCGAGCCGGAGCGATCCATGACGATGGCCATCGCCACGGCCAGCTTGCGGTGCTCGGATTTCAGCTCCATGGAAACGGGGAGCAGCTCGTCGATGTCGGATTGGAAATAGCCGCCGCTGCCGAAGGAGCGGTTACCGCCCGCCATCAGGAAGCCGCCGCCCTGTTCCTTCACGAAGAAATCGAGGGACTTGAGGAAATCGTTGGGAATCTCGTGTGCGGGGACGTTATTGAAAACGACCGCCTTCGTCCCGCCGAGCATCCCGGCCTTGAGCTGGGAGAAATCGCTGACGATCTGCACGTCGAAATCCATGTCGGCCATCGCTTTCGCCACCGGGTCGTCCACGTATTTCGTGACTAGCAACAGCCGCGGCCCGCCGGTGATTTCGATCCAGCGCTTCATCCGGTTGTTGCCCGGATGCGCGTCCTTTTCCGGGCGGATCTCCGCATCGTATTCGTAGGAACCCACCCGCGCGATCCGATCCGTGAACTCCGCCGTGGCCGTGCCGTCCTTCACCTCCACCTCGGTCTCGACCAGAGTCTGACCGTTGCGGCGCAGGATCAGCGGCACCTTGCCGTCCTCGTTGCCGCGCAGCAGCACGGAGATCAGGAATGGCTCACCCACCTGCACGCGCTCGGGAAAGGAAAGCCGAGCCAGCCGGAGATCGCGGGTTGTCTCGTCCCGGATCAGCCGGAAATCGAGGGGCACGCCGCGTTTCCCGAGCTGCGCCCCCGCCTCAGTGAGCGGCTCGGTGGAGTAGCCGTCGGTAAAAAGCAAAAGTCGCGTCGGTCGTTTCCCGTCCACCTGCGCCATCACGTTGGAGACGGCGAGCCCTGTTTTCGTGAGCTTGCGGGAACCAGTAAATGACGAGCCATCGATCCCCGCGTCCGCCACCTCCGCCGCAAAGTTCACGAAACGCAGGGTGTCTTTCCTGCCCGGCTTCGCGTTCTCCAACAAGCGCGTCCACTCCGGCAGCCCCTTGTCGATGAGATCCTCCGTCGATTCGGAGCGATCTAACAGAACGATCAGATCCAGTGCGTTCTCTTGCATCTGCAGCCGCGGCCCCGCGATCATCGTCACCGCCAGAACGGCAATGATGGCCCGCAGCGGACGGAACAATCCCAGCCGCGGCCAAAACCAGCCCAGCAACGCTAGGATGGGGAGCAGTAGGAAGCTTTCCAGATAATCAAAGCTCATGCACGGGTAAATCCACACGCTTTCATGTGTGATGGCAAGAGGTAGCTGAAGCGTGCCACATTATGTCCTTGGATTTAGAACAAATCAGCCCTGTGGAGCTTAGGAGGAAGCTTGACCCGGTTCCTCCGAAAATCCACAACTGGCCATGCAGCCGATTTATGAAGGGAAAGCGAAGCGCCTTTGGACCACTGATGATCCTTCTACCCTGAGGATGGAGTTTAAGAACGACGCTACCGCCTTTAATGGCGAGAAGAAGGCCAGCTTCGAGAATAAGGGTCGGCTCAACAACGCGATCAGCACGCTCATCTACCAGTATCTGGAGAAAACCGGTATCCCCACCCACTTCGTCCGCCAGATCGATGAGACGAACGTCGAGGTGAAAAAGGTCGAGATCGTCATGGTCGAGGTCATCATCCGCAATGTCTCGGCGGGAAGTTTCTGCAAGCGCACCGGCATGGAGGAGGGGATTCCCTTTTCTCAGCCGGTCATCGAGTTTTCCTACAAGAGCGACGCCCTCGGTGATCCGCTCATCAACGACGACTACATCCGTGAGATGAAACTCGCCTCCCCGCAAGACATGGCGTTCCTCCGCGAGTCCGCGCTCAAGGTGAATACAATCCTCTCCGGCTTCTTCGCCGAGGTCGGCCTCAAGCTCGTCGATTTCAAGCTCGAGTTCGGCCGCCTCGCCAGCGATCCATCGAAAATCGTCCTCGCCGATGAGATTAGCCCGGATGGCTGCCGCTTGTGGGATCTTAAGACCGGCGAGAAAATGGACAAGGATCGCTTCCGCCGCGATCTCGGTAATGTGATGGAAGCCTATGAGGAAGTCCTGAAACGCCTCAAGGCTCGCCTCGAATCGAACGGGTAAACATCTATGAAATTTACGGCCGCTGTCCTTTTCCTTTGCCTCGCCTCCTGCTCTGCCCCGGTGGAGCCACTGATGATCAAGCAGTTCACCCTGCGCGACCAGGAGACCAGCGTCGCGGACGATCCCATGGTGCAGAACGAGAAGCTCCGCCGACTCCATGGCGCGGTCAGCATCGAGGAAAGGAAGCAGCGCCTTGGCCAATACTACGCAGTCCTCTGGAATGCCGACGCGGCCGCGGAAAAGAAAATTGTCTTCCGCTATCAGCAGGGCGCCAGTGGCAGCCGCATCAAGGAAATGCACCGCACCCTCCCCACCGGCAGCTCCTCCGGCAAAGAGGAGTTCTCCATCATCGGTGACAACTATTTCAAAAACGGCCGCGTCCTCGCTTGGAAGATCGACCTCACCGCCAACGGCGAAACCATCGCCTCGAAGCAGTCCTACCTGTGGGAGTGAAATTTCAAAATTCAAAATTCAAGTTTCAAGGTAAAGAAAGCGCGGCTTCCTCTTCAACCCGTGGCTGGGACTTGCAGTCCCAGTCTGCCCGCCATAGCCTCGGCGTCGGTGGGTCTGTCGTGGGGACATCCTGTCCCCACTTCTCTTCCCGCTTTCTTGAAAGTTGAATTTTGAAAATTGAAATTTTAAACACCGGCACCGAGCTTCTTCTCGGCAACACGCTCAACACGCACGGCGGATGGTTCGGGCGGCAGCTTTTCACGATGGGTCTGCGCGTGGCGCGTCAGGTCACCGTCCCCGATGGCGAGGCGATCCGCGAGTCTTTCTCTGAAATGGTTGTGCGCGCGGATGTGCTGCTGATCACCGGCGGCCTCGGTCCCACCAGCGATGACCTCACCCGCGAGATCGTCGCGGAAACCCTCGGCATCGAGCTCCACGAGGACGAGCAGGCGCGACGGAATCTTGAGTCCTTCTTTGCCCTGCGCGACAAGCCGATGGTTCCCGCGAATCTCCGCCAGGCCATGGTCCCCACTGGCGCTGACGTGTTGCCCAATCCCAACGGCACCGCCCCCGGCCTTTACCTGCCGCCGCGCATCAACGGCCGCTCGAACTGCGCCGTCTTCCTCCTCCCCGGCCCGCCGCGCGAGCTTTACCCGATGTTTCACAGCGAGGTCGTCCCGCGCCTCCGCGCCCTTGCCGGGGTCTCCGACATCGCAGGGGTTTCCGAGCTGAAATTCACCGGCATCGGCGAAAGCGATTTTCATCATGGCATCGATGCCGCCCTTGCGGAAATCCCCGGCCTCGAATACGGCTACTGCGCCCGCATCGGCGAGGTCGATCTCCGCCTCATCGGCCCGCCGGAAGCCATCGCCGCCGGGCGCGGCCTTGCGCTTGGCTCCTTCGGGCGGCACCTCATCAGCGATGACGGCTCGTCGCTGGAGGTCACCGTTGTCCGCCTCCTGCGGGAAAAATCCCTCACGCTCGCCACCGCCGAGAGCTGCACCGGCGGTCTGATCGCGCACCGTCTCACCAATGTCCCCGGTGCCAGCGAGGTTTTCACCCACGGCTGGGTCACCTACGCGAACGAAGCGAAAGCCTCCCAGCTCGGAGTCCCCATGGAAATGGTCGCCGCCCACGGCGCGGTCTCCGAGCAAGTCGCCCGCGCCATGGCGGAGGGAGCACTGCGGGAAAGCGGCGCCGACCATGCGGTATCCGTCACCGGGATCGCCGGCCCCACCGGTGGCACCGAGGAAAAGCCCGTCGGCACCGCATGGATTGCGCTCGCGGAAAAGGACGGCGAAACCCTGGCCTGCAAAGTTTTTCACCCCCGCGCCCGCAAGGATTTCAAGCAGGCCGTCTCCCAATCCGCCCTCGACCTCCTTCGGCGGCGGTTGGTTTAGGCGGCTCATCTTTTCCCTTCCATCCGGATGCCCCGCTAAAACGCTGAACAAAAAAATGGTAGGCGAGCGGAGCAAATCGCTTGCTTGATCGGAACGGTTGGGGAGGAAGAGGGAGAGACTTCCGCCTTTCCTTTTCGAGGAGGCGGTAAGATGATTTGGCAAGATGACTTTGACGGAAGCGAGGAAAGTCCTGGGTCTCGGTCCGGATGAGGATCCGCGTCCGCAGCTCGCCGAGTTCCGGGCCATGCGGGAGAGGATCGCGGAAATAGTATGCGCCGCGCCGAACGATGAGCTAGCGCGGCGTTACCAGGACGGCTTGGTGGAGTTCGACCGGGCGCTGGCTGCGGTGCGCGAATATCTGGAGGCCTTGGGGCTGATCCCGCGCTTGGCCGATGTGAAAGTGGAGGAAGCACCGCCGGTGGATCGTGGGGATTCGGATTTCAAGTCGGAGAATCCGCTTTCCGGCCAGGTCGTGCCGCGCGCCGTTTCCGTAGCGGAGCGCGATTTCTCCGAGGAGGAGAATCCGGAACCTTCCACGGCCCGGGTTTTGCGTTTCGCACTTTGGTTCCTGATTGTTCTCTCCGTTCTCGGGTTCGGCGGCTGGGCGTATCTTGAGATGGAGGAGGAGGAGCGCATTTCGAGGAACGCCCGCATCGCGTTCCTGGAGCGGCAGGGCGCGAATTTCATCGAGAATCGCCGCTGGCCCGAGGCGGCTGAGGCTTTCGACGAGATCAAGGACATCGATCCCGAATCGAATCTCATATTGCTAGGCCGCCGCAGCATCGAGGCCGGGATGGCGGAGGAGCAGAACCAGTTCATCGGTTACTGGAAAGGGGAGGCGATCGCCGCCTTCGAGGCGGGCCGCTGGGACGATTCCGAGAAGGCGGCGAAGCAGGTGCTCGACAAGTATCCGGAAGAGAACGAGACAAAGGCTCTCATCGCCCGCATCGCTGAGGCGAAACGCGAGGAGGAGAGAGTGGCGGCGTACGCTGCGATCCGCGCGATGATCGCGAAACGTGAGTTCGACGCCGCAATCTCCGCCGCACGGACGCTCGCCGACAAGGACGGTGATGCCGCACCCTTGCTCAGGGAAGCGCAGGCCGCGAAGGAAAAGGCAGTGGCCGATCGTCTGGCCGCCCGCGATCTCATGGCACAGGCCGCCGCGATGGATGATGGGGAGTTTGATCCCATAGCGCTCGAACTGATGCGTGAAGCCCTTTCCCTTGCCCCGGACGATATGGAGGTCGCGGCGCGCTACGAGAAAATGGCGGCCTACACGCGGACGATCCGCATCCCCGGCGATTTCAAGACGATCCAGGAAGCCCTCGCCTCCGCGCGTGATCGCGATCGACTGGTGATCGCAGAAGGTATCTGGGAAGGGCCGTTATTGATCCCTGCTGCCTTGGAACTTGAGGGTATCCCGGGGAAAACCATCATCCAGTGCGCGGCAGACGCGGGCAGCGTGCTCACCTTCGCGCCGGGCGTGAAAGGAGCCCGTGTCGGCGGACTGACGCTGCGCCACCTTTCCTTCGACGCCGGCGCGGAACGTTTCTCGCTGGCACTGGTGCGCGGGGCGGAGGTTGATTTCTCGGACTGCCGCTTCGAGCAGGGCAGCGGCCACGGCATCGTCATCACGGGCGGCGGTCACGGGCGGGTGCTGCGCTGCCACTTCAGCGAAAACGGATGGAACGGTATCGCCGTGATGGGGCCGGAGAGCCTGCTCGTCGCGGAGGGCAATACGCTCGATGGAAATTTCCAGAACGGCATCGAGGCATGGGACAGCGCCTCCGTGATCCTCTCGAAAAATAAATGCACAGGCAACAGCCGCAACGGCATTCATCTGGATTGCGGTTCAGCTTCCACGACAATCACCGGCAACACACTGACCGGGAACCGCGAGTTCGGCATGGTGCTCAGCGCGGCGGGCGGCGGTGAGGCCACAGGAAACACGATGGGAAAAAATTTCCTCGGCGGCATGGTTATCAAGCCGGATGCGAGCAAGGTCGCTGTGAAGGAAAACGTGCTCACCGACAACGAAGGCCCCGGCCTCGCGCTCGGCAAAGGTCTTTCCGGCGATACCTACACCGCCAACCAAGTCACCGGCAACAAGGGCGGGGAGATCCTGAAAGATGTCGATCTCTCGACCGAGGAGTGAGGGGTGGAGAAATCGAACCGCAACCGAGCGCAGCGAGATAGACGAACACTTCAAACCCTACCTTGAGTCAAATGAACGCAGATGGACATGAATGGGAGAGTATGGATCACCGCACATGCGAGTTACTCCTGATTGGCTTCCAGCAGCTCCCGCTTGATTGGAATTTCGCACACCTCTTTTCTTTCATCTGCGTGAATCTGCGTCCATCTGCGGTTCGTTTCTTCTTGCTTCGTCAGAGTCAGATTCCTGTTTCCCCATGAAACCCGTCACCACCCTCGCCACCTCCCGCACGCCCGACGGCGAGCCGCTCATCCTCCAGGAACACGACGGCCAGTATTTCATGAAGGTCGGCGGCGTGCAGCTCATGGGCACCAACGCCTCATCCTCCGAAAAGGAAATGGCGGATCTCGCCTGCGCGAACCTGCCGCGCGGCGCGCGCGTCCTCATCGGCGGGCTGGGTTTCGGCTACACCTTGCGCCGCGTGCTGGAGCTTTGCCCGCCGGATGCCACCGTGGATGTCGCGGAGCTTTTGCAGGTGGTAGTGGATTGGAACCGCGAGTTCCTGACCGGCGTGAACGGCTTGCTGGTCGATGACCCGCGCGTGCACATCCACATCCGCGACGTGGCGGATCTCATCTCCCGCGCCGGGGAAAATCGCTTTCATGCGATTCTGTTAGATGTGGACAATAGTCCTGATCCCCTCGTCCAAAAAGGCAACGCCAAGCTCTACGACGGCGGCGGCCTCGCCCTCACAAAGGCCGCGCTACATCCCGGCGGACGCGTGGTTTTCTGGTCCGCGAACCCCGACAAATCCTTCGCCCGCTCGATGGCGAAACATTTCGGAAACGTCCAGGCCATCGGTGCCAAGGCCTACCCGAAGGCGAAACGCTTCACCCACACATTGTTCGTGGGGGAGAGGATGTGATCACTCCTCCTCCGCGCCGCCGAGGGTGACGTTGATGTTGTATCCGTTCTGGAGATGGGCGTGGGCTTTGCTGGCTTGCTCGGTCTTTGGGAAGCGCTTGCAGGTGAGCTGGAAGGTGCGGATGGCCTTTTCCTTTTCCTTGGCCTCCTCGTAGGTGAAGCCGATCTGGAGCGTGGCCTCGGCGGCGGCGTTGTCTACGACCTTGATCTGGTTGTAGAGGACGATGGCCTCGTTGGGTTCCTTGAGCTGGCGGTGGCAGGCCGCCATGCGGAAATGGTTGTCGGGAAAGCGGTCGATCTGGCGGTAGGTGGCGATGGCCTTTTTCCAATCGGCGAGCTTCTCGTAGCACGAGGCGATGGCCCAGAGATGGTCGTCGGCATGATCGCCATCGATTTCGATGAGCTTGCGGTAAACCCCGATGGCCTCGTTAATTTTCCCATCCTCCAGATCCATCCCGGCGATGTTTTTAAGGCCTGCGACTTGATCCTTGAACTCGGCGTAGATGCCGCGCGCCTCGGTGCGCTTTTTGCGGGCCTTGAACCAAGCGGCCATATTTCCAAGGAGCCCGTCGTCGCGCCCGAAGCGCTCGCCGATCTCGGTGTAGAGTTTCCAGATCTCCGCAGGGCGGCCGAGCGTGCCGTTGAGATCGGCGGCGCGGTAGAGGAGTTCCTTCTCGATGGCTGGACGGCGCTTGGACTCGACGCGCAGTTCGTTGAGGAGCTGGTCGCCAAGGGTGAGAGCGGCGGTGCGGGTCTCCGGTTTTCCTAACAGGTGGCCGACGGTTTTTGCCGACATCCCATAAACGGCATCGAACAAGGCATCTCCTTCGTGGGTGGTGGCGAGTGCCTTTTTCCCCTCATCGAAGCGCTGCGCGAAGAAGTGGATCTGGGCGAGTTCGCGGGAGGCCTCCTCGCAGGCGGCCTTGGATTTCTCGTTGCGGGCGACCTTGAAGGTGAGGTCGTTGAGGAGGGAGAGCTGCTCGGCCTCGTCCTTGTGGAGGCGGGCGTAGTGCAGGAGATCGAGGCGGGAGCGGATGGCGATCACATGATCCGGATATTCCTTGATGAGGAAACGGAAGGCTTTCTGCGCGTCCTTCACCTCGCCCATGGTGCGGTAGGCATCGGCGATGCAGTAGGCGGCGATGACCGCCTCCTCGGACTCTGGCCAGTAGTCGATGACAGATTGAAAACCCTCACGCAAGGCGGTCTTGGGTTTCTTGAGATGCATCATCGAGTGGCTCCACATGAGCTGCGCGTAGGGTGCGCCGGGGCTTTTCTCGTAGAGAGTGAGGAATTTCTCATACTCGGCGAGCGAGGTTTTGAAAGCGCCGCCGGTGTAATGTTTCTCTGCGATGCGCATCTGGTAGCGCTCGACCTCCTTCATTTTCTCGAAGGTGCCGACAGGGATCTGTTCGAGGGGGGAGAGAGCGGAGGACAGGGATGCGGAAATCAGCACCACGCAGATGATTCGCGAAAGTATGGGAGTGATCGCGGTGTCAGGCATCAGTTGGAAATGTCGGGTTTAAACGCCGGGCGGCAAGAAGATTGCTGTGGGTGAATTCGTAAAAATGCGAAAGCATTCTGGCGCTCATAGGATTTCTTGATCTTGAGATACTTTGAGGTAGGGGCGTATCCGAGGACATTCCATCTACAGGAGCACCTTTTCTAGCAGGAGTCTGACGAAACGCGATCTTACATTACGAAGGCTATGATCGGATTTTGTCCGATCACTTGTGACTGAAAAATCCGCTTGAGCGTCGAATCGTTGCCGCCAAAGTCAACGCCATGAGATTTCGCATGGATCGTTTCGTCGGTGACGCGTTGATAGAATTCACCGAGTGATACGTGAACGACCCAAATTGGCGCGGCAAGGAACGCGATTGCGTGAATCTCTTCGTTACGCAGTTTCTCAGCAAGAATATCGTCCCTGGAACGGCCATAGGTGCTCTTAGCCAGATCCGGGAATCAAATCACTTTCCGGAAGAAAGCAAAAAGCCGCGCCGGGGAGTCCCGACGCGGCTTGTGATTTGAGGGATGACATGGTGGATTCAATCCGCCGCCACTGGCTTTATTTTTTTCGCGCCTTTTTTGGCGATCATTTTATTGTACGTGAGGATGGAAAAGATTGGGGTTGGGGGCGAGTGTGAAGATAGCGGGAGATCAGGACAAAGCTGCTTCGCGCACGATGGCGGGATGTTTGGCGGCGATTTTTAGCAGAGTGCGGGCTGCGCCGCTGGGTTGGATGGTGCCACGTTCCCATTTGCGGACGGTGCCGAGCGACACGCCGAGCATGTGGGCGAAGGCTTCCTGGGTAACGTTGATTTCCCTGCGGATTTTGGCGGCTTCGGTCTTCGCCTTCCAGGCGCGAGCCTGGGTCGCCCGGTGTTTCTCTGGGTCGAGCGACTTTCGCTCCACCATTCCATCCGGGCGTTTGGTGACTTTCCAGACACGGCCTGCGGTGAGTTCCCCGCGCTCCATGGCGAGAGCTTCGCGTTCAAGATTTTCGAGATCAATTTTTTTCATGGGTCGAGTTCGGTTTGAATTTGCTGGAGTTCCGTTTTGGATAGATCGGCTAGTGTGGCTTTTTCGTAAATACGGCAGAATTGAATTTTTTCGGGATCGACATACCAATAGTAAATCACGCGAGAACCACCGCGTTTGCCTTTTCCACCACTGGCAACCCGGATTTTTCGCAAGCCTTTCGAGCCTGGGATCACATCGCCCGTGTCGGGTCGATCTATCAGAAGATCCTGCAGATCAAAGTAATCCTGCTCACGTAGTATTACTTGCACGGCCTTCGTGAAGGCGGGTGATTCAGTGAAAAGCACGTTACTTTCCTATCACGGAATCTCTCTGGGTGCAAATGAAAAATAAGCATTAAGGGTAGATTAGCTCTTCCGAGCGAAACTTTCAGCCTTTTGAAATGCAACCCGTTTTGGTTTTTGGGAATCACTCCTTCGTGCTTTCGAGCCATTGGTTGTACTCCGAATGGGCGTAGTGGATGATGTTGACACCGAGTTGGTAGCAGGATTCCCAGATTTCCTGCGGGACACCGGAGTGTCCGTCGGCCCAGGCGTCACCGATATCGCCGGGATGATAATACACGGCGAGGCGGCCGTCCACCACCCAGCCGAGCGCGTTCGAGCGGCCGTGCGGGGCGACGATGGGAAGCCGGGGCAGAGGGTAGGGGATGCGGTGGATGGGGTGGTCGAGGTAAACGTTGATCGGCTCCACGGTGGGCAGGACACGTTTCATCATCCCGACGAACTGCCCTTCCCATCCCGAGCTGCCGCCGTTGTCGCCGAAGAGCATGCCGTGATGTTCGAGCAGGTAGGTGCGCAGGATCTTGATTTCGGAATCGCTGACGTTGATGCCGCGCTGTCCCGTCATGTAAACCATCGGCGGGCTTTTACGTGCGGGAAAGGTCTTGAGTCGGGCGATTTCCATCGGCTCCGGGCGGTCGCTGGTGGGCTGGCCGAGACGGACGCTGTATTCGGTGAGGAGATTGAGGTCGGAGCCGCGCGACATATCCTGATCCCAATCGCCGCCCTCATATTTCAACCGGATGAAACGCACCTTGCCGCGCGTGGTGCCCGCCGAGTAGCCCGCGCCGTCGCCTTTTCCCTGGCCGATCTTGTAGAGGTGCTCGGTGACCTCGAGGACGTTGAGCTTCACGTCGTCGATGGGTGGCGGATTGAAAAGCACGCTGCTGTAGGGGTTGATCACATACTTTTTCTTGATGACTTTCTGGATCTGCACGATTTGGCGGAGCTGCTTCTGCTCGCCGCCGCCGAGCGGTGCCTCGTAGACCGAGCAACCGGTCATGCGGGTGAGCACCATCGAGATGAGGCCGAAGAGCAGGGTGTAGGTGAGCAGGGTGAAAGCCGATTGGCGCAGGCGTGGATTCTCCCTGCCGTAATACCATGCGGCGAGCCTGCGCGGATCCCAAGTGCGCCTGCGGACCTTGGTCGAGGCCATCCGCTTCGTCTCCCGGTCGATCCACCACACCGCCCATGCCAGGCCGATGAAAAACGCGCCGAAGGCACCCGCCGCTGATAGGGAGGCGGAAAGCGAGTAGGCGGAGAAAACCAGCGGAAGATGGGCGATGAACTGCCACGCGGGGATGTAGGAGACGCTGAGGACGGCGCGCTGGCGGATGACGGACGCTGGGGAGGAATTGATGCTTTCCGTGCCAATGCCGCCCGGTCGCAGCAGGCTGCGTAACCGAAAGCTACAGCAGGCTGTAGCAGTCCAAGGGCTTGTACGACGGATCCAGTAGATGCAGACCGGCGCGGCGGATAGGAAAGCCAGCGCATGGAACCACGGCGGAAACCGGAACCACACCTGGGCGTCGAGCCAGACGAGGCACCACAGCGCCGCGAAGATCCCGGTGAGCGCGTCCGGCTGGCGGACGCGTTTCCGAAAGACTTCCCAGAGCCGGCGGGCATCCATCATTCCAGATCCTTGAGGAAATCATCGCCCTTGTTTTCGAGCGGGTTCGTGTTGGGCGGAGCGGAAAGTTCCTCGCCGACGCCGAGTTGCGAAAGTGGATCGGGCGCGGGTTCAGCGGCGGGTTCGGCAGGCTGCGGGGTTTCCAAAGGGGCTTCCACAGGAGTGGGGGGCTCTGAGACGGGAGCCGGTTTTTCATTGCTGCCCATGAAGTAGGGGATGGCGGTGAAAAGCAGGATGCCGCCGACGACAAGGCCGGTGGAGAGGACAAGGGAGCGGAAGAGTCCGCTTTGCGCGACGACACCGAGCATTTCCTGCGGACTCTTGCCTTTCAGCTCGCGCAGGAAGGCTTGGATCTCTCCGACGGTGGCGCGGGAGTTGTCTCTCAGTTCGCGGAGGTCGGCCTTGCTGCTGGCCATCGCGGTGCGGGTTTCGGTGGGTTTGCTTTTCATCGTTGGGCGGGTTGTTTCTCGGGTTCGAGGATATGGATCAGGTCGCCGCCGGCCTCGCTGATGGCGGCGATCACAGGTTCGAAGATCTTGGCTTTCGCGTCGCGGTCCACTTTCAGGAAAACGTGGCGCTGTCCGGCGGGGGCGTCGCCGAGTACGGCGGAGAGCTTCGCCGCGAGTTCTTCGGGGGAAATTTCCTTGCCGTCGAGATAGGTCTTGGAACCGGTGTCGATTGCGACGCTGGCGCGCGCGGCGGGAGCCATCTCGACCTTGTCGAGCCGTGCGGGTTGCCACTGGATGTGGCTGTCGTCTTGCGCGCGGGCAAGGATGACGAAGAAAATGAGCAGCAGGAAAGCGATGTCACCCATCGCGAAGGAAGGCACCGAGGCCGTGAGTTTTTTGCGCGGGAGTTTCATTTGATTTCGATGGTTCGCTCGCTTTCAAGCTCAAGGGTGAGGATGCCGCCCGCGCTATCGATGGCCCGCGAGACGCCGATCCATGCGGGGTAGGGGGTGTCGGGCGCGCTTTTCACCACGACAATCCTGTCCTGTTCGCGGGTCTTCGTTTTCAACTCGGCGGCGATGCGGCGGGTGAACTCCGGGAGCTGTAGCGGATTGCCGTTCATGACGATGCTGGAGGCTGTGATCGAGACCTCGAGGTTCTTGCTCTGCTCGCGCTCCTCGGATTTCTCCTCGGTCTTCGGCAAGGCCTGGGACATGCCGGTCTCAGGCTGCACGGCGGCACAGACCAGGAAAAAGATGATCAGCGTGAACGCCATGTCGGCGGTAGCGCATTCGGGCGGATCGACCAGGAGTTTGCCGCGCTTCAGTTTCATGGGTGCAAGGAGTGGCTGCGTTCGGTTGTCAGATAGGAATGGGGAGACTGTGGCATTGTGCTTGGGTTGTTGGGCAGCTGAAAGCAGCCCCTCCTTGCGCCTTCGGCGTTCATGGTTCCCCTTTCTCTAGAGTCAGGCGGAGGGTGACGACCTCGATCAGCTCCGCCGCCGAGGACTCTACCTGGAGGACGAAGTCGTTGATGATGCCGGTGAAATAATTGAACGCCATGTAGGCGGGAATGCCGACAACCAGACCGAAGGCGGTGGTGAGCAGTGCGACGCGGATCCCGGATGCGGCGGCCTGGACGATGTTCTGCTGGCCGATGTTCGCCTCGATGTCACCGAAGGCGACGATCATGCCCTGCACCGTGCCGAGGAAACCGAGCATGGGCGCGACCGAGGCGATGGTGGCGAGGAGAGGCAAGTGCCGTTCCAGTGCGGCGACGATGTTCACGCCGTAGTTTTCCATGCTCTTGATGACCTGCTGCTCCATCTGTGCGGGGTCGTAATTGAGTCGGCGCAGGACGAGGTATTTCCGCAGCCCGTTGGAAAGGATGGCCGGCACCGGGCCGCGGGCGGCATCGCAGAGTTCGAGCGATTCCTCGACCTTGTCCTCGGAAAGCAGCGCGATGACCTTTTCCCGCAGCGCCCCGGCATCCGTTTCCAGCATGCGTAGGCTGCGGTAGCGCTCGATGATCACAGCGATACCAAGGATCATCAGCGCCAGGATGGGCCACATGAAAACGCCGCCTTCGATCATGAGTTTGAGTGCGCCGCTATCGAGGAATCCGGCGGCGAGGATGTTTTGGGTCGTGATGTTCATTGGTCGAGATTGGCTTCGCGTTCAAACTGTTCGAGGAGTTCCGGAAGAGCGAGGCGGCCGCGGGAGTATTTTGCGGCGTCGGATTCGGGGAAGTCCCAGCGGCAGCGGTTGTAGCGGCGGAAGGCGGCGGGGATGTCTTTCCCGGTGCGGTAGCTTTCGCCGGCCCAGAAGAGGGCTTGGGCGGTGAGTTCGTTTTCGGGGTAGGTTTTCACAAAGGCATCGAAGGCTAGACCCGCCTTGGGATATTCCTCCAGCTTGTAATGGCATTGGCCGATGCGGAACGCCATCTTCGGCGCCCATTCGTGGTTGGGGAAACGCTCGGTGAATTTCGTTCCGACCGAGGCCGCGACTGCGAATTCCTCCTTCGCATAGAAATGCTCGTTGATGCGGAGCATGACGTTGGCGATGAGCGGGCTTTTTGGGTAGGTGGCGGCGAGGGTCACGTAGGCTTCGAGCGCCTCGTCGAGTTCGCCGGCTTCCTCGTGGCATTGGCCGAGCTTGTATTGCGCGTCGGGCGCGAGGTTGTGCGCGGGATGGTTGGTGACGATGGAGCGGTAGGCGGCGATGGCCTCGTCCCAGGCCGCCATTTCCTGGGCGAACTGGCCGAGCAGGTAGGCGACGCGCGGTGCGTATTTCGGATCGGGATAGTCCTCCCGCAGTTCGCGCAAGACCCGCCGCCCGGCCTTGAGGCTCTCGGCCGCCTCCTCCTCGTTGTTGAGGACGCGGTGGCCTTTGAAGAGCTCGAAGTGGCTCTCCGCGATGTGGAACTGGGTCTGGATCGCGAGTTCCTCGTTCTTGAAAAATTTGCTGAAAGCGGCCATCTCGCCATCGGTTCCCAGCGCAACCGGGATTTTCCGCTCGATGATCGTCAGCCCGTCCGGGATCTGCGGAACGTTGTCAAGGTAACCGACGGTGATCTCGTCGCCGAAGTGGCATTCGATCTCGCCATTGGTGTTGCCGGTTGTCGGCTTGGCGGTGGCAACCAATGGGAACGAGGCGCTGAAAATACCGCTGTGGCTCAGGGTTTCCTCGAGCTCAAGCGTCTCGTCTTCGCCGGAAGCGGTCATGATGCGGACGAGCGCCTTGTCGCGGTCCGCGGAAACGTCGAGATCCGGGTCTTCGAGAAGCAGGTAAAGCTTGGTGCCGACGTGGGCGATTTCCGCATCCTCCACATAATCCGTATCGGTGATGCGTAGGGTGGCGGCGGAGGAAAGGGATGCCTTCGATGCGAGATCGGCGCCGCGCGATTCGTCCCGGTAGCTGGTGGTGAAAATGTCGTTGCCTAGGGAGTTGAGGACGATGAGCGGAGGCGCGTCTTTTTTCTCGTCGCTCTCAACCTCGGGGGCTTCGGCGGGTGTTGTGGCAGCACCTAACAGTAGCGGGATCTGGCCGACGAAGCGGCCTTCGAACAGCGCCGGGTTGCTTGTCGAGTCGAGCATCTCGTCCGCCGGGGCGTAGGCGCGGGAAAGCTTGCACTCGATCATTGCGGTCGCGCCTTGGGTTGTCGTCACCGCCACGGTAACGGTGCTGCGGGAGTCTTTTGCCTGATCCGGATCGATCACCTCCACCGTCAGCGGCAAGCGGTATTCGATTTTCCCGATGTGATCGGCGGGCATTGTTTCACCGGCGGGGATGATGCGCGGTGCGGCTCCGACCGGAGTTTCGCTCTCCAAAATTCTAACAATTCCATCCGTCGGGCTGTTCAGGAAAACCACCGTCTCGCGATCCGACGCATGGCCGGGGAAGGTGTTTTGGGTGTCCCGGTAGCGCAGATAAACCTTGTCGCCCGCTTTCACCACAAGCTTGTCGCCGTCCTTTGCGGCGGCGGTGTCGATCTCCGCGAGAAACACCCCGGTCGATGCGCCGGACTCGGTGGCGAGGACGTGGAAAGGCGCTTCGCCATTGAGCTGCACCGTGACCTCCACGGTGTCGCGGCCGGTGCCGGTATCGAGATCAAAATCCACGACCTCTGCGACGATACGCCCGCCGGGTTCGATGCGCAGGAGTTCCTTGCGCGAGCCTTCCACGCTGCCGCCGCCGGTTCGCTCGAAATCGTAGGAAATCGGCGTGATCGTGCCGTTGTGGTAGGTGGCGGTCAGCGATTTCTCAAGCAGGCGGTTGGGCTGGATGCCGCCCGCGGTGAGTTCGTCGAGGTAGGCGACGTTTACGGTGTCGCCGGGCGCGAGTTCGAGGATGTCGTTGTCGGCGAGTTCGAGGACGTTTTCTTTTGGCGGGATGTGCTTCGCGCCGCCGCCGGAGATTTCCACATTGCTGACGGCGATCGCCTCGCCGCGGTATTCGAGAAACTCGAAGTCCACGTGGCGGATTTCACGCGCCGCCGTTTTCAGGATCCAGCGGTTCTCTTCCTTCGTGATCGCGCCGATCTCCGGTTTTTCGATCTTGGGAATTCCGGGAAGCGTTTTGAAATCCGCTGCGGCGAAGGGCAGCATCCTGACCTCGGCGGCGTTCGGGTTCTCGCGCGCACGCAGAACCTCCACGGATTTCTCTTTCGGCATGGCGATGGAAAACACCGTGATCTGATGGATGCCGCGGCTCGCAAACACATCGGCGGTGCGTCCGCCCTCGCCGGGCGGCATGATGAGCCTGCCATCGAGCATGATCGCGGTGGTGCGTCCGGAAACTCCGATCCGCAATGCGCCATCGCGCTCCTGCACTAAGGGGCCGTGCCAGATCAGGAAATGGGCGTCCTCGCTTTCCTCGGGCGCTTCCCATGAAAGCGTCTCTACCGCCGTCTTTGCGGTCGGCTCGATCTTTTTCGCGGCCTCCACGATCTCCGCCCACTGGTAGGTTTCGCGAAGGTCTTTCGCTGGGATTTTGTAAGTCCGGAGCTGCATCCCCTCGTCTGGAAACTCGATGCGCGGCACTTCCGGCGCGGCAGGGAATTCCGCGAGATCGAACCAGAGCCTGCCGTCGTGGCTGCCGCGCACGCGCATGCGGACCGGCGCTTCGTTCTCCACTTCGGGCGAGGTCAGCGTGACGGTTTCCACTAGTCGCAGCTCCTTCATGTCCACGGAAAGCGACTTGGGCGCGGCTCCATCCGGCTCGCTGCGCCATGCGGTCGCGGGGTCGTGGTCGATCGCCAGTAGCGGGCTGTGATCCAGCGCGGAGTCGGAAGCCTTCGCCCCCGCCGGAAGCTCGCCGGTGCGGACGGTGCCTTGGAAAACCCCGCCGTGGCTGGACGTTTCCGTGATCTCCATCCTGACCTCGTCGCCGCTCGATGCGGTAAGCCGGATGCCGACCTTGTCCGGCGCGGGCGTTAGGTCGCGGTCGCCGTCCTTGACCTTCGCATAGACGAGGTTGCCGGGTTTCACCTGATCGCCGGGACGTGACGCGGCGCGCGGCAACGGCTCCTCGTCCTCTTCCTTGATCTCCTGTTTCAGCGTGTCCGTGAAGGACTCATCTTCCTCATCCAAGATCTCGCCGCTCGCGACTTCGAGAGAGGCGTCCGAGGCGATGCGTAGGCGGGTGTTGCCGAGGAATTCGAATTGGAACTGCTTTTTGAAATCCTCCGGGTAATCCACGGTGATGATGTCGCCGCCGGTGACCTGCAGGATGCCGTCGCCGGGTTTCGCCACGCCGAGTGCCGTGGGGATTTCGGAAAGGAAAATGCCTTTGCCCGCGCCGCCGCTGGAGAGGAAGGATTGCTCCACATCGTTGCCCGGCTCGGTGCGGACTTCGACCGGGATGCGCGTGTCGCCGCGGCTGATGCCGAGATCGGGATCCTGCACGACGATGGGCAGGGCGTTGCCGGGCGTCTGCCACTGCTTCGATTCCTGGCCGAGGCGGCCGACCGTGCGCAGCGTTTCCAATTGTGTGAGAAAGCGCTGCTCGATGCCATAGACCTCGGCGAGGTTGTAGAGCGTCTCGTTGGCGAGTTCCGCATCGGGCGCGTTTTCCAAAACGGAAAGGAAGATGCGGCGCGCGCCCTCGTTGTCGTCCTGGCGGAGGGCGAGGACTCCGAGGAGGAAGTTCGCGCGGATCGCGACCGCAGGCACCGGGTTTTCCGCTAGATCGGTGAAAATCTCGGTGGCCTGGTCATATACTTTCTGCGCCATGTAGGTCTCGCCGATCCCGAACCTCGCCTCTTGCGCCTCCGGCTGATCCTTGTGGATGTTCAGCACGGTGGAGAACTCGGCGCGCGCGATATCGAACTGGCTGGCGCGCTGGTAATTCCTAGCGAGCAAAAGCTGGATGCGCGCCTTGTCGCGGGCATCGACGTTTTCCGCCTCGCCGAATTTCACCAGCCAGCCGCGCAGGATGTCCTCCGCCCGCGAATGATCCTCCGGCGTACCCTGGGCGATGTGCGTCTCGGCGGCGAAAAGCAGCAACTCGACGGGCAGCTCGGCGCGGTGCGTGTCGAACAAGCCCTTGTTCGCGTAGTAGGCCTCCTCGGCGAGTTCCGTCTCGCCGAGCCTGAGGTGCAGGACGATCTGGAGCAGCGGCGCGATGGGGCTGTCGGCGGGGATGTCCGCGCTGAGGCTGCCCATTTTTCCGTAGGCCTTGCGGAGCAGCGTGCGGGCGTCTGCCATGTGGTTTTCGCCGACGGAGCGGATAGAATTTAGGAGCCCGTTGAGGATCGCGGCGGCGAGCGTGTAGTCCTCGCGTGCCATCGCGGCTTGCGCGAAAGGGTAGAGGCGTGTCCATGACTCGTGGTGGGCATCCGCCATAAGGATCAGCTTCTGGGTTTCTAACAGGCGGGCGAGATTGCGCTTTTCCGGGGAAATGAGCAGCATCCCGGCCTCGGCGCTGAGCCGTCCCATATCGAGATCGCGGATCATGCGGAACACGCGGGCTTTCGCATCGTCCGGCATCTCCTTGGAGTTGCGCGCGGACTCCAGCCAACCCCGCGCCGGCCACTCGCCCATGCCGTTTGATTGGAAAGGATTCTTGCCGTCGCGCTCATGTGAGGCGGTGAGGATTTTCTCCATCGCCGCGTAGTTGCCGGATTTGAAATCAAGGTTCGCGATCTCCGCCGCGTAAGCGCCCTGATGATCCTTGGCCGCCTCGTAGCGCCGCATCAGGAAAGCCCGCGCCTCGGCGGGTGCCATCATGCCCACCACTTTCAGCGCGCAGGAAACGGCATCGCGGTTCGACGCATCGAGATCCATGCGCGAGCGCCACCACGTGGCGGCCTCCGTTTTCATGCCGAGCTCTGAAAGGATATCGCCGATGCGCGGTGAATGATAGAGAGGCGATTCGCTGTTCTTCGATGACCCGGCGATCCACGGCAGCGCCTTACGGATCACGGCCTCGTCCTTCGTCTCGCAGAGGCGCAGCCAGGTGTCGGGATGCGAGGTGGATGGGGGAAACGAAAGCACGTGCCGGGCAGCGGCGAGCTGGGCGTCCTTGGCTGTTAGAAAAGACGATTCGAGCCAGCGCTGCGCCGCCTCCAGATCCCTGGGAAACTCCTTGCACAGCGCCGCGTAGTGCTGGGCGGAAACCTCCTTGGAATTCCCGCCGAGATGGTGCCGAAAGACGTAAGCAAGCCGCGCGAGCAGGTGACGGCGGATTTCCGGCGGCCATTGCTTTCCTAACAATTCCTTGCATGCCTGTCCCGATTTCCCGCCATCTTCGCGGGTCTGCCGCCAGAGCTTCGTCACGGCATCGTTCTGGTAATCCCGTTTCGCGTTCTGCCACTCGCGGTTGCGCTCCTTGTCCGCCGGTGCTGGGTTCCATACCCGATTCTGGAAGCCCGCGAGATGGGGGAAAGTCTTCGCACTCGAAACCACCGCTTTCAGATCTTCGCGGAAGGCCTCCATGGTAGGGGCGGAGTCGTAGAGGAATTTCACGATCTCCTCCGTGAAACCATCCTCGGCGGGCGATTCGGCGAGGAAACGGCGGGCCGCCTCCCTGGCTTTCGCGGTATCCTTCATGCGGTCGCGATAAACATCGAGCGCCAGCAGCGCGCGGAGTCTCGCGGCTCCGGCGGGGTTCTTCGCCAAGGCATCGGTGAGTCCTTTCGCGGCGAGCGCATGGTTCTCGCCGCACCAGCCGACGTAGTTGCGGGCGATGTCGCGGATGTTCACATCATATTGCATCACATCCCCGGCGATCGCCAACGCGCGGGCCGTGTCACCGGCCTCGGCGGCGGCTTGCGCGGAGCGGGCGAGGGGATCGTAGCGGTCATCCCGGCGCGGATAGGCCGCGAGGTAACGCCGTGCCTCCGCTTCGATTTCCGCCGGGTTGGCTTTCGCGGCGAACATCGCTTCGATGAGAAAACGGTGGGCTTCGGAATCGCCTTCACTGAGGGATTTGCGGAAAGAACCGACCGCGTTCGAATGCTGCCCGAGCTGGCTCTCGAAGCGGCCTTGCAGGAAGGCGATGCGCCGCGCGGAAATCGCGTCGATCTGTCCGCCGCGGCTGGTGATTGCCTTCGCGATGGGCAAGCCCTCCGCCCCTTTCTGACTGCGCAGGGCGGACTGCATGCCCTGGAGGGCGATACCTGTTAGAGTGGAGCCGGGAGGTAGCTTCGCGACCATTTCGGAAGCAAGCGCCGTGGCCTCGGCGTGGGATTCCGGCTTGTCCGTGGCGATCCAGGTTTTCAGGGCGCGGATGCCTTGCTCCGGCGATCCGCCGTAGCGCCAGATGGCGGCCCGCTGGGTGGCGGCGAGCGTCGCCCGTCCGGTGCGCTCGTAGGCCGTAGCGATCCGATCCCGTGCCTCGTTGGCGAGCGCGTGGGTGGGAAGAATTTCCAGAAACTGCCGGGCGGAAGTGATCACATCATCGTGCCGCGCGGTGGCGGCATAGGCGTCGATCAGTTTCAGCGTCATCTCGGCGCGCTGCGGGTGATCCTGCTGCGCGCGCGCGAACTTCGATGCCGTGCGGATCAGCCCGAAGACCTGGCCTTCCCTCTCATAGATCCCGATGAGCTCCAGCATCAGCCCCGCGCCCGCGGGCGAGGCCTCGGCGGTTTCCTTGAGTCGGGCTTCGAGCGCGGCGGTTTCCTCTGCTACTACGGGCTGGTAGAAGAGGAAGCTGAGAAGGAGGATGGTTTTCGGAAAGGTCATACTGGGTGAATGTTTTCGCGGAGCGACAAGGCGTGGCTGCCTTCGGCTGCCAGATAAGGATGGGGATGCTTGGGTTGCCGGGCAGCCGGAGGCAGCCCCTCCTTGGTTTTCAAAATCCTGCTTGGGTTAGGGCTTCGACGATCTTGTTCGCCTCGGGGGAAATCTCGCTTTCCGGGTAGTCGTCGATGAGCTGTTGGAATTTTTTCCGCGCCTCGGGTTTGCGGTCGAGTTTGTAGAGGCAGCGGCCGTAGTTGAAGAGGATCACATCGAGGAAATTCGCGTCCGGATGATCGGCTAGGACGTTCTCGAAGACATCGACTGCGCGGGCGTAGTCCTCTTTCTGGTAGTAGAACGCGGCCATTTTCGCGACCGCATCGCCGACCCTGCCGGAATCGGGAAATTGCTCATAGACCTGCTGGTAGGCGGTGAAGGCGTTTTCGAAAAGCCTCGGTGCCTCGCCGCCCGTAGCTTTAAGCGCCATCGCCTCGTAGCAATCGCCGATCTGGAACTGCGCCTCGCCGCGCAAGGGGCTGTTGGGGATCTTGGCGACGCTCGCGTAGAGGTTGATCGCGCGGGTGAAATTCTCCCGCTTCCGCTCGACGTTCGCTTGCTGCAGCATCGCCTCATCGACGAACGCGCTGGAGGGAAACTCGGCGAGCAGCTTGCGGCTCATGCCGAGCGCGAGGTCGAGCTGATCCATGGCAAAGTAGATGCGCCAGAGCTGCACGTAGGTTTCCTCCAGCAGCTTGCCGCCGATTTTTTGCGACTCCGCGAGCAGATCCTCGCAGACATCCAGCGCCTCCGCGTATTTCAGATCCGCCTTCGCGTTGAGGCCGAATTCCTTGTAATGGTTGCCGACCTCGGTGAGCGCGGAGGCTGTGCGGAGCTGGGTTTTCAGGCGCAGGTCGGCGTCGGCGATGTCCGTTTGCGTGACCCGCATCTCGCCCAGGTTTCCCTCGATGATGCGCGCCTCGGCGGTGCGGACGAGCGTGCCTTCGGAAAGGTTGAGGTCGTCGCGGTAAACGAGGCGGATGGTCTGGCCGGGCTCGCCGGTGAGTGCGTTTTCCTCCGTGCCGCTGAGCAGCGGGATCGCGCTGCGGAAAACGCCCGCCTGCTCCGCCTCTTTCAGCGAGACCGTCACGCTGCGGAGCAGGAGCATGGGGTCGATCTGCGATTTCATATCCTCGCCCTCAGGCCCTTCGGTAAGTTCGCCGCTGGCCACGCCGCTGGCCACCTCGTCATCGATCTCCTCGTCGGTCTTCTGACGGAAAACCTGGACCAAGGCCTCCAGCGAATCCGGCCCGGCGCTGGTGTCGCGGTCGGCATCGGTCACCTGGAGATGGAGCGGTTTCCCGATCACCGCCGCCGACAAGTCCTGCTGAAAAGAGCCGTCGGTGATGCGCGCGAAACCGTTGCCCACGACTCGCACTTCCCTGATGAGCTTGCGGTCGAAATCCTTCGAGGCGGTGTGCGCGTCGGTGTAGGTGATGGTCACGATATCGCCGCCGCGGACTTCGAGGAGGCCGTTGTCCGGCACGGCGGTTCCCGATTGGGTGGGGATGCTGCCCAAGGCCAGGCGCGGATGCCGCCCTACGGGATCGCAGAGGATGTTTTCCTTGTCGCCGCTTTTCGTGATGCAGGTGACGCCGATCCGCGTGCCCGGCTCGAGGATGGCGAAATCCCGGTCGTCGAGTTTTACGTAGAGCCGTTTTCCCGCCTCCACCTTTTCCGATTTCGAGTCCTCGGAGGAAAGGGCCGTGCCGACTTTTTCCAAGGCCTCGATCGCGCGGCTGTAATGGCCGAGCTTGAAGTGGCCGAGGCCGATGTAGTGGTAGGCCTCGTTGACCTCCGGCGCGGTGGGGAAACGCTCGATGACATCCCGCATGATCGTGAAGCATTTCCCGTAATTCCCCGCCTCGTAAAAGCAGCGCCCGGTGCTGAGGACGGCGTGGGCGCGGAGGGAGTCGTCTTCGTTTTCCTCGGCGGCCGCCGCTTCGTAATGCAGCCGCGCCTTGTCGAAATCCTTGGTCTCCTCTAACAGATGGTCGGCGAGCCGGAGATGCGCCTCGAAGCGGATCGCGCTGCTCGGGTAGCGCTCGATCACGGATTCCCAGATCTCCAGCGCCTTCTCGTTCTCGCCCACCTCAAGCCGCGCGTCGCCCGCCTGCATCAGTTTGCGCGCAGCGCGATCTTCGATGAGGGATCCGCGCTCGGCTTTTTCTTCCTGGGCTTGGGTAATGGTGAGGATGGTTGCAAACAGGAAGATTTTTAACCACAACCGTAGCGCAGCGGAGATGGCCGGACTGACTAAGTTCTTATCTTCCGGCAAATGGACACGGATGAACACGGATTTTCCTCTCATACGAAAAGCTCGGTGATCGGGTTGGCTTCCTTTTGGACGAGGCGCATGGGGCGGCCTTGCGGGGTGATGACTTCCTTGCTGGGGTCGATGCCGAGGGCGTGGCAGAGGGTGGCGTGGAGGTCGTGGACTTTCACGGGGCGTTCGGCGGGTTCCATGCCGTCCTCGTCGGACGAGCCGATGAGCGTGCCACCCTTCGTGCCGCCGCCGGCGACGAGGCAACTGAAGCAGCGTGCCCAGTGGTCACGCCCGGCGCCTTCATTGATGCGTGGGGTGCGGCCAAACTCGCTGAGGACGATGACTAGGGTCTTTTCCAAAAGCCCGTTCGCCTTGAGGTCGGAAATGAGCGAAGCGATGCCCGAGTCCATAGCCGCAGCGTGGGCGCGCATGGCGGGGAAAATGTTGCCGTGGTTGTCGAAGCCGCCGCGGTTCACCTGCACGAAACGCACACCCTTTTCCACAAGGCGGCGGGCGAGCAGCGCGCCGCGTCCGAACTCGGTGTTGCCGTAGCGCTCGATGGTATCCGGTTTTTCCTCATTGATCTCGAAGGCTTTCAGCGCCGGGCTTTCCATCAGCGCGACCGCGTCTTTCAAAGCCTGCTCGGAGGCCTTGAGTTCCGTCGCGCCGACGTTGCCGGAAAGCTCCGCGTTCATCCGCTCCAGCACCTGCAAGCGCCGCATCCCGCGCTCATGGCTGATGCCTTCGGGAAACGCGAGATAGGGATCTTTCTCGCCGGGCAGTCCCACGAAATACGCCTCGCAGCGCTGCCCCAGATAACCGGCGCGGGAGGATTGGCCGCTGATGCTCACGAAGGCGGGCAAGTCGCCGAGCGGCTCGCGCTCATGAACGACCATCGATCCCATGCCGGGATGCAGGATGTTCGGCGATTGCGGGAAACCGGTCTGCAGCTCGTATTGCGCGCGGCCATGGTCGCCGTTCGTCCCCGCGATCGAGCGGATCAGCGCGGCGTGTTGCATCTGCTTGGCGCACTGCGGGAAAATTTCCGAGATCTCGATGCCAGACGCGGTGGTCTTGATCGGATTGAACTCGCCCTGCACCTTGCGGCCGGGCTTTGGATCCCAGGTGTCGAGGTGGCTCATGCCGCCGCTGTTCCAAAACAGGATCACATGCTCGGCGCTGCCTTTCCCCGGCACGGCCTGCGCCATCAACCGGCTGATCGGCATGCCGAGCATCGAGGCGCTGAACATTTTCAGCATCTTGCGGCGGGTGAATTGGTAGTCGTTGCAGGGGTTCATTTTTTTCAGGAGTCGGGGTTCAGGAAACAGGGGGCAGTGGCTCTGGAAAATGGAAGAAATTCAACCGCAGATGGACGCAGATTCACGCAGATGGAAGAGAAGAGATGAGTTCAAACATTCTTCTTCATTCACGTCCATCTGCGTCCATTTGACTCAAGGTAGGGTTTGAAGTGTTCGTCTATCTCGCTGCGCTCGGTTGCGGTTCATTTTTTATTTTTGTTACGGGATGAAGCGGAATTCGTTGCAGTTGAGGAGAGCCCAGCGGAGGTCGGCCATGCCTGCGTGGGGGTCTTCGGAAAGGAGGGAGAGTGCGCTGGTTTTTTCGGCGGGCGTGGGCGGGCGGGTTAGGATTTCGCGGTAGGCGTGGACGATGGCGGCGGCGGGGTCTTTCTCCAGGATCTTGTGGATCGGTTCCAGCGGGCCGACGCGTGACGCTTCGTGGGTCATGCGGCCGTTGAGCATCATGAGCTGCTGGCGCAGGGAGGAGGATGTGTCGCGGAATTCGCCGAGGCCGATGCGCTCAGGTTGGCCGAAGACGCGGAGGAAATGGGCGGGCGGGGCGGGGGTGGCCATCCGCGTTGCGCTGTCGAAGCGTGGGTTGTCATCGATCGTTTCGGTGACGGTCGTGGTCGTGTATTTCATCACCTGCCTCTCCGTCTCGGCTCTCATCGCCGCCATTTCGCGCGCCTTGATTTCCTCGTCAGATTCCTTGCGCATGGTCTCCAGTTCCGACGCCTCGCCGGGCGTGAGGATGGAGTTGAAATCGAGTTTCAGCGAGGACTCCAGGTCGTAGCCGTCGCCGCGCATCTCCGGTTTGGCGGCTTCCATGGACGGGGCAGGCGCTTCGCCTTCCACCATCAGATACTCGCCGGTTGGCACCTGCACCTGGCGGCTGATCTCCTTTTGGTTTGCACCGGCGGGCCATTTGAAATCCTTGAGGTGCCCGGCGGCTACGATGCTGTCGTAAAGCACCTCGCCGAGCATGCGGCGCTGCGGCGCGGCGGTGAAATTCCGCTCGCTGTTCTCGCGCACCGTGACCGGCACATCCGCTGTGAGCGGCGCGCGGCGGTAGGCGTCGGAAAGGGCGATGATGCGGATCAGGCTGCGCAGGTCGAACCCGCTCGCCACGAACTCATGCGAGAGGAAATCCAGAGTCGATGCGTGGTGCATGTCCGCGTAGGGCGAGAAATTGTCCAGCGGTTCGACGAAGCCGCGACCGATCATTTCGGCCCAGACGCGGTTCACATAGGCACGGGCGAAGAAATCGTTGCTGGGGTTGGTGATGAGTTCCGCGAGCTTTCCGCGCAGTTCGCTGGCTCGGTAGATATCGCCGTGCACATCGAGCAGGCGGCTGTCCTTTTTCGCCTCGGCGAGGACGGGATCTTCCTTTTTCCCAACAACCGGCTCGGCGGCATCGAGCAGGGCGTCGAGCGATGCGGCGCCGCTGCCCTCGGTGGCCTTGCGTGCCTGTTCCTCGCGGAGTTTCTCGAAACGGGTGAGGTATCCGGGCGTGGTTTCCGCCTTCGCGGCCTTGAAGGGGAAACGCGGATCGATGGGCTTGCGCTCCTCCGGTTTCGCCTTGTCTTCCGGTGGCCAGAGGACGGTCATCTTATCGCCTTCCGTCGTGTAAACCGTGCCCCGGCGTTGGTCGCCGACCTTCTTCGTTTTTCCGAAAAACGCGGCGAGGTCATAGAAATCGCGCTGCTCCCAATCGTCGAAGGGATGGTCGTGGCACATCGCGCAACCCATGCGCACGCCGAGGAACACTTGGGCGGTGGCGGCGGCGAGTTCCATCGGGTTCGCGTCGTCGCCGAGGATAAAGCCGACCGCCGGGTTCGAGTTCGCGCGGCCGGAGGCGGCGATGAGTTCGCGCGCCATCTCGTCGTAGGGTTTCCCGGCGGCGAGGGAGCCGTGGATATAGGCGAGGAGTTGGTTGCCGCCCTCGACGTCGGAGCGGATCCGCAGCATGTCCGCCATGAAAATCGTCCAGCGGTCGGCGAAGCGCGGATGGGCGAGCAGTTTCTCCACCAGTTTCGCGCGGCGTTCTTCGCCCCCTTTCTCGAATTCATCGATCTCCGTCACCGTCGGGATGCGCCCGATCAGGTCGATGGTCGCGCGGCGGAGGAAAACCCCGTCTCCGATGGTTTGCGTGGTGATGGCCTCCGAGCCTGCGTTTTCGCGGCGGAGGATATCATCGACGATGGAAGCGGCATCGGAGGCGGATTCCGGGGCGCGATCCGGGATGGAAACGCGCTGGATCGGCTTCGGTTTCTGCTCGATGAGTTTCAGCCCCTTCGGCCACGGCGCGCCCGCCTTCACCCAGGCGTCGAGCATCGCGACCTCGCCCGGCTCCAGCGCGCGGCCTTCATCGGGCATCACGCCCTTGTCGATGGGGCGGAGGTGGAGGCGCACCAAAACTTCGCTAGCCGCTGGATTTCCGGGGACGAGGGCGTCTGCCGTGTCGCCGCCCTCCATGATCGCCTCATACGTATCCATCCGCAGCCCGCCCTTAGCGTCCTCCTCGTTGTGGCATCTCAGGCAGTTTTGCTCCAGGATCGGCTGGATGTTCGCGACGAAATCCGGGCTCGCAGCCGCCTGCGCGGCGAGCACCGCAAATGCCAAGGCGGGGAAAACGGAAGGTTTGGCGGTCACTTGGGTTGGGTTTTTACGCTTTCGGGAAATCCTACGAAAGGACGGTTGGAAAGGAAGGGGATTTTCCTCCAAAAAAAAAACCGCCGGATAAGAGCCTACGCAAGGCATCGGTAGCGTGTTGCAAGGAAATGGATTTTTTCAACCAGGCACAACAAGTGGAAGGGTCTCTGGATTAGGGCGCGATTTGAAGCTTGGCACTGGGTAACCTGAGATCCACCGCTTTTCATCGACCCTTCCAAGGCTTGGAAGCCTCCTGGATATCTATAAGTCATGGCTAGGGTCATTGCGGCAAGTCCAAGGGCTGGGAACGCGAGTCTGTGACTCGCAAGCGCCTGATGGGAGAAAGAAGCTGCCCTTCGAGGCTGATCCTTTCGCTTGTTCATAGGCATGCGGGTTTGAAACCCGCGGTCCCAGACAGATGGTCGGGGTGATTCCCCGTCATGCATCTCAGTAGGGCATTGCGGCAAGTTCAAGGGCTGGGAACGCGAGTCTGTGACTCGCAAGCGCCTGATGGGAGAAAGAAGCATTTTGGTTAATTCAACCGGATTCCCGTCTCCGTCTGGGTCACTAGGCGTTTTTTCATCAGCGCTCCGAGGGTCTGCTTGAAGGTGCGTTTGGAGACGCCGAGTTCCTCGTAGATTTCGGCGGCGGGGGTTTTGTCGGTGAGGGGCCAGAAGCCGCCGCGGGCGACGAGCTCTCCCATGATCTGCTTTTCGAGATCATCGACGCGCTCGCGGCCCGGTGGGTGGAGGGTGAGGTCGATCTTGCCGTCGTTGCGGAGGGCGGCGACGTAGCCCTTGAGTTTCTCGCCTTGGGCGAGTTCCTGGAAGACCTCGTTGGAGAAGAGTAGGCCGGTGTGAGTGCCGTTGACGATGGCCTTGTAGCCCATCGGGGTTTTCCCATAGACGGTGAGTTCCACTTCCTGACCGGATTCAAATTCGGCAGGTGCGAGGTCGATGTGGCGAGCGATGCGGGTGGTGGCGACGAGGCGGCCGGTGGCGTCATCGACGAGGACTTTCACGAGGTAGCGTTTACCGACCTCCATCCGGGTTTTCTGCTCGCGGAAAGGGACGAGCAGATCCTTCGGCAGCCCCCAATCGAGGAACGCGCCGACTTCCGTGAGAGCGGTGCAGCGGAGTTTCCCGTAATCCCCGGGCATGACACTCGGCTGCTTCAGCGTTGCGACGAGCCGATCCTCGGAGTCCCGGTAGAGGAAGACATCGATCTCCGCGCCAACGGCCCATTCCTTCGGCATCTCGCGGCGCGGCAGGAGGATCTCGCCGAGGTTCTGTGCGTCGAGGAAAAGGCCGACCGGCTTTTCCCGCAGGACGGTGAGGGATGCTCTGGTGCCGATGGTGATCATAAATAAGAATTTCTCACCGCAGGCGCGGAGGTCGCGGAGGGTCGCGGAGCTTGGGTTGTGGTGTTTTTTTTCATTTATCCTGAAGAACTGCGTCGTTCCGGCTCTGCGACCCTTTGCGACCTCTGCGCCTCCGCGGTGAAAAAAGATTTCCCTAAACCCTAAGGAGTGAAGTCCTTCGGTGCGATGAGGATTTTTTCGACGGGGTGTTTGGTGACGATGTTGCCCTGGCTGCCGCGGGCCTTGATGCCGAACTCGGCGAAGTGGATGGGGCGGGTGAGGTTGCGGAGGCGGAGGCCGGACTTCATGTGGACGATGAGCATCTGGGCGGAGCTTTCCTCGTTGCTGGCGTGCCATTTGAAATAGAGCACCTTGCTGCCGGGCGTGCCTTTGGTAAGGTCGTATTCCTTGTCGCGGGTGGTGCCGCCGACGGTGAAACGCTTGGCCATCACGTTGCCGTCTTTGCCGTCGCGGTAGATCATGGAGTAGATCAGATCCTCGTCCTTGCGGAAAACGGCGACCCGCAGCGGGCGCGGGCCGACGAAGAATTTCTCGGCGACCTTGATGATCTTCATCTTGCCGTCGGCGGTGAACACGATCACATCGTCGAGCATGGAGCATTTCTCCAGCGGTTCCTCTTTCTTGAGGCCGGTGCCGGCGAAGCCGTTCTTCGCGTCAAGGTAAAGGGTCTCGGTGGCGGCGGCGACCTGGGTGCGGTCCACGCGGTCGAAGCTGGAAATCTCGGTGAGGCGCTGGCGGTCTTTGCCGTATTTTTTCCCGAGCTGCTCGTACCAGCGGATCGTGAATTTCGTGAGCTGCTTGAGGTTTTTCTCGGTCTCGTCGATCTCCGCCTCGATGGCGCGGATCTCCTCGTCGGCCTTGAAGGAATTGAATTTCGAAATGCGCTTGATGCGGATTTCGGTGAGGCGGACGAGGTCGTCCTCGGTAACCTCGCGTTTCAGGAGCTTCTTGAAAGGCGCGAGGCCGTCGTCGATGGCCTTGAGCACGGCTTCCCAGGTTTCGCATTCCTCGATGTCGCGGTAGATGCGGTTTTCGATGAAAATTTTCTCCAGCGAGGAGAAGTGCCATTTGTCGCCGAGCTCGTTGAGGCGGATTTCCAGCTCCATGCCGAGCAGGACTTTCGTGAAATCCGTGGTGCGGCGGAGGATTTCCGTGGCACCGAGGAAGGCGGGTTTGCCATCGACGATGACCCCGGCGTTGGGCGAGATGCTGAGCTCGCAATCGGTGAAGGCGTAGAGCGCGTCGCGCATGGTTTCCGGATCGGCTCCCGGCGTGAGATAGACTAGGATGTCGGCGTGGGCGGCGGTGTTGTCCTCGATCTTCTGGATCTTGATCTTGTTCTTGTCGGCGGCGGCGACGATGGAATCCATGACCCCGCCGGTGGTGGTGCCGAAGGGGATTTCCGTGATGCGGAGAATGCCTTTTTTCTCGATGTCGATGCGTGCACGGACGCGGATTTTCCCGCCGCGCAGGCCGTCGCGGTAATCGCTGGCGTCCATGATCCCGCCGGTGGGGAAATCGGGCACAAGCTCAAAAGGTTCCTTCCGCAGATGGGCGATGGCGGCGTCGCAGAGTTCGTTGAAATTATGCGGCAGGATCTTGCACGCGAGTCCGACGGCGATGCCCTCCACGCCCTGCGCGAGGAGCAGCGGGAATTTCATCGGCAGGGTCAGCGGCTCCTGATTGCGACCGTCGTAGGAGGGCAGCCACTGGGTGGTTTTCGGGTTGAAAGCCACCTCCAGAGCGAACTTCGTCAGCCGCGCCTCGATGTAACGGGGGGCCGCCGCGCCGTCGCCGGTGAGGGTGTTTCCCCAGTTCCCCTGGCAGTCGATCATCAGGTCTTTCTGGCCGAGCTGCACCATCGCGTCGCCGATTGATTGGTCGCCGTGCGGATGGTATTTCATCGTGTTGCCGACGACGTTTGCGACCTTGTTGTAGCGCCCGTCATCGAGCTCGCGCATGGAGTGGAGGATGCGGCGCTGGACGGGTTTCAGGCCGTCATGGAGGTGCGGGACGGCGCGTTCCAGGATCACGTAGCTGGCGTAATCGAGGAAATAATCGGAATACATCGCGCCCAGCGAGGCGTGTTGGTCCGGTGTGTTGCTCATGTCTACCTGTGCTAGTGGACGCGCCGCCGCCGCGCAAGCACGGCGTTACAGGAATATCCGGAATTACCGGGAAGAAGAAAAAACCGAAACCCACGAGCTACGAAGGGTGTTGGGATGTTTTTTCAGTTCATGCCAATTATTCGGAATAGCAGGGTGGGGAAAACCCTCATAGAGTCGAAGTATGAGTGAGTTTGCAGAACTGGTGGATGCCCACTATCAGCCTCTCTATCGGTTTGGGTATTCCCTGACCCGATGTCCTGAGCGTGCCGCCGATCTGGTGCAGGAGACATTCTGCATCTGGGCGGAAAAGAATGCGCAGCTGAAGGATCGTAGCAAGGCGAAGAGCTGGCTATTCACCACCCTGCACCGCGAGTTTTTGGGTCAGCGCAGAAAGCTGGCTAGGTTTTCCGACGAACCGCTGGACGAGGGAGTCGCGGCGGAATCTTCCCCCGATGATGGCGCCGACCGCCAGATGGACGGCCACAGGGCGGTCGAACTGCTGGGTGAGATGGATGAGATGTATCGTGCTCCGCTCGCGCTGTTTTATCTCCAGCAACACAGTTACAAGGAGATCGCGGAAATTCTCGACGTGCCGATCGGCACTGTGATGTCGCGGCTTTCGCGCGGTAAAGATATGCTCCGCAAACGGATGGTTGCCGAGCCTTCGAGTGGTCCTAAAAATTTAGTGGATGTGAACCCCGAATTGTTTCAAAAGAAAAATGGATAAGGAAAGAGCTAGATTCGTATTGCGTAGTTTCCGTCCCGACGGAGCGGACACACAAGACGTGGATTTCGCGGAAGCGCTGCATCTTGCGACCAGTGACCGTGAACTTGGCGAGTGGCTGATGCGTGAGCGTGCCTTTGATGCTGAGTTCGCGGAAGCGCTCGCACGAGTTGAACTGCCTGAAGGGCTGCGCGAGAAGGTGTTTCTGGCGATGGTCAAGGACGGTGGCGGGTTCCCGAACGCGGACTCGAAAATGGATGAGATGATGATCGCCTCCATTGCGGAGATCCGGATTCCGGAAAGCCTGCGGGGCAGGGTGATCGAAGCCATGGAACACACATCAAAGATTGAGCGCGGTAATTTCGGCTGGAAACGCGTGGGGATACCGATTGCTGCTGCGGCAGGTATCGCCCTGGCGTTGTTCATGTGGGACGTGGACAAACCCGATGCCAGGGTCGTAAAAAACCCATCCAACACCATCCCGGTTGAGGCGGTGCAGGCGGGTTTTGTCCGGCTTTTCGAATCACCCCTGTTCAGTCTCGATGAGGAAATACAGGAGATGCCTCACCTCATTTCCTATCTTAGGGATAAAGGTTTGCCATGCGGTGGGGGCTACCTGCCTCCGGGTCTTGTTGGTGTCAAGGGTCTCGGCTGCCGCGAGCTTGTGATCGATGGCAAGCGTGGCTCACTGATCTGTTTCGATACCGAAAAGGGAACCGTTCACCTCGTAATTTTCCAACGCTCTGACGTTCGCGGAGAGTTGCCGGACATCGAGCATCCTGTAATTGAGCAGTCCGGTGACTGGGCTAGAGCCAGTTGGCGGAAAGAAAAATACGCCTTTTCGCTGATGGCTGTCAGCAATAAGGATTCCCTCGCACGGTTCTTCTGAAAATCACATCGATGCAAGGACACTGTCCATCGCGTCGATGAGTGCCTGCATCGTCGCTTCGGTTTCGTTGCCCATGTTCGAGATGCGGAAGGTCGTGCCCTTGATCTTGCCATAGCCGCCGTTGATGAGGAAATGGTGCTTCGTCTTGAGCGTTTTGATGAAGGCGGAGAGATCGAGGGTATCTGGGGTGGCAAAGCAGGTTAGAGCGAAGGAGCGGCGGCCTTCCGGAGCGAAGAGTTGGAAGCCGTGTTTCGCACCCCATGCGCGGATCATCGCATTGGTCTGCGCGTGACGCGCCTTGCGGGCGGCGAAGCCTTCCTTGGCGATCTCGCCGAGGATGTATTGCAGTCCGAAAAGTAGTGAGATGGCGGGCGTGGTCGGCGTGTTGTTCGCCGCGTCGTTTTTCGCGAACTCGATGAAATCGAAATAGTAGCCGCGATTCGGGATGTTCTTGGCGCGCTCCATCGCAGCCTCGGAAACAGAGAACACACAAAGCCCGGGCGGTAGGGCGAGCGCCTTCTGCACACCGGCGAGGCAGACATCGATGCCGTGCTTGTCCATGTCGATATCGACGGTGGAGAGGGAGGAAACGCTATCCACGATCAGCATCGTGTCGGGAAAGGACTTCACTACGGCACAGATGCCTTCGAGGTCGTTGAGGACACCGGTGGAAGTTTCCGAATGGATGAAGGTGACCGTGTCGAAACCGCCTTCGGAAAGTTTTGCGCGGACGCTTTCGGGGTCGATCGCTTCGCCCCATTCGACCTGAATGGCTTCGGCCTCGAAGCCGCATTTTTTTGCGACATCGATCCACTTATCCGAGAACGCACCGCAGCAGAGGCAGAGTACTTTTTTGCGGGCGAGGTTGCGCAGGGCGCCTTCCATGACTCCCCAAGCGGAGGATGTGGAAAGAAAGACCGGGCGGGTGGTGCCAAAAATTTCTTTCAGGCCGGGCTGGAGCGAGGCGTAGAGATCCTCGAAATCCTTGCCGCGGTGGCCGATCATGGTGTGGGACATGGCCGCGAAGGTTTCTGGGGAAACATCGACGGGACCGGGATTGAAAAGCTTGGGTGTCATAGGGGTAAATGCTGAAAACTGAAAACTGAAAGGCTGAAATCAGAGGAGGTTGTAGGATTTGAGGAGGGCACGGAGAGCGGTTAGGTTGTCGTTGGACATCGGTGCGAGGGGGAGGCGCAGTTCGTCGGAGCAGTGGCCTTGGAGGGAAACGGCGGTTTTGATGGGGACGGGGTTCACGTCGAGTGACATCAGGCCGCGCATGAGTGGGTAGTATTGCTTTTGCAGCACGAGCGCCTCGGCGAACTCGCCTGCAAGACAATGGCCGACGAGTTTCGACATCACATCGGGGATGAGGTTCGAGGCCACGGAGACGAGGCCGTTCGCGCCACAGGAAACGAAGGGGAGGGTGAGGGGATCATCGCCACAGAGAATGCCGAAGCCTTCTGGCAGTGCTTGGACGAGTTGGTTGATGCGATCCACCGAGCCGCCCGCTTCCTTGATTGCGGTGATGTTCTTGCAATCGGCGGCGAGGCGGGCGGCCGTTTCCGGTGCGATCTCGATGGAGGATCTTCCGGGGACGCTGTAAAGCATGACGGGCAGCGAGGTGGAGTCCGCGATGGCCTTGAAATGGAGGTAAAGCCCCTGCTGCGAGGGCTTGTTGTAATAAGGGCAGACCTGGAGTGTGCCGTCCGCGCCGAGTTCCTCCGCAGCTTTTGTCAGGGCGATGGCCTCCGCTGTGGCATTCGCTCCGGTGCCAGCGATGACCTTCACTCGTCCGCCGGCGAACTGGATCGCAAGGCGGATTACCTCGATGTGTTCCTCGGTGTCGAGGGTGGGGGATTCGCCGGTGGTGCCGACGGGGACGATGCCGTTCACTCCGCCCGCGATCTGGCGCTCGATGAGCGCCTCGTAGGCGGATACATCGATTTTCCCGTCACGGAACGGGGTGATGAGGGCGGTGTGGATGCCGGTGAAGTTCATTGCAGGGGGAACATGGGAAATGTTTCCCTGCTTGGCTAGCGCTGACTTTCTACCTCCGGATTTTTCAGTTGTCCGATGTGGACAAGGCACCATCCCCCGCTACTTTTCCGCCGAAACGATGCCTGTCCACGATCTCGAACCCGTTGTCCCCGATCCGAAAAAACTGCGCCGAACCGCGTGGATCCTAGTAGCCATTATGTTCGTGGGCGGATTCGTGATTCTCAAGGCATACTCGAAAAGAGCGAAGGAAGCGACCAGCGACGACCGCCCCAGCTTTGTGACGCAGATTTCCCAGACGAAGGATCTGACATTCATGGGTCAGGACGGGAAAGTGAGGGATCTGATGTCGCTGAAAGGCAAGGTGCTCGTGGTGCAAAGCATGCCGCAGGCGCAGCCCGACGGCCTGTCAAACGGGGTGATGAAGCGGTTGGCTGGGGAATACGCAGGCAACGGGGATTTGGTGTTGGTGACCTTGCTGCTCGATCCCGGGCCGGCGGAAGCCTTGCCTGCGCAGCTTCAGGCGGTCGCCGCCGAACTCGGCGCGGAGCTACCGCACTGGGTGGTTGGTTCCAACCAGAAGGAGACCTTGCACAAATTCATCAAGAACGAGTTCAAGGCGAACATGCTGCCGCATGAGGACGGAGGGAAATGGATTTACGATGGTTCACTCGTGCTGATCGACCGCAACCGCCATGTTCGCCGGGCGGTGGTGCCCAAGGTGAAAGTCGACCAGCCCGATGTGGTTTCCTCCAATCGGGTTGTGCCCTTCGATTTCCGTCAGGCGGCCGAGTGGGATGAGAAAGGTCTCATCACCGGCACGAACCTCAGTAACGTGCAGCGCATGGAGGAACTGCTTGGCGAAACCATAGCGACCCTGCTGGCTGATAAAGGGGATGCGAAGCAACGGAAAAGTCCCGCCGTCCTCGTCACCGTCGGCGTCGGCTTTGCGCTGTTTTTTATCCTGCTAATCCTCAAGACAAAGGCATCCCGTAATCATCCCTCAACAACATGACAAAGACAACGACCCTGACCCTATTCTACGCTGGCGTGGCGCTGGTCTGTGCCGCCATCCTCGCGCTTGTGAATTTCTTGATCCTGCCCGGGCTGAAAACCAAAGGCGCGGAGACCATTGACTTTGCAAACGTGGGCCGGCAGCGGCAGGAGGCATGGTTCCCCATCGGGAAGGATCTCGTCGCCACCAACCAGGCGGGGGAAACCGTGAAGCTCTCCGACCTGCGCGGGAAAGTCTGGGTCGTCGCGGAGTTCTTCGCGGTGTGCCCGCACTGCGCCGTCCGCAATGGCAAGGAGCTGCGCGAGATTTACGATGCGTTTAAGGATCGCCCCGATTTTCATATCGTTTGCATCAGCGTCGATCCGCAGCAGGACGACGTGGAGAAACTCAAGGATTATGCGGAGGCGCTCGGCGCGGATTCCAAAAACTGGTGGTTCCTCAACGCGGGAGACGAAAAGGCCACCCACGAGTATCTTGAAAAAACCCTGAAATTCCTGGGTGTGCGCGAGCGCACCGATCCTGCCCAGATCGAGGCGAACGGACGTTTCGAGCACGACATGGGTCTGCTTGCCGTGAGCCGGGATTTCAGCACCTTTGGGAAATGGGATCTCGCATTCCAGCGCTCCGAGCTAGGGACGCCGGAAGGCTACAAGTCCGTGAAATCTGCTATGATGACGCGTCTCCGCGAGGAATTGGATAAGAAAATCGAACCCTGAAAGTAAGAACGGAATGACACCTACAGAAGAACGCAAAGAATGGCTGCGCAAGGCGCCGAATGACTCACTCGCCAAGCAACTGTCGAAAGCGGCCTGGATCGTAACCGCGCTGGTTTTAATACTCGTTGGCCTGATGCGCAGTCCCTACAAGATCCCTCTTCCCGATGGATGGTCGATGTCTTTCCTGCCACCGGTTCATGCCGTCATCAATGCCTTGGTGTCCGTTTGCTTGGTTGGTGCCATCATTGCCGTTAAGCGCGGCAGGATCGCCACGCACCGGAATTTCATGCTCGCTGCGATGGCACTCTCCACGCTGTTTCTCCTCTGCTATGTGGCTTATCATTTCACCACCGTCGAGACCCGCTACGGCGGCGAAGGAGCCATGCGCGCCGCGTATTTTTTCCTTCTCATCACGCACATCGTCGCCGCTGCCGTCAGCCTGCCGCTGATACTTCTGACTTTCATCAACGCCTGGACGAACCGCTTTGAGAAACACCGCAACTTGGCCCGCTGGGTTTTCCCAATCTGGCTATACGTCGCTGTAACTGGCCCCATCTGCTACCTGATGCTGATGCCCTATTATTGATTGAGCGGAGGGTTCCCGATGGCAGTGAGCCTATGCTTATTCGGACTCACGGTAGCCCGGGTGGGTTGCACGGATGAGTTCGGAGAAACGCGGATTATTTCCTGCGGCTTTCGCAGCGGGGTTGATGAGTGAGCGTTGCTTCAATTCGAGGAACGGCAGGTTTGCTGTTTTGATCGCTTTCGTTTCATAAAGCATTTCATCCATTTTTCCATTAAGCAGCATGCGCCAGTCCCATGGGGAACGCTCAGCGGACGGGTGTTGGTGTCGGATCGAGGTGGTGCAGTTTGTGGTGATCGCGTTATACCAGCGTGGTTTCACACGTATTTGATTGATCGAGAGAAGATACTCGGTGAAACGTTCCCGCGCCTGATCCGCAGTGAGGGATGTGCGGTAGAGGTAAACGTCCTCGCCCTTGCGGAAGTTCGTGCGGACCCTCATCACATCCCGCTCGTCCGCGACGATGAAAACGAGAGCGTATTGCCGGTAAAGCCCGCCGATCGCGGAGTAGCTCTGGCCGGTTTTTTTCCGGGTCTCGATGGAAAAACAGACCGGTGGCGCATCGGCGAACTGGAAGCTGATGATGGGGTGCGCCATCCACGGTGAGCCCCAGTAGTTGATGGCTAAATCGACGCCGGTGAGCTGGGAGAGGCGGAGGGTGCGGGTTTCCCAGCGGGCGGTGTAATCTGTCGCGCTGCGGTAATCGCAGTTACGGACATTGTGAAGGGTGACGGTGTCGCCATTGATCTCCGCATAGGGGAGTTGCGAGACGTCCGGCTGCCAGTCGCCTTCGTTGGTTGGGGCAAGCGTGAGCCACCAGCCGAGAATCAGTGCGAACCAACCCGCAAAGATCCCGAGTTTCACACGCCACGGTTTCACAAAAATGAAAAGCGCGGGAACTGCAATCGCGTTCAGGATGGCGAAAGCCTTTCCGAAGCCGTCATACCACAAGGCACCGAAAGCCCATGCGAACGCGATGAGCATGATCAAGCCCAGAAATATGATTCCGAAGATACGTGCGATTTTCATTTTGGTGAACGAATGGCGGCGCGTGCGCGGGTAAACCGGTTGCCAAAAATTCCTTACGTAGAAGGGGAGACTTTTTAGGTTGGGTTCGTGCCGCTGGTGTGGGTGGTTCGCAGGATGTCAGGTCGCTGTGATGTTTAGCGGGGTGGCTGGATGCGTGTGATCTTGGAGCCTTGGAGGCCGAGGCCGCCCATCAGGCCGCGTTGGTTGAAAAAGAAGGCATAGGTGCCGGAATTGATGGTGGCGTTGGTGATCGAGGTCGCCTGTCCCTCATCGACGATGACAAGACTGGGGCTGGATCCGACCTCCCAGCCGCCCGTGCTGTTGAGGTTGGCGAAGGCCGCGGAGTCCATCAGGAAAAGGGCATAACCGTATTGTTGGACACCGGCTTGTAGGCCGTAGGACACGCCGGCGGTTTGGTAGAAATCATGGATCGTGCCGTCGTTGCGGATCAGCGCTCCGTTTCCAGCCATGCCTCCGACCATCAGTCCCCCTTTGGTGATTTCCGGGAAAACCAGGATGCCTTTGGCGCTGGAACCCAGTCGGCGGGCTGCGGGATTGACCTTATACAATTGGTTGAGGGCTTTGCGTGAATTCGACGCGAGCTGCTTCGAGTTCACGCCCGAAGCGTTCATGTTGGTGAGAGGGCCGTTTGAGCAATTGCTCAGCAATAGGGAACCCGCCAGCAGCAGGCTGGAGATGACGATTTTTGTCAGGGTGTGTTTCATTGTATCGGTCTGTTTTGTGAAGGAGTCCCGCGTATGCGAGTGGGAAAATCCAGCGGTAGTTGTAGTCGATGATCACACCAAGCTTAGATTCCCTGTGCGGTTGATATCGGGCGGCATATCATCGGGAAGAGACATGGAGTTTCAGGATGCGGCGGAGTTCATCGATCGTTTCGGGGAGTTCGCAGGAACCGTGCGGGCCGGGGACGATTTTCTCGGAGGCGGCGGCTTTCATCTGCGAACTCCAGTATTCGACGACACCGTCGGAACTTTGCGGCGTATCGCCCTTGCCGCGGTCGCCGATGATCGAGTGGTGGGGGACTTCGAGGGGCTGGCTTTCCAAGACCTGGTAGGTGGGGTTCTTGGGGGAAAGTCCTGTGACGCTGTTCGGTATGCGTTTCGCATCGCCGGTGATGATGCCCAGAGAATCCCCCATGGCGCTGGTGACGGTGGATGTGATATCGAGGGGCAAGGCGATGAGGCGCATGGCCAGGGTTCCGACGGTTCCCACAGCCATCTCGCTGCCGCGGTGTGGGGTGCAGATGAAAACAGTACGACCTACGTGCGGGTTGGCGGTGAAGCAGGTGGAGCGATCCACGAGGTCGCCGGGTTTCACCTTTGCGAAGAAGGCGGAGGCTTTTTGCTCTCCGATCGCATCCCAGTCGTTGCGATCAACCGAGGTGACCTGCACACGGGAAAGGATGCCGCCCATACTGTGCCCGACGAGGACCGCGTCGCGCGCCGCAGGGTGTTGCCCGTAGAATTTCACCAACTCTTCACGCAGGCGCAAGGCTGAGTAGAGCGGCGGGTTCCCGGTAGGATAGGCGAAGACCATGCATTGATAGCGGCGGCGGAGTTCGGGATCGGTCTCCAGTTCGTTGATGACGTTGCGCCACATGCGGGGGGTGGAGATGAGGCCGTGAACGAAAACGAGTGGGATGCGATCCGGATCATAGGGCTGGAGCATGTAGAGTCCGGTGATGTTCATGTGTTCCGCCACGCGCAGCGCTCCCATGAAGCCCTCCACAAGATCGTTTTTCTGCGGATAGTAGGCCAGCGGTGCGGAGAAATCGGCATCCAGTAGGCGGTCTTTGCCCGCGACGCGGCTTTTCGTTTTTACGGTCGGATTGATCAAGCTGAGGACGGCTTCGTTGCCCCTGAATTCTAGCGCGGCTGTCACCGGCGCAGTGACACCGACACGCGGCGAAAACGCCTCCAAGGGTTCCGTTTTCCTAATGCCCACCAGCGCTCCGCCCACGCCATCTTGGCGGTTTCTGCGGTCGATGGTTTTCAGATCCACCTCCTCCGCTGGGGTGAAGGAGGTGAAATACGCGGGATTCCATTGACCGTCGCGAGTCTTCTTCGCGAAGCGTAGGCGGTAGGTGGTGTCTCCGGAGCTGAGTGTCAGTGGGCGGTTCCACAGCGAGCCTTGATCCGCGCTACGGAGCAGTATGGTCAGATCGGCGGCGGCCTTGTTGTAAATCGAGCGGGCGGCGGCACCGGACTCAGGCGAGTCGAGCAATACGGAAGCCTCGCGTGCGGCCTGCAGATAGAGAGCCGCGCGCTGTTCCGGCGTGGCTTTCAGCGAAGCTGCCTGTTGCATGGAGACAACGGCGGCGCGGTGTGATCCCTCGGCGGGCGGCAGGCCGGTGGGAGCGCATGAGCCTAGCGCGAGGATAGCGTAAAGAGGAAAAAAGGGGAGTTGCGATTTCATGCGGGACTTCATTGGACTTGTGAGTGGATGGGGGTTGTGAGGAAGGGGCAAAGGGAAAGCTCGCTGTTGGATCGCTTGGGATTCAGCAGCGGGGATATGATTTTCATAATAACGGATAAGCGACGTTATGGCACTTCCAGCCCTTTGCGCTGAGTTCGCTGGCAGCGGCTGCCGAGAGTTTTCCGGTGTGCAGCAGGACTTTGGGGGCGGTTCCGAGGTCATCGCGGGTCGCGAAATGGGCGACCTCCTCTGTCCATGTCACATGATCGACGGGCGCGGGGACATGGAGTTCGCCGTTCGAGTGGACTGCTCCGGGCAGGCGACCCAAGACCGTGAGTGAGGTGTATGAGGCGGCACCGGACCGTTGGCGCTCCGCGAGGATGGAGAGCGCGGCGATGAGGAAATCCACCTGTTCGGGCGTTTCGCAGGCATTGACCTGCCGTATGATAAGATCGCGGCCTTTGGTTTTGGAAAGGGTTTCCAAGGCGAGCACGATGCGGTGGCGGCGGGTGCTGCTGAGCGGGCCGTAGAGCTGGAAGGTCTTGATGTTCTCGTCGCTGATACCCATCGCAGCCAGCGAGCGTCCGTCGCGGAGTGCGAGCTCGGACTGGGTCAACGCGTAGGTATCCTCCGGGATTCCGATCATGTTGGTTGCGGCCACGGCCACGCCTGCGGAAGCAACCGCAGCCCCTACGCGCAGAGGTAGGCCACCCGCGAAGAAAGCCCATGTGACCTTGTCCATTTCCTCCTGGAGACGCGCGTTGTCGGAATACGGATCGACGCCCAGCTGCCTTGCGGTATCGAGCTTCGCCTTGTCGAATCCTGCGGCATTCCTGGCGGCTTGGCCGATCTCGGATCCGGAGGGGGGCGGGCCGTCATTTTCAATGCTGTCCTTCACCTTTCCGCCTGCGCGTCCGATGGCAGAGCCGACCTTAGTAAAAAAATGGCCGACGGTGGCGGGAGCCTGTTTTACGGATTCCACCGGGTTGGTGACGATGTTTTTCACCGCATCAACGGGTTGCGTGAGGGAGCGTTTCATGCCTTCCGCGAAAAGGTCGCCCTTGCTTGTTTCGACGAGTTTCTTGATCGCCCGGATCTCGGCGATGCGGCTTTTCGCCTGCGGTACGCCGATGGCCTCGAAGGTTCCGAAATCGCTGTCGATCTGAAAGTGGGCCAAGAAGCCGTCCGTGGCTACGTGATCGCGCACGCGGTGTGATTCGCCGCGCAGGAGATCGGCAGGAAGTAGGTCGGAGGCGTTGAGCAGCACGCCGCCTTCATATCTAACATCTGTTTGTGCGGATGCGAGAGGGGATAGAGCCAGGACGGCGAGCGCGGGTATTTGGATGAATTTCATGGAGATGGATTATGTCATTCTTTCGAGAAATCTAGTCCTGGATCTCCATCGGGTGCACCGACGAGCGCGAAGTGTAAGGATTTGTTTTCCTTTAACTCCACGGCAGAGACCATCTGGGTATCGTCGCTGGTGAGCACGAGCAGTCCTTTGTCATCAAGGCCGTAGGTTCCCTTGAGTTGACTGGACTGACCTGCGTTTATGAATGCCCAGGTGTAATCGCCGGCTGCGGTCATGGTGAAATGGATCTTGCCGTCTGCACCGCGGTCGCTGACCCAGGTGCCGACGAGTTGATCGGGCTCCACGGGTGCGGGTCTGGCCGAAGGTACGGCATCGGCCGCTCCGGCATCAGGGATGGAGGCGGCGGTTAGATCGCGGAGTTGGCGTGAAATATTGTCCGCCGGTTGTAGTTCCGATGCTTTGGAGAACTCGGCGTTGGCCTGCTCCATGTGGTCGCAGACCATGTAATGGTAGCCTAACAGGAAGCGTGCATCCGCTTTTTCGGGAGCACTTTTGGTGTATGCTTCCAGTTTACCGAGCTGGTCGCTGTAGGTTCCTGAGCTTGTGTAGAAGCCGACCATGGTGTCCCAGCCCCAGCCGGGTCCGGACGCGAGTACGGGATTGAGAACGCCCGCGGCATCCGAGTATTTTCCCAACGCGAAGAAAACCAGCGCACGGTATTCGTGTAGGGTGACATCACCCGGGGTGTGGGCGATCGCCTCGTCCACGGCCTTGGAGGCGGCGAGGTAGTCGCCTTTTCGGAAGGCCGCGCGTGACCGCTCGAGAGCTTCGTTGGACTTGGTTTCGGCGAGTTCGGCGGCTATCTCATCGCCGGGAGGGTTGGCGGCGGCGGCGACTGATACCGGCTGAGTGTAGGTGATGTAGGTATTCTGCACAGGCGGCGCAGGATAGGGGTTTTTATAAGATTGGTAACCCATATCGTAGATCAGGTTGCCCATGCTCCATACCGCGATGCCCCACATGAAACCGGAGGCGAAATCATTGTCGGAGTAGTACCAGTGGCGGCGGTAGTAGCTGTTGTTCCAGCCGTATCCCCAATGGCCGTGATGCCAGGTATGGCAATAACCGGCGCCCCACCACGGGCTAGCACCCCAGTAGTTTGGGCGGTAGGAGAAATTGTTGTTCAGGCTGTAGTTATTGTTGATGTTGATGTTCGCGTTGTTACCCCAGACTCCGTGATTCCCGCCCCAGCGATTGCTGTCCCAGTCGCGGCGGTTGGCCGGAAGTGTGGACGGACGATTGAGTCCCATGTTGCGGCGGTTAACGTTGACCTTGTCGATATGGATGTTGGTACGATTTCCGATATTGATTTTGTTGCGGCCAATGTTCGGGCGATTGTCCGGACGGTTTGGATAAGTGACCATGCCGGGCAGCGTGTTGGGGCGAGTGTGGCCAGGGCGATCCATGGACGGGCGCGTATCCGGCCTGCGATCGGGCAGTTTGCCGGGGAGCGTATCCGGGCGCTGTACCGGGCGGGTCTCCGGACGCAGGGCGGGCCGGGTTTCCGGACGTGCGGTAGGGCGCATTTCCGGACGAGCGGTGGGACGAGCTTCCGGACGAGCGGTAGGGCGCATTTCCGGGCGAGGGGTGGGGCGGGCTTCTGGGCGGAGTGCGGGTCTTGGGGTGGGCTTTGGGGCAGGACGAGCGGCGGGGCGTTCGATTTTTGAGCCCGTCATCGGGCTGCGTTTGGGAGTTGCGGCCCCTCCGCGATCCCGGCGGTCACCGATCGCATGCGAGGTTGGAACGAGCAGGACGCTCCCGATGAGGAGGGCTAAATATACGGGTAAAAATTTCATAGTAGAAATCGGTTAGCGGTTAGTCATTGGCGGGTTCCGGTGCTTGGCGCACCCATCTCAGGATTTTGTCGGGTGCTTTCTCGCCATCGACGACGCGTTGGGTGACGGCCCAGATCAGGGTATCAGCGCCTTGCGAGCCGAGCTCTTGGATGGCGCTGAGGGATTCGCCATCGCCGGTGGTTCCTTCGGAGCGGATCATCCAGCCATCATCGGTGCGGATCCATGCACCATGGTTGAAACCGCCCGCAGCATCGAAGATCCACGAGACGATCTGTTTCTTATCGGCGTCCCAACCGATGCGGATGCTGCCTTCCTGCGGCTCCGAGTCGGGAGTGGTGGCCAGCATTTCGCCGATGACAAATTTCCCGCCGTTGTCCCAACCTAAAGCGAGATCCAGCCGGACACCGTCGGGTGTGCGACATGTCCATTCGCCTTTGAGTATGTCGGCAAGGTCGGAGAGTTGCCCTGCGGCATCGGTGACGTCTCCGAGAGTGCGGGTGCTGGCGATCCGCCAATCAGGCGTGGATTCCTCTTTTACCATGACTGTGGTGAAGGAAGAGGACTGGGGTGGCGCTGTTTCGTCATCCGCGGGAGTGAGGTGAAATACGCCGTCTTCGATGGCGACGTTTGGAGCGACGAACCTGACGGAACCCACTTCGATGGAGATACGGCGTGGTTCATCGGCGAAGATTTGCTCGTAGCGGGTTTGGATTTCTGCGCGCCCACTGGTGAGCTGATCGCCAGCGAGAACGGTGATTTCGCCGTCAGCAGTGAAGAGAGCGGCGAGTGCTGCGGCATCCTGACCGTTGTATGCCGTGACAAATTTGGCGGCGGTTTTTTGCAGTGCGGCGATCCTCGGATCCAGTTCCTCAGCGCCGGTTAAGGAACTGCCGAGCAGGGCGGATGTGATGATGCCTGCGATGAGTGGGCTGCACGTTTTCATGGGATGGATGGGGTTGGATCAGAAGCGGTAGTTGAGCCCGATGACTGGGCCGTGGGCGACGGTATCGACGAGGAAGCCGCCATCGGTGAAATCCACACCAAGGCCGCGATAGCCGCCGACAAGTGAGAGGCGATCACTCATGCGGTATCCAAGGGCGAGATTTGCCTGCCAGATGAGATCTGAATTCACACCGAAGCCACCGATATCGCTTCCGCCGTGAAGGAACCAGCGGTCGTTGAGATCCCAAACTCCGTGCATGCCAATGACCGGATCAACCCATGATTTACTGCCATCGGCAGTGACTGGCGGAGCGCCGCCGCTGAGGATAATCTCGGTGGAGAGGTAGCTGTAGCGCATGCCGATAAAAGCGGTGAATCGCGCGTCTTGCTGTTCGATCACCTGATAACCGGCGTGGACACGACCGAAGAACTGGTCGAAATCCACGTTGCCCCGGGTGAACGGAGCGGCTGCGGCGGGGAGGGCGGCGCTGGAGGAAGAGGCACCGTAGATGGCGTCGATGCCGAAGACCCAGCGGTCGATGCCCGCCTCAGCGGCAATCATAAAGGCGAATTCGAGTTCCTCAAGGGTGTCCTCGAACGATATGTCCACGGGTGCGACGCGGCCAGCTACGCCCATGTCACCCTCGGTGGCGGTGACCCATGCGTAGGGGGCGATGGTGAGCCACCAGGCGGAAGACGGCTTTTCCGGTGCCTGGGCGATGGATTGCTCGACGACTGAGGTGCCTGCCAACGCATGGCAGCTGAGTGCGATGGGAATGATGGCGGAACAAAGGTAATACGGATATTTTCTCATAATCATTGGTTGTTCGAATTTTCAGCTCTTGGGGAAAAGGAAGGTAAGTCCTAGGCGCAGCCCCCACTCGGCCCCACCGATAGGGCTTTCCAGATTGTAGCGAGCACCTGCGAAAAACTGGACTGGTTGATCACCAATTTTCACCAGTTGGCTGACCACAAGGTTGACAGGTACGTTCCACTCATTGTTCTGCCAGTTGTAGGTATTCTCCAAATTCAGCGAGTAGGTAGTGGCCTGCGGCGTGGTGAAGCTAACGAAAGGCTGCAGGAATGTGGCGTTGACCGAGCCACGGCTATCATCCCCGGCGACATCCCAGATATGGTTGGCAAGCGCGCCGTAAGTCCACGGCCCATGCTGTTTCAGTACGACGGCGGTGGGGCCAACTCCCCATTTCTCCGTTCCGAGGATGGTATCCGTGGCGGTGGGTATCAGGAAAACAGGGCCGACGCCCCAGATTGGATCGCTGGATTTCGGTGAGAAGAAAAAGCTCTGCACGACATCGCCGAGACCGGACTCGTCCGCCGCACCGCCGGGTAAGATGCCATTTTGTTCGATCACCGGTAGGATAGTACGCGAGATCAGGTTCCAATCCTCATTCAGGCCGATGGGAATGACAGGCTGGATATTTGTCGTCCACCGCGTGCCGTCCCCGGGGCCGATGCCGAAGTCGTAGTTGCTCTGGATCGGCACGCTGATGAGATCGGCGACCGGATTGGAGAGTTTTTGGGCGAGATCCGCGTCTTCCGCATGGAGGAGCGGCGTGCCCAACGCGATGGCGAGGTATGGGATGCAGGGTTTCATGGGACGAGTGCTGATTTCAGGAACTGGAGAGGACGTGGCAAGGTAGGGAAATGGAAAGCGTCTCCGCACTCAAGGAGCGGAGCCGCTGTATGGGTTCAGGATTTTTTCCCGCCGGAAATCAGCGGATAGACGATGCCCGCGAGAGCCGCGCCGATGATGGGGGCGACCCAGAACAGCCAGAGCTGCGCGATGGCCCAGCCGCCGACAAAGATCGCGGGGCCGGTGCTGCGGGCGGGGTTCACCGAGAGATTGGTGACCGGGATGCCGATGAGGTGGATCAGCGTCAGGCCGAGGCCGATGGCGATGGGTGCGAAACCTGCGGGAGCGCGCTTGTCGGTTGCGCCGAGGATGATCATGAGGAAGAAGAACGTGAGGACGATTTCAGCAACGAGCGCCGCAACCATCGAGTAGCCGCCTGGAGAGTGCTCGCCGAAGCCGTTGGACGCGAATCCGCCTGCGGTGGAGAAACCTTCCTTACCGCTGGCGATCAGATAGAGAACACCGGCGCCCGCGATGCCGCCGATCACCTGCGCCACGAAGTAGGGAATCATTTCCGATTTCGGATGCCGTCCGGCAACCACAAGCCCGACGGTGACCGCCGGATTGAGGTGACAGCCTGAGATGTGGCCGATGGCATAGGCCATAGTCATCACGGTGAGCCCGAAGGCCAGCGAGACTCCGACAAAACCAATGCCGAGTTGGACCGGATTGTCGCCGGTGGTAAGGAACATCGCCGCGAGGACTGCACTGCCGCAGCCGCCGAAGACGAGCCAGAAGGTGCCGAAGAATTCGGCAATCAGTTTGTTTTTCAGTGTCATGGTATTGGTGGAGTCTGTAGAGATAAGTTAGGGGGGATACTGCTGCACTTTTTCAAATCGGCTTCGTTACTGTGGATCATGGTGGGGAGGCGTCATTTTTCCGATACTTCGAAATCACCTGGCTTCCAAGTGCGGTCGATAGCTGCTTCCGTCGGGCCGTAGAGACGGATGATGGCGAAGTAGCCTTTGCCAGGAACGGTCGCAAGCCAGTTGCTTTGCTTGCCCTCGGGTGATTGCTCTCCGAAGAAGAGCTCGGTGCTGCCGTCGGGATTTTGCGTGGGCTTGTCGCGCGAACCGAGCGATGGAAACGGCTGGCCATTGGCGAGGCCGGAGGCATTTTCCGCCTCGTAGAGAGTGACGGACCAGAAGTTCGCGGCGGGGATGTTGGCAGGCAGTTTGAGCCGATATTTTTTCCCGCCGGAGAGGGGTGCACCTTCGGAATCGGTGAATGCGATCATGTAGGCCGCTCCCTTGCCGGGGATCTTCGACAACATGCCGGGACTCACGGAATAGTAGTTGGTGAAAAACCAGATCCGGGCATCGAGGTCGAGGTGGTTGCCGACCGTGTTCTTCCAGGAAAGGTCGAGGCTCTTGAGCGGGCCGGGCGGAGCGATGTTATCCAGAGGATTGATCCACTGCCGGTCAGGATGGATTTTCAGCGAACCGGCGGCGTTCGATTCCTGGAAGCCGATGACTCGGCTCATCTTGTAAGCGGTCTTCGCGGCGCGGTCGAAGATTGCGCGGGTCTTTTCATCGGGAGAAAAAGGTTGTCCCTTGATGATTCCGATGGAGGCAAGCATGCCGAGGGAATCGGATTCAGCGAGATGGGAATCTTCGCTATCGACGAGTTTCTTGAGGTCGTCGAAAACACTGCCGTCACTCACTGGTAAAAGGTTTGCCGGAACACCGGACGCATCCGGAAAGACCATCGGTTTTGCCTCTCCATGGAGCGGGTGGATTTTCACCTTCTCAACATGCGCCACGGCGGGTGCGAGGTTCTTTGGATCTTCGTAAAACCCGCGCAGGAAAACGAATACGTTGTTGGTGCCGGAACGATAAACAAAGTGATCCGGCGGAATTTCACCGGAATAGCCAGGAGGAAGAATGAGGAATTTTCCGCCTTTCCCGGCATCGGGGCCGGGCAAGCCGACATCGCCTGCAAACTTACCGCCATCGACCGGGATCGGACGCTGCCAGAAATCCAGCAGGATGCCCTGGAGTCCGGGAGGGGCGTCCAAAACCATCGGTCCGTCCCTCCCAAGGTCCAGATAACCCATGGCGTAGAGCACATCGGAGTTGGGGGTGGTGACGAGAGTCTTCGCGTCGAGGCGCTTTTTCCAGATGGGCAGGACATGGTAGCCCGCCCCGAAGACCTCCTCCGAGCCGTTCTTCATGCCGAGCGTGTTGATCAGCGGCAGGGCCCAGAGATAGGTCTGGGTCGCCCGTTGAAACATCAGTTCCTCGCGCAGCAAGGCGGCGGATTCCGCGGTGGGGCGGTTTTCCTGAAATGGAGTATCGGCCAGTGCGTCGAAACGCGACATTTGCGCCTGAGCGAGGTAGGTGATGGACGCCAACGCGCAAGTGATTATGAATGCGAGTTTCATGTTTGGAACGGTTTGATTTAGAGGAGTCGCTTGATTTTCACTTCACGAGTTCGATATCCGGCAGCACCCATGATCGGTCAAAGTATGGCTGCGTGGGGGCATACAGGCGGAAGTAGGTGAACCAGCCCTTACCGGGCAGGGTCTTGATCCAGTTTTTCGCGGGCTTGCCGACGGGAGCTTCAGGGCCGAAATACAAGTCCACGGAGCCATCGGCGTTGGTGGTAATGTCGTCGCGCGAAGAACGGTCGGGATAGCTGCCGCTGTCGATCAGGCAGCGGCTCTCGTTGTCGTAGACACTGAAGGACCAGAACTGCGCGACGGGCGCATCTTTCGGTACGGTGAGCTTGTAATTCTTGCCGCCGTCGAGCCACGCGCCGGTGCTGTCTTTCTGGGATTCGAGATAAAGCTGACCCGCGCCCACGGTGCGACCCATCATGCCGATGGTCACGCCCACGGCCTCGTAGAACCAGGAGGCGCGCTCATCGAGCTGGGTGTGATTCTCAGCTTCTTGGTTCGTTTCCTTGAGGAAGAGCGAAATCTCCCACTTCTTGCCGGGCCAGACGATGGCTCCCTCAAAGCGCTTCGCATACCCGTTGGCGCGGGCCATGAGTTCGCCGGTATTGGCGGCGTCTGTTAGAATCTGTTTCTGCCGTGCGTTGGGCTGGAAGGGTTTGCCTTTTTCGATACCGAGCGGGACGAGCATTGCGAGGATCATGCGGTCACGCTCGTTCGGCGGCTCTTCGTTGATCAGCCGCGCAAGGCTTTCCCAATAGGCCATGCCGCGCGGCTGCTCGCCGGTCCACTTCCGGCCTTCAGGGCGGAGGTGTTTCGTGACCGGGGGATTCTCGCGCTGGGCGTAGGGGTAGATACGCATCTTGCCGAGCAACTCCGCGGCTTTCGTCTTGTCCGGATCGAGACCGCGAGCGCCTGCCCACATGTTGTTGGTAGGGCAGCGGAAGACGAAGTATCCTTCCGGCTGCATGTCGGGGTGACCGGGGCCGAGGATAAGGAACTTGCCGCCCTGCATCTTCTCCGGCCCGAGAGCTCCTGTATCGGTGAGCGGGCGCTGCCAGAAATCAACAAGGCCGCCCGCCATCGCCCCGGCGGGAATTTCGAAGACCAGCGGGCCGGTTTTTTCGAGGTTTGGAAACGCCATGGAATAGGGCGTCGTGGCATTGGCGGTGAGCAAACCGAGCTTGTCCTTGTAGTCGAGGTAATCCACGTAATCGAGCTCGCCCGCGCCGAAGGTTTCGCGTTGTTCGCGCTGCCACTCGGCCATCGCGATGTAGGGCAAGGCCCAGAGGTAAGCCTGACACGCGCGCTGGAAATCGAGGGCATCGTAGAGCTTGGTGACCGTCTCATCGGTCGGGTAGCCGTTCTTGACTTCGAGCGGGCCGAGAGGGGAATCGAGGGTGCCCGTGGTGGGCAGTTCCTGCGCGAAGACACCCGCGCAATGGAGTGCGAAGGTGGCGGTTAGGATTACTGTAATTGTTTTTCTCATAGGAATCTGTTTTCAGGATCAGCGAGCGAAAATGGTCTGCCAGTCGCTCTTCATATCGCTGATAATCCAGCCTTTCGCGGCGGCTTCGTCGAGTCCTTTAATAAGCTTGCCGATGTGGGACTCGCGGTCGTAGGCCCATTCCCGCTCGGCGTCAGTGTGGTGGATGATCATTCCGAGGCGCGCGCCCTTGCCGCCGGTGGTCCATTCGAGCATTTCGAAATCGCCGTCGGAGTTGCCCGCAGCGAAGATGGGGCGGCGGCCGATGTGATGGTGAATGCCGACGGGTTTACCGACTTTGTCGTCGATGAAATTGATTTCGGGGAGTTTGACGATGACGGGTTTGCCGTCGCGGAGTTCGTATTTTGACTTGATGCTGGAACCGATGATTTGCTCGGGCGGGATGCCATAGACTTTCTCGGCCCAAGGGCGCATGAACTCGATGCCGCCGCCGGAGACGATGAAGGTTTTGAAACCGTTTGTTCGGAGATAGGTGAGCAGCTCGAGCATGGGCTGATAGACCATCTCGGTGAAGGGGCGTCCGGTCGTGGGGTGTTTCGCGGTGACGAGCCAGTGACTGACGGATTTTTCGAACTCTTCAGTGGTCATGCCTGCGTGGGTGGCCATCACCATTTCGAGCAGGACGCGTTCGCCTCCGGCTAGCGCGGCTTTCATATCGCCCCTGAGGACGGAGGCGAAAGGTTCCTTGTCCTTCCATTCGGGATGTTGAGGGGCAAGAGCCTTGATCCGGTCGAACACGAAGAAGGCTTGGAAATACATCGGCTGCTCGGCCCACAGCGTGCCGTCGTTGTCGAAGACGGCGATGCGCTCGGAAATGGGGACGAAGTCCGAAGAACCCTCTTTTGTCACTTTTTCAACAAAAGCGACGATGGCCTGCCTGGGCGCGGTGTGGTTCCATGAGGGAAGGGGATCGGCGGCGGCGATCAAGGAGCACAGGGCTAGGATCAGGAGGGAAAATTTCATGTTAGATAAAATCGAGCGGGTGCCGCTTTGGTTGGGCGGCACCCGCTGGTTTTGGATTTTATTTTGTCGAAGGAGACATGGCCTTGATCTGTTTTTCCAAGGAATCGAGGCTCCAGTCTCCCGGCTTCTGGCTGGGCGGGAAATCCTTCAGGGTCATGAGGAACTTGCTGGCGACGCCTTGCAGGGGAACCAGCACGAACGCGCGGTCGATGTACCAATCGTTGTAGTTGTTGGCGCTTTCCTGGGCTTTCTCAAAAGGATCGCGGCGCAGGTTGGCGAGCATGGGGGCGCGCAGGTGGACGAAAGGTTCGCGCCAGACTTGGAGTTGATGCGCGCGGTTTTCGAGATAGGTGGCTTTCCAATCGCCCACCCGGATGGCGACGACTTCGGCGGCATCGTTGAGATAGATGAACTCGTTGCGCGGGGATTCGTCCGTTTTACCACTGAGGTAATCGAGCATGTTGTAGCCATCGATGTGGTTCTTGTAGGTGCGACCGTTGAGTTCCACCCCGCCCTTGAGGAGTTTCTCCTTGATGTCAGGCGCGCCGGCGGCGGCGGCGAAGGTAGGCAGCCAGTCTTCGTGGGAGACGAGGCCGTTGAGGGTTGTTCCGGCGGGGAAATTGCCGGGCCATTTGATGAAACAAGGAACACGGAAAGCGCCTTCCCAGTTTGAGTTCTTCTCGCCGCGGAAGGGCGTGGTGCCGGCGTCGGGCCAGGTGTTGTAGTGCGGGCCGTTGTCGGTGGAGTATTGGACGATGGTGTTGTCGGCGATGCCGAGTTCATCGATGAGCTTGAGCAGTTCGCCGACGTGCATGTCATGCTCGACCATACCGTCGTGATATTCGTCGCCGCTTTTGCCGCTGATCCCGATGTGCTCGTCCTTGACGTGGGTGCGGAAGTGCATGCGGGTGCCGTTCCACCAGCAGAAGAAGGGTTTGCCCTCCTTGTTCATGCGGGTGATGAAGTCCTTGGCGGCGGCGAGGGTTTCCTCGTCGATGGTCTCCATACGCTTCTTGGTGAGCGGACCGAGGTTTTCGACGGATTGGCCGCCTTTGCCGTCGGACTTGCTTTTGATCACACCGCGCGGGCCGAAGGTTTCTAGGAAGGTCTTGCCGTTGGCGAGTTTCATGTCGCGGGGGTAGTCGCGCAGTTCGGGCTCCTCCTCGGCATTGAGGTGATAGAGGCTACCGATGAATTCGTCGAAGCCGTGTACGGTGGGCAGGTGCTCATCGCGGTCGCCCTGATGGTTTTTTCCGAACTGGCCGGTCATGTAACCCTGGCTCTTGAGGATAGTGGCCATGGTGCAGTCGGTCTTTTGCCAGCCTTCCTTCGCGCCGGGCAGGCCGACCTTGGTCATGCCGGAGCGGATCGGGGACGAGCCGCTGATGAAGGCGGCGCGGCCGGCGGTGCAGGATTGCTGGGCGTAGTAGTCGGTGAAAGCGACGCCTTCGCGCGCGACGCGGTCGATGTTCGGGGTCTTGTAGCCCATCATGCCGCGGTTGTTGTGGCTGATGTTCCAAGTGCCGATGTCGTCACCCCAGATGACGAGGATGTTGGGTTTCTTGGTTTGGGCGGATGCGGCGGCCGCGAGTGCGACGAGGCCGCACAAAGCGGTTCTTATCAGTTGTGTTGGTTTCATGTGTTTTGGTTGTGGTTCAATATCGTGAAGGGAATTTTAGGCGGTGGCGGGGAAAGATACGGGGTTGGTCGCCCACCGGATCACGTCCAGAAGCGCCTGGGTATCCACGGGCTTGCGGAAGTAGCCGATGGCACCTGCTTTCTGCGCGGCGGCGCGGGTCTCAGCGGAGTCGTTGGCAGTGAGAAGGATGACGGGTATCGAATTGCGCGCGGCATTGAGGCGTATCTTGAGTTCCAAGCCGCTCATGCCGGGTAAGGTCATGTCCGTGATCACACAGCCGTGATGCGTTTCGCCCTCGGTGTTGAAGTGGGCGAGGAAATCCTCTGCGGTGACGAAAGAACATGTATCGAGCCCCGCCGATTCCATCACGCGGATCAGCGCGCGGCGGACACTGTTGTCGTCGTCAATCAGGTAAATGGTGGGCGTGGCGGCATACATGAGCGAAGTCACCATGATGGGTTCGGATTCATTCTGCTATTGCACCTTAGGGCAATAGCGGCGCGTCTCACGAACGAGGTTGCGGGCGCACCGCCGGAGCGAAGGCAACCGCATCGCAAAGCCGCACCAGTTCAGCCACCGAGAGGACCTGCATCTTTTCCATGACTCGTGAGCGATGGACTTTCACCGTCCGTTCGACGATTCCCAGTTCGGCCGCGATTTGTTTGTTCAGCGCCCCTGTGATCACCCAAGACATTACTTCTCGCTCGCGTGCGGTGAGTGCGCCGACACGCACGACGATATCGTTCATTTCCACATCCGACGCGAGCTGTTTACGACACATTTCCAACGCCTCGGCGATCGCGTTCAGGAGTTCGGCCGGTTCGAAAGGTTTTGGGAGAAAGGTCACGGCACCCTGCCGCATGGCTCGTACTGTGGATGGAATGTCAGCGTTACCGCTGATGAAGATCACCGGGCGATTGTTCGAGCGGCGGGCCAGTTCGGTTTGCAGGTCGAGTCCGCTGAGACCCGGCATCGTGAGATCGACGACGAGACAGGCAGGTTGTTGCACGGGTTTGTCATGTGAAAGGAGATATTCCTCCGCCGATGCGAAAGCCCGGGCATCCATACCTGACTGACGCACCAATCGCGAGAGGCTGCGCCTGACTGATGCGTCGTCATCCACGATGTAAACTGCTGGGATTGCCGGATTCATGAGAGATCGTCCGAAGGTGACGTTTCCTGATATCTATCGGAAATAGCTGGCATAGACAGGCAGAAGATAGCTCCGCCTTCCGTATGATTTTCCACCGTGAGATCCCCACCGAAGCGCCTTGCGATGCTGCGGCTGATGGCAAGGCCGAGACCGAGTCCGCCCGGCTTGGTGGAATTGAACGGCTCGAACAGGTGAGCCCGGATGTCGTCCGAAACGCCCGGTCCGTGATCACGCACACAAACCATAACCCGACGATCCTCGGCGCGGGTGGTGATATGAATGCGCCTGCTGCCCGGATCTACGCCGTGGGCCGCCGCATCGAAAGCATTGAGCAGCAAATTGATCAGGACTTGTTGCATTTCGACACGACCGCCCATAGCGCTGGTCTTCTTGGCGGAAGGATGGTGCTCTACCGTCACTTTGCGTGAGATGATCTCGCTGCGTAGCAGGGAAACCACTTGGATGACGCATTCGTCCGGATCAATCGGCTGCGGATTGGGCGGTGCGTCCTTTTTGAACATCGCTCTCATGCCGTGGATGATTCCGCCGGCGCGTTTCGCATCCGCAGCGATGTCTTCGAGAATCTCCCGCATCTCCTTCATATCGGGGGACGGAGCATCAAGGTGGTTCCGCCCGACCTGCGCGTTGCTGAGCATCGCGGAGAGCGGTTGATTGAGTTCATGGGCGATGGAACCCGCTAACTCCCCGAGAATGCCGACACGCGACAGATGTGCCAACTCCATGCGGTGCGCGGCGGCATCAGCCTCGGCCGCCTTGCGGTCGGAAATGTTGATCGATACCCCGCGCAGCAGGACGGGTTTCCTCTGCTGATCGCACTCTGTCACCCCGCTGGCGGCGATCCAGTGAACCTTTTGATCCGGCAGCACGACGCGGTGCTCGACGTTATATTTTCCGGAAGCCAACGCGTTGCTGATCGCCTCCGACACCATCGTGCGATCGTCAGGATGCACGGTTTCGGAAAAACGATTGAAGTCGATGCGCCCTACGTCGGCCACCCCGTACAATTGCCTGCCTTCCATGGAAACCTCGATCTCACTGCTGAGGATATTCCATTTCCAGATGGAGAACTGGGCGGCGTTGCAAACCAATGCCAACCGATGCTCCGACTCCCTCAGATCCGCCGCCAACTGGGTGGAGCGTATCGTATCGCGCATAAGCTCATATCCCATCCCTATCACCACCGCCAGGAAAGGCAGGCTGATGACCAAAGGCATCCGCATCCCGTAAACCACCATCAGGCCGGCGTGGATGGAAGCGTAGATTCCGAAGGCCATCAGGCTCACTCCGATCAGCCATACTCTCCGCCGCTGATCCCATCCACCCAAGCGCCATAGCCTCTGCGAAGCGTCCGCCACGTAGATGAGCTGGAACAAGGCAGCGAGTTGCCCCAATTTCACCCATGGGTTCACGATCAGGTCTCCGAGGATCGTCACCTCCTCGCCGAGAAACATCACTGTCCGCAGGCTGTGAAGTTCCTGTATGTGGAGGTTCTCGCCGGTTGTGAAATTGATAATCACCGCAAGCACCCTGAGCCCAATCGCAACACCTAACAGCCAAGTGCGCCCCGTGTTGAAATGAAAGTGGACGAACATCAGGCACGCGACCATGGCCACGCCGTTTCCCAGATGCTGCCAACGCGCGATGTCGGAGTAGCTTTCCGGGGTGACGGCTCGCATGCCGGCTAATTCCCCGGCCGTCAGCCAAACCACACCAAGCACCGCGAAAACAAAGCAGAGATGTGCCCATGAGCGCAGGCTTCGCGCCCAGATCAGGAAATGGATCGAGGCTAGCAGCAAGCCCGCTCCCGCAGCCGCCGACCATATCACCGTGATCCAATTCATGCCCGACCTTTTACGGAAGAAAGGCAAACGTCAATCTGAGGAGCGATTACCTTTTTTGAAAGCGATGTTAGCGATGGCCGGTGCGCGGTGAAAATAGCAGAGATCAGCCGGGGCGCTTCTACATCGGTGGCGGATATTAGAACGATTTCCGCAAGTGGGAAGGGAGGATGTTGAGCTGCTCGCGGTATTTCGCGATGGTGCGGCGGGCGACCTTGATGCCCTGCTTTTGGAGCGCTTTCGTGATCGCGTCGTCGGAAAGCGGCTTGGCAGGATTTTCTTGGGCGATGAGCTGCTGGATCGCCTCGCGGACGCCGGCGTTGGAGACTTCCGCGCCGCTTTCCGTCTGGTATCCGGTGGCGAAAAAGGCGCGCATTTCCATGAGACCCTGCGGGGTGAGGATGTATTTCCCCGCCACCGCGCGCGACACGGTGGTCGCATGGAGTTCGAGTTCGTCGGCGATGTCGTTCATCGTCAGCGGGCGCAGGTGGCGGGGGCCTTTTTCAAGGAAGGCGGTCTGCTGCTCGATGAGCTTGTGGGCGATGGCGAGGATGGTTTCCTGGCGCAGGGAAATGGATCGGATCAGGCTGCGGCCGTCGCGGATCTGGTCGCGGAGGAAGGCGCGGGCTTTCGGATCGACGCCATTTTTGCCGATCATGTCCTTGTAGAAATCGTTGATGCGCAGACTGGGCAAGTGCTCGCCGGTGAGCCGCGCGCCCCATCGGCCATCGTCGTCGCGCTCGATGACGACGTCGGGGAGGATGTAGGGATTGCCGGTGGGATCGAACTCGCCGCCGGGGTTCGGGGAAAGGCGACCGATGTTGTCTGCCGCCTCGGCGATGCGTTCGACCGTGGTGCCCAGTGCGCGGGCGATCTGCGGATGGCGTTTCCTGGCCAAATCCTCCAGGTGGTCGCGGACAATCTTGTATTCGAGGGTTTCGGTGCCCGATGAGCGTGCGAGCTGGATCAGCAAAGCCTCGGGTATGCCGGATGCGCCTACTCCCGACGGGTCGAAGGTTTTGATGAGAGCGTGCGCGGCTTTCAGTTTGCTGAGCGGGAGCGAATCGGTGGCGGCGATTTCCGTGAGGGGAATCCTGAGGAAACCGCGGTCGTCGAGGTATCCGAGGATCGCGCGGGCGGCCTCGCGGATGCCGGGCTCGACCAGCGACAGATCGAGCTGGTGATTGAGGTGCTGTTGGAGGGTTTCCGGCGCGACGATATTGTCATAAAGGCGCTGGCGGCGCTCCTCGTCTTCCTGCGTCCATTGGTTGTTGCGACCTTCGAGGATGGAGCGGTCGCGCCAATCGTCGTCGGTCTCGTTCATGTATCCCAGCGAGTCCGCCTCATCCGGATCGGGCGAATCCTCGTCGAGCGAGGTAACCTCGGTGATGTCCTCCAAGGTCGGATTCGTCTCCAGCGCCTGCCGCAGGAGCTGGGAAAGCTCCATCGTATTCGCCTGCAGGATCTCCAGGCTCTTGCGCATCTGCGGCGCGAGCGTCTGTGACTGGGAGAGGGACTGATGGAGCGAGGCTTCTGCCATGGGCGCGGTGAGTGCGCTCGGAAGCTAGTTCAGCAGTTGCCGATTTAGAAGCACTATTTGTGCCAATAACAGGATTAATTAGCTTTTAAAATCCGATCAGACTGCGAGTCCGAGGCGCAGGTGGGAGCGGATTTCCTTCGAAGCCGGGCGGCGGGGCGATCTGGCCGGAGAGGATTTCGTTGGTTTCAGGGTTCCATGAAACCACGGCCTTGGCTCGGGCGCCGCCCGCCGAGGTGCCGATGCGCAGGATCGTGGCCATGGCTTCCGGCGCGTGATCGAGGCTCGCCTTCAGACACAAGACTTGGAGACACAAGACGCAAGACTGGAACTATCGTTCGTCCGCCCATTTCCACTCAGAGGGGGGTGGGGTTTTGCGGGGTTTGGAGGCGTATTTGCGGGATTTGCCGCGCGGGGAGGTGATCATCGCCATGGGGCTGATGCCGGGATCCGGGAGGAAATTTTCCAGGGCGTGGAGGGAATTGAGGCCGCGCAGCAGGGCGATGAGGCTGGTGAGCGTGCAACCCTCGCCGTTCTCGATCGCGGTGATCGTGCGGCGCGAGAGTCCGCTCCGCTCGGCGGCTTGTTCTTGGCTGATGTTGAGGTCGAGCCTGCGGTTCTTCAGGCGTTCGCCGAGTTCCTGCTCGATCTGGGTATTGGAAGATAATAATTCGATCATTTGCGCACTTTTCCGCTCAAAATTTCCTGTTACGGGATAAATTGAGCAGAATCACGCGCATTCGTCAGGAAGAGAATTTGATAAGAATGAGCGTAATATTGCTCAAAATAGCCAAAAATTGATCTAATTGAGCGAAATCTTGCGCAAATTAGGAGAAGTAATTAACTCCTGCGGAAAAGATCGGCTGGGCTTTGTGGCCGGGGATATTTTTCGCGACGTTTTCGGAGAAACGCTCGGAGTGTGCCATTTTCCCGAAGACGCGGCCGCAGGGGGAGGTGATGCCTTCGATGGCGGCGAGGGAGCCGTTGGGGTTGAAGGGGTGCTCCATGGTGGGGGTGCCGGAGGGATCGCAGTATTGGGTGGCGATCTGGCCGTTGGTGGCGAGGGCGGCGAGAGTTTCCGGCGTGGCGAAAAACTTGCCCTCGCCGTGGGAGACGGGAACGGTGTGGATTTCACCGACGGCCATGTTCGCGAGCCACGGGGAAGAGTTCGATACAATCCGGGTTTGGACGTATTGGGAGATGTGGCGGGAAATGTCGTTGTGGATTAATGTCGGCTGTGCCGACGGATCGTGGATCGTCGATTGTAGATGGGAATCTTCGATCTTCGATCCGCTATCCACGATCTGCCCGTAGGGCACAAGGCCGGTTTTGACGAGGGCTTGGAAGCCGTTGCAGATGCCGAGGACGAGGCCGTCGCGGTTTTCGAGGAGGTCGGAAATGGCGTCGCTCACGCGCGGGTTGCGGAGAATGGTGGCGATGAATTTCGCGGATCCATCGGGTTCGTCGCCGGCCGAGAAGCCGCCGGGGATGAAGAGGATCTGGGATTTCGCGATTTGGTCGGCGAGGGCGGAGATGGATTCGGCGATGTGTCTTGCGGAAAGGTTGCGGAAGACCTCGATGTGGGTGGTTGCGCCGACGCGTTGGAAGGCGCGGGCGGAGTCGTATTCGGAGTTGGTGCCGGGGAAGGTGGGGATCAAAACCTTTGGTTTTGAGATCGTGGATTGTGGATTGCGGATGGTGGATGACTGGAGCGGAGTATCTACAATCATCAATCCACGATCTACTATCTCCGATCCGGCCTCTGGCCGCGTGGGATAGACCGGTTCCAGGGTGGATTGCCAGGCGGATTGGAGATCGGCTAGGGAGTGGGTTTCGCCGTTGAGGGTGAGGGTTTCGGCTTCGGTGGTGGTGCCGATGTTTATCTCGTTGAGGGCGAGTTCCTCGGTGTGTTCGATCAAGAAGGTGAAATAGGCTTCGTTGAAGAGGTTGACCGGGCGACCGAAGATCGCCCCCACGTGGTTGCCGAGGCAGCATTTCGTGATGGCGGCGGCGAGGCCGGCTTTGCCGATGTGGTGGAGGGAGAGGATTTTTCCGGCCTTGTTGAGGTTGTGGAGGGCTTCGGCGGTTTGTTTGAGGGCGGCGAAATCGGGGAGACCGTTGGCGAGGATCGGTGTTTCTACGATGGATACCGTAGATCCGGGTTTCTTGAACTCGGGGGAAAGGGCGAGGGATGCCAGGCCGGGGGCGAGGGCGAAGGAAACGAGGGTGGGCGGGACGTCGAGATCGTTGAAGGAACCGGACATGGAGTCCTTTCCGCCGATGGCGGCGAGGCGCAGTTCGTGCTGGGCGCGGAAGGCTCCGAGGAGGGCGGCGAAGGGGAGTCCCCAGCGTTTCGGGTCTTGCCCGAGTTTGGGGAAATATTCCTGGAGGGTGAGGCGGATGTCGGAGAGGCGAGCGCCCGCCGCGACGGCCTTGCAGACGGATTCGGTGACGGCGTAGGCAGCTCCGTGGAAGGGGGATTTTTCCGAAAGGTAGGGATCGAAGCCCCATGCCATGTAGGTGGCGTGGTCGGTTTCGCCTTCCAGCACCGGGAGTTTCGCGACCATGGCGTCGGGCGGGGTGAGTTGGTGCTTGCCGCCGAAGGGCCAGAGGATGGTGTTGGCACCGACGGAGGAGTCGAACATTTCGCCGAGGCCTTTTTGGGAACAGATGTTGAGGGAGGAAAGGTGTTGGGGGAGAGCTTGTGTTTTCTCTGAAGCTGCGGGACGCAGCTTCCACGGCCTGCCGCGAGACGCGGCAGCCACGTGGACTTTGGCGGTTTGCTGGACGCCGTTGGTGTCGAGGAAAGCTCTGCTCAGGTTGACGATTTCCTTGCCGCGCCAGTGCATGATGAGGCGGCCGGAGTCGGTGACGTCGGCGACGTGGACGCATTCGAGGTTTTCCTTGTCGGCCTCGGCGATGAAATAACCGATTTCTGAGCGGTCGATGCAGACAGCCATGCGTTCCTGGGATTCGGAGATGGCGAGTTCGGTGCCGTCGAGGCCGTCGTATTTTTTCGGGACGGCGTCGAGGTGGATGACGAGGGAGGGGGCGATTTCACCGATGGCGACGGAGACACCGCCGGCTCCGAAGTCGTTGCAGATCTTGATTTTGCGGGTGAGTTCCGGGTTGCGGAACAGGCGCTGGATCTTGCGTTCGGTGGGGGCGTCGCCCTTCTGGACTTCGGCGGAGTTTTCGAGGGCGGTTTCGGTGTGCTCTTTTGAGGAACCGGTCGCGCCGCCGACACCATCGCGTCCGGTGCGACCGCCGATGAGGAGGATCACATCGCCGGGGGCTGGCGAGCCGCGGAAAACGTTGGAGCGCGGGGCGGCGGCGACGACGGCACCGATTTCAAGGCGTTTCGCGACGTAGCCGGGGTGATAGACCTCGGCGACCTGGCCGGTGGCGAGGCCGATCTGGTTGCCGTAGGAGGAGTAGCCTTTGGCAGCGACCTGGCAGATCTTTTTCTGGGGAAGCTTGCCGGGCAGGGTTTCGGAAAAGGGTGTGAGCGGATCGCCCGCGCCGGTGACGCGCATCGCCTGATAGACGTAGGAGCGGCCGGAGAGGGGATCGCGGATGCAGCCGCCGAGGCAGGTGGCCGCGCCGCCGAAGGGCTCGATCTCGGTGGGGTGGTTGTGGGTCTCGTTTTTGAACTGGATGAGCCATTCCTCGGTGTGCTCGGGATTGGGGATTGCTGATTGATGATTGATGATTGTTACCGGGACGACGATGGAGGCGGCGTTGATTTCCTCGGAGACCTCGAGGTTGTCGAGTTCTCCGGATGCTTTGAGTTCGCGCATGCCGATGAGGGCGATGTCCATCAGGGTGACGGGCTTGTCGTCGCGTCCTAGTTTCTCGCGGATGCTACGATAGATATCGTAGGTTTCCCCGATGACTTCGGTGCCGGGATCGAAGGTGACCTCGTCGATGGCGGTGAGGAAAGTGGTGTGGCGGCAGTGGTCGGACCAGTAGGTGTCCAACATGCGGATCTCGGTAAGGGTGGGTGGGCGGTTTTCCTCTGTGCCAAAATAATTTTGGGTGAAGGCGATGTCGGCCTCGGACATGGCGAGGGACATGGCTTTGCGGATTTTTTCCGGGGTGTCTGTTAGGAAATCGTGGAGGATTTCGATGTCTTTGGGTTCTGGGACGACTGGGCGACCGAAGATCGCCCCCACGTTGATCTCGTGGGAATCTACGGGGTTAATGACGTAGGATTTGATTGACGTGATCTCGGCGGATGAAAGCTCGCCGGTGAGGATGATGACGCGCGAAGAGATGACCTCTGGCTTGTCCTTTCCAGTGAGGATCTGGATGCACTGGGCAGCGGAGTCGGCGCGCTGGTCGAACTGGCCGGGGAGGTAGGAATGGGCGAAGGCGTGTTCGTTTTCCGCGAGGGCGAGTGTGGTGGAGATGGAATCAACCTGCGGCTCGGAGAGGACGCGGGTGGAGGCAATCTGGAAATCCGCTTCGTCGATGCCGGTGATGTCGTAGCGGTTGACTACGCGCAGGGAAGCGATGCCGGGCAGTGCGAGGGAGGCGCGGAGGTCGTGCAGGAGGTGGCGGGACTCGGAGGCAAAGGGGGGGAACTTTTCGACGAAGAGAGTGTGCTGTTTCAAAACCTTAAACTTTAAATTTTAAATTCGAATGAAGTTTGCGCTACGCGGATGGCAGGAAGCCGGCTGGAAGCACGGCTCTCCTTAGCCTTTGATCTCCATGAGCATCTGTGGGTTGTTGGGAAACTTTTTAACGAAGTAGAGCAGGCGCTCCATGGCTTCGAAGGGGCGGTGGCCGGAGAGGCCGCGGCGGATGAGGTGGATCTTGTGGAGGGTGTGTTCCTGGAGGAGGAGTTCCTCGCGGCGGGTGCCGGATTTGAAGATGTCCACGGCGGGATAGACGTAGTTTTCGGCGATTTTGCGGTCGAGGACGAGCTCCATGTTGCCGGTGCCCTTGAACTCCATGAAAATGGCCTCGTCAGCGCGGGAGTTTGTCTGAATGAGGGCGGTGGCAAGGATGGTGAGGGAGCCACCGCCGCGGGTATTGCGGGCGGCGGCGAAGAGGCGGCGCGGGACTTCGAGGGCGCCGATGGTGATGCCGCCGGAGCCGGTGGCGCGGTTGCGACCTTCCCTGCCACCGCCCATGTTCGCGTTGTAGGCGCGGGCGAGGCGGGTGATGGAATCCATGAGGATGAAGACATCCTTGCCGGCCTCGACGAGGCGTTTCGCGCGCTCGATGGCGAGCTCGGCGATGCGGCAATGGTTGCGCGCCTGCTCGTCGTTGGAGGAGGCGTAAATCTCCGCGCCGGGGAGAGCGCGGCGGAACTCGGTGACCTCCTCGGGGCGCTCATCGACGAGCAAAACCATCAGGTGGATCTGCTCGTCGTATTTTTCGCGGATCGCCTCCGCCATGTGGAGGAGCAGGGTGGTTTTCCCGGAGCGCGGGGGCGAGACGATGAGTCCGCGCTGGCCGCGGCCGACGGGCGCGACGATATCGACGACGCGGGTGGTGTAGCGGTCGGGGGTGGTTTCGAAGGCAATGCGCTTGTTGGGGTTGATCGCCTTGAGTTCGTCGAAGTGCGGGAGGACGGCGGCTTCCTCGGGAGGCATGCCGTTGACCGTATGGATTTCGACAAGCTGCGGGCCGCGGTTGCTGGCCTGGTATTGGCCGTGGAGCCATTGGCCGTGGCGTAGCGAGTGGCGGCGGATGAGCTCGGGGGAAATGAAAATGTCTTCCTTGGCCTGCTCGAAATTCGCATCCGGGAGGCGGAGGAAGCCGAAGCCTTTGGGTGTCATTTCGAGGAGGCCGTTGATCTCGATCACCGGGCCATCGAGGACGGTGGCGGAGCGGTCTTCCTGGGGCGCTTGGCGGTCGTTGCGCTCCGGGCGGTTTTCGTTCCGATGCTCGCGGCGCTCATGTGGTTCGTTGCGGTTGCCCCGGTTCATTTCGCCGCCTTGGTCGCGGCGGCGCTTGCGTTTTTCCCGGCGTTTCTTGGAGCGGGAAATGGGCTGTTGGCCATCGTGGTGGGATGGCGGATGATTGACGGGGCCGCCGCCCGGGACGCGGCCGATGCGCGGGTTGTCGTTGGCTGGCTGTTCGGGTTGCCCGGGTTGCCTTTCCCCGCGCGGTGCGGATGGCTCCGGCTGAGGCGGAGGGATCGGCGCGGGTGCCTCGAGGGGAAGGGGGGCTGCGCTTGCAAGGGGAGCTGCGCTTGCAAGGGGGGCGGGTTTCTCGATGACGGCGGTTGTTGCCTCGGAGGCCGCAGGAGCGTTCTTTGCCGCCGCCTTTTTCGCGGCTGTTTTTTTTGCGGCGACCTTCTTCTCGGCGACCTTTTTCACGGCTTTCTTGGCCGCCTTTTTCGCCGGAGCCTTCTTGGCGGCGGTTTTGCGTGCGGGCTTTGCTTTGCTTTCCGCGGAAGGCATTTCGAAAAGGTCGTCGGTGGTGTTTTTGCTCATTCGGGAGAGTAGTGGAAAATCGGATGCGTCGTTCTTTCCTGGTGGATGACGGCGTGGGGAACGTTGATGCGGATAGGGTTCTGGGTCTTCACCGGGGATATGGAAATCCGACGTGAGCTTGAAAAAACGGGGACGGCGCGGGGTCGTTTCCGGTCGTGGATTCCATCGCGCGGTGCGGGAGGTGACGTGGGATTCGACTGGTGGCGTGGTGGCAAGGGAGAAGATCCCGAAGCCGCCAACCGTCGTGACAACGAAGCGAACATGTGGGCTTGGTGGGCGTTTGGCAATCCCAAAAAAACGGGCGGTGACAGCAGGGTTCCTGTACTAGGGATGAGGAGAATTCGAACCACAACCGGAGCGAAGCGGAGATAGCCGGACTGAAAAACTTTCAATCTCTCCGGCAAATGAACACGGATGAACACGGATGAAAAAATGGGCATGATGATGTCTCACTGCGTCCTGATGCTTTCATCATTCTTCAAAACCTCTCAAAACAGGATCTAAAACCCCATCTTATCCGTGTGCATCCGTGTCATCCGTGGTTCTCTTTTTCGGTTAGGCAAGTTATCTCCCTAGCGTAGGATCCTTGGCGGTGAGAGGCGTGGGTTGACGTTCGCGGCAAGGGGTGTGAGTTTCGCGGCGGATGTGGATAAGGTTTATTGGAATTGCGGCGGCGCTGATTCTGGTGGCGGCATGTGAAAGGGAGAAGCGGGTTCCGAGGGCGGTGGCGGTCTCGGAGGACGGCTCGATGGAGGTGAGGGCGATGACATTCAACATCCGCTACGAGAACGGCGGTGACAAGGGTTGGCGAAGCTGGGGCGAGCGGGTGGTGGGTATTGTGAAAATGCTGCGGGCCGAGCAACCGGATTTTCTGGGTATCCAGGAAGGCTTGCACGGGCAGGTGGCGGATCTGCGGGCGTCGTTGCCGGACTATGGTTTCGTCGGTACGGGGCGCAGCGATGGCGGGCGCGAGGGGGAGTATTCAGGAATTTTTTACCAAAGGGATCGCTTTGCGGTGGATGGCGACAAGAGCGGCGTGACCTGGCTTTCCGATTCGCCGGACAAGCCGGGATCGATGACATGGGGCAATGAGATCCCGCGCGTGGCGACGTGGGCGCGGCTGTTAGATCGGGCAAGCGGGCAGGGGATCTGGGTAGTGAACATGCACCTCGATCACAGGAGCCAGCCATCGCGGGAGAAGGGCGTGAGGCTCATGGCCGAGAGATTGGTGAAGATGAATCCCAGCGAGGATCCGGTGGTGTGGATGGGGGATTTCAACGCGGTGGAGGGGAATCCTGCGGTGGCTTTCCTCGGGGGCAAGCGGACACCGATCCCAACGGTGAAAGGTTTCGATGGGATGGTGGAGACCTTCGATGTGTTGAATGCCGGGGTGAAAGAACGCGGCACGCTGCATTTCTGGATGAGCGATCCGAACCGGCAGTGGAAGGTGGATCACATTTTCATCTCGAAGGGAGGGGAGGTTCTTCGATCGGGAATCCTTCGGGGAGGGGAGCCGTATCTGTCGGATCATTTTCCGGTAACTGCCACGGTTCGTTTTCCCCCTCGCTGAAGAGGATGGCGTTGAGGCTGTCCTTGAACGAATCCGGCCACGGGAGTTTTGCGATTGTTCCCGCGTCCCCCCATTTCGGGCTAATGGCCTTGAGTTGGGCGAGGTAGGAAACGGCGGCATCGTGATCGCCAAGGCGTTCGTGCGTGATGGCAAGAAGGGCGGTGGTGTCCTCGATCTCGGCGGGAGGGAGGCCGATTTTGGTGGCGTGGTTCAGGTAGCTGAGTGCGTCCTCGGTGTGGTTTGTGAGGAGCGCGATCCAGCCGGAGCGGATCGCGGTGGAGGGGGCGTTGGGGAAACGGAACAGGCCGGTGTTGAGGATATCGATGGCTTGGCGCGGGTTGCCTGTTTCAAAGGCGGTGTGGGCGGCCTCGGTGTAGTCGGTGGGGAGGTGGTCGGCTTCGGGTTGGTGGGTGATGAGATCGATCCACACCATGTGCGCGGCATCGAAATCAGCGAGCGTGGTCAACGCCGTAGCGCGGACGCGCAGGCAATCTGCGGGCGGTGTGCCGAGACGCTGCGCGTATTCGGCAAGCTGGATGGAAGTGGCTGCGTGCGTGGGATTTTCCGAAAGCATGCGGGCGGCGGTGATCGCTTTTCCGGCGATGGTGGGTTGGCCGAGGGTATCGATGGTTTCAGAGTCTGTTAGACGCAGCGAGAAAGCGGAGATGTCGTCCTCGTTTGGATTCTCCGGCAAGGTGAGTGCGGCAAGGATGTCCGCCTGCTCCATGCGGATCTGGTTGAGGATGGGGGTGAAATCCGGGGATTCGTAGCCGTGCCAATCCTCGATCCGGCGTAGTTGGTTGAAGTCGGTTAGCGCGGCTACATCGCGATTCGCCAAGGCAAGCAGTGCGGGCGGAAGGGAGCTTGCTTTTTCTATAGCGCGTGAGATGAACTCCGGTTTCCCCGAATCCAGCGCGTGGAAAAGGGCAGTGGCGAAGGGTAGCCCGTGGGTGGCGGAACCGATCACGGCGAGAGTCGCTTCGCGGTCTCCGCTGGCGAAGACCTGCCTGATGATGTCAGCATGGGCGCGGTCGGCAGCGGTGAGTTCGGGAAAATGTTCGGGATAGGCGTCGGCAAGTCGCCGTGTGACGCTTGCGTCCGAGGAAAAGATGCGGAGTGTTTCCGGGAGTTTGCTGGGTAGTTCCTTCGCGAGGGTTTCGAGCCGGTTCGGCGTGGGGATTTCCGTGAGGGTTTGGGTGGAAGGATCGAGCTTGTGACCAGAGAGGGCGTTGAGAAGACCGTTGGAGCTGTTAGATGCATCTTCGGCAGACAAGCGAATGGTGCGATGGATGGTGAGCGTGTTGTCCGAGGTCTGGGTGAGATCGGAGAGGAGGGGGGTGGTGTCAACTTCCGGAGGTGACGAAAGATCGACATCGATGTTCCCCGTGAGCGGGATTTTACGGGTGCTGCCGTCATGGTTTGTTATGCGCAGGGTGATGCCTTCGAAAGTGGCGGATGTGGATTTCCCGGTGAATGTCTCGGAGCGTAGGACTTGGCCGGTTGTGGAGTCGTGGATGCGCCAGACATGGTGACCGAGTATGTCTTTGGATGGGTTGGCGAAGAGCAGTCCGTTTGCGGAAAACGGCTGGCATTTTATTGGATCGAGTCCCTCTGCGAAAGGATCAAGAGCAGAGATCGGCTTGAGGGTATCCGCATGGCAGAGGAGGTTGATTTGATCGCGTTGGACGATGATGAATTTCGAATCCGGCGATACGTTGAGGTGGGTGATTTCGCGGCCTGTTGTGGGGAACATGACGGCTTGAACGGATGGATCATCTGTTAGGTTCCAGCGGATCACGGTGGGGTGTTCGCCGCCGATGGCGACATAGAGGTTTTCCCCTGCCTCTTCAAAGCGGAGGATGGGAAAGGGATGGCGCAGTTCGATGACGGGTAGGGCGAAATCCGTGGAGGTAAGGATCTTGTCGAGGGCGGCCCGGGTATCGGTTGCGGGGTGGTTGGCGAGGGACGCGGCAAGGTAGGGGATCGCCTTTCCTGACTCGTTGTTTGCCAGATGGTTTTGCGCAAGGGCAAATTGTGCGGCGGCAAGGGTCGCGTCGGTCGGTATCGAGGGGATATCGCGGGATACAAGCGCGGGTCTCTCGCATGAGAGCAGACTCAGAATGGCAACGGGAATGGTGAGTCGGTAATTCAAAGTCGATTTACGAGTGGATGGATTCCCAAAGTTTCACCGCAGGGGCGCAGATATCATAAAGGGAATGCAAAGATTTGCTAGTGTTTCAACCTAGAATCCGCAACGGCAGGGTCTGAATGAGGATCCGTGGTTCTTAGTGTGGGATATCGGTCTAAGGGAGCTTAGGTATCCGGATAAGCCACTGCGAAACTGTCGGAAGGAGCGCTTGTGGTCTTGTTTCCGAATGCGGCGGTTGGCGCGGAGCCCTACAGAAGGCTGGCGCGGAGAGACGCGCTCTCTCATTGGGCTCTCCTCTTCCAGATCCTGTAACACACCACTAAAACCACTGCGCCGATTATCCCCAGCCATGCGAAAGTCGGGGGTTGCTTAGTAGCAGCCGAGGGTTGATTAGCATCAGCCGGGGATTGCTTAGCAGCAGCCGTGGGTTGCTTAGCATCAGCCAGGGGCACGGGCGTGGGCATGGGTTTGGATTTACTGGGTCTCTTCGACATGCGGGTTATCGGAGTTATCGGGATATCCTGCCGCAGTTTGAGTCTGCTCTTGGTCTCCATGAGCACCTGGGGCGTATCGGCCTCGAGCGTGGTCAGGCCTTCGAGGTTCAGTTTACCCTTGAACTCCGCGAGCACCTGAGCTGTATCGGCGTCGAGCATGGTTAGGCCGCGGAGGTCCAGATACCCCCCCTTGAACTCCGCGAGCGCCTTGGCCGTATCGGCGTCGAGCGTGGTAAGGCCGATGAGTTTCAGATCATCCCCCTTGAACTCCGCGAGCGCCTGGGCGGTATCGGCGTCAAGCATGGACAGGCCGGAGAGGTCAATTTTAGACCCCTTGAACTCCGCGAGCGCCTTGGCGGTATCGGCGTCGAGCATGGTCAGGCCGCGGAGATCTAGATTATACACCTGCCCCTTGAACTTGGTGAGCGCCTTGGCGGTTTCGGCGTCGAGCGTGGTCAGGCCTTTAAAGTCCACATTACCCTTGAACTCCGCGAGCGCCAGGGCCGTATCGGCGTCGAGTGTGGTCAGGCCGCCGAGGGACAGACTACCCCCCCTAAACTCCGAGCCCCCCTTGAACTCCGCGAGAGCCTTGGCTGTATCGGCGTTGAGTGTGGTCAGGCCGCCGAGGTCGAGACTATACCCCTTGAACTCCACGAGTGCCTTGGCCATGTCGGCGTCGAGCGTGGTCAGGCCGTAGAGGTCTAGAGCATTCGCCTTTAATTTCGCGAGCTCCTTGGCGGTATTGGCGTCGATCGTGGTCAGGCTGTTGAGATACAGCTTGCCACCCTCGAACTGGGCGAGCGCCTTGGTCGTTTCGGCGTCAAGCGTGGTCAGGCCGTTGAGGTTCAGATTGCCTTTGTACTCCGCGAGGGTCTTGGCCATATCGGCGTCGAGCCTGGTCAGGCCGGCGAGGGACAGATTATCCCCCTTGAACTCCGCGAGCGCCTTGGCCGAAGCGGCGTCGAGTGTGGTTAGGCCGTTGAGGTTCAGGATATTAAAATCCCCGTCCCCAATCCCCTTTTTCTCCGCGAGTGCCTTGGCAGTTTCGGCGTCGAGCGTGGTTAGGCCGTTGAGGTTCAGAATACGCGCCGTGGACTTCGCGAGCGCTTGGGCGGTTTCAACGTCGAGCGTGGTCAGGCCGGAGAGGTACAGATCTCCCCCCTTGAACTTCGCGACCAGGACTTTTGCCTGTTTCGGCGTGAGTTCGCTGATTTGGTTGGGGTCGTTCGAGAACTTCGCCCGGGTGGGGCGGGGCTTGCGTCTTTCCCGGGAGCCGAGCTCCGCACCGGATATGGGGCGGAGTCTGGAGGGTTTCGGCGTTTCAGCCCTCCCGGACGCGGCATCGGCAGTGGGCTTTTCACGATCCTTGTCAGGCGAGAGGATCTTTTGCACCGTAAGGGCAAACGCCAGCAGTATCATGAGCACGGCAAGAACAAATTGCCAGGATGACTTTGGTTTTGGTTTACTAGGTATGGAAGGTGAGGTCATTAACGTTTGGCTCGGTTGTTGTTAGATTCGGGATAGAACTGCCAGACCCGAAGGCCGGACGAAATGCTAGAAAGCGGCGGGGGAGTAAAGGGAGAGGGATGCGAGGATTGTGAGAGTTTGTTTCATGGGTGGTTGAGTGATGGTGTGATGGTGTGATGATGAGCGAGTTAGTTCGCAAGTTGCCCATCGCGTTGGAAGGTCTGCCAGTCGGCCGCGAAGGATGCGTTGAGCAGCCAGGAGGCCGTGGATGGGTCGCCAGTGAACTCGCTGAAGGGTGCGATGGGTAATGTTTGATAGCCGGCGGTTGTTGCCTTCCAGTTTTGTCCGAGGTGTCCGGATTCGGCTTTGATTTCGTTCAACTTCACCGGTCCTTTCGTGGCATCTGCATCCGCAGGCACGCGCGCGGCGAAGCTGTGATGTAGGAAGGAGAAGACGAGTGGCCAGGTTTTATCGCCGGGGGCGTGGCCTGTCTTCGGTTCGACGGCGTAGTGCCATAACGCGTCATGCTTTTTCCGCATCGCTTCGACGACGGCCATATTTTGTTCTATAGACGGGCGGGCGAAGAAGTCGTCGTCCTCCCCGAAGATGACCATGCCGGGCACTTGTGCGGCGCCGGGTTGATACACCTGATAAGTCGTGCCGGGACGCATGGAAACCCAGGCCCACACGCGAGCGCCCTCGGTGGCCGGGAAGATGGCGGAGAAGCCGGTGCCGTTCGAATGGCCGTAGAGAAACAGCGGAGCATTTGCGAGTTCGGGATGCTGCGACCGGGCGCCAAAGTCCTTCAAGCGATCGTAAAGCAGACTGCGAGGCCAGAAGCCGCGCTGCATGGGATTGCCGTTAAATTTGAAGAGTGCCAGGTGTAGCTCACGGGCGATCTTGCGTAGCTCCGCGTGCTCGTAGAGAGCCTCGCCGCTGCCATGGCCGGAAATGACGACGATGCCGCGTGCGGATTTGACGCTCTCCGGGATCCAGAGGTCGAACTTCACGTCCTCCTTTTTGCCTTCGCCCTTCTGCTTCACCGCCTCAGCCCATTGCGCATCACTCAGTTTCCAATCCCAGTGCTGCTCGATGACTTGATTTGCCGCCGGCGTGCCCCACTTTGCTTCATCGAGGATGATGTTGCCTGTGCCCTGGCTTTTCACACCCGTATTCGCCCGCACCCAGCCAATGCTGTGGCACTCGGGGAGTTGCAGCGTCTCGCTGAGTTCGACGTCGGCGGCGAAGGCGGTGTTGCATGCAGCGACGGCACTCAACAGCGCCACGCGCACCATCTGGCGGGGAAAGGTAATCATAGAATTTAATATCATTCATCCCATAGCTGCCTGAATGGCAGTTGGTGATACGGTTAGTATGGCGGACTGACGGCTTGGTTGGCGATTCTGTTTTTTGACTCTGTTTGCGGCTCTGTTGGTTACGCGGGGATTGATGCCGTGTTTCTTGGCGAGGTTGGCGGTGAGATGAGAAGGGATCACCTTGCAAAGCTGGGTAAGGATGGGCAACTTCGCCCTAGCTGTTTGGTGATTTGTCATCAGGGCGATCCTGAGTGGGATCGCCCGCCAGCCACCTGAAAAAAAATCACGGTCTATGGGATGGCTGTGGACTGTTGATGGTAAATTTGGAAATTAAGAGACCATGAAAGCGACGAGGGAGATGATCTATATTCCTAGCGGTCACTCCTTCCGGGTGATCCGGTGGGATAAGAATCTGGAGGAGGTGGAGAGTGTGCGGGCGGATGGTGTGGTGGAGAAAGTGACGGGTGAGGGGACGCGCTGGCATTTCCATGTGGAGATGGAGTTGACGCTTTTCGTGAGCGGCAGCGGTCTGAGGTTTACGGGGGATCACATTGGGGAATTCGAAGCTGGGGATCTGGTGTTGCTGGGTGAGAAGCTGCCGCATTACTGGGATGTGCGGGGGGATAGTTCCGGGATTTCGTTGCAATGGGATTTTTCGAAAGGTCACGCATTCTGGGGGTTTCCGGAAACGGCGGAGCTGGCGGGGCTTTTCAAGAAAGCGGGGCAGGGGATACTTTTAAAAAGGGATAGTGCGCGGGCGGTGGCGGGGATGATGAGCGAGATGCTGCGCACATCGGGGATGGAGCGATTGGGATTGCTGCTGAGGTTGCTGGGCTATCTGGCGAGGGTTCCGGCGCGTGACGGTGAGATGCTTTCCAATAGATCCTTTTCGCTTGCGGTGGGATCGATGTATCAGGAGGTGATCGGGAACGCCGTGCGGTATCTGATTGCGAATTTCCGAGAGGAGATACGCTTGGAGGAGTTGCTGGAAATAACGGGGTTGAGCAAGGGGACCTTTTCAAGGCAGTTCAAGATTCACGTGGGGAGGACGTTCAGCGGATTTCTGCTGATGCTTCGGGTTCAGGCAGCGGCGCGTGATCTGAAGGAAACGAATCGGACGGTGACGGAGATCGCCTACGCCTGCGGGTTTGGGCAGATGTCATTTTTCAACCGGAGCTTCCGGAAATGGAAGGGAATGAGCCCGGGTGAGTGGCGGAGGCTGGCGAGGGCGGCTATTGAGGCTTGAGGTAGTAAAGCACGGCCATGCGGGCGGCGATGCCGTTCTCGACCTGGTCGTTGATGAGGGAGCGCTCGTAGTCCATGACCGCGTCGCAGAGTTCCACACCGCGGTTCACGGGGCCGGGGTGCATGAGATAGAGGCCGCGCTTGCGGATCTCCTCAAGGCGCGCATCGGTGACACCGTAGAGGCGGTGGTATTCGCGGACCGAGGGGAAAAACGGGGCGTCCTGCCGCTCCATCTGGACGCGGAGGAGATAGACGATGTCGGGTTCCCATTTCATCGCCTCATTGTAATCGGTGAAGCGGGTGATGTTTTCCGGGCCGTTCCTTGGTAGCAGGGAACCGGGGCCGAGGAAGGCGACCTTCACGCCGATTTTTTTGAGGATGCAGGAGGTGGAGCGGGCGACGCGGGAATGCAGGATGTCACCGACGATGAGCACCTTTTTTCCGGCGGGTTCGGAAAATTTTTGTTTGATCGTGAACGCGTCGAGCAGCGCCTGGGTGGGGTGGGCGTGGGAACCGTCGCCCGCGTTGATCACTGAAGCTTTCGTCTGCGCGGCGATAGCGGCGGGAAGCCCGGAACGGAAGTGGCGGACGATGATGTAGTCCGTCCGCATCGCCTGCAGGGTCTCGACCGTCTCGCGTACGGACTCGCCCTTCGTGACAGAAGAGTGGCGGACGTCGAAATTCGTGACATCCGCCGAGAGGCGTTTCGCGGCGACCTCGAAGGAGGAGAGCGTGCGTGTGGAAGGCTCGTAAAAAAGGGTGAGAACGGATTTTCCCTTGAGGGCGGGAACTTTCTTCACGGAGCGGGTGAAGAGTTCTTTAAACGGAACGGCCTGTTCGAGGAGGAGATCGATTTCCTCCCTTCCGAGCGATGCGACATCAAGCAGGTCTTTACGGGCCATGTTGGAAAAGTGGGGCGTAGTGGAGCGCGCCGAAGACGAGAGTCAGAAAAACCACGATGAAAAGCAAGGCCGCGTGATGGCGGGAACGGGGTTTCCCGAAGGCGATGTCCTTTCCGAGCCGAAAACATTTCGGTTGGGCGCGGCGTCGAGTTCGAGCGTGACACGATCCTCGGAGAGAGCGTGGCAGAAGGCGGCGGAAACGATGAGTAGGAGGAAAGGTTTCATGTTCACTCGGCGGCAGAGCTTGTCTCGGCCAGAGCTTTGCGGTAATTGATGAGCTGTTCCGTGGGGTTGAGGGCGAGGGCGGCGTCGGTGGATTTCAGGGCGTCGGCGTAGCGGGATTGGGCGACGAGGAGGCGGACGAGTTCGACGTGGGCTTCGTAGGCGCTTGCCGTGTCTGCCGTCGCGCGCTCTAACAGAAGTTCGGCGGAGCTGGGCTGGCCGGTATCGGCATGGTGTTTCGCGAGCGCGAGGAGCGCGGTGCCGTCGGTGGGATCATCGGAAACGAGTTTTTCTAACAGCTTAGCTCCGGCGGCGGGGTCTTCCTCCGAATCGATGAGGTAACGCGCTTTGGCGAGGTTCATAGTGCGTGAGGGTTTGGGGGTTTCCGCCTTGGCGATGAGGTCTTTCGCAAAAGGCCAATCGCCTTGAGCGGAGGCGGTGGCGATGAGGCGCAGGATGGCATCAGTGCCGGGTTTTGTTTCCTTGGAGAACGCGTTTTTCGTGGCGGACTTCGCGGCGTCGGGTCGATCCGCGCGGAGGTGGAGATCCGCGAGCATCAGGGTGGGATCGGGCGGGAGGACGCCAAGGCGATAGGGGAGTTCGAGCGCCTTGGCGGCGGAGTCGGGGCGGTCGAGATCGAGATGGATGTTGGCGAGCAGGACCGCGTAGGAGGCTTCGAGCGGACGGAGAGCGATGACCTCTTCGAGGAGCGCGACGGCTTCCTCTTTCGCGCCCGTTTCCTGCAGGCATTGGGCGACGCCTGCCTTCCACTCGGCGACATCCGGCTCGGTGACCTGCGCGATGCGGTAGGCTTGCAGAGCGCTGGCGAACTCCTTGCGGGCGAGGCGGCAATAGCCGAGCAGGCCGTAGGTGGAGCCTTCGGAATCCCCGAGGCGGAGCGCTTCGGTGAGGTGGCCGAGGGCATCGGGGAGCTTGTTGTCGCGGACAAGGGCGAGCGCGAGATTGCGGTGGGCGCGGCGGAAAGAGGGGTATTCCTTGAGAGCGGATTGGTAGGCGGCAATGGCTTTCTCGTTCTCGCCGGTTTCGAAAAGAAGGTTCGCGAGGTTGAAGGTGAGGGCGGGAGATTTTTCCGTAAGCGGGCTGGAGCGGATTTTCACCAAAGCCTCCGTGCGGTTCCCGGCGGCCATCAGGGTCTGGATCTCGACAAGCAGCCCGCGCTCCTCGGTAGTGACGCTCGGCTCGATGCGCGCCTCAATGCGGTAGGAACCGTTGAAGGATTTCAGGAAGGCGGGGTCTTTCCAATACGCGGTGGAAAGCGGGAGGGGCTCGGCGGAGAATGCCTGCGGCATAGAGACCAGAAGCCAGAGGCCAGAGCCCAGAGGGATTCCGATGTATTTGAATAAATAACTCATAACGGATAACTACTAATAAATCACTTTTCGATAATAATAGGCCAGCGCATGATGGCTTTGACGGCTTCGCCGTTGCGTTTGGGGGGGGTGAAGCGTGCGCTGGCGGCGACGCGGCGGGCGGGGGCGACGAGCTCCGGATGCGTGGAGGAAACGACGCGGCGGACGCTGACCGAGCCAGAGGTGGAAAGCTCGACCTCTAAAACAACCGTGCCGCGCGAAACGCCTTGGCGCGCGAGGCTGGAGGGGAAAGTGGTGGAACCGTGGCGGAGCAGGCGAGGAGTGCCGTCGAGTTCGCTGGTGCTGTAATGGGATTTCGCGATGGGCGGTGGTGGCGGTGTGCGTCTGTAGTTTTGCTCCTTTTTGAAAAACTGCTTGGAATGCTCGAACGGTTTGGAAGCGGTTGGGAGCGGCGCGGGGGCGAGATCCGTGTAAAAATTTTCCACTGGCAGGGTGATATCCATCGGCACATCCGCCTGCGGGACGGGCACGCGTGAGGGATCGGGAAGGGTGGAAAGGTTCGTGAGGGTCGGCGGCGGGGGAGGCGCGTCGGGCGACTGCTCCTCCATGGGCGGTGGCGGAGGGGGCGGATCGAAAAGCACGGTCTGCACCTCCCGGATGGTCAGATCGGGCACGTCCGCAGAAACCAAAAAAATCCGCGCGAAGCCCAGCACCGCAAGCATGAGCGCGGAGGCAGCGAGGCCGATGATGGTGGATTTAAAATTCAAACTTTAAACTTTAAACTTTAAACCTCAAGGAAGAGGCGTGGATTGCAGAGAAGCGAAATGTTTAGAGAGCGGAGCCATCTTCTTAGGGCTTAGGGCTTAGGGCTTAGGGCTTAGGGCTTAGGGCTTAGGGCTTAGGGCTTAGGGTTTAGGGTTTAGGGTTTAGGGTTTAGGGTTTAGGGTTTAGGGTTTAACGCTCGGTGGCTAGGGATACGGAGTTGGCTCCGGCGAGTTTTGCGGAGTCGATGACGGAGACGGTGGCTTGGGTGGGTGTGGAGGCGTCGGCGCGGATGATGACGGGGGTTTCCGGGGTTTCCTCCAGCAGGGCGGCGACGACGGCGCGGACGCCGTCCTGCCCGATCTCGCGGCCGCCATGCCAGACGCGGCCTTCGTTGGTGACGGCGATGAGGATGGACTGGCGCTCAAGGTCTTCTGATGAGGCGGCACGCGGCTTGGAAATTTCCACGCCGGTTTCCTTCACGAACACCGTGGTGACGATGAAGAAAATAAGCAGCAGGAACACGACATCGATCAGCGGCGAGATGTCGATACTTTCCGATGTATCGGAATTGGTGCTGTGGCGGAAGCGACGCATTAGATTGATTATTGATTATTGGAGATTGAGTATTGCCTCTGTAAATTGAGATTTAAAATTTAGAGTTTATAGTTTCCTGCCAAGCGTTCGTGGAGTTGGGCTTGGAGTTTGAGGTGGGTGGTCTCGGACTGGCGTTTGAGGAGGGCTAGGAGAAAGGCGGCGGGGATGGCGATGACGAGGCCGGCCTGGGTGGTGACGAGGGCTGTGGAAATACCGGTGGAAATCGTGTCTATAGGGGCTTCGTTGCCCGCGGCCATTCCGGAAAAGGTGACGAGCATGCCCGCGACCGTGCCGAGGAGGCCAAGGAGAGGTGCGGCGGTGATGAGGACGGCGAGGAAAGGGATGCGGCGTTCGATCCAGGCCATTTCATCGAGTTCAAAGCTCGCGAAGGATCGCTGCAGCTCGCGTGGGTCGGGCGCTTTCCTTTCCCATGGCAGGGCTTTGCCGACGGTGGTGGTTGTGAGCCATTTTTTTGCGGCGATGGATTTCCGTGCGGCCGCGAGATGTCGCCACGCGCCGAAGAGGATCGCGTAGATCGCGATGGCGAGGGCGAGGAGCGCGTAGAGGGTGAGTCCGCCCTCGCGCAGGGTGAGTTGGATGGCGTGGATCAAAACTTTAAACTTTAAACTTTAAATTTTAAACCTCAAGGAAGAGGTTTTTTTGGATTCTTGTCTAGGGTATTGCCCTAAGCTGATATGGTTCGCGCCCGTGGGGCTCAATATTGGGGTTTAGAGTTTAAGATTTAAAGTTTTGTGCGGAGACCGTTTACGAAGGAAAGGCCGAGGCGTTCGGTGGTCTGCACGATGCCTTGCGCGCGGCGCGAGAGGAAGGCGTGGAGGATGAGCGCCGGGATGGCGACCACGAGGCCGAAGAGGGTGGTGATGAGCGCTTCGGAAATGCCGCCGGCGAGGGGCTTGGGATCGCCAGAGCCGAAAAGGGTGATGAGGTTGAAGGTGGTGATCATGCCGGAGACCGTGCCGAGCAAGCCTAGAAGCGGTGAGGTGGCGGCGGTGATGGCGATCACGGGAAGCAGCGACGATGCCTTTGATTGCACCGCCATGAGCTGTTCGTAGAGTGTTTCCTCGACGAGATCCGCGCTGTTTTCCGAAACGGAAATGAGTTTTTCCATGACCGCTCCGGCGGGGTGTTTTTGGCCGTAGGCGAGGGCGGCGGCTTTTTCGCGGTCGCCGGTGCGGAGGGCAGCGAGGATGGCGGAGACCCATGCATCTGTTGGTTCGCGGTAACGGGCGAAGCGGGCGAGTTTGACCAAGCCGAAGACGAGCGAGATGAGCGCCAGAAACATGATAGGCCAGACCCAGAGTCCGCCCTTGCGGATCATGTCTAGGAAGCCGCTGTCGATCTCATCCATCGCGCGGGCATTGCCGCCGCTGGGATCGAGGGGAAGGGCTACTTCTTTCCCGGTGATGAGGGCCGCGACATCCTCCGCCGATCCGGGGACGTAGTGAGGGATTTCGCCGGGCGCGGAGGCGATGATGTCGCCGCCCGTGGTTTTATCATCCGAAAGGAAAAAGGAGACGGGGCCGAGCGCGGCGAGAGTGCCCTGGCTGATTTTGCCTTCGGGATCGGAGGCTTGACCGGGGGAGGTGGAGCCGCCGAGCAAAGCCTCCATGCGATCGATGGCGGCATCGAGGATGAGCAAGCGTCCGGCGAGGGCTTCGGCGGGGGCGTCCGGGTTCGCGGCGATGATGGCAGGGGGAATCTCCAAAGGCGCGGCACCTGGCGTGGAGAGCGTGGTGGTTTTCAGCGCATGATCTTTCAGTAATCCGGCAAGGTAGGTGGCGTCCTGCTGGCGCGCGGCGAGATCGGTGCGGAGCTGGCGGAGCTCCTCGGCGCGGTCTTCCTTGGAAAGCCGCACGATGCGGACGAGGCGGCGTTTCTCGCGGAGTTCGAGCTCGGCTTTCGCGAACTCGGCGGAAAGCGCGGGCTTCTCTGCGGCGATGGCGGCGCGGGTTTTCTCAAGGTCGGCGAGCGTGGCGGTAAGATCGGTTTTCGCTTTTTCGAGAGCAGCGGGGACTTCGGTTTGCGCGGCTAAAGGGGTGAATACGAAGAGGAACCACAACCGGAGCGGAGCGGAGATGGCCGAACTGGATAAATTCAAACAATTCGGCAAATGGACACGGAGGGACACGGATGGGAAGAGATGCATGGAAAGGGTGGATTATTGGATTTCCAGAGGCAGGCGCACCATCGCGGGGGGGCGTTTTTTATCGAGAGTGTCGAAGGCGGCGAGCAGTTCCGTGCGGATCTCCGGCTTCGATGACCATTTCCAGCCGTCGCTGCCGGGTTCTCCGATGCCTGCGCTCTGCTTCTTATCCGCGTAAAAGGCGCGCGCGAGGCCGAGGTAGAGCACATCTACTTCGCGCCCGTCACGGATTTCGGTGGCGCGGGTGAGGCGGCGGTCGAATTGCTGCGCCTTGGCGAGGATGGAGAGGATGGATTGGAGTGCTTCGCGCGGTTCATCAGCGGCGACCCATTCTATCAGCGAGGCGATCTCGGTTTCGCAGTCTTTTTTCAGCGGATCAGGGAAACGGGTGGTGAGCGCGAGGGCGCGGGGCACATTGCGCGCGACGGCTTCTTTCGCGAGGCGGCGGGTTTGCTTGAGCGACTCGATCTCCGCTTTCAGGGCGTCCGCCGATGCGCCGTGTCCGGGGGCGGATTGGCCGGCCTTTTCGAGTTCCTCAGCGAGAAGTGCGATTTCCTTGCGGTGGAGTTCAAGAAGGGCGGCGAATTCCGCTTTCCGCGATTCCCAGTCCGTGCGCTCCTTGGATTCCAGGGTCTGCGTGTCCACGATCTTGGAAATCGTCTCGCGCAGGGCGGCGACATCCCGCTCCGCGGCCGTAGCGGTAAGGCAACAAAACAAAAGGGCAAGGGCGATGCAGTACATAATAGGCTTTGTTGAGAACGTGTCTCAAATAGGTATTCAGAGTGAACGAATCCGTAACCGGGTCAAATGAAAAAAGGGCGAGTCCACTCATCAGCATCGCTCCGGGAATTTTCGTTTCCAGATCTCCAGCGAGGCGCGGATTTCATCGGCCTCGCGGGTGGGGCTGAGTTCCCAGACGAGCGGGCAGTCGTCTGGGAAAAAGGGCAGGATCGTTTCGTAATCGAGCGTGCCGGTGAACGGCGTGCGGTGGTCGCGGGCGGGCCATTGCACGTCGTGGACGTGGCCGCCGATGAGATGCGGTGCGATTTTTTCCAGCCACTCGTTGTGATCCAGTAACCCGAGGTTGTGCTTGAGCTGCACGTGGCCGAAATCGTGCCAGTAACCGATCCATGGGTTGTCGCGGAAATGTTCCTGCAGCAACACCATCTCGCGCTCGTTCGGCATGTCCTCGAAGCGCGAGCGCGATTCGACGGCGAGCTTCACGCCGTATTGCTCTGCTTTGGGGGCGAGTTCCTCCAGCGCTTGGATGGCGCGGTGATAATAGAGCGGCGCGAGCTTCTCCCGCTTTTTAATGAAAGCGATCTTGTCTTTGATGTATCGGGGAGTGCGCTGTTCCCCGGCGGCAACAAGCTTGGTGAGCGGCTTGGTGAACTTCGCGGTGTTCATCGGCGCAGATCCCATGTGCAGGACGAGGTATTGCGCCTTGAACTCGGCGGCGAGTTCCAGCGATTTCAAGGTCATCTCCATCGCGCGTTTCCGGTCAAAGGGGCGATGTGAGGTGTATTCGTAGGCATCGGGTGCATCGATCATCACCTCGACGGGGGAGGGGAAAAAGTTGTGCACGCCGGAGCAGGTGAACATGCCCGCCGCGAAAGCTTTCCGGATACCCGGAATCTTCGCGACCGTCATCCCGTGGGAAAGCTCGATGTTTGAAAAACCCAGCTCGATGATCTCTCTGATCATCTCCTCGCCGTCGGTATGGCGGCTGTTGTTCCAGCAGGTTGAAAAGGCGAGCATGGGGCGGAGTTTAGGGAGCGGATTTCAGATTACAATTTCCAAGGGCGGGCGATGGAATGGATTCTGTGGCACGCGCCCGGACGGTTCGAAATCTCCGCGCTTTGCAGGTTGATTCCGTGACGATTTTTTGGAGGATGGGGCGTAACCAATCAACAATGAACCGTTTATCGAAAATTTCATCAGCCCTCGCGACCCTGACTGTCGCAATCGCCTTCAGCTCCTGCTCCATGCCTTCAAAGTCGGGCAGCGCGTTTTCCTTTGACCCTTCGGTCGAGAAGCCGACAGGTGCCGTGAAAATCCACATCAGCACGGGAGCGCAGCGAGTTTATGTCACGCAAGGGGATGAAGTCCTACTGGCTACGCCGTGCTCCGTGGGCACCACCGCAACACCGACACCGAAAGGTGAGTTCCGCATCCAGAGCAAGACGCGCCATCGCCGCCGGGCAAGCTCCCCGGGCGCGGGTTATCCGATGACCTACTGGATGTCGTTTTACAGCCCTGCTTACGGGATGCATTGGGGTTTTGTGAAACCCTATCCCTGCACCCACGGCTGCGTGCGTTTGCCATTGAACTCCGCACGCAAGATTTTCGATATGGTGAAAGTCGGCACCCCGATCAGTGTCTCGTCAAGCAAGCCATGGGACTCGACGATCGGCGCGAAGCTGCCGGTTCTAGACGACTCCGCGCTGCCAAATCCCCCGAGCTCCTACCTGATGAGCCCGCAGGTTTTCTCTGACGCGGAGAAGGGTAAGTTGTGGAATTTCTGAGCCTCAGACATCCTGCGCTGCCCCCCCGCGCAATCAGGGACACGGTGGGGTTGCAGGGAAAGCGCTTGGCATACGGAGGACGGTTTGGCATACGTAAGCGCATGCAAGCCGTCCAGTTTGAGCAATCCGTCGCATCTATCATCCGCCGCGAGGCGCGCTACGACGGGCACGCCTACTTTTTCCTCAAGGAGTCCCTGGACTTCACCCTGAAAAGGGTCATGGAGGAAACCGGCGGGAAAGGCCGTCATGTCAGCGGTAAGGAATTGCTTGAGGGTTTCCGCGATCTCGCGATCGAGCAGTTCGGCCCGATGGCCGTCACGCTGATGGACGAGTGGGGCGTGAAGGAAGGCCGTGATGTGGGCAACATGGTTTTCCAACTCATCGAGGAGCAGGTGTTCGGCAGGCAGGAGTCCGATAAGCCCGAGGACTTCGACGGTGTCTTCGATTTCCAAAAGGCTCTTCGTGAGCCGTTTCTGCCCGTTGGGCGCGAGCTGGCAGGGAAGGTTTGAGCTATTTTCACCAGTCATTTTTTTCGTCCCCAGCGAGGATAAGTGAGGGAGCGAAGGGTGCTGTGGGTCACTTCAACCGCGAAGCAGCACGAATCCATTCCCAACGATACTCCCTGTTTCGGTAAGGAATTTTGGCAAACGGCCTAACTCCAAATGGCAGGAACCTTGCGAGAATAGGTCATTGTGCAGGGTTGAAATCCGGTTTAAATCGCGGCGTGGGTTTCGAGGAATATGACGCATGGAGCTCGGCGGATTACCCGCCTATGAGTCATCCGAGCGCGGATGTGGCGGTGAATGCGGCAGTGGCGCGGGCGGCGGGTCTTGATGCACCGCAGCCTGCCGGATCGAGGATCCTAGAGATCGGTTGCGGGGAGGGACACCACTTGCTCTCACTCGCGAACCGTTGGACGGGAGCCTGTTGCGTGGGGCTGGATCTTTCCGCGAAGGCGATCCACCGCGCCCGCAGCCGGGCGATGCGGGCGGGGCTGGGCAACGCGCGGTTCTGCGAGGCGCGGCTCTCGGAGTTCGAGCCGGATGCGCCTTACGATTTCATCATCGCGCATGGGTTTTTCTCGTGGGTGGCGGATGAGGTCAAGGTGGGGCTGATGGATTTCATCGGGAAGAACCTCACGCTGAATGGCACAGCGGTGTTGAGTTTCAATGTGGCGGCGGGTTGGAAGGAACGGATGGTCGTGGTGGAGAAGGCGCGGGCGATCATGGCGGCAGGGGAGGTGGATGCGATGGAGGCGCTGGCCATTCTGCGGACGGTCGCGGGGACGGACAGGGAGCTTTATCTCATCGATGACATGCTGGCGAAGGGCGCAGCCGTGCTGGCTCACGATGACTTCGCGCCGATGATGGATGCGTGGTCGCTGGGAGCTGTGGTGAAACTCGCAGAGGCGCACGGGCTGCGTTGGATCGGGGATTCGGTGAGCGGTGCGCGCGGTGACGACAGATCCGACAATGCCGCGGGGACGACGTTTCGATCGGAGTTGATCTGCCGGGCGGATGCGGTGTTTGGGGAGGCGCTGGAAGATGATAGGCGGCGACCGAAAGCCGCCGTCAGGGTGCCGAATTTCCCGAAGCTCGATGCGTGGCGCATGCTATGTGCGCGGGAGGCGCTGCCCTTGCCGGACGCGGATATGAAGTCCTGCGTATTCACGTTTCCCCAGCTCAAGGTGCTCATCGCGATGGATGGCAGCCGCTCCGTTTATGAGCTCTCGCGGCATGCGAAGGAGGTCGCGCCGAATCTGGATTTCGTGCCGTGGCTGCGGCACGTGGCGGAGCGGGGGTTGCTGGGGTGAGGGGCATTAGACCGGTTGCCAAAACTCCGTGTGCGAAAAGGTGACAACCAAGTAGAGTGCGCCGCAGGCTCTGGACTGCTGTGATTCTTGACTCACAGCTTTCGAGGGTGGCTTTGTTTTGTAGGTCGACGGGATGCTACCGGGTTACTTCGTTTTTCCATCACTCACCCAAAAAGCGGCGGATAAGAACCGCCGCAGTCCAAGGCCTCCGGCGGCGATGCGGGCGTTGGTTTGGCTTGGCGACGCACAGGATCTTTCCAGCCGGCAGACCGCGAGGGCGCGCTCCGCGACACGCGGGGGCGCGTGTGCTCCCCGGAATCGGGTTGCCCATCGCGCAAAGATAGGCGAACAATGCGCCCATGCCTATCTCACGGCGATACCCGCTGATCTTCAATCCCCGCGCGCGTAGCGAAAAGGGCGGGAAGGCGCGGCAGTTTCTCATGGAGCACGCGAACCGTTTCGCGCTCTACGCCACGAACAGCGGACAGGAGGCGGTGGAGCTGGCCCGGAAATTTGCGGATGACGGCGAGCCGGTGGTGATCGCGGCGGGCGGCGATGGCACCCTTAATGCCGTGGTTTCCGGCCTCGCGGGCAGCCGCACCGCGCTCGGCGTGATGCCCGCCGGGACGATGAACGTCTTCGCCCGCGAACTAGGCATCGATCCTAACAGTTTGCCCAAGGCTCTCGAGGTCATCGAAAAAGGCCTGATCCGCGAGGTCGATCTCTTCACCGCGAACGGCTCTCCCTTCGTGCAAATGGCGGGCGTGGGCTTCGATGCAAATGTCATCGAGGAGACGAAATGGGAGAGTAAAAAAATGCTGGGGCCACTCGCGTATCTGCTGGCCGCTGTGAAAGTGCTCGGGGGGAAACCTCCTGAGTTAGAAATCGTGACCGTGGAGGGACACCGCGAATCAGGTGTGGCTGTTCTCTGCGGGAATGGCTCTCTCTACGGCGGGCAATTCCGTCTTTTCCGCAACGCCGACAACCTCGACTCCAAGCTCGATGTGATCGTTTTCAAGGAGGCGGGATACCGCTTTGTGCTCGATTCGCTGCACGGGATCGCATTGGGCGGGATCGACCTCGCGGAGTCCACTTCCTATTTCCAATCAGAGGGCATTACCGTGTCTTGCGAACGCGAGGTGCCGGTGCAGATCGACGGCGAGTTGTTGGGGCGTTTCAAGAATATCGAATTCCGAGAAACATCCACCCGGCTCCGCGTGCTGGCTCCCGAGACGCCGTGCCAGACCCCTTTCATGGATGCCATGAAATCCCTGCTCCAGTGGCCACCAAAACCCGAAGCCGCGACCGTGGCAAAGACATCTTGAAAGCGAATACGAAAGCAATCCTGCTTAAGTGGCTCAAGCGGTTGACTCTCTTTGGGCTGCTGCTGTTCGTGCTTGGCGTGGGGCTGATCATTTACGCGAATGCCACTGCGGTGTGGGCTTCGCAGGGCAAACTTTTCGAAGACGTGAAGGATCTCCCACGTGCGAAAGTGGGTCTCGTTTTCGGAACCACCGACCGCTACCAGGGTCGTGAAAACCGCTATTTTCGCTACCGTATCGATGCGGCGGTGAAGGTCTGGAAAGCGGGTAAGGTGGAGACGTTCATCGTCTCCGGCGACAATCGCAGCAAGTATTACAACGAACCGCAGAAAATGAAGAACGCGCTGGTCGAGGAGGGTGTGCCGGCCTCACGCATCGTCTGCGATTACGCCGGGCTGCGGACGCTCGATTCCGTAGTGCGTGCCAAGAAAATTTTCGGTGCGGACAAGATCCTCGTCGTCAGTCAGCGCTTTCAGAATGAGCGCGCGATCTACCTCGCGCAGGCGAACGGGATCGAGGCCTTCGGCTTCAACGCGGAGGACGTGGAACTTCAAGCCGGTTACAAAACCAAGATCCGCGAGGTCGGCGCGCGGGTGAAGATGTGGCTCGACGTGAACTTCCTCGACACCGCCCCGACCCACCTCGGCGATAAGGTCGAACTACCCGGAGATCCTTAATCAGCCGTGCCGTAGCGGACGACGGGCGAGTTCGGCTTTTTGGAAACGGCGAAGATCGACTTGCCGTCCCGCGAGAACGCCACCGACTCAGCCTGCGCGAGACTGTGCGGTGCGAGCGCTTCCGTTTTTTGCCCTGCGTGCCATCCAGGAGGACGTTTTCAATTCCTCCGCAAAGCACATGGTGTGATACGCTTGTCCTCCCGTAGCTTTAGCGAAAAGAGGAGACGGAAGCCTGATATTTTACCGAATAGCCGAAACAAAGCGAAAGACGGGGAATCTCTGAAAATATCAATCTGAAAAGACCCAACAATGCTCGACATCACTTTCGACGGTATCAGCCCCCAACGCGTCTATGATCGGCTGCTCGAATGGCGGAAGGCGGGCAAGTTCACCGGTGGTCTCGGCATCTACCCATCGTCCGGCTTTGTCCACATCGACACGCGGGGACGCAACGCCATTTGGAAAGGTAAATAACTCATGGCACGTGGACTCTTCATGACCGGCTTCACGATTTCCGAGGTGCCTACAGCATTTACGGCAGATCCAAGGTGACCCCGCTCAGCAATTGATACAAGGGATCGTTGATATAGAAGTTCACCCTTCCCATCTTCTGCTTACGCAACAACCCCGCACTCGTGAGTTGCTCTAGATATTTGGTGGCTGTGGGGCGCGATACACCCAGCTCCCGCTCAATAAACTCGATTTTCGTGTAAGGATGACGGAAAAGGTTGTTGAGCAAATCCTGGCTGTAGAGTTTAGGCAGACGCACTTTGAGGTCGTGTTTGGTTTTCTGCATCAGGTCACGGAATGCCTTTACCAGGGTGATCGCACTGCAGGAGGTCACCGCTACCCCGCGCAGCATATACACGCACCACTCTGCCCAGCGCTCTTCGTCGCGCACGGTTTGCAGTAACCGATAGTAGTCGGACTTCGTAGTGGTGATGTAACGGCTTAGATAGAGGACGGGAAGATCGAGTAGTCCCTCGCGTTGCAGAATCAGAAGATTCAGAATGCGTCCGGTGCGCCCGTTGCCATCATAAAACGGGTGGATGCTCTCGAACTGGTGATGCGTGATCGCCATCCGCAAGAGTGGGTCAATACCATCTTCGGCATGAATAAAGTCGATTAGGTTACCCATCAGAGTCTCAACTTCGGCGGCATCCTGTGGCGGCTCGTAGATGATTTGCCCAGTAGCTTCATTTTTCAACACGGTGCCTGGAAGTTTGCGCAATCCCGCGCGGTTTCGTTCCAACTCCCCCTGCACGGCCAATACGGTGTCCAGCCGGATTAAGCCGCTATCCCGCACCGCCTCATACCCCGTTCGGAGAGCCGACACGTGGTGCCGCACCTCCTTGGCTGCAGCCGTCGCGATAGTGTCATTCTGGTAGGCATACAGCTCATCGTGCGTTGTGATGATATTTTCGATCTCGGAACTATCCTTCGCCTCTTGGATTGCTAGGGTATCGAGCAAAATCCCCCGGTTCGGCAGCGATTCGCACAAGCCTTTCAGTTCGGCTAGGTGCCGGTGTGCTTCGGTAAGCGCGGCCCAGACCTCTCGTGTTTCCAGCACGGTGGGATCGGTCAGTGGCAATCGAGGAAGGGTGGACATGAAAAGAAAACTGGCATTTCTTTATGACACCGGTGCTAACATGTAAAGAAAATTGAAAATTCTTTACGCTTAGTGAAGCTCGGATCACTCCACAGCCCACGTCCGTTGACAGAACTCCCTAGGTTCATGGCACGCGGACTCTTCATCACCGGCTTCACGATTTCCGAGGTGCTCGCCATCCAGCAGCGGGCGAAGGGATTCCTCATCGAAGGCAAAACACTCATGACCTGGAACGAGGCGGGCAGCTCTGCCACCAAGCAGTTCACCATCATATTGTCATATTGGGGTCAGTCCTTTCGGATTAATATTTTCAGTGATTGGAGTTCTTTCATACTAATTTTCCGATTGATGGGTTGAGCATACTTATTGGAGTCGCCGCAATTTAACATCTTTTTAGGATCCGTTTATTGGATCAGGGAGCGCTGTAGCGGACGACGGGCGAGCTCGGCTTTTCGGAAACGGTGAAGATCGACTTGCCGTCCCGCGAGAACGCCACCGCTTCCGCCTGCGCCAGCTTGTGCGGTGCGAGGACTTCTGGGTTTTTCGCGAACGCGTCCGCCCACGATTCCTTCTCCTCGCGCTGGAAAAGGAACACGCTGAGGTAGGTGACGATGACGGCCTTGCGATGATCGGCGGAAAAATCCAGGCCGGTGGGCTGGTTGGCGAACGGAACGGATACGATGCCGGGAGCCTTGGTTTCGGTGGCGCCGATCTTGCGCGCGATGGCGTTCTTCTCGGGTTTCAGCGGTAGCTCATAAATGCCCGGCGGATCGGTGCGCTTGCTGATGAGGATGATCTTCGCGTTCTCCGCATCCACCGCGACACTCTCGCAATCGCGAGGGCCGTCCTCGTAGGTGAAGGTGATTTGCCACAGGATGGGGGTTTTCCCGGAAAGGGTTTCGCCCTCGGCGGGCAGCTTCGGCTCGCGGACGATGTAAAGGTTGCAGGTTTCCCGGGCGGAGCCGTTGTCGCCGGTATCCGCGATGAGCAGGTGCGGCTTCCCGTTAAAAGTGAATGCTGCGAGATCCTCCCAATCCTTGTTCACCGCGTCGGCCACAGTCACCGCTCCGCGCGGCGTGCCATCGGTCTGCGCGAGATGGATCTCGGGCGTGCCGCCGCTGTCGTTGACCATCCAGAGAAAACCCTCCGCGGAAGGCGAGGACGCAAGCCCCGAAGCCTCTGTGACGGCGGGGGAGGTCAGCTTCGCATCGCCTGGCTGCACAACAAAAGCGGGCTCCGCCGCAAGCGTGGCGGCGGCAAGAAGGGAGAAAGCAATGACGCGCATGATTCACGGACAAGCTGGACGCAAGAGGCAGAATTGCTAGAAGTTTTCCGTGAACCCAACCGCCACTCTCGGCAAGGAAAGAGGTCGGGTGTGAATATGAACAGTTAACGGCTTGCCTTTGCCGGAGAATTTCGCGCAAAGTGCGTCGCCCGATGAGAGATCGTCCCTATCGAAAGGATACTGAAGCCATGAGCAAAAAGAAATCCACCCCGGGCGGACGCGCCGCCAAAAAAGAAGAGGTTTCCCTGATCCGTTCTTCGGCGGCGGAATACCTGACCTTCGTGGCGGCGAGCGGCCAGGGGGGCGTCGAAGCCGTTTACGCCGAGGAAAATGTCTGGCTCAGCCAGAAAATGATGGGTGTGCTCTACGATGTGAAAACCCACACTGTAAACTACCACCTCAAAAAGGTCTTCGCGGACAACGAGTTGCCGGAGGATTCAGTGATTCGAAATTTTCGAATAACTGCCGCGGATGGCAAAACCTACGGCACCCAGCACTACAACCTCTCCGCCATTATCGCGGTCGGCTACAAGGTGAACTCGGAACGCGCCGTTCAGTTCCGCAAATGGGCTACCGGCATCATCGAGTCGTTCACCATCAAGGGCTACGCGATGGATGATGAGCGCCTGAAATACGACGGCTCCATACTCGGCAAAAAATACTTCGAGGAACAGCTCCAGCGCATTCGCGAAATCCGCCTGAGCGAGCGCAAATTTTACCAGAAAATCACCGACATCTACGCGACTTCCATTGATTACGATGTCACCGCCGCCGCCACCAAGCGCTTCTTCGCCACGGTGCAGAACAAGCTCCATTGGGCCATCCACGGCCAGACGGCGGCGGAGGTAATCGTCTCCCGCGCCGATGCCAACAAAGATCACATGGGTCTCACCATCTGGAAAGACGCGTCCAAGGGCAAGATCCAGAAGTTCGATGTCAGCGTGGCGAAAAACTACCTGACGGAAGGCGAAATGGAGCAACTGCAACGCCTCGTTTCCGCCTACCTCGATGTGGCTGAATCCATGGCGCTGAGGGAGATTCCCATGACTATGCAGGACTGGGAATCCCGCCTCAATCGCTTCATCGCCGCGACCGATCGGGAGATTTTGCAAAATGCTGGCAAGATCACCGCCGAAATCGCCCAATCCCACGCGGAAAGCGAGTTCGAAAAATACCGCATCGTGCAGGATCGCTTGTTCGAGTCGGATTTTGACCGGTTGCTTACGGAACTGCCGGCGGAAGGTGATAAGCCATAATCACCGAAGGCCAGCCCGAACCGCCCGCGAGCCAGCGGTTTCAGAACACGGGGTAGAATCACGTTCATGGTGCGTTGATCGCGCGGGGGCAGAGGGGGCGGCGGAACGGGAGTATGGCTCTGAAATTTCCGAGTCTTGCTCTTGCGGAAAACGGGGTGGAGGGCTTGGATGGCGCGCCAACACAGCCCACCAAAACCATGTCCGATTTCCTCACCGTCTCCCGCGAAGCCCATGACGCGCTTGTCATCGCCGCCTATCAATCCCGCGGCTACAACGATGAGGAGGCTGTGCTCGGCACGAAACTCGCCGCCGAGGCCGCGCGCCACGGCATCCGCACCCACCACGCCCTCAAGGCGCTGCACCTGGATCACCTTTTCGGCTCGGCCATCGGCGGCTGCGTGCCCGGCGCGGAAATCGAGGTGCTGCCTTCCCGTTTCCCCGCCTCCGAAATCTGGAACGCGAACAAGAAACTCGGCCAGGCCGTCGCCTACCGCGCCATCGACCGCGCCATCGAGCTCGCGGACCAATACGGCATCGCCCAGATCGCGGTGGACAATGCATTCCACTACCTGTGGGGCGGCGGCTACGTGATGGAGGCCGCCGAGCGCGGTTACTTCGCCTACACGAACTGCACGTCCACCCTCGCCGAGGTGGTTCCTTTCGGCGGGAAATTTCCGACCCTCGGCACGAATCCTCACTCGTGGGGCATTCCCTCGCAGGGCGCGAACGGTTTCCCCATCGTGATGGATTGGGCCACCTCCACCGTGGCGATGGGCCGCGTGCAGGCCTTAAAACGCGAGGGCAAACAGCTCCCTCCCGGAGCCGCCGTCGATAAAAACGGCCAGCCCACCACCGACCCGAACGAGGTCGCCGCGCTGCTCCCTTTCGGCGGACACAAAGGCTACGGCATGTGCCTGCTCAACGAGATCTTCGGCGGCCTGATCGGCGGATCGCTGCCCACCATTCGCGGTCGCGAGAACGCCGATAAATCGGAAAAAACCACCATGGCGTTCTATTTCCACGTGATCCATCCCGACGCGATCTCCGGCGGACATTTCGCGAAAGGCCGCAGCCAGATCGAGAACCTCAAGGCCGTGCTCGACGACATCCTCGGCCACGGCAACGAGAACGCCATGCTCCCCGGCCAGATCGAGGCAAACGCCCGCAAGGCCTCCGACGCGGCGGGCGGACTCCACTTCAGCCCCGCCGAGATCGCCGAGTTCAACGAACTCGCCCGCGAGCTGGGCGTGGCGGAGCTGGTGGGGAAATGAATAGGGAGAAGGGGTTTGAAACCCCTTTCTTCCCGCAACCGGAGCGGAAAATCCCCATCCTCTGCAAAGGGGATGAAATCCCCTTCTCCCTATTAAAGCCGCAGGTTCGGATTGATATCCCCATCCAGCGAATCGGTTTTCCCCTCGAAGAAACGCATGAGCCCCGCGAAGCCGATCATCGCCGCGTTGTCGGTACAAACACCCGGCTCCGCCACCGCGAGCTCGATGCCTTCTTTCCCGCAGCGGACGGTAAACGCCTCCCGCACCGCTCGGTTCAGGCTCACCCCGCCGGAAAGGCCGATGATGTCCGCGTCCGCCCGTTTCGCCGCGCGGATGGCCTTTTCTAACAGAACCTCGACCACCGCGGTCTGGAACGACGCGGCGATGTCCGCGATTTTGGCGTCCGGGTTTTTCTGGAGTGTGTAGAGCACCGCCGTTTTCAGGCCGGAGAAGGAAAAATCCAGCTCGTCGGCCTGCATCATGGAGCGGGGGAAATCGTAGGCCGCGGGATTGCCGTTTTTCGCCGCCTTCTCGATCTCCGGGCCGCCGGGGTAGGGGAGGCCGAGCATTTTCCCGACCTTGTCGAAGGCCTCGCCCGCCGCGTCGTCGCGGGTGGTGCCCATCTGTTGGTAATCGCCCGCCGCGCACACATTCATCAGCAGGGTATGGCCGCCGGAGACGATCAGCCCGATGTGGGGAGGCACCGCCGTCCTGTCCATGAACGGCGAAAGCAGATGCCCCTCCATGTGGTTCACGCCGATGAAAGGTTTCCCGGAAACGCAAGCCATCGCCTTCGCCGCCGTGCTGCCGACGAGCAGCGAAGAAGCCAGCCCCGGCCCCATCGTCGCGCCGAACACATCCACGTCGCCCATCCCGATCCCCGCCGTGTCCAGCGCCCGCTCGACGAGCGCGTTGAGATTCAGCGAGTGGCTGCGCGAGGCTACTTCCGGCACTACCCCGCCGTGCTCGCGGTGTTCCTCGATCTGAGAGGCCACTTCGCTTGAAAGCACTTCCGCCGCCCCGCCCGGCTCGCCGCGCAGGATCGCCACCGCCGTCTCATCACAGGAACTCTCGATCGCCAGGAAAACCGCCACGCGCGGATCATCCATACAAGCGATGCCTATCGCAACTGCGAAGGGCGTGAGATTTTCATGGTTCCAGCTCCCGAATGTTTCAAAACCGGTTTGACCCGCACATTGCTTTGTGCAAACATCCGCACATGGCGACCAACATTGAGCTGAACGAAAAGCTTCTCACCAAGGCGATGAAGCTCGGAGGGATGACTACGAAGAAGGAGGCGGTCAACGAGGCGCTTGCGGAATATGTCCAGCGTCGTGAGCAGATCAAGGTCACCGAGATGTTCGGCAAGGTCGAGTTCGACGCGACATTCGATTACAAGGCTCAAAGGAAAGTCCGGTGAGGGTGATCGTCGATACCGATGTCTGGTCGGAGGCGTTCCGTAAAGGCGGCACGAAGTCCCGGTATGTGGACGAGCTTTTCGATCTGATTCAGGAAGGACGGATCCAGATGATCGGATGCATCCGGATGGAGATCCTTTGCGGGATCAGGGAGGAGAAGGTGTTAAATTATCTCTCGGAGAAACTGGAAGCCTTTCCGGACAGGGCACTCGGTACGGAAGTCTTCGTCACGGCAGCCCGCTTTTTCAACCTCTGCCGGAGCAAAGGCATCCAGGGATCGAACATCGACTTCATCATCTGCGCCTGCTCGGTGCTCTGGAAGATGCCCATTCTCACGAAGGACAAGGATTTCACCCGATATCAAAAGCTCCTCCCCATCGAAATCGCAAAACCAAGGAACAGCTGAGACCGCAAATATCCCATTTCCTTCCGCGTGTGATATGGGAAGATATGCGGACATGGAAACCAACCCAGCGATCAAAAGAGAAATCACCGCGTTCATGGACGGGCTGCGGAAGCGGAACAAGGGCGAGACCGAGTTCCAGCAGGCGGTGCGCGAGGCGGTGGAGACACTCATCCCTTTCACGGCGGAGCACACGCAATACCGCGATGCCTATATCCTGGAGCGGATGACGGAGCCGGACCGCATCATCTCGTTCCGCGTCACTTGGGAGGACGACAAGGGCGGTATCCGCGCCGACCGCGCGTGGCGGGTGCAGTTCAATAACTCCATCGGCCCCTACAAGGGCGGGCTGCGCTTTCATCCGTCCGTGAACCAGAGCGTGTTGAAATTCCTCGGCTTCGAGCAGGTGTTGAAAAACAGCCTCACCGGTCTGCCGATGGGCGGCGCGAAGGGCGGCTCGAACTTCAATCCCAAGGGCAAGTCCGACCGCGAGGTGATGCGTTTCTGCCAATCCATGATGATCGAGCTGCACCGCCACATCGGCGAGGACGTGGATGTCCCGGCGGGCGACATCGGCGTCGGCGCCCGGGAGATCAGCTATCTTTTCGGGACATACAAGCGCCTTGAGAACCGTTTCGCGGGTATTCTAACAGGGAAGGGTTTGTCCTTCGGCGGCAGCCTCGTGCGCAAGGAGGCGACGGGTTATGGTGCGGTCTATTTCATGCGCCTCATGTTGGAGCAGGAAGGGGAGGGCATCTCGGGAAAAACGGCGCTCGTCTCCGGCTCGGGAAACGTGGCGCTCTATTGCATCGAGAAACTCATCGAGCTCGGCGCCACCGTGCTCACCGCCTCCGACTCCGACGGTTTCATCCACGATCCGCAGGGTATCACTCGCGAGAAGCTGGATTGGCTCATCGACCTCAAGGAAAACCGCCGCGGGCGCATCCAGGAATACGCGGAGAAATTCGGCTGCGATTACCATGAGGGGAAAACCCCATGGGGCGTAAAGGCGGATCTCGCTTTCCCCTGCGCTACGCAGAACGAGTTGGAAGCGGAGGACGCCACGGCGATGGTGAAAAACGGCGTGCGTGCCGTCGCCGAGGGCGCGAACATGCCTTGTAGCGCGGAGGCCACGGAAATTTTCCTCGCGAATGACGTCCTCTTCGGCCCCGCGAAGGCGGCGAATGCGGGGGGCGTTGCGGTGTCCGGCCTTGAGCAGAGCCAGAACCAGCTCCGCATCAGCTGGAGCCGCGAGGAAGTGGACGCGCGCCTTGTCGCGATCATGACCGATATCCACACGAAATGCGTGCGATATGGCGCAAGACACGGAAAACCCGTGGACTACCGCGCGGGGGCGAACATCGCAGGCTTCGTAAAAGTCGCGGATGCGATGCTCGCCTACGGGGTGGTGTGAAACGACGTGGGTGGAGGGGGCTTCACTCTTACCCGCGTAGTGCTTTTTGCTCCATGGGGCTTCCGGCGCCAGCGAGTGAAATCCTCTTCAAGAACGGGAAGCATTTTTTTGTAAAAATCGTATGACCGTGCGGCTCGGTTTTTTTTGCCCAGCTCATTTTGAGACGCTGCGATCGTCACTCGATTTCGGTGAGAATTCGTCAAATATTTGTGTTGCCTTTATGTCTTTGTAGAAATTAGAAAAAAGTGTGAATCGTGCAAAGCCCTCCCGCAATCCAAGCCTATTTTTGGTTTTGGTTTTTCTTTCTTTCGGCGGAGCACTGCTTCCCCTCATGGGTGTTCAGCTTGATGGCTACACCGTGAATGCCAGCGGAGCCGTGATCTCTACGCTCAACCCTAACTCGACGATCCAAGCGGAGAACAATATCGTCTCAAGTAGTCCTAGCATTTTAACTGGGATCAACATCAATCACTTTGTCGGGGCGAATACATTCTATTCGGCCGGTTATACCGGGACGAACGCCACCATGCTGAACATCGAGGCTGGCCACATTTGGAGCGGACACGAATCGCTCGGTCATACCATTCATAACAACAATATCGCCTTAGGCGCACTCAATGAGGCGGATCGCCACGCAACGTGGGTCGGCGCTGCGATGGGCGGACGCCTCGGCGGTTCGTTTCCGGATGGATTCCAGCAAGGCATAGCTCATGGCGCGACCTTGCGCAGCTCCGCTATTGCCACGGAATGGGTGGGAAGTGCTTATGCAGGCAGCTTCGACTACACCGTTGAGAGCTCGCTGGATCATGTGGCTTCCGTATTGGGTCAAGCCAATGTTGCCAACAGTTCATTTGGTTTCACGGATCCATCGTCCTCCTCGGGGTTTGCATGGGCGTATGATGCGATCACACAGAATAACCCGCGCACCACCTGGGTCTTCGCAGCGGGGAACAGCGGTCCAAGTGGCAACACGGTGGGTGCACCAGCCTCCGGTTACAACGGCATTTCGGTGGGTGCTACTGGCCCTGGAAACGCTTACACCACCGTGGCCTCATTCAGTTCGCGCGGACCCCAGGACTACTCCGACCCTGTAAATGGTATTATAGCGGGAGTCCGGGCACCCGTGGATATCCTGGCTCCCGGGCAAACCCTTACCCTGGCATTCTATGGAGGTCAGACAGGCGGTAATGGGATCGCTCTACCCGGATCCACGCTGGTTGCGGGAACGAATTTGTACAGCGGCGGCGTGAATGGTACAAGTTTTGCCGCGCCAATCGTGGCAGGCGGGGCTACATTGCTCAACGATGCCAGCATTAGCCTCGGTATGGGTCAGAACTCGCGTGAGAGCAGGGTGATCAAGGCGGTATTGATGAACTCGGCGGACAAGCTCGCCGGTTGGACAAACAACCCGACGGTCATATCCGGAGCCTCGGTCACAACCCAGGGTGTTGATTTCGTCCAAGGAGCCGGGCAGATGAATCTCACCAAAGCGTACACGCAGTATATCGAGGGGGTTCAGGACGTGGCCGGCAGCGTCGGCGGTGCTATCGGTGCGGTGGGCTGGGACTTCGGGGGTTTTGGAAATTCTCTGGCCAATAACGACTACCCCATGACCACCATCCTACTTGGCGGCACGAACTTGACCGCGACGCTCGCGTGGTTCCGCGACCGTACCTACGTTCCCGGTAGCTTCGTGGCCTCAGATGACTCATTCGCGAATCTCGATCTTCAGCTGTGGGACTCTGCCTTCACCACCATGTTCGCCAGCAGCCAGGGTCTTTACGACAGCAATGAGCATCTCAGCCTGACGATTCCCGCGACTGGAAGCTACGGCATACGCGTATCCCGAAAGAACAATATGTTCGGCGCACTGGCGGGTATCGATTACGGATTGGCATGGTCCGCAACGGCGATTCCCGAGCCTTCCTACATGCTGACCCTCGGAACTGCCGCGCTCCTCGTCATCTCGTTGCGGCACCGCCGTGGTTATGCTGCCAGCTGAGAGTGCGCTCCACCCAGAGGCGGGCGGTGCGCTCGCTGCGGCGGCTGTGGTGCACGGCATGTTCGGAGGTTTCGGCAATTATTTCTGACAACCTAGTAGCGCGGGCCGGAGAACGGCTCGACCTCGAATAGCACGAACGCCACCCGAGGCAATCTTGCACCTTGCATTCCTTCCGTTCATCCCGGAATCTCCCGCCCCGTCGAGTGTTATGCCCGAAGCCAACGCAGAAGAAACCCTGTTGCTTGTCGATCCCGATCTGGATTTCCTGGACTGGGCCACGAAGCATCTTGCTGCGAAGGGCCTGCGCATCCTCCGCTGCGATGACGCGGGCAAGGCGATCAAGGTGATCGAGAAAACGCCGGTCTGCGTGGTCGTCGCGGCGGTCGATCTGCAACCCTTCGACGGCCTTGACCTCCTCGGCCGGATTCGCGCGCAAAGCCCCGATACGCTGGTCGTTCTCACTTCCGGTTTCCCCACCACAGGGCAGATCATCGAGGCCACCCAGAAGGGCGCACATGATGTACTTAGAAAAGAGTCGCTCTCGTTCGAGCTGCGGCCGGTGGTCGAGTCGGCGCTGCAGACGGTAGAGGATAGGCGTAGTGCGGAGCGGCCGACGGCGGAGCTGCCGAGTTCGGATGGGCGCGTGAAAATCATCGGCGTATCGCGCGCCTTGCAGGATGTTTTCAAGCTCGTCGGCCGCGTGGCGAGGTCGGACGCGCCGGTTCTCATCACCGGGGAAAGCGGCACTGGCAAGGAACTGGTCGCCAAGGCAGTGCATGAATACAGCCCGCGCCGCCAGCGGGAGATGATCACGATCAACTGCGGCGCGATCCCGGAAAACCTTCTGGAAAGTGAGCTCTTCGGCCACGAGAAAGGTTCCTTCACCGGTGCGATCGCCCGCCGCGCGGGCCGCTTCGAGCAGGCGGATGGCGGCACGCTGTTCCTCGATGAGATCGGCGACATGCCACTCTCGATCCAGGTGAAACTGCTGCGCGTATTGCAGGATGGTGGTTTCTCACGGGTCGGCTCCAACGACATGCTCAAGACGGATGTTCGCATCGTCGCCGCCACGCACAAGAATCTCGCCGCCGAGGTTTCCGCAGGGCGTTTCCGGGAGGATTTATTCTACCGGCTCAACGTCGTCGAGCTGCGCATCCCGCCTCTGCGCGATCGCCCGGAGGACATCCCGCTGCTGGCCGAGTATTTCCTCCAGCGCATTACCCGGAAAAACGGAATGGCGCGGATCCGCATCTCCGGCGAGGCCATCGCCTCGCTCTGCACGCACCACTGGCCCGGTAACGTCCGCGAGCTTGAGAACACCATCGCCCGCGCCTGTGCGCTGGCTTCCTCGCAGATCCTTTTACCCGCCGATATCCCTCTCGCCTCGGCTCCTATCAGGACTTCCGCCCTGGCGCACGGACTCGATCAGGTGATCAACGCCGCGCCCGCCAACACGCCGCTGATGAGCTGGGTTTCCAGCCAGATCGTCGGGCGCATGCTCGACCGCTCCGGCGGCGATCTCAAGGAAACCGCCCGCGCGCTTGGCGTGGAGCTTGCTGATGTGAAACGCATCCTTTCGCCCAAGGACTGACATGCTCCATCACATCGACCACCCGCTGATCTCCGCCGAGTTGACCTGTCTCCGCGATCCGGATTGCCCGAGCCATGAGTTCCGCCAGCGCGTGCGGCGCATCGCTTCGCTGATGGTGCCCGCCGTCACGGCGGATCTGGAGCGAACGGTGGTGCCTTGCCAGACCCCGCTGGAGATCACCTCCGGGGAAAGCATAGCCCGCCCCATCATCCTCGTTCCCATTCTCCGCGCAGGTCTCGGGTTTCTCGATGGCTTTCTCGATCTCATCCCGCAGGCGGCGGTGGCCCACATCGGCCTTGCGCGAAACGAGAAAACCCTCCTGCCCGAGTCCTACTACCTCAAGCATCCTACCGATCTCGCCGAGGCGGATCTGATCCTCCTCGATCCCATGCTCGCCACCGGCGGCTCCGCCGTGCAGGCGATCACCACCCTCATGGAAGCCGGGGCGAAACGTATCCGCTTCGCCTCCCTGCTCGCCGCCCCGGAAGGCATCGCCGCCATGGAGGCCGCACATCCGCATGTCCCCGTTTTCACCGCCGCCATCGACCGCTGCCTCAACGACAAAGGCTACATCCTCCCCGGCCTCGGCGACGCGGGCGACCGGCTGTTCGGGACGATTTGAATTCTCAGCGGCGGCGTGGAGGATGATTTGTTACGCGATCATGGTTCGTCTTCCGTCCGATCCGGAGCGGAATCACAAAAGCGGCACCCGCAAACGCACCCGGATGGAAACCGAACGCGAACGGACGGAGCCAAAAAGCTGATCGGAGATGAATGAAAATGAAAACGAACATTGAAACCACCCGGAGCAGCGGAAACGTGTTCGCTGACTTAGGTCTCTCCGAGGCCAAGGAGCTGCAAGCCCGTGGCCTCATCGGGATACACCTGGTTCAGTTGCTGAAGGCCAAGGACATGAAGCAGAAGGAGATTGCCGAAATACTCGGCCTGAAACCCGCAGAAGTCTCACACCTGTTCAACGGTCACTTCAGCCGCTTTTCCACGGACAAGCTGCTCGGGCTGTTGGCTGATCTTGAGCAAAAAGTAACCATCCAGATCAGCCCAAGGAAACAAGGCGAGCCATTCCAGGAAGTCGCCTTCGCCTGATCTTGGTTCATGCCACCCGGTTTACCCGCGAGGCGGAAATGAGGACAAGGCGATGGTATTGGAAGGCTTGTTTCGTTAGGGATGAAAAACCAAGTATCTACAAGCCATCTGCGAGCCAGATACCGAGGAATTTTCATCAGAAAAAATGTTGCCGTTTACCGGGTAACCATGTATAACGTTCCCATGAACATCAAAAAGAGAGAGTATCACGTTTCTGAGGTTGCTGATATTTGCGGAGTTTCAAAGGAAACAGTTCGGAGATGGGATAATTCTGGAAAATTAACCGCACTGCGTGAAGACGAGAGTGACTACAGGGTTTACAACATGGATCAGTTGCTCCAGTTCGACGAGGCACGACTTTTTTTTGAAGGGGGAGGGAAGCAGAAGGCCGTAAAACCGAAGCGTGATTTTACGCTGATCGAATTGTTTGCGGGAGCTGGTGGTCTTGCTTTGGGACTGGAAAGGTGCGGATTCAAATCATTGTTGCTAAACGAAATTGATAAAAACGCATGTGCGACGTTACGGAAAAATCGTCCGAATTGGAATGTTGCGGAAGGCTCAATCACCGAACTTTGCTTCAAGAAATACCACAACAAGGTGGACTTGTTGACAGGCGGGTTTCCTTGCCAAGCATTCAGCTACGCTGGCAAAAAATTAGGTTTCGAAGATACCCGTGGCACGATGTTTTTCGAGTTTGCGCGTTGTCTGAAAGAGACAAATGCCAAAGTCTTCATGGCAGAGAACGTTCGTGGACTGCTGTCACATGACAACGGTAGAACTCTACGCACCATGATCAAAATCTTGGATGATCTAGGCTATTTCATAGAGGAGCCACGGATCATGAAGGCGATCCATCATCGGGTTCCCCAAAAGAGAGAAAGATTGATCATCGTTGGAATTCGGAAAGATCTGCATGATGGGCAACACTTCGAATGGCCTCGACCTATAGGCAAGATTTTCACGGTTCGCGATGCACTAAAAGCAGGGGAGCTATTCAAGACTGACGTGCCACCGTCAGATGGTCAAAAATATCCAGGTTCCAAACATAAGGTCATGGAATTGGTTCCACCCGGTGGTTACTGGCGCGATCTCCCAGAGCAAATTCAGAAAGCTTATATGATGAAAAGCTATTATCTGGGTGGCGGTAAAACAGGGATGGCTCGTCGCATGAGTTGGGATGAACCAAGTTTGACTCTAACAACAGCCCCTGCTCAGAAGCAGACAGAGAGGTGCCATCCCGAGGAAACCAGACCATTCACGACAAGAGAATATGCGCGTATTCAGACTTTTCCTGATGATTGGAAATTTGTAGGGACGCAGACTTCAATCTATAAACAGATCGGAAATGCTGTTCCTGTTAATCTTGCTGAAAGGCTTGGATTCAGCTTGGTTAAGCTGCTAAATTCAATCTAATCTTTTAATAACTCTTCAAGCGTCTGACTCAATTCTCCACTAGCTTCAAGTTCGTCAAAAACAGCAAAAATTTTCTCAATTGTTCCAGCTTCTCCGGAACAAAAATCCCAAAATTCGTTTCCAACCTGTGCTTCATAAACAGGATCGAGTGGTTTTCCTCGATTGATAGTTTTACTCCAGAAATCTCCATTGTGCGGATTATAGGGAAAGACAATCCGTCCCTCCGCTTTTTCGTTAGGGTAACGAGAATAAAAGTAAGAATACCAATTTAGGACCTGCTCCATGCATTTAGCAAGTGTCCCAACATTCGGTTGTACGGTTTTCGTATCGTAAAAATAGTTTGTTTCATTTTTTCTGAGCCAGATATCAACACCAAAACCACTCGGAGCTTTAGTGAAGTCAGTAATTGGTGATTTGATAAATCGTTGACAGTCGTCTTTAATTTTGTCGTGGCTACTTATTCCGTTTAGACTTGGGCTGGTACCTTTACGATCTTCAACAATATTACTAATAGTATTCTGAAGAGACGCGGGCATGATAGTCGGAGCTTTTAGCTTCTCACTAATGACTTCAAATCCGTTTCTTCGTGCTAGCTCCTTTGCCAGCGGCTCCCAGAGAGTGCTGCCAAGAGATGTTTCTAGGCCTCCTACAATACTTCGGATTTTGCGTTCTTTCGGAATGATCAAATCAAGAACTTGAAATTTAGCTTTCTTCTTGAGGCTCTTTTTAGCGAACTCAGTTATGCTCTTGATTATCGCTTTGCGGATGGTTTCTTTAATTTGATCGCTCAAGATTTTTTTGGTAGTTAAATTTTCATCAGCTTTTCCCTACCCCAAAATCTGCGCGAGCACATAGGGGAGGATGCCACCAGCGCGATAATAGTCTTTCTCCACTGGGGTATCGATACGGACTACGATGGGGAGATCGAAGCTGGAGCCATCGGCTTTGTGGACGCGGAGGGTGGCTTGCTGCATCGGCTTGAGGTCGTTGTCGATGCCGAGGATGTCGAAGGTGGCGTCGGCGAGGTCTTTGACTTTCTCGTAGTCGTCCTTGTTGACGAAGTTGCAGGGCAGGACGCCCATGCCGACGAGGTTGGAGCGGTGGATGCGCTCGAAGGATTTGGTGACGACGGCTTTCACGCCGAGGAGGTTGGTGCCTTTCGCGGCCCAGTCGCGGGATGAACCCATGCCGTAGTCTTCGGCGCCGATGACGATGGTGGGCGTTCCTTCTTTCTGATAGACGGCGGCGGCGTCGTAGATGGACACAACAGATGAAGAAGGCGGGGTGTCTTCTTCGACACGCGAGGTCGCGTGCGCTCCCCCAAGAATGGTGACTCCGCCTTCGATGCCGGGAACCATGAGGTTCTTGATGCGGACGTT
>Ga0247831_1000351_pt1 | contig 101517 bp, 97 predicted proteins | sample LaCruzMarch2015__9_FD_192406 | JGI IMG/M metagenome (GOLD analysis project Ga0247831, IMG submission 192406) | Freshwater microbial communities from meromictic Lake La Cruz, Castile-La Mancha, Spain - LaCruzMarch2015_1m | ecosystem: Environmental > Aquatic > Freshwater > Lake | place: Spain...
GCCGCCGCGGAGCTGGAACAAGCGGCGGCCGAATTGGATGTCGGTTTCGCCGGCGAGCCAGAAACAGTGAAGTTTCTCAATGAACTCGGCGCCAGCGAAGCGCCGCTGACGGCCATGGCCTACGGTTCGAACGAATGGCTGCAAGCCATCGGCGACGCCAATGGGAATTTGCGTTTGATCGAGGCCGACGACGGTACGCTCTATTCAACGCTGAAGACCGCCGGCCAACCGATCACTGACGTTTCGTTCGATGGCGGCGCCGAATATGTCGCTGCGAGTTCGATGGACGGCAATCTCTATGTCTTCCGGGCGGGCGACGGACAGCAGACAAAATTCGCCATTGGCGATAGCCCTGTGCGCACTTTGGCTTGGCATCCTTCGGACGTCCTGATCGCGACTGGGAACGATGCTGGCGTACTCGACATCCGGTCTTTGCTGGGCGATGATAAAACGTTGAAGCAGAAATTCGATTCACCGATCACGGCGATGGCGTGGCGCGGCGATGGTACAATGATCGTCTTGGGCTTCAAGTCCGGCGCGATTTCTTTCGCCGATTCAAAGACCGGCAAGGTTCTATTTACAAGCTCGGGCCATCTGGGGCAGGTGAATGGTTTGGCCTTCTCGCCGGACAGCACCACGCTTGCCAGCGTGGGCGAGGATGGCCTCACCAAAACCTGGAACGCGGACACTGGCGAGGCGTTTTTGAATATCCCCAGCCGTCCCTGCACGCCCACCGAACTCGACAAAGACGGCCATTGCCCAAGTCTTGCAGTCACGTTCAGCAGCCCGAACGGCGAAGTGGTTTTGGTCTCAAATCAAAAGGGTGACGTCGAAGGCTTCAACCCGAAAACTGGCGAGCGCTTCATGCGCATTCGCGGCCACAATGCACCGGTCACCGGCGTCGGCTGGAGCCGCTATAACCACCGCATCACCACCATCGATGCGTCGGGAAAAGCCGCATTTTGGACCTCGCCATTCGACAAGCCTTGGAAGCCGGGCGACGACGCCCAATAGGGCTTTCCCCAGCGGCGGCGCGAAGGCGGGCCGTGACGGCGAAGCTCCCTTGCATTGCACGCCGGACTGTGGCGGGATCGCCGCATGAAGAATTGGCGCTCGCACCTGGCAGCTTTCGCAATCCTTGCGGCTGCGATCGGCTACCCGGCTGCTGCGGCCCCGGGGGCGGGCCAGTGCCAAGCCTTCGAACAGATGGTCTCCGTGCAGACGAACTGGAGCCCGCGCGAAGCGCTGCGCCAGGAGCGTCTGATGCGCACCGCCTTGGATTCGGTGAAAGCGGGCGCCCCTGGCAAACGCGACGTCTATATTCTGGCGGCCGCCTTTGGCGGCGAACACGTGTTCGACAAAGAAGCCAACAGCGCGGCGACCATTCTCGCCAAGCGTTACGGCACGAATCGCAAGCTGGTGCTCTCCAACGCGTCCGCCATGTTGGGCGAGAATGCGCCCGCCGCGACGCCCGAGCATTTCTCCGCCGCGCTGGCGCGGATCGGGGAGGCGATGGACCCGGAAGACGTTCTGTTCCTTTTCATCACGTCGCATGGCGCCCGCGACAAGGGCGCGGTGATCTATGAAGCGCAGCGTTTACAATCCTCGATGTCGCCAAGGCGTCTGGCGGCGGAGCTCGACGATGCTGACATCAAAAACCGTGTGCTGATCGTCTCGGCCTGTTTCTCCGGTTATTACATTCCAGCCTTGGCGAACGCCGATACCGCGATCCTCACCGCCGCCAGCGCGGACCGCTCTTCCTTCGGTTGCCAGCCGGAGCGGGACTGGACCTATTTCGGCGACGCCCTCTTTGCGCACGCCATGGCGGGCGGCGCGCCATTGATGGAGGCGTTCGAGCAAGCCAAGGCTCTCATCGCCGAGTGGGAGGCCGATCTGAAAGTCGCGCCGTCGCAGCCGCGCGCGGACATCGGCGTGAACGCCAAGGCGTTCCTCGCCGATCTGGAGCGCCGGCCCGCGAAAGTCGCCGCGCAGCAATAAATGCGCAGTACCCCAGGCGCCTTAGTCTGCACCGCCCGGCTGCAGATGATATTTGAAGATCGCATCCCAGGCAGCATCGAGCTTTTCCAGAGCGACCGTTGGGGAAGCCGCTTTCAGTAAGCCGTTTTCCCGGCTGACCAGCCCCATCCGCAACAGCTTGCGCAACGCATCTTGGATTTCGAAATTGATCTTCACATTCCAGGTGCGCGTGATCCATTCTTCGCAGGCTTTGTCCAAATCCTTTTGGCTCATGGGTCCTAAGATCAACAGGCGCTGATACGCGGTGACGGCTTCCTTCAATTCCTGTTCTTCGGCGGCGCCGATCAGGATGTCGAACACGCCCGCATTGTTCGCGACATTGCGATAATAGACATTGTCGGACAGGCGCTTTTGATAGCGCAGCGATTGCGCTTCGTATTTCAACCGCTGCCGCATCATAAAGGCGCCCAGCGCGACGAGGCCAGACAACGCCGCCAGCGCTTTTCGCGTGGCGTCATGCGTGACTTCGCCGTTTTGAAAACCCAAATACGCGCCGATCACGATGAACAACACGCCCAGAGCGGGCAGAAGGTTCAGGATCAACGGCACGCCGCCAAACAAAGCCGGCGCCGCGAGCATCACCTGATCGCTGCGCTTCATCGTGATTTGCGCGCCGGGATGCAGGCTGTCCAAATCGCCGCGCGCAATATTCTTGAACTGCTTCACGAATGCGGAACTGGGCCGGAGGTTCTTCGCACTGCCTTTAGGCATGCGCGCTTTTTCCTCCGCACTGATCTGCCATTCGGCTTTGTAACCCGCGACCATAATGACATCGCCGAACACGTCCGCCTCCATCGTATCGTTGCGCAGGCCCCAGAAGCGGCGGCGGCGGATGCGCGCCCGGCGGCGATTGCGCACGAAGTGGCGGATCATCCGCATGCCGGCGCGCGAGGTCTTCACCTTCACGCCGCTTTCGCTTTCCTTTTCGGCGGCGCTGGCCTCATGGTCGGCGTCGATCTCTTCGAAATTCGCGGCGATCAGCGCTTTGGTCAGCGCGTCGTCGAAATTGGCCCAGGCGGAATCAAGCTCGGCCTGGGTAAACGCGACGGGCTTCTCCGAATCCGGATCGAAGGGCCGGTAGGCGGAGCGCATGGTCTCCTGCGTGGCGTAGAAATCGTAATGAAGGGTCGCGGCGAGCAGGCGGCAGACATTGTCGAACCCTAAGCGAAGGTCCGGATCGGCGGCGAATTCGCCGGAGGCGGAGAGAATCAGATCTTGCTTGGGCGCCGGAATGTAAGCGGCGCTGGCGCCCACATGGATCGTTGACAAAATCTCGTCGGTCGCTTCCAGGCCGACAAGCGGTGCGGAGGAATCGGGTTCAGGGCTGGCGACGGCTTCGCTCATGATTTTAGTTCTTATTGAGCCCGCGCGCCCGCGCAAGAGCCTCACGGCGTTCTCCGAATGGCGGCCTACGCGGCGGACACCAGATCGAGCGGTGCGGCGGTGGTGCGCTTGCCCACGCGCATGACGATCTGGCTCTGCACATCCGACACCAGCCCCAAGGCCAGCACCTTCTCCCGCAGGAAGTCGTCATAGGCATGCATGTCGCGCGTCACGATCCGAAGCACATAATCGGACTCGCCGGTGACTGTGACGCAATCAACAATCTCCGCCCAGTTTTGAACCGCGTTTTCAAAGGTTTGTAGATTGTCGCGGGAGGGTAATTGCAGCTTTACGCTGGCCAGGACCTCAAAATCCAAGCCCAATTTGCGTGGATCGAGCAGGGTGACCCGGCGTTGGATCACCTGCGCCTCCTCCAGCCGTTTGATCCGCCGCCAGCACGGGCTGGACGATAGATTCACCTTTTCTGCGATGTCCGCGACCGAAAGCGCCGCGTCGGCTTGGATAATCGCCAGAATTTTTAAATCGGTCTCGTCGAAATCCACGATTCACTCATACTTTTGCGTTTGTGGGCGTTGTGACTGCTCGGCTGGTTGGTCCGGTCTTTGGGCAACCGATTCCCGCGTGCATGCGCCCCAGGCGCTGCAGGAGCGGTCAGGAGCCAGTTCTCGCCCCTTGTAGCCCCTTCTTTCCTGATTTGCGCGGCCCCGTTCGAAGGGGGAGGGCCTTCGGAGAAAGGTTTTTGCAGATTCCCGGCTTACCAAGACAGAAATCTGATGCCGGAAGGGCAAAACAGGGATGCAGAGGGTTAAATCGCCCGCAATCGTGCGGCGCGCTCAGGGTTTAGCCCGCCGCGGACACAATTATCCGCCGCGGCGAAAATTTCCGTTTGTTCCGCCAGCGCTTTGGACTAAGAAACGCGCCCGCGGCCCTTTTGGGGCCGCTGCGGCTGGGTAGCTCAGTTGGTTAGAGCACGGGATTCATAACCCCGGGGTCGGCGGTTCGGATCCGCCCCCAGCCACCAATGAAATCAATAATTTAGGTGTTTTTTTGGGTGTCGAAAACCACCAAATCCGATCGTGTGTGTCCTATGTGTATCCTGCGGGCAGTCATTTCTGGCATCCCGATCCCAGCTGAGCCGAAAAGAAATTCTAGTTTGCGCTGCGATTGACGCTGGCGAAGGTCGGGGTGCAACGCTGCAGTGTGCGCCTTTTTGTTTTGGAGCCGGTGGCTTGTCCGATGATGACGCGCCACAGGCCGTCGCCTGATTGCCGCGTGCCGACGCGTTCAGAAAGACCCCAGTGCGAGGCGCGGTCAAGGACCGCGCGTAGCGCGGTCGAGGCGGTTACTCTTGACCGCGCTACGGGCGTGGTCGGGCTTCTGCCTTGGGAATGGTGCTAGGCTCTAATCGCTAGGCTTGATCGAGGCACGGCATTGCCCTTCGACTGAGACAGGGCCGTATTTATCCTCCTCGGTAACAGCGCCAACGCGAAAGCCGGACGCGGGTTTGGCCGCGAGACTTTTGTCCAAGGCGTCTTGAGCGGCGCGCCGGTTGAGCGCTGACACGTGATCTTTGGACGCTAAGGTCGACCCACGTGTCGACATGGCACGAGGTCTTTCCTGTTTACTGGCGCCTGTCGGCGTTTCGTTCGCCTTCATGCGACCTTTGCGATTTTCAGATCGACATGAAGCCCGGCCTTAGCGAGCATGTTAATCAGCGTGTCGATGCTGAACAAATCGATCTTGCCGCGCACGAGATCAGAGATTCGTGGTTGCGTAACGCCCAACAGCTTCGCGGCTTGCGCCTGACTTAGGCCTTCCCTTTTAATGTGCTCGCGAACCGCCATCATCAGACGCGAGCGCAGCTTCATATTCTCTGCGTCCGCAGACGTGTTCTCGATGGCGTCCCAGACACTTTCAAAGCGCTTGCTCTTCATGCCTTCAATTCCTTCATCAGATCTTTGTAACGGCTTGCGGCCAAGGAGATGTCCTCGCGCCTAGTTCGCTGGGACTTCTTCTGAAAGCAGTGCAGGACGAAAACTGCATCTGCGAACTTCGCGACATAAATCACGCGGAAAGCGCCATCTGCATCACGTATGCGTATCTCCCGAACGCCCGAGCCAATCGTCGCCATTGGTTTCCAGTCATCCGGATACCGGCCATTTTGAACTTGGTCGAGTTGGAACCCTGCTTCGCGCCTCGCGGCGACTGGGAAGGCTCGAAGGTCGTCGAGGGCGCTACCCCGAAACGCTACTGGCTTTATCAATCTGGGCATCGCTTAGCGTAGATACAAATTATTGTATGTCCTGGCAAGCGTCGTCACGCGGCGTCTGCAAGAGACTTAAGTGATGCTGGTGGCTTCCCTCGCGCAGGAGGATTCAACGATCTCCGCACTTCAGCGGCCATATTCGCTTGTCGACGCATGCGACCTTGCCTGTTCCCACTCATCGAGCCGGGCAGTGGCGTAACGCACAAGCCGCGGTCCGTATTTGACGAAGGGCGGGACAGCATCCAAGCAACATCTTGGGTGGCCACGTTGCCTGAGGAGCCGGGTGCGAAAGGACACCCGCCAAGGCCGCCAATTGAGGCGTCAACGGTTTGCGCGCCTGCCTTGATCGCCGCCCACACATTGGCGATTCCCGTGCCGCGTGTTTCATGGAAGTGCACCCGCAGCGGAAGCGGCGCAATAGCCGCCACCAATGCAGTGGTTAGGGCTTCGACCTGACGAGGCGTCGCGCAGCCAATTGTGTCAGCGACAGCGATCTCGCAGGCACCGGAGGACGCGGCTTCGCGAGCTGCGGCGACGACGTTTGATGGGTCTACCTCACCAGAAAAGGGGCAGCCAAAGGCGATGGCAATCGTGATTTGTGCGGTCCGTCCCGCCGAGCGAGCCATGGAGACTATTTCTTTCGCGGACGTCATCGTCTGCGCGCTTGTCTGACCCTGGTTGGCGATGCCAAATGCATCGCTCATCACACATACGGCGCCAAGCTGATCGACCTTGGTTGCGAGCGCACGCTCGGCTCCACGGCGGTTGAGGACCAAGCCGATCCGTGTGGCGCGAGAAGGCGACAGTGCAGCGAGTACCGCTTCGGCATCCGCCATTTGCGGCACCTTTCGGGGGTTCACTAAACTTGCGACCTCTATTCGCCGCGCTCCAGCCGCCTCTGCGCGGCGAATAAACTCAACTTTATCTTCGGTTGGAAGGATTGCTGGTTCATTCTGCAGTCCGTCGCGTGGGCCGACCTCTACAATTTCTAAGTTAGCAGGCAATTGAGTCATATGGGTTCGCGCACCGGGTGGATGGGTTCGCCGCAGGTGGTCGGCGGAGGAAAACCTTTAATCATGGTCGCGGCGCCCTGTGTCGCGAGTATGTGAAGATAACGCAGTCTCAGCGGGATTTGCGGATGCTCCATCCCATTTGCACTGAGGAGACGCGACGCGGTCGCCACCAGGATTGAAGTAGCGTCGATCAGGTGGACTCCAGTTAGAAGCCGCGTGGCAACTCTCAATTTCGCGCCGCCCGACACGGAAACAAGGTTCCCCGAGTCTTCTCAGCGCAAAACAAATTATTGCTTCAGCGGATTGGCGTCCAATTGGGTGATCACCGACTTCACCATGAGCCAGACTTGCGTTTTTCGGTCGTCGTCGTCGGGCAAGGTATAAGGCGCCGCCACTGCCGCCTTCAAGACGGCTTCCCGTACGGCGGCCTTATCGGATCCGTAAGCGACCGGAAACGGGACGTGGATTCGCCGCACTGCATCGCGCAGCGTCCAATTCACCACAGCGTTTTCAATCAATGCGGAATTGGGAATGAGAATAAAAACATTGTCGTTGGTGCAGATGCGCGTGGCGCGTAGTCCCACTTAATGCACGGTGCCGCGGCGGCCGCTGTCCAGTTCGAAAAAATCGCCGACATTAACCTGGCGGTCGAATATCAGGACCAAGCCGGAGACGAATTCCTTGATGATGCCCTGAAAGCCGAAGCCGATGCCGATCCCGAAGGCGCCCGCAAAGACGGCGAACGCGGACAGGTTCAGACCGATCACCATCAGCGCGGTGACGAAGCCGATGATCACAACGCCATAGGTGCTCAGCTTTTCGAGCATATAGAGCATGCCGCGCCCATAGATGGCGCTTCGTCTGACGCGACGCAGTCCGGCCCCGGCGAGTCTCGCAACGAGCGTCGTGACGACGATGATCAAAATCGCGACGAAGACGCTGGATAAGATGATCGCCGATCCGCCGACGGAGAATAAAACGATGTGCGTGAAGCGATCGAGGCTCTCTAGCATGCGGTCCTTGAGTCATCCCTGTTGAAGGGGCCAGAGTCATAAAATCAATGGGTTGGCCGTGATGTGACGATTTTGGACAAAGGCAGGCCAAGTTTCCAATAGTCTGAGACTTGATATCCCCCAGGGCCCATGACGAACGTATTGCATTCCACAGTCACCAAGCCGCCGAGAAAGGATGCAAACGCCATCGGGATTAAGATGCGGGAGGCTGGCAGACCTGATTTTCGGGCATATTGCAATGCGACGGGCATCACGATGGCGAGCGCCCCGATATTCTTCGTCACCATCGACAGCAGCATCACGGCGCCGGCAAGCGCCGGAATCTGCAGCGACGGGCTTTTGAGCTTGGAGAGGGCAGGATCGAGGAGGTGTTCAACAAGGCCCGAGCGGGAGATCGCCGCGCTCAGCAGCAATGCTGAAGCGATGATTCAGATCAGGTCGTTCCCAAACCCCGTGAACATCTTGTTGACGGGGATAAGACCCAGCAGCGCCCCCGCCACCAGCGCCGCCAGCGCGATAAGGTCGTAGCGATACTTGCCCCAAATGAACAAGGCGATGGTCGCGCCCATCAGGCCAAAGGCCAGCGCTTGTTCTGCAGTCAATGGATCATCGCTTTAAAACGGGTTTCCCGGGACGACTTGACCACAACGTCGAGCGGCCCCTTTTGTTGCAAAGCCGGTTAATGGGCGTGAAGGACGCTCATGACAGGTTTGCTCAGACAACCGCCGATGGTCAGCCGCGACGCATGATCTTTAAGCAAAGCGCTGAGATATCCAATTGGCGTCGGAAATTCGGGTGAAGCCATGCGCGCAATGCGTAAATTGGGCATGCAAGCATCGCGTTGCGGCGACGCACAATGAAAGCAGCGCGCAAACGAACCACTGGTTTAGCCACAATGTTTAGATGCGAACGTGGGGCGATGATGCGTTTTGTCACGCCATCGTCACGAGTAATGCGTAGCCGCGAGGTGTCGCTGGGGCTTTGGCCCGAGGGCGGCGAATACAAAGGCGAGACTCCATGGCGGACGGTGATTGCAGGGCGTTTGTCGCGCGTAAGCACTGCCCTTTTTGCGACGCGGAATTGACGACGCGTTTCGGCCCGCGCGAGGACGAAGGCGGTCGGCGCGCGTTCCTCTATTGTGCCCATGATGAAGCCGCCTGGGAGATTGATTCTCTGCCGATGGGGGCCTCGGTCGCTTATGAGCGCGCGAAAGCGTCCATGCGGCGCGCTCGGGCGTAAGCGAAGGCGCTGCGCTCGCGAAGCGACTTATCCCCTCCGTTTGCTCCGCAGACGCGTCCTCCGCAAACGGGGAAGAGGCTCGAAGAGCCGATGGGGGACTTCACAAATCCAATCTTCCTGACCCCGCTCCGCGCAATGCGGGCTTGCCCGGCGCGCGGCTGCGGTTAGATTGCCGCGGCGGGCGATCTTAAAAAACGCCAATCAAGACAAATGGGAGGACCGGATGCGATTTTGGCTCAGCATGATGGCCGTGCCGGAAATCGATCAATTGATCGCACTGGCGCAGCACGCGGAAAGCTGCGGCTTTTACGGCGTCACCTATGCCGACCACCTGGTGATGCCGACCAAGATCGACTCCAAATACCCTTATACGGCGGACGGCGAGATTTTCTGGCCGCTGGACGCCCCATGGCCCGACCCCTGGATCGCGCTGTCCGTGCTGGGCTCGCACACCAAGACGATCAAGCTGATCACCAATATCTATCTGGCCGCGCTGCGCGATCCCTTCACCGTGGCGCGCATGGTCTCGACCGCGTCCGAATTCAGCAATGGCCGGGTCCTGTGCGGCGTCTCGGCGGGTTGGCTCGCCGAGGAATATGACGCCGTTCATATCGATTTCGCCAGCCGCGGCCGACGCCTGGACGAGATCATCGCCTGCGCCCGCAAATTGTGGACGGGCGACATCGTCAGTCACAAAGGCGAGTTCTTCAATTTCGATTCCGTGATCATGCGCCCGGCGCCGAAGGGGCCTGTCGAAGTTTGGGTCGGCGGAGGATCGCCCCCGGCCTTACGCCGCGCCGCCGCCAATGACGGCTGGCTGGGTCTGCCGATGACTGTCGAACAGAATGTTGGCGTGGCGCAAACAATGTACAAAACTCGCGGCGATTTAGGCCTGCCGCAAGCGGGCTTCAGTCCGTGCGTCTCGCTGATCGAGCCGCTGACAAAACAGGCGGCGGAGACTCTCAAAGCCGCGGGCGTGAACGACATCATGTCGATCCCCTATATGCCGACGCCGTGGGAGAATGAGGGCTTCGTGCCCGTCAATGCGGATATTTCGAAATTGTCCGTGAAGAAGGACGCTGTCAGCCGCTATGCGGAACGCGTCATTCACGGGCTGAAATAATCAGAAGAGACAAGAGAGGGAACCGACCATGACGATCACGCCAGACCAAGCACGTAAGACGATGGACAATTACATCAAGGCCTGGGGCTCGAACGACAAAGCGCTGTTGCTGTCGCTGTTCACCGAAGACGCGATCCTGGAAGATCCCGTCGGCACGCCTGCGTTCAAAGGCTCGGAAGGCGTCGCTAAGTTCTGGGATTTCGCGCATATGGAGGTTGACCGCCAGCTAAGCCCGAAATTCGAGGAAATCCGCGTCTGCGCCGATCAGGCCATCTTCCGTTTCACCATGCAGGTGCGGATCCCGTCGAAGAATCAGGGCCTCGATCTGTCCATTCAGGAACACATCACCTTCGCCGATGACGGCCGCATCAGGCATCTGCGCGCCTTCTGGGACGAGACTTCGGTGGGCAAGCCGGACGGCATGGATCTGTTCATTCCAAACATCGATCAAGCTTACGAATAGATTGAAGCCGGAAGAGCAAGAACAAAAAGGCGAGGAGAGTGGAATGACAGGCGCGGCATCTGGCGCATTGGCGGCGAAAGCCGGTTTGATTGGCGCGTGGCGCCTGCAGGATTGTGTGCTGACCTATCCTGATGGGACCGTATCACGGCCTTATGGCGACGATCCAAACGGCGTCATCATGTACACGCCTGACGGTTGGATGTCGTGCCATATGAAGGGCGGCCGCAAGGGCGAAGCCAAGCCAGACGATGCACCGCTTCTGGTCTATACCGGCTATTTCGGGCCCTACAGCATGCAGGACGACGGCAAGACTGTCGTGCATCACGTCAAGGGATCATCCGAAGCGATGGTCGCAGGAGACCAAGTGCGCAATTATGTGCTCAACGGCAAAGAGCTCATCTTAAGCGCGGAAATGGCGGGCATCGGCGCCGTACTGACCTGGGCGCGCTGAGCGGCGACGGCGCGCATCCGTTGTGCAGCTAGGATGCCTGCGCCGTCTTTCCTTTGATGATGGAGGAGGGCTCTTCCATCATCAAAGCGATCCGGTGCGACTCATCCCAAAGGTCGACGCCTCCGTACACGGCGTAAAGCGCTTCGGCGTGGATTCGCGCGGCGCGCTCGGTGGGGAGCGGCATTGTCTGGTGGCTGCCGAAGGAGCCGCCGGGCTGCCGGACAAAGAAACGATAGACCTGCACTTGCCTTCTCCTTCGGACCGCGCCGGATTTGGAACAGCCGGACGTGGTTGACGTCGTGCTAAGCAAATGCGCTGGACTGGCGCATTGGTACGCGAACATTGGAGCGCTCGCTCCGAACCGGTTACGCTGGATTCATTTGCAAGCAGGCCCGCACAGCAGCTTCTATGCTTCGAGCTGTAATGGGCTTTTCACAGTGCGGCGACGCCGCAAACTCTACCGGGATCGCACCGCTAGAATACCCCGACACAAAGACGAAAGGAACGCCTTGGCCGGCTAAAATTTTGGCAATCGGATACACCAAGACGCCGCGCACATTGATGTCAAGAATTGCTGCGTCAGGTAAGGGATTGGATGCGAGCATGTTTTCCGCAGCTGCGATCGTTCCCGCTGGACCTAAAGTCTCGGCGCCGAGATGAGATAAAATCCGCTTTAAATCGGACGCGATCACATATTCATCCTCAACGAGGAGAAATTTCAAACCGCGAAACGGAAGGCTGGAGGACTCTGTCATTGCGCTGGATTATTGTCCCAAGTGAAATTACGCAAAAAAAAACTAATACCTATAACATAAGTTAGATAACTTTTTCGGCGTTTCGCGTTGATGGAAGTAGCTCAACGGTACCCATGCCAAACGCATTACTGCTCAAATACGAAAATTGCGTACGGCTATCCGCGGCGGAGCGCGCTGCAATTGCGTCTTTAACGCCGTCCGCAAGGAAACGGTTGCGTGCGAAGGAGGATATTATACGCGAAGGCGCCAGCCCGCAATTTGCGTATCTGATCCTGAGCGGTTGGGCTTGCCGGTACAAAACGCTAGAAGACGGCCGCCGCCAAATCATTTCGTTTTTGCTGCCGGGCGATTTGAGCGATTTCAATGCATTTTCGTCGCGATTGATGGATCACTCGGTTGGCGCGTTGACCGACATCGAATACATTGAAGCGCCGAAAAAGACATTAGATCAAATCGGCGCAGATCATCCTCGGATTACGCAAGCCATGATCTTGGATGGATTGGTGGCCGCTTCCATTCAGCGGGAATGGACCGTCAATCTGGGCCAGCGCACCGCGTCCGAGCGTATGGCGCATTTATTCTGCGAAATTTACCACCGGCTCGCCGCCATTGAAATGGCGCATAAGGGCCACATCATTCTGCCCCTGACGCAGATCGATTTGGCGGATACCGTCGGAATCAGCGCCGTACATGTGAATCGTATCTTGCAAGATCTTCGTGGGCGGGGCCTCATTCAGTGGCGCAACGCGGATCTTTACATTCCAGACCTGCCATCCCTGATGCGAGCTGGGCTGTTTAATCCGAATTATCTGCACTACGACCGTGAAGGTGCGCACTTAGACGCAAACGAGTGAACGGCATGACGGTTGATTTCGAGGCTGTATTCGGCGCGTTTCCCGCGCCCGTTCTCATCGTGACAGCCGACGACTTCACCGTTGCGAGTGTGAACGACCTATATCTGCGCACAACAGGCCTTGCGCGCGCGGATTTGCTGGGACGGCCGTTTTTCGACGTGCTCGCCGCGCCTGGTCAAAAAGTCGCAAACGGCTTTCGAGAATTGCACGCATCCTGGGAGAGCGTCGCCGCGACAGGCCAACGCAACAGCACCGAGTTGCAGCGTTTCGATATGTGCGATTGCGAGGGTAAAACGGTGCGCCGTTATTGGACCACCGCGAATGCGCCGCTAAAAGACGGCGCCGGCAACGTCACGCACATCATCCATCAGTTGAGCGATCTCACGGATCGCGTGAATTCGATATTCTTCGCCGGCGAACCGCTCGACGCCGCTGATCTCCGCATTGTCACGATGCCGGAGCGCTATTTTCTCATGGAATGGCAGCACCGCTTCCGCAATGCGTTGGCGATCATCCGGTCAGTCGCGAAGCGCACCGCCGAAAACGCCAAGACGGTGCCTGACTATCAATCCCATTTCGATGGCCGCTTGGGCGCCTATGCGCGCGTGCAATCCCTAATCGCCCGCAATCCGAGTGAGGGCGTCGATCTCGGGATCATGGTGGCGGAAGAACTCCGCGGCCAGGGCGCGCACGAAGGCCGCCAAGCGGAGATTTCCGGCGATCCTGTGTTCTTGCCGCTGAAGACCGGCGAATCCATGGGATTCGCGATTCACGAACTGGCCACGAACGCCATGAAGTTTGGCGCTTTGTCTTTTCCCGGCGGTTCGGTGCGGGTGAGCTGGCGCGTAGAGGGGCCGGACGCGGCGAAAAGCCTCCACTTGGAGTGGGAGGAGCGTTGCGCCGCCGGCGTCAAGATCGAACCGCCGGCGCATCGCGGCTTTGGCTTGGAATTCCTCGAACAGAGCTTGCCCTATGATCTCGACGCGACCGTCGCGATAGAGTTTGCGCCGCAAGGTTTGCGCGTGACCATGGATGTGCCGTTCGGCCGCGGCAATGGGCGATAGCGCCCACCTCGGCGGGTGGTTGCGTCTTCTCGCGCGCGCAGTGCTATAATCAGCGCATCCGGTGCGCGCGGGCGCGGCCGGTTTGTTGCTTGAGGCGTAAACGGTCACCATGAAGATTGCGGTTGCGGGAGGCGGGATCGGCGGCCTGAGTGCGGCCTTGTGCCTTGCGCAATGGGGGCACGAGGTCATCGTCGTTGAGCGCGCCGCCGAAATTCACGAAGTCGGCGCGGGCATCCAGCTCAGCCCCAATGCGATGAAGGTGTTTCAAAAGCTCGGGCTGGATCAAGCTCTCTTAAGCGCGGGCTTTCAGCCTGCAGCCGCAGAGTTTCGCTTCGGCAAGTCCGGCCGGCAGATCTTCAGCGCGCCGCTGGGCGCATGGGCGGAACAGCGCTGGGGCGCGCCCTATGTCCACATCCATCGCGCCGATCTCATCGCCATTCTCACGCGCGCACTGGCGCACGCCGCGCCGGGCGCCTTGCGCCTGGGAACAGGTGCGGTGCGCTACGCGCAATCGAATGCGTCCGTGGCGCTGATGCTGGATGCAGGCGAGGCCGTGGAATGCGATGTGATCATCGGCGCAGAGGGCATTCATTCCGCCTTGCGGGCGCAGATGCTGGGCCCGGAGCGGCCGCGCTTCACAGGCTGCGTGGCCTGGCGCGCGACGACGCCGGTGGAAAAGCTCGGCGATGATGCGCCGCCGCCTACCGCCTGCGTCTGGGCGGGCGAGGGCGCGCATTGCGTCACCTACCGCCTGCGCGGCGGGACGCTCGCCAATTGGGTGGGCGTGGTCGAGCGCAGCAATTGGACGAAGGAAAGCTGGACCGAAATGGGCGCGCGCGCAGAGGCGCTGGCCGATTTCGAAGGATGGCATCCAGTGATCCGGCGCATCATCGAAAACGCGGATGTGCATTTGCGTTGGGCTTTGTTTGATCGCGCGCCGCTGCCGCGTTGGACGGATGGTCGCGTGGCGCTGCTCGGCGATGCGTGTCACCCGATGCTGCCTTTTATGGCGCAGGGCGCTGCTATGGCGATCGAGGATTCTTGGATTCTCGCGCGTTGCCTCGCCAAGGGCATTACAGCGCCCGCGGGCTTGAAAGCGTATGAGGCTGCGCGGCGCCCGCGCACGGCGAAGGTCCAGGCTACCTCCCGCGCCAATGCGGGGACGTTCCACGCGCGCGGCGTCGCCCGCGCAGCCTTTGGCCCGATGTGGCTCGCGGGGAAGGTGGCGCCGGCTTTTATCCAGGCGCGGCTGGATGAGTTTTATGCCTACGATGCGGTGAACGCTCCGCTGTAAGCGGGCGGGGCAGATGGCTTTAAAATGAACCTATTCGATGATTTCGAAATCCGGCCGAATGCGGCGCCACCGTAGTCCCGCAGAGAGTCCGAATAACTAAGCGAAACTGGCATTCCACAGGCTGCGCCGATCCGGGCGTTGCTCGAAGAGTCGTTCGTCATCTTCACGGGAAATCGAAAAGACATAAGGAATAAGTTTCGTTCCGCGGACAATGCCGCACACGTTGCTGCAGCATTCGAACTTGCATTGCATGAGGTAATGGTGCGTCAGGACTTGAGGGCATCATCATCGGAACTTTCTAATGGGGGAAAGCCTGATTTCAAAATCACGTGCGCCGGCGCAGCAACATTCATCGTCGAGGCGCGTATGCTTCAGCCTAACGAAAACGTCCACTATCGGGAGGCGCTCGACGCAATTGCGTCAGTCAAGCGACCGAATGTTGAATGGTATGTGTGGATTGACCACGACCCGCAGGATCAATTCGCTTCAACCGCGCTCGCCGCCAAGCTCACAGCCTTCGCTGATAGGCACCCTGGCGATGCGCTGCCGACCAAGTTTAGCAGTCAAGGGCCGCATCTTCTGTTTGAGCAAGGTAGGACCCGCCTAAGCATCTAAGGCTTAAACAAAGCAAACGAGCCCGAGGGCTGCCTGTTACGGCGCGAGCCCGATAGCGAACTTGCTGACACTGCGAGCATTCGCAAGACGTTCAAGCGAAAGAAAGGACACTGCGACCTAGCACAACCTTACATCTTGGCGCTGTGCTCAGGCAAAGGCTACGCGACCGAGAGGCATTTCAGGAAGGTCCTGTTTCGTAAGTCATGCGGCGCCGGCTCCGAAGATTTTCGAGGTTAATGGGCAAAGGGGGGGGAGGATCACGAGTCAGTGGGGTATTGGCCTGCTACAATTTTAAACCCGCGAGCATCCACGCCGCGAGAATGCAGCTTTTCGCAAAACTAAAGGCCACCCATCCTCTGAGTTTCAATCCGTTCGGAAGTGTGCTCGCCGCGCCAGCGGATTCACTTTCCGATGCCCCAAGCACGCCGTTGCACGAAATGCTGAAGTTGTCATTGAACTGGCCGGGCGAGTGAGGCGCCATTTCGTAAAACCCGGTTTCCCAAAAGTAACCGCGCTCCGCGCCAATCGCGCATTCGCACGCCAATGCTTGCGCCCCTTCGGGGAATGGGCCAAAAATCCTATTCAAAGAGCGCGCGGACGAAGCGCCACGAGGAGAGACAATGACCACGCAAGTTCGCCCGACGCTGTCGCTGCATCTGATCAATTTCGCAGGCGAGGATCACACCGCCGGGTGGGAGCATTTGTTTGCGCTGGCTCGCGCCGCCGACGCGGCGGGAGTCGATAAGGTGCTGGTGTCGGATCATGTGGTCTTCGGCGAGGCGCTGGACGATTATGCAAAGCCCGAGGTCGGCGGCCGCGTGGGGGGGCAACAGCCCACCGGGCCGGACGGCCATTGGCTCGACCCGCTCACGACGCTCGCCATGGTGGCGGCGCAGACAAAGCGCGTGCGCCTCGCGACGCAGATCCTGCTGGCGGGCATCCGCCGTCCGGTGACGCTGGCGAAGTCGACGTCGACTTTGGATGTGCTGTCGGGTGGACGTCTCGATCTGGGCGTCGGCGTCGGCTGGCAGAAAGCGGAATATGACGCCGCCGGACTACCGTTTGAAACACGCGGCAAGGTTTTGGACAACGCGTTGGAAGCCCTCACCGCGTTCTGGCGCGGCGGCGCGATCTCCGTCTCCCAGCCCGGCCTCACCTTCGAGAAAATCCACCAGGGCCCGATGCCGCTGCAAAAGGGGGGCGTGCCGCTCTGGATCAGCGGCACGGTGCGCGATTCCACCGCGCGGCGTCTGGCGTCACATGGCGAGCGCTGGATCGCCTGGGGCAAGGACGAAGATGTCGCGGTATCGATCCCTCTGCTAAAGGACGCCATCGCCAAGGCCGGCGGCAAGCCCGACGCGCTCCAGGCCTCCGCGCCGCTGCCCGCGAAATACACCGCGGAGCGCGCAATCGACATTGCCGCAACCATGGACAGGGTGCCGGCGCGCCTTGCGGCGGGGCAGACGGATTTCAGCTTCGCTTTCCTGGAGCAAGGCGACGAAGCGACAAAGACCGAAAAGCTCCGCGCCATCGTGACGGCGTTCGACGCGGCCACGGGACGCGCATAGGGAGCGGGCTATGACCAAAGGCGTCGCCGTCGTAACGGGCGCGAGCCGGGGCGCAGGCGCGGGCATTGCGCGCGCGCTCGGGGCCGAAGGCTACATTGTCTATGTCACGGGCCGCAGCCAGACGCCGGACGCATCGCCTTTGGGCGGGACCATCCATGACACGGCCGCACAAGTAACGGCCGCCGGCGGACGCGGCGTGGCCTTCGCCTGCGACCATGCCGACGATTCCGCGGTGCAAGCGCTGTTCGCTGTAATCGCGCGCGACGAGGGGCGGCTGGACATATTGGTCAACAACGCCACGACGCTGCACGATGATTTGATCCAGCCCGGCCCGTTCTGGACGAAGCCCACGAGCATGGGCGACATCCTCAATGTCGGTCTGCGCTCAAGCTATATCGCGGCGCATGCGGCGGCGCCCTTGTTGGTGGCCAAGCCCGGCGGGCTGATGATCTTCACTTCAGCGCCAGGCGCGGTGTCGTACACGCACGGTCCGGCCTATGGCGCGCAAAAGGCGGGTACGGACAAAATGTCCGCCGATATGGCGATCGAGCTGCGGCCTTATGGCTGCGCATCCGTCTGCATCTGGATGGGTATTCTAAAGACCGAGCGCACAGCGGCGGCTGTCGCCGAACGTCCCGGCCAGTTCGACGCGCTGCTGGCCATGGCCGAGACGCCAGACTTCACCGGCCGAGTCGTCGCCGCGATCCACAAAGACCCGGAAATGATGGCGCTCTCCGGTAATACAATCATCGGCGCGGAACAGGCGCAGAAATACGGCATCCGCGATCTCGACGGGAGCAGCCCCGGCTCGCTCCGGCCGCTCGTCGGCGGCCCGTTCAAATATGATGAGATCGTGCTGGACGAGGGACGGGGCGTTTGAGGCGCGGAGCCTGACGCCCAGAATGCGCCACGTATTCCAACGCCGGTGGAACCAAACGTCTTTGTGACGATTGTGGAATTCGAAGCGGCGGGACACGGCTAATTCGTGATCGACCCCTCGTCATCGTTAGCCCACGAAGCCCTTTCTCAGCGTCCCGGACCATACCTGGGCGCTATGCATTTCCAAACCCGGCCAACCGGGATTAGTCGAAGGCGATGATCGGGCAGTCTTTAAATCAACCGCTGCATCCAATATATTTGTTCCGGAGCAATAGGACGAAATATGGCAGGCGGTTGGACGCGCGACGGCGCGGTATCGGACCAAATCGACGACACGATAGCGGACAGCGTCTCTTACGCACGCGCCCGGCTTGCGTCAGGCGAGGGCACGGTTGACTGCGTCGAGTGCGGCGAACCTATCCCCGAGGCGCGCCGCAGAGCCTTGCCCAGCGCGCGCCGGTGCGTGCAATGCCAATCTGGCCGTGACGATACGGCCATTCCCGGAATCAACAGGCGCGGCAGCAAAGACAGCCAATTGCGCTGACGCGCCTGTAAGCGCGGCTTATAAGGGCGACTTTATATCAAAGACTGCCCGCGCGCGGGACATGATTCTCCAAGAACGCCGGGTTCAGACCCTGTTCAGCGCCTATGGCCCAATTTGCGTCATCGATCTGAATCACGCGGCTGTTTTGGTTGCCGTCCGGGTCCGGAGTGTTTCTGATGAAACGCATTGCAACAGCGTTTATGGCCACATTGATCGCGGCAGGCTCGCTGATCAGCGCGCCGGCGATGGCTGCGCCCGGCCGAACCGCAGCGAACGAGCCGCCTACCGCGACAACGGCCAGCGTGAAGAGAGCGGCCGCGAAAACCGCGGGCGTTCGGGCGCCAATGAGAATGACGGGCGCTATAATGACCGCTTCGCGAATCGGAATCGTGACGGCCGCAACGACCGCTATAGTGACCGGGATTGGCGTCATAATGATCGCTACGACCGCTACAGCGATCGCGATTGGCGCCGCGGCGAGCGCATCAGCGCCTATGAGCGCCGGCACTTTCGTCCGGTGAGCTATCGCGACCATTATCGCGATGCGCCGCGCGGCTATCGCTACGAGCGGAACGATCGCGGCGATGTGCTGTTGATCGGCATCGCCACCGGCATTATCGCCGGCGTGATCTTGAGCGGCAATTAAAGCCGGCTGCCGGAGCACGCGTCAGACATGGCGCGGGCTTTGCCGTGTCACGGAACTGTAACGTTTGAAATCGCTGCTCATTGTTTGGCGTCTGTTAAACATTTGACCGGACAAGCGGTCTACCCATGCGCGTCACATTTGAAGTTTTAATGCGTGGCGGGAATATCGCAGCGGCACGCTTTCTTCACGCTGTCCGCATACATGAGCAACAGTGGCTCTTTCCCGCATTGCAAAGGAGAGGGTTCGCCCTACAATCCCGCCATGGACTTATCTGACAGCTTTGTGCAGCCGCTCGCCGCGTTCGTTGAGCAGCATCAATTCTGGGCGGGCGCCGTCGTGGGCGGCCTGGCGTTCCTGGAATCGCTGGTTCTGATCGGCGCGTTCATTCCGGCGACCGCACTCATGCTTGCCTGCGGCGGCTTGATCGCAGCTGGGATTCTCGATCCGGTGAGCACCATTGCGTGCTGCGTGGTCGGCGCTGTTGCAGGCGATGCGGTGTCGTTCTTTGTCGGCCAGAGACTGGCTGGCAAAAAGCTGTCGCCGCAATTGATGCGGTTCCGGCGGCAGGTAGCGCGGGCGCGCTTCTACACGCGCCGCTATGGCGCTTTGACCATTTTTGCTGGTCGCTTCTTCGGACCGCTGCGCGCCTTCGTGCCGACGGTCGCCGGGATGCTGAAAATGAACCCGCGCACCTTCCAGATCGCGAACGTGCTCTCGGCTTTGGTCTGGGCGCCGCTGATGCTGGCGCCGGGCTATTTTGGTGTCCTGGGTTTTGCGGCGCTGGAAGCACAAGAGGATCGCCTCCTGGCGACGCTGGCCATTGCGCTTGCCGCGCTCGTCGTCGCGGGCGGCGTCTCTTATCTGGTCTGGAAGCGACTCGATCTGAAGACGAAAGCGTCGCTGGTGCGGTCGTAGCCCAAAGCTGCGCTCCTTGGCGTCTTAGCGTCACCGCGCAGAAATCATGCCGAAATCGCTCTACGATAAGCTGTATAAGTAATCCCTGCGGCGGCGCTCGCGCAGGGTGCGCGGCCATCACCCCCCATAATGCGGCTCAGCCAATCCCTTCACGCCCAAGCCGTCAATCACGAAGGAAAATCCGTCATGCTCCGCTTGGGCGTGGCCTTGGAACAGGCTGGTGTCCAAAGTAGTGACGAACAGGCGATCGAGATGATCGCCGCCGAAGGTCACGCTGGCTGGGTTCTTGGACGGCACTTCGACCGTGCGCTCGAGCTTGCCGTTGGGGCGATACACGGCGATCACGCCGCCGCCAGGAATGGCCGACCACAAGAGGCCGTCCGCATCCACCGTCGCGCCGTCCGGGAAACCGCCCAGATCGCGCGTGTCGGCGAACAGGCGGTGCTCGCCTAAATCGCCGGTCTCAATATCGTATTCATAAGCATAGATTTCGCTGACCATGCTGTCGGCGAAATAGAAGGTTTTGTCGTCGGGCGACCAGCAGGGGCCGTTGCTGACGCAAAAGCCGCTATCGAGAACCTTCACCGAGCCATTCCCATCGACGCTGTAAAGATCGCCGATCCGCTCTGCGAAATGCGCGTGCGCCGCGCCGACAATGAAGCGGCCGCGCCGGTCCACCTTGCCGTCGTTCAATTGCAGCTGATCATTGAGGGTGGGGAGAGTCTTGAACGGCGTGACGGCGCCTGAGTCGAAATCGAAGGCATAGAGCCCGTCGACGAGCGACAGGATCGCTCCGCCGGACTTGCGCAAGGCGAACGAGCCGACGAAGCTTGGCGTGTCCCATCCATCCAGCGCGCCGGTGTCCGGGTCGAAGCGGAACAGCTTTTTGCCGCGCATATCGATGAAATAGAGGCGGCGGGTCGCCTGATCCCAGATCGGGCCTTCGCCCACGGCGCAGCGGGGCGTGGGCAGTTTTTCGATCGTGAAACCCATGATAGCCGTCTCCCAGATACAATCCTTGATTATTGTGGACCAAAAATGCACGCTAGGTGTCAAGCAACCACAAAGGGCGCCGCTTTGCAGGCTCAAAGGGCCGCCTATCTCTTAAGCAGCGTTGCTTTTTTGACCTGAGGCCGCAAATCCAAGCGCAAAAGCCCGCCCTTCGTATTATGGATGCGCCCCGTTCCTTCGCCCTTATCAGCGGATTATTGTTGTGACCGATTCGTACATCCTGACCCTTTCTTGCGACGACCAGCCTGGGATCGTGGCGGCGGTGACGGGTATGCTCTTCGAGGCGGGCGGCAATATTCTCGAGGCGCAGCAATTCGACGACGTCGAAACCGTGCGCTTTTTCCTGCGCATCAAATTCCGCTTCGAGCCGGCTTCGATCGGCGAGGCGGCCTTCCAGGAGAATTTCCTGGCGATCGCGGACCGCTACACTATGGACTGGCGCTTGCGCCGCATGGCCGACAAACAGCGCGTACTGCTGCTGGTCTCCAAGTTCGACCATTGCCTGGGCGATTTGCTCTACCGGCACGGCATCGGCGAGTTGAACATGCATATCGCCGGGATCGTCTCGAACCATCCGTCCGAGGCGCTGAGCCTTAATCTGTCGACGGAAATTCCGTATTTCCATCTGCCGATCACGAAGGACACCAAGCCGCAGCAGGAAGCGCAGATCAAAGAGATCGTGGAGCGCGAGAAGGTCGATCTGGTCGTGCTCGCCCGCTACATGCAGGTGTTGTCGGATGATATGTCGCGCTATCTCTCGGGCCGATGCATCAACATCCATCACTCTTTCCTGCCGGCCTTCAAGGGCGCGAAACCCTATGAGCAGGCGCACAAGCGCGGCGTGAAGATGATCGGCGCCACGGCGCATTACGTCACCGCCGATCTGGATGAAGGCCCGATCATCTGCCAGGACGTCGAGCCGGTCACCCACGTCGACACAGGCGAGGATTTCGTACGCAAGGGCCGGGACATTGAGCGTCGGGTTCTCGCGCAGGCCGTGCGGCTGCACCTGGAAGACCGCGCGCTGCTGAACGGCACGAAGACGGTCGTGTTTTGATCAGCACTTGCCCGCCGTCACTCCGGACAAGCCCTGCGTAGCAGGGCTTGTCCGGGGCCCACTCTGAAGCACATCCGGCCGTTTCGGGTCTGGTGCCGCCTAAAAGTGCAAATTCTTCAGCGACCGGATGCGCGGCACAGAGGACCCCGGTATGCACGCTGCTGTGGAGCGGCAACCGGGGTGACGGCGGAGTTTCTCTCGCAACCCCAAAAATTTTTCGTCCCACGTTTTGCCTGTAGAAAGCCGCGTTCGTTGACGCTGACGGCGCGCCTCGCAAAAAACCTCCATGTTTTGCGTGCGCGCGGCGCGATTGCGCTCCCACCAACGCCGCGCATCCCACCCAGTGGGACGGCGCTAAGCTTCTGATTCTGCATAAGGTATTGCGGCGCAGTTCTTTTCCTGTAAATCGAGTCCAAGTTTTACTCGCGGCGGCAGATTCTGTTCGCTGTTCATCGGGAAATCCTAATGCCGCAAGGCCAGCAAACACCGCCGCGCGTCTCGTTCGAATTCTTTCCGCCCAAAACGGAAAAGCTCGAGGAGCAGCTCTGGGCCTCCATCGCGCGGCTGGCGCCGCTGAACCCCAGCTTCGTCTCTGTCACCTATGGCGCCGGCGGCTCGACCCGCGACCGCACGCACCGCACCGTCGCGCGCATCGCTGCGGAGACAGGGCTGAAGCCCGCCGCACATCTCACCTGCGTCGCCGCGTCGCGCGATGAGGTGCACGAAGTGTTGCGTGAATATTGGGAAGCGGGCGTGCGGCATATAGTGGCGCTGCGCGGGGATCCGCAAACCGGCATCGGTACAAAATTCGAAGCGCACCCCGATGGCTACGCCTCAAGCGCTGATCTGGTCGAGGGCGTGAAGAAGATCGCGGATTTCGAAGTGTCCGTCGGCGCCTATCCCGAGCTGCATCCCGAGGCGCAAGGGCCCGATTCCGACGTCGAGATGCTGAAGCGCAAAATGGGCGCGGGCGCCGATCGCGCCATCACCAATTCCTTTTTCGATCCGGCGCACTTCCTGCGCTTCCGCGACAAAGCGGCAGCGTCGGGGATCACCATCCCTATCGTGCCGGGCATCATGCCCATCGCCAACGCCAAGAACAATTTCGGCTTCGCGCGCAAGACTGGCGTGACCATCCCGCCGGAGCTAGTCGATCTGTTCGACGGACTCGAGGAAGACCCTGAGACTGCAAAGCTCGTCGCGGCGACGGTGGCGTCCGATATGTGCGCTTTGTTGCGCAATGAAGGCGTCGACGATTTCCATTTCTACACACTGAACAAGGCGGATCTGACATTGGGCGTCTGCCGCTTGCTCGGCGTGCGCGCACAAAAACCCTCCGAAGATTTGGGGACAGCATGAACCGTACTGAACGCCTCGCCGCCATCGCCAAAACGATGCAGGAGCGCATCCTCATTCTCGACGGCTCGATGGGCGCCTATCTGCAGGGTTTCAAACTGACCGAAGCGGATTACCGCAAGGGCCGGTTCGAGGATCACAAAGATTCCCTAAAGGGCAATAACGACCTCCTGCACCTCACGCGGCCGGACGTGATCGCGCGCGTGCACGAGGATTATCTGAACGCCGGCGTCGACATCATCGAAACCAACACCTTCTCCGGTACGGAAATCAGCCAGGCCGAATATCATCTGGAATCGGTGGTGCGCGACATCAATGAAGTGGGCGCGCGCGTCGCCCGCCAAGCCTGCGACAAGTTCGAAGCCAAGGACGGCAAGCCGCGCCTCGTGGCCGGCGCCCTCGGTCCCACGACCAAGCTGCTCTCCATGTCGCCGAACGTGAATGATCCAGCCTTCCGCGACATCGACTTCAAAACCATGGCGCGGAATTATAAGGATCAGGCGCTCGGTCTCATCGCGGGCGGCTCCGATCTGTTGCTGATTGAAACCATCACCGACACGCTGAACACCAAGGCGGCGCTCTGGGGCATCTGGGAGGCCTATGACGAGACCGGCGATGAATTGCCGATCTGGATCTCCGCGACCATCACCGACAAATCCGGCCGCACGCTGTCGGGCCAGACGGTGGAAGGCTTTTGGAACGCTATCCGCCACGCCAAGCCCTGGGCCGTGGGGCTGAATTGCGCACTGGGGCCGCAAGACATGCGCGCCTTCATCGCCGATCTGGCGCGCGTCGCCGAATGTCCTGTGTCGGCCTATCCGAACGCCGGTCTGCCGAATGCGATGGGCGCCTATGATGAAACGCCGCACACAATGGAAGTGCATTACGCCGAATGGGCCAAGGCGGGGCTGGTGAATATCCTCGGCGGCTGCTGCGGCACCACACCGGATCACATCGCGCATATCGGCCATGCGGTCGAAGGCGTGACGCCGCGCAAATTCGGCAAGCATGACGTGCGCATGCGTCTGTCCGGCCTCGAACCTTTCAACGCAGTCGCTTGATCATGTCCAATCTCTTTGCAAATTTCATCATTGTCGGCGAGCGCACCAATGTCACGGGCTCGGCGAAATTCCGAAAACTGATCGAAGCCGACGATTACGGCGGCGCGCTCGCGGTAGCGCGGCAGCAGGTCGAGAACGGCGCGAACATCCTCGATGTCAATCTAGACGCAGCGATGATCGATGGCGTCTCGGCCATGCGCACCTTCTTGAACCTCATCGCGGGCGAGCCGGACATCGCGCGCGTGCCGCTGATGATCGACAGCTCCAAATGGGATGTGATCGAAGCCGGCCTGCAATGCACGCAGGGCAAGCCGATCGTGAACTCCATTTCCATGAAGGAAGGCGAGGCGGCGTTTCTGGCGCAAGCCAAGAAGGTGCAGCGTTACGGCGCGGCCTGTGTCGTGATGGCGTTTGACGAACAGGGCCAGGCCGATACGGCGGCGCGCAAGATCGAAATCTGCACGCGGGCCTACAATTTGCTCCGCGATAAATTGGATTTCCCGCCGGAAGACATCATTTTCGATCCGAACATTTTTGCAGTCGCCACCGGCATCGAAGAACACAACAATTACGCCGTCGATTTCTTCGAGGCGGCAAAGGTGATCAAGGCGACGCTGCCGCATTGCCATATTTCGGGCGGTCTCTCGAATGTCAGCTTCTCGTTCCGTGGCAATGAGCCGGTGCGCGAAGCCATGCACGGTGTGTTTTTGTATCACGCCATCCGCGCGGGCATGGATATGGCCATCGTCAATGCCGGCGCGCTGCCGGTTTACGATGACATCGACGCCGAATTGCGCGAACGCGCCGAGGACGTGATCCTCAATCGCCGCCCGGATTCCACCGAGCGTCTCTTGGAGATCGCCGACAAATTCAAGGGTGGCGAAAAGCGCAAAGATTTAAAGGATATGTCCTGGCGCGAAAAGCCGGTGACGGAACGCATCCGCCACGCTTTGGTGCAGGGCTTGAACGAATTCATCGTCGAAGACACCGAAGCCGCACGCCTCGAACTTGGTCGCCCGCTGCTCGTCATCGAAGGCCCTTTGATGGACGGCATGGGCACGGTCGGTGATCTGTTCGGCGCGGGGAAGATGTTCCTGCCACAAGTCGTGAAATCCGCGCGCGTGATGAAACAAGCCGTGGCGCATCTCATTCCCTTCATGGAAGAGGAAAAGCGCCTCTCAGGCCAAGAGCAAAGCTCCGCCGGCAAGATCGTCATGGCGACGGTGAAGGGCGATGTGCACGATATCGGCAAGAATATCGTCGGCGTCGTGCTGCAATGTAATGGCTATGAAGTCGTCGACCTCGGCGTCATGGTCCATTGCGACAAGATTTTGGACGCCGCCATCGCCGAAAAAGCCGACGCCATCGGTCTGTCGGGCCTGATCACGCCAAGCCTGGATGAGATGTGCTTCGTCGCCTCGGAAATGCAGCGCAGGAATTTCAGCATGCCGCTGTTGATCGGTGGCGCCACTACCTCGCGCACACACACCGCCGTGAAGATCGCGCCGTGTTATGCTGGCCCGACGATTTATGTCGCGGACGCCTCGCGCGCCGTGCCGGTAATGCAAAAGCTTTTGTCGCCGGATGACAGTGCTGGCTTCGCCTCGGCTGAACGCGCCGCGCAGGACAAAGCCCGCGAAGCCTATCTCTCAGGGCAGGATCGCACGCCGCGTCTGCCGATCGCAGAGGCGCGCAAGCGCGGGCCGCAGATCAGCCATGAATCCATCGTGAAGCCGAGCTTCCTCGGCGCGCGCCCGGTGGAAGCCTCGCTGGCGGAGCTGGCCAAATTCATCGACTGGACTCCGTTCTTCTCCTCGTGGAAGCTGGTCGGCCGCTACCCGCAAATCTTCGAAGACGATGTGATGGGCGAACCGGCGAAGGCCTTGTTCGCCGACGCACAGGCGATGCTAAAACAGATGATCGACGGGAATTGGCTGACGGCCAAAGGCGCCGTCGGCTTCTGGCCCGCGGCGCGGGAGGGCGACGACATCATTTTGTTCGAGGACGACAGCCGCAAAAAAGAACGCGCACGCCTGTTCACGATCCGCCAGCAAATGGACAAGGGCTCCGGCAAGGGCAATTTCGCGCTCGCCGATTTCGTCGCGCCCGCTGGTGATTATGTTGGCGCGTTCGCGGTGACGGCGGGCATCGGCGAGGACGCCGTTGCGGCGCGCTACAAACACGCGAATGACGACTATTCCGCCATCATGAGCCAGGCATTGGCCGACCGCTTCGCTGAGGCTTTCGCCGAATTCCTGCACACCAAGGTGCGGCGCGAACTCTGGGCCTATGCGGCGGACGAAAAGCTGCCCGTGGATCAGATGATCGCCGAGCAATATCGCGGCATCCGCCCGGCGCCCGGTTATCCGGCCCAGCCAGACCACACAGAAAAGACGACCTTGTTCGATCTTCTGAACGCGCGCGAACTGACCGGCATGGATTTGACGGAGAGCCTCGCCATGACGCCGCCCTCTTCGGTGTCGGGGATTTATCTCTCCCATCCGCAGGCGGAATATTTCGGCGTCGGCCGCATCGATCGGGATCAGGTGGAAGATTACGCCCGCCGCAAGGGCTGGCCGATCGAGGAGGCCGAGAAGTGGCTGTCGCCGATTTTGTCTTATGAGCGGGGAACGTAATTTAGGCGCCGCCGCCTAAAACTCTCTTCCCAACCGCCTTGCGTTCCGGCGCCGCTTGGGTCTCAATTCCTACAATGACCCAGAGGGGGCGCGCCGGCGCAAGTCCGGGCAGGGAGGTGTTATGAAGCTCGTCATTCAACCCGTGCATCTGGTCGGGCGCGAGGCGCTGCACGTCTTCGCGCTGCCCAATCATCAACTCCAAGTCGCAGCGGGCGAGTGCCAATCCGCGGCGCATATTCGCGGCTTCATGGAGGACGCGCAAAAGCGGCTCGCCGACAAGGCGCTTTTCCGCGCGCCCATCGTCATCCTGGAGGACGCCGACAGCGAGAAAGTTCGGGCCGCGGCCGCCGGGGCCGATGCGATTTTCATCAGCCTCACTACCGCGCGCATGGATGGCGTGCTGACGCCGGACGTGGCGGCCATGGGCATGGAGGCGGGGATCTGGGATCTCGATCTGCCGATCATCGCTTATAGCGGTGAAAACACGCCGATGATGGGGCTCTACATTCTGCCGTCGAATGTCCGCCGCCAGAAAGCCAATGTGCATTTGTGTCTGGACGTTGAAGAAATCGCCGCGCGCTTGAGTGAGATTCAAGTGGCCAAAGCCGAAGCGCGCTTGCGCACATCGCGCATGCTGGTGCTGGGGCGCTACAATTGCAGCGATCGCTTGCCCGATCAGGATTTAGTGCGTGAACGCCTCGGCGTGGAGACGACGCACATCGCCGCCGCAGATTTCATGCAACGGGTCGCGGCTGTCGACGAAGTCGCTGCGCGCGCGCTCGCCAAACAATGGAGCGACGGCTCGCTGCCCGGCATGGAATCCAGCGCGCAGGAAATCTATCAGGTCGCGCGCGTGCAATTGGGGCTTGAGAAATTGATGCGTGATCAAAACGCGCAGGCGGTGTCGGTCGGGTGCCTCGAGATCATGTACAATCAAGGCCACGTGCCGATCTGCTGGGTGCTGGCCTCTTTACGCGACGCAGGTCTGCCGGCGGGCTGTGAACATGACGCCGGGGCCACGCTGACCATGCTCATGCTGGATTATCTGGCCGACCGGCCGGCTTATATGGGCAATCTCGTCGAGGCCGATCCGCAGACCAATCTCGTCAGCATCTCGCATGGCTGTTCGCCCACGCGCATGTGGGGCCGCGACAAACCGGCCAAGCCCTACAAACTGGTGCATTCGCATTCCGCGCCGCCCTTCAGTCGCGACCTGACCGGCGGTTCGGGCGTCACCTCCTATGTGGATTACGGCGATGTCGGGCAGGCTGTGACCATCGCGCGCCTGGGCGCCGACGTGGCCTCCATCTTCCTGGCAGGCGGCGAGATCGTGGAATGCAAGGATACGATCTGTGATCGCACGACCTTAACCGTGCGCGTCAAGGACGCGCGCAATTATGTCCAGCAAACCACGGGCAATCACCAAGTGCTGATCTATGGCGATTTCACGCGCGAAATGAACCAATTGGCCGGCCGCCTCGGCTTGGAAGTGCTGCAGGCTTAGGCGACGCGGCGGATTCGCGCGTCAGGCTATTGGAAGGCGTTCGCGCCGCACTTAAATCAAAAAATGGGCGCTCCAGGGATATTAATGGAGCGTAAACGAACAAGCCCTTATTCTTGCGCAGCGTCTACGATGCGAGAAATGGGACGAGGAACGTCTTTAATGCCCGAGATGCGCGTAGTGTTTGAACCTGAACATCTTGATCGCATGACCAGCGGCGATCTGGATCTGCAAGCCGAAGTGCTTGATCTGTTTCGTCATCAGGCGGAGCTCTGGGGCCGCTTGCTCGATCCGCAATTTCCGTCCGATAATTGGGGCGACGCCGCCCACACGCTCAAGGGCGCTGCGCGCGGCATCGGCGCCTGGAAACTCGCCGACATCTGCCAAAGCGCCGAGACGCTGGGCCGCGAACTGAAGGACGATGCGACCGAGTCCGCCATCGTGAACCGCGCCGTGCGCCTGGCGCTGGTGCGCGAAGCCCTCGACGAAGCGCTCAACGAAGTTGCGCATTTCCGGCACAAGCTGGAGATCGAGGCCTTGCGTAAGCCGTCGCGAGTTGCGAGCTAGGGTCCCTGCTTTTCAAGTTTTTATAGAACCGTTCTTCGCCGCTCATCCCGGCGAATGCCGGGACATCGATGTCGAATAGCGCTCCCAGTATCAACTGGGCCCCGACTTTTGCCCGGGTGAGCGGTGGAAAGATCTCGCAAAGAGCGCGCTTAGCCTGGCGGTGGGCCGCTCGAAAAACTCTCCACCAGCGAGCCGGCGATCATCCGCCAGCCGTCGACCAGCACGAAGAAGATCAGCTTGAACGGCAAGCTCACGCTCGCCGGCGGCAGCATCATCATGCCCAGCGACATCAAAAGCGACGACACCACAAGGTCGATCACCAGAAACGGCACGAAGATCATGAAGCCGATTTCAAAGGCGCGCTTCAGTTCTGAGATCATAAAGGCCGGCGCAACGACTTGAAACGGCGTGTCCATCGCGGTCTTCGGCGTTTCGATCTTCGACAGCCGAATGAATAACGCCAGATCTTTGTCGCGCACATGCTCCAGCATGAATTGCTTCACGGGGCCGGAGGCTTCGGGCCAGGCTTGCTCAAGCGTGATGTCGCCATTCATCAACGGCTTCACGCCCTCGTCATAGGATTTGGTCCAGGTCGGCGTCATCACGAACAAGGTGAGGAACAAAGACAGGCTGATGATCACCGAATTCGGCGGCGCCTGTTGCAGGCCGATGGCGGTGCGCAGCAGCGACAACACCACCACGATCCGCACGAAGCTGGTGGTCATGATCAGGATCGACGGCGCAAGGCTGAGGATCGTGATCAGCGCAACGAGTTGTACGGCGCGGCCCGACACGCCTTCGCCGCTGCCAAGGTCAAGCGACATGGTCTGCGCCAGCACAGGCCCGGCGGCGAGCAGGCCGGTGATGAAAAGCCCGAACGCGATCGTGCCGCGCATATTCGGGCGCTTCGCTGATTTCTTCGCCTTCGGTTGCATGGTCGATTCGCTCATACAGCATCCCCTGCCGGCGCTTTCGAGGCCGCCGCTTTCGAGGCGATCACGCCGTCTCCACCGCCGCCGCCCACCAGAATTAGATGTTCCACATCGTCCCAGCGCACGATCATGAGTCGCGAGCGGGCGTCGATAGGGCGCTGTTCGACGATATGCAGACGGCGCTGCGCGAGCGGGACGGGTTTGAAAAAACCCGCAACCTTTTCAGGTAGGGATTTGGGCGCTTCGCCTTCCTTCGGTTGCTGTGGGTCCTTGTTAAAAAGACCCGCGAAATCGAACCGCATCGCCAAATAGGCCAGACCGCCCACAAGGGCGAGTGTGAACGCCAAAGCCAATATGGCCCTTAGTCCTGCGCCGAGATCCATCCGAATCGCTCCTTCTGAGCAAAGCGGTTTTTCCGGATACATACCCCGGCCGCCATCCCAATCCGGATCGCCGGGTCTTGGTGACGAAGGGATAAAGCGATTCGCAATCGTGCTTAATCGCCGCTTAACCATAACGCGCGACGTTGCGGCTTATGGATATCGCCGAACTCCCCGCTTTTTCCGTCCTTCGCGAGAAGATGAACTTCCTAGCCGAGCGTCAGAGGGTGCTTGCGCAAAACGTCGCGAACGCTTCGACCCCCGGTTATGTGCCGAAGGACCTAAACGCGGACGGCTTTAACAAAGCGCTCGCGGCGCAGTTGAGGGTTGAGAAGGCAGGCGGAATCGCCGTGGCGCGCACCTCCGCCAGCCATATCGACATGAACGCCACGCGCAATATAAGCGGCGATTTCCGCGCCAAGGCATCCCCTGATTCTGATGTGACCTTGGACGGCAATGCGGTCGTGCTCGAAGATCAGATGATGAAGGTCTCGGCGACGCGCGGCGACTATGAGACCATGGTGGCGATCTATCAGCGCGCGCTCGGGATGATGCGCACGGCGATTCGCGCCGCAAGCCGGTAGGCCCATTTCCGATTTGAGTTCTGCACATCAAGTCGGGAGACAGTGGGTCTAAATTTTAGTGAGAGCCCTTCTCACCCGATCAGAATGGTTCATTCAGATCGGGACGGGCTCTGGTAGGAGGCGTTTATGGCCGATTTGGAAGCCGCGTCGAAAATTGCCGCATCGGGCCTGCGGGTGCAGGCCGCGCGGATGCGCATTATCTCCGAAAATATGGCGAACGCCGATTCTACCGCCGTAGAGGCGGGGGGGGATCCTTATCGCCGCCGCTCTTTGGCGTTCAAATCCTATATGGATAAGGAATTGGGCGGCGAAGCGGTGAAGGTGTTCGGCACGCGCGGCGACCCATCGCCCTTCAAGGTGAAATTCGATCCCGCCAATCCTGGCGCGGGGCCGGATGGGTTTGTGAAGCTGCCGAACGTCGATCCCATGATCGAATTGGTGGATATGCGTGAAGCGCAGCGCGCTTACGAAGCCAATCTGAACATGATCGAAAGTACGCGCACAATGCGGCGCTCTACGCTCGAACTCTTGCGCCGCTAGGTCATTTAACGAACGCTCTTTTTCTCCGGACGGATCAGCGCCGGCGGGGAAAGGCTCGGTTAGGAAAACATCATGGCGATCGATCCGCTCTCCGCATCCAAGGCTTATGCACAGGCCGCCCGATCCGTGGCGGAAAGCGCGGGTCCGCAGCTGACAGGCGGACCGCAGGTGCAGGGGCCGAGCTTCGGCGACGTTCTGCAACAAGCGATCGGCGGCGTTCTGCAGACTGGCCAGAAAGCCGATCGCGCCATCGCCAACGCGGCCGTCGGCAAGGGCGATCTGGTGGATGTCGTCACCGCCATCTCGGCCGCGGAAATGAGCTTGGAGACCGTCATCGCCGTCCGCGATCAGGCCATCAGCGCCTATCAAGAAATCATGCGGATGCCGATCTAAAGGCTGATTTCCACAGACGCCTCGTTTATCCACGAAGACAGAGCACCCCACAGCTCAGCACTCGTTTTTGAATAATCCTAACGCCTCATTAACCATATTCGTCCGAATCCTGCCAAGGACAGGACTCAATGGTTTAGGGGATCGCGATGAGCGGCGCAGAAGCGCTTGATATTGGCCGGGACGCTTTGTGGCTGACTTTGATCATGGCGGGGCCGGTGATGCTGGTCGGCCTCGTGGTTGGGGTCGTCGTGTCGGTCCTGCAGGCTTTGACCCAAGTCCAAGAACAGACGCTGGTTTTCGTGCCGAAAATCATTGCAATCTTCATCGCCCTTTTGCTGTTTTTGCCGGTGATGGGCGCGCTGATGGGCGGCTTTGCGACCGACACGTTTGCGCGCGTGGCGGCATATTAGAGAAATGTGCGCGCCACCGGAAAAATCAGAACGTTTTGTCATCACCGCTCACCCTGGCGAAAAGCGGGGTGAGCGGCGGGAAAGTCGAGCGCGAGCGTTCGCCGCGTCGCCCAGCGGGGGCCCGGCCTAATGGACCGCTTCGGCATCGAGATATGGCCGGCCGTGCTCGTGTTCGCGCGCATGGGATCGTTTGTCATGTTGCTGCCGGGCTTGGGCGAAACCTTCGTGTCGCCGCGTTTTCGTTTGGCCGTCGCGTTTATGATGGCGCTGGTTCTCGCGCCGGCGGCGGCGCAGGTCGCGCCGGGCATTCCCACCAAAATGGGCGATGCGTTGGGCATTATCTTCATGGAGATGCTGATCGGCATCGCACTCGGCGCGGTGACGCGATTGGTCATGTCGGCGCTGGCGACGGCGGGGCAGATCGCCAGCTTGCAGAGCGGTCTGGCCATGGGCGCGATGTTCGATCCGACCTTTGGCGGGCAGACGCCGCAATTGCAGACATTTATGGGCATGCTAGGTCTTGCCGCGGCGCTGGCGGCGAACATGCATCATGCGCTGATCGAAGCGGCCTGGGCGACGTATGAACGCTTTCCGCCGGGCGGGCGATTCCCGGTCAACGACTGGGCCGAATACGCGGTCCTCGGCATCAGCAATTCGTTTTCCGTGGCGATGCAGATGTCCGCGCCGTTGCTGGTCTTCGGCTTCTTGTATTACGCGGCGCTCGGCGTGGTCAGCCGGATGTTGCCGCAGATTCAAATCTTCTTCGTGGCGCAGCCTTTGGGCTTGCTGCTCGGTCTTTTGGTGTTCCTGATGTCCTTGGGCGTTGCGATCGGCATCTTCTTGGAATCGCTCGAACGCTTCGCCCTGGAATGGAGTTGACCTTATGACGTTGACTCTACTGGCGGTGATGCGTGTCTGACGAAGACAAGGAATCCAAAACAGAAGCCCCGTCGCAGAAGAAGCTCGACGATGCGCGCAAGGAGGGCGACGTCGCCAAGTCGCAGGATTTGGCGGGCTTTATTCTTTTGCTGGGCGGCGTGATGGCGTTGTCGGCGTCAGGCGGTCCCGCGGCGGAGGAAACGGCGCGCACCCTGACGGTGTTTTTCGAACAGGCCGGCACATTGCCGACGGACGGCCGGAGCCTTGTGGCGATTTTCGGCGCTCTGGGCGGCAAGATCGGCGGGGCGATGGCGGGCATCTTCTTCGCGTTGATGCTGGCGGCCTTGACCGGACACTTCATGCAGCACGGTTTGATCTGGGCGCCGAAAAAGATCATGCCCGATCTCAATAAGCTCGACATCAGCAAGGGCGCGGCGCGCTTGTTCGGGCCGGAAGCCCTGCAAATGCTGGGTAAAAGTATTCTCAAGCTGATCATTTTCAGCGCCATTGGGGGCTTTGCGATCTGGAGCGCGCTGTCGCAGGTGGAGGCGACGGCGCTGGTCGATCCGACCGTGCTGGGCGCCGTGCTTTCGTCAATGACGTTTCAGGCGCTGGGGGGCTTGCTGATCGCGGCGGGCGCCTTTGGCGTGTTCGATTATGTCCTTCAGCGCCAGTCCTTCACCAAGCGGATGCGCATGAGCCACCAGGATTTGAAGGAAGAATACAAGAATACCGAGGGCGACCCGCACGTGAAGGCGCGCATCCGGCAGATCCGCGCCCAACGCTCGCGCAAGCGCATGATGGCGAATGTGCCCAAAGCCTCTGTAGTGGTGATGAACCCAACGCACTTTGCGGTGGCGTTACGCTACGCGCCGGGCGAGACGCCTGCGCCTGTGTGTGTGGCCAAGGGTGTAGACGCGGTGGCCTTGCGCATCCGCGCATTGGCGGAAGAACATAGCATTCCGATCATCGAAGACCCGCCGCTGGCGCGGGCGCTACACAAATCATCGGAGCTGGATGAGCCGATTCCCGCGGAGCATTTCCAAGCCGTCGCCAAAATCATCGGCTATGTGATGAGCCTGTCGCGGAATCGCCACCGGGCGAGTTGACCGCACGCCTGAGTCGTTGCGGATCGTTAACGATCGTCTCTTAGAGAAGAGCGCTTGCGCGAATGCGCCGCGCAGGTGTGGATAACTCGATCGTGCCCAAGCGCCGCCTCAAGGAATTGGGGCAAACTGCGCTGCATTGGCGCCCAGAGTCTGCATTCGTGGCGAATCGCGAAATAACTTCGGCAAGGAGACCGCCGGTTTATGCAAGACGGAACCGACATCAAGACGCTAAAAGACGGCGCCCGCCCTGCAAGATTCGATTGGCAGCTCATCGCCTTTTGGATTCTCGCGGCGATGGTCGCCGGCGCGGCTGGCGTCGCCATTGGCGCGCCCAGCGCCGTGGGCACGCTTGGCTCCATCCTTCTCATTTCGCTGGCCGCAGGCGGCCTCGTGCTGCTGCTTTGGCTGATGCAAGGGCCGGGGCGCAAGCTCGGCCTGTTCCCAACGCGCGAGCAGGGCGAGATCGCGCCCACCGCCGCCAATCTTGGGCCCGGTGAGCAAGCGCTGCTCGACGCGCTGCCCGAACCGTCTTTGATCACCGACCGCAAGGGCGCGCCGGTGTCGGCGAACGCAGCCTATCGCATGATCGCCAGCGCCTCCGGTCAATTGGGCGAGAGCGCACGGCCGCCAACGGTAGATCGTCTATTCGGCGCGAACGCCGGGCTGGCGGCGCCGATGTTCCGGTTGGCGCGCGCCGCGCGCGAGCGCAAGACTGTGATGGAAACCTTGCCCGCCACGCAGATGCGCGCGGGCGCTTCGCAGGTTCAGTTCGACGCCAGCGTTTGCCCGATCGCCTCGGGCCATACTTTGTGGCGTTTGTTCGAACACACAGCGCCGGCGGAAAGCGTCGCGCCCGATGCGCGGCAATTATTGGTGGATGAAGCGCCGGTCGGCTTCTTCGCCGCCAAGCCGGACGGGCAGCTGGTTTATATGAACCAGTCGCTGCGGGATTTGCTCGGCCTCGGCGAAACCGCCAAGCCGTCCGCCAAGGATTTTCTACCGCGCGACTATCAGCGCGTCCTGCGCCGCGACAAAAAGCCGGACCAAGGCCCTGTGCGCGTCGAGACGGCGTTAAAAATCGCCGACGGCAAGGACATGCCGGTCGTGATCCTCACCACCTGGCCCGCCGACGACAAGGAAGACGGCCTGTCGCGCTGCATCGTGATCGCGCAATCCTTGGTCTCCGCCATCGCCGCGCCGCTCGCGCCGATAGTGGATTCGCGCTCGGGCCGCGTCGCCGATCCGATGTTCGACAACGCCCCGTTCGGCGCCGCGCATCTGGATGGCCGCGCCGCCGCCGCCGCGCTCATCGAAGATTCCAACGGCGCCTTCATGGCGATGACGTCGGGCGATGCTTTGCCCGGCGTCGCCTTCGCCGATCTGTTCACCTCCGAAGACGGCCGCGCCGATGTGCTGGAGCGTCTCGCCAATGCGCACGGCCACCCGATTGAGTTGAAGTTGAAAAGCGAAACCGGCAAGCCCGATCAGGAACGTTCGGTGCATGTTTATTTGTCGCCCGGCCATGATGGCCGCGCGGTGGCTTACATTATCGACCTCACCGAAACCAAGGCGCTGGAATTGCGCCTGGCGCAATCCGAAAAGCTGCAGGCCATCGGCCAACTGGCGGGCGGCGTGGCGCACGATTTCAACAATCTGCTCACCGCCATCACGCTCAATTGCGATAAGCTAATGAGCCGCCACCCAGCCGGCGACCCAAGCTTCAGCCATCTCAGTGCGATCTCGCAGACCGCCACGCGCGCGGCCGAACTGGTCCGCATGCTGCTGGCCTATTCGCGCAAACAGACCTTCAAGCGCGAAGTCCTCGACGTCGCCGCTGTGCTCTCGGATATGAAAGTGCTGCTCGACCAGGTGCTGGACGAACGCGTGGCGTTGGAGATCACGCATGGCCGCGATCTGCCCACCATCCGCGCCGACAAATCGCAAATCGAAACCGTCCTGATGAACCTCGCGGTGAATGCACGCGACGCCATGGTGGCGAAGGGCGGGGGCGGCCAGCTCGCCGTCCGCACCTCGCGCGTCACCGAAGCGCATGCGCAAGGCCATGGCTATCACCATGTCGGCCCCGGCGATTATGTGTTGATCGAAGTCGAAGATTCCGGCGCCGGCATCGCTCCCGAACATCTGGAAAAGATCTTCGAGCCGTTCTTCACCACGAAGGACGCCGGCAAGGGCACCGGCCTCGGCCTCGCCACCGTGTATGGTATCGTCAAGCAATCGGGCGGCTTCATCTATCCGTCGAGTAAACTCGGCCGCGGCACGACCTTTCGCATCTATCTGCCAGGCTATACGCGCACCGCCGAAGAAGAGAGCGAAGCCGAAGCAGAAGCCACCGCCGCCGCCGCGATCCCGTCGCGGCCCGCCGATATGTCCGGCGTCGGACGAATTTTGTTGGTCGAGGACGAAGATCATGTCCGCGCCATCGCCGCCTCCAGCCTGCAGAGCCTCGGCTATCAGGTGACCGAAGCGGCGGACGGCGAGGAGGCCCTGGAATATCTTGAGGCCCATCCCGGCATGATCGATCTCATGATTTCAGACGTAGTGCTGCCGGGCATCGACGGCCCCGGCGTTCTGGCGCAGGGCAAGGCCTATCTGGGCGACGCCAAGGTGATCTTCATCTCCGGCTATGCCGAGCGCGACTTCGCCAAGACGCTTGATCAAGAACGCGAAGTGCTGTTCATGCCCAAGCCCTTCACGCTGAAGCAGCTGGCCGAGATGGTGAAAAAAGCGCTGGCCGGGAAGCAGAGCCTGGCGGCCTAAGCGCTGTGCATTTGCCAACGATATTGACCCAAAAAAGTTATGGCCGCGCCGGTTGTGCAAAGTTTCGGCGCGCCGGCGGCGCTGGCCAAAGGCGGGCCTGTCTGGGGCAAGATGCGGGGGCGGATGCTCCGTTGGCTGCACGATAGGGAATGCGTGGCGTGGCGGCTCTTGCTGCTACGCGCCGAGATGTTTCCCGCGCCGGATTCCGCCGCGCAACGCGCCGCTGGCGTTTTATGTCGACGATCCGCGGCCCTTGGCCGAACGCTTCGAAGCGCTGCTGCGCGTGATCGACGATCACGAACATTATGCCGCGCGTCAGGCGCAGTCGCTTTATCTGTGGCGCGGCCGTGCGGCGCGCCGCGCCATCTGCCTGCAATCCCTGAGCGCCAAAACGCCTATCGCCAATGACGCAAGGTTTGGCGATGAAGACTGGGCCGCTTATGCGGACGCGCACGCTTTGACCGCGCCGCTTCTGGCGATTTTTGCGACGCCGCCGGCGGATCCTGCGCCCGCCCATGTCAGTGCGCCCGATCCGGACCGCCTGCCGCCGCCTGGCGACGGTCCTTACCCCACACATCTTGATCCTGCCAGCACCGGCGACTTTCGCGGGCGCCTGTGTCGGAGCCGCCGTCCAATAGCGCCTTTCAAGCGAACCCACTTGCGTAAAACGTGCATCCACTCAAGCATGAGCCCCGCAATCTGTGCAGGGGCGTACGATGGGCAAGAAGAACAAAGACCTGCCGAAAAGCAAAAAAGACGCGCCGGACCAGAAGGCCAAAAAACTTGAGGCGGCGGCGCCGGCCGCCGCAGCCGCTACGCCGGACAACAATGGCGCCGATGATTATCTGGCGAAGCTGACCTTCCTGCAGACGGAATTGGTCAAGCTGCAGCGCCACTGGATCGAAACCAGCGAGAAGATCCTCATCGTCCTGGAAGGGCGCGACGCCGCCGGCAAGGACGGCGCGCTCAAAGCCATCACCCAGCACATGAGCCCGCGCCAGACGCGCGTGGTGGCGCTGCCAAAACCCAGCGATCGCGAACGCAGCGAATGGTATTTTCAGCGCTATGCCGCCCATCTGCCGGCGGCGGGGGAGACGGTGTTTTTCAACCGCTCCTGGTATAATCGCGCCGGGGTCGAGCCTGTGATGGGCTTTTGCACGCCGGACGACACGGCCCTGTTCTTGAAGCTGGCGCCGAAATTTGAAGACAGCCTGACGCTGTCGGGCACGCGGATCCTGAAATTCTATCTCGATCTGTCCAAGGACGAGCAGGCGCAGCGGTTGGAGGATCGCCGCAAGGACCCGCTGGACTTTTGGAAGGTCGGCCCGATCGACGAAGCCGCGCAGAAAAAGTGGGACGATTATTCCAAGCGCCGCAATGAGATGCTGCTGGCCACGCACGCGGCGGCGGCGCCCTGGACCATCGTGCACTCCAACAAGAAGAAGAAAGCGCGCCTGGCGATGCTCGAGCATCTGCTCAATGCCTGCGAGTATCCGAAACGGTCGAAGGCGCTCGCGGCCCCGGACCCGGCCATTCTCTTCGGCTTCGAACCCGCCGCCATCACGGACGGCCGCCTAGCGCCTTAAACCGCACCGTCGTTTCGAAATGTTCTTGTTGTGTTCTTAGAACAAATGCGGTACATCTGCTGTGCAGCATGACGAGAATCATTTGCTCTGCGCGGCAACCGCGTGGATGATCGAAAGGGACGATTCGATGGCGGAGAAAGCTTCCTTGCGCGTAGTGAACACCGACAAAGCCGATAAAGGCGAGAAGGAAACCGACAAGGAAAAAGCCTTGGCCGCCGCGCTGGGTCAGATCGACCGCGCCTTCGGCAAGGGCTCGGTGATGCGCCTTGGCGAAAAGACCGCGATGGAGATCGAGGCGATTTCTACTGGGTCGCTCGGCCTCGACATCGCTTTGGGCATTGGCGGCCTGCCGCGCGGCCGGATTGTCGAAATCTTTGGCCCGGAATCCTCAGGTAAAACCACTTTGGCGCTTCATTGCATCGCCGAGGCGCAAAAGAGCGGCGGCGTCTGCGCCTTTGTGGACGCCGAACACGCCCTCGATCCTGTCTATGCCGGCAAGCTTGGTGTCGATCTGAACGATCTTCTGGTGTCGCAGCCGGACACCGGCGAGCAGGCGCTTGAAATCACAGATACGCTGGTGCGCTCCGGCGCCGTCGACATCCTGGTCGTCGATTCCGTGGCGGCGTTGACGCCGCGTGCGGAATTGGAAGGCGAGATGGGCGATAGCCTGCCTGGTCTCCAGGCGCGCTTGATGAGCCAGGCGCTGCGCAAGCTCACCGGTTCGATCTCCAAGTCCAAGACGCTGGTGATCTTCATCAACCAGATCCGGATGAAGATCGGCGTGATGTATGGCAATCCGGAAACCACGACGGGCGGTAATGCGCTGAAATTCTACGCCTCCGTCCGTCTGGACATCCGCCGCACCGGCGCAATCAAGGAACGCGAAGACACAATCGGCTCGCAAACCCGCGTGAAGGTGGTGAAGAACAAGGTCGCGCCGCCGTTCAAGCAGGTCGAGTTCGATATCATTTACGGAGAAGGCATCTCCAAGACCGGCGAATTGCTCGATCTTGGCGCCAAAGCAGACATCGTTGAGAAGTCCGGCGCTTGGTTCTCCTATGGCGGGCAGCGTCTGGGGCAGGGCAAGGAAAACTCCCGGGCCTTCCTCAAGGCGAACCCGCAAATGGCCGCCGAGATCGAAGACAAGATCCGGAAGAACTCGGGCGTGCTGGCCGAGGAATTGCTCGTCGGTGAGCCTGAAGGCGACGACGAGTAAGATCGTCTGGGATTTTTGGCGCGGGCTCAGGCTCGCGCCAGTCCCCCCAATTCAATTCATGCAAAAGTGCTTAAGCGAGACGACATCGCGCCCAAGGTGTTTGGGCTGAGTGGTCTGTCGCGCGTATTGAATATTCGGAGATGGAAGATGGCGGATCAAGCCATGGTTCAGCTGCTGCGTACGGTCGCGCGGCTGGAGGCTGGCGCCGCGCCGGTGCTTGACGAAACTCTGGCGCATGAAGGCGTGACGAGAGGATATATCGTCCGGTGGCGCTCCTCTTATGTGCGCACGCCATTGGGAAAAGCGTATCAATGGCGCGCAAACCCGCCGCATTAATGAGGCCGTCAGGTTGGCGGCTTGGTGAAGTGCGGCGGAAAGCAAGGAGCCTGTCATGGATCAGAGGGTGAGTTTTATCACGCTGGGGGTTGAAGACTTGGCGCGCTTCAAAGAATTCTATGAGCGGCTTGGCTCGAAGGCGTCGCCGGCCAGCCGTGAAAGCATTGTTTTCTTCGACCTCAATGGCGTGGTGCTCGGTTTATTCGGCCGAAACGCTTTGGCGGAAGATGCTGGGGTGCACGACGGGACGCCGGGTTTTTAGCCTTCACATTGGCCTGCAACCAGCGATCCGAAGCTGAGGTCGATTCTGTTATGGAGGAGGCCGAGGCGGCGGGGGCAACAATATTCACCCAAGCCAAAAAAAGGTCTTTTGGGGCGGCTATCGTGGGTAATGCGCCGATCCGGATGGCCATCCTTGGGAAGTCGCTTTTAATCCCTTTGCGCCAATCGATGCGGAGGGGAGGGTTAAATCCACAATTTAGGCGTGTTAGGCCGCCGCTTTAATCCTGGGTTCAGGGTCTCGTGGTAATTGTGACGTCTTGTTTGCAAGAAGATGTCTATGATCGCTCTTTATTCCGATGAAGAACTTCGCACAGCCTTGAACGAGGCCAAGCGGCGTTTCGAAACGCCGCCAAAGCTGGCGTCGGCGCCCAATCAAATGCAAGCGCAGCACCAAGACGGTCACGCCGCAGAAGCCGCGGGCTATTTTGCCCGTCTGCGTCTTGAGGCCGCTCATCGCTGGGGCTTGGTGCGTTAAGGCTGTCGCCCCACGCCGTCTCCGCGATCTTTAAGCTGGCGCACGCCAGGTCTGACGCCTGCCGAAACTTTCGGCTCAATCAGGGTTGAATTCCCCGCCTTTCGCGTCGCGCTGTGCTTGGCGGAACGTCATTTCGCTCTATAAGGCCCTATATTCTTTGAGCATCATTTCGGTGGTGCTTTAACTTTGAATCGGGCCGCCTTCGCCACTCGACCTTTGACGTCTGGGCGGGGGAGGTCCAGGGCGTCCGGACCACCCGCCCGTAGGAAAGAGCATTGCGTCTATGGCCTCATTGAAAGACATCCGCGCCGGGTTCCTGAATTTCTACGCGAAGAACGGGCACAAAGTGATGCCGTCGAGCTCGCTGGTGCCGGGCAACGACCCGACTTTGATGTTCACAAACGCCGGGATGGTGCAGTTTAAGAACGTATTCACCGGTGCGGAGGAACGGCCCGCACCGCGCGCCGCAACCTCGCAAAAGTGCGTACGCGCGGGCGGCAAGCACAACGATCTCGACAATGTCGGCTACACGGCGCGTCACCATACCTTTTTTGAGATGCTGGGGAATTTTTCCTTCGGCGATTATTTCAAGGAAGACGCCATCGCTTTCGCTTGGGAATTGATCACGAAGGATTTCGGCCTGTCCAAGGACAGGCTCCTGGTCACCGTTTACGCCGACGACGAAGAGGCCCCTGACCTTTGGAAGAAGGCGGCGGGTCTGCCGGATTCCCGAATCATCCGCATTGCGACCAATGATAATTTCTGGCGCATGGGCGACACCGGCCCGTGCGGTCCATGCTCGGAAATCTTTTTCGACCATGGCGACAAAATTCCTGGCGGGCCTCCGGGATCCGCGGATGAAGACGGCGACCGTTTCGTCGAAATCTGGAACCTCGTTTTCATGCAATTCGAGGAGCGGGCCGATGGCACGCGCCATAACCTTCCCAAGCCCTCCATCGACACCGGCATGGGGCTGGAGCGCGTCGCCGCCGTGCTGCAGGGCGTGACCTCAAACTACGACACCGATCTGTTCAAGGCGCTGATCGCCGCCAGCGTCGAGGCGACGAAGGTCAAGGCCGAAGGCGCACACGCCGCCAGTCATCGCGTCATCGCCGACCACCTCCGCGCATCCTCGTTCCTGATCGCGGACGGCGTGGCGCCGGCCAGCGACGGCCGGGGTTATGTGTTGCGCCGGATCATGCGCCGCGCGATGCGACATGCGCATTTGCTGGGCGCGCGCGAGCCCTTGATGCATCGCTTGGCGCCGACTTTGGTGCAGCAGATGGGCGAGGCCTATCCGGAATTGGTGCGCGCCGAGGCGAACATTCGCACGACGCTGCTCGACGAAGAAGAGCGTTTCCAGCGCACGCTCGGCCGCGGTCTGGAAATCCTGGAGGAATCGTCTATCGGCCTGAAGGCCGGGCAGAAGCTAGACGGCGCCGTGGCGTTCAAGCTCTACGACACGTTCGGTTTCCCGCTCGATCTCACGCAGGACATTCTGCGCGCGCGCGACATCGGTGTGGATACGGATGGATTCACCGCAAACATGGAAGCGCAGCGCGATCGCGCCCGCGCGCATTGGACCGGCTCCGGCGAAACGGCGACCGACACGGTTTGGCTTGGCCTGAAAGACAAGCTCGGCGCGACGGAGTTTAATGGTTATGCCGGCGATGAAGGCGAGGGCAAGCTCATCGGCGTCATTTCAAACGGCGCCGCACAAGCCGAATTGAAGGCCGGCGCCGAAGCGGAATTGCTCTTTGACCGCACGCCATTCTATGCGGAATCCGGCGGCCAGGCCGGCGATTACGGCCGCATCACCTTCAAGGGCGCGGTGTTCGAAGTCGCCGATACGCAAAAACGCGCGGGTGCGCTGCACGCGCATGCGGGCAAGCTGATTTCGGGCAGCATCAAACTGGGCGATAGCGCGAAGCTCGCCATAGACGCCACACGCCGCAATCAAGTGCGCGCCAATCACTCGGCGACGCACCTTTTGCACGCCGCCTTGCGCCGCAATCTCGGGCCGCATGTGACGCAGAAGGGCTCGCAAGTAGAGGCGGATCGCTTCCGCTTCGACTTCAGCCACAATGCCGCGATCTCGCGCGATGCGCTCGACAAGATCGAGGGAGAGGTCAATGAAGTGATCCGCCAGAACGATGAAGCGCAAACCAAATTGATGAAGCCGCAAGAGGCCATCGAGGCGGGCGCCATGGCGTTGTTCGGCGAGAAATACGGCGATGAAGTCCGTGTGCTGACGCTTGGTCACGCGCTGGACGATGCCGGCGTTAGCGGCAAGCCATATTCGGTCGAGCTTTGTGGCGGCACCCATGTGCGACGTACGGGCGACATCGCGCTGTTCACGATCCTATCGGAGTCGGCTGTAGCCGCCGGTGTGCGCCGCATCGAAGGCGCGACGGGCGCCGCGGCGTTTGAATACCTAAAGACGCAGGCGGCTTTTGGCCGTCAGGCCGCGGATGAGTTGAAGACGACGCTCGCGGACCTGCCGAAGCGTGCGGCGGCGCTCTCCGAGGAAAAGCGCAAGCTCGACCGCGAACTGGCAGACACCAAGAAAAAGCTGGCTTTGGCCGGCCCCGCAACCGGCGGCGGCGCGGCGGGCGGCGAAGAAACCATCGCCGGCGTGAAATTCTCAGGCCGCGTACTGCATGGCGTCGCGGCGAAAGATCTACGCGGCATGGTGGATGAGGCGAAGAAAACCCTCGGCTCCGGTGTTGTGGCCTATATTGGGGTTGCTGACGGTAAGGCCGCGCTCACGATTGGCGTCACAGCCGATCTCACCGCCAAAATTTCGGCGGTGGATCTGGTGCGCGCTGGCGCGGCGGCGGTGGGGGGCCAAGGCGGCGGCGGACGTCCCGACATGGCGCAAGCCGGCGGCCCCGACGGCGCCAAGGCGGAAGCGGCGCTCTTGGCGATTCGCGATTCGCTGAAGGCGATAGGCTGATCGTTACAGATTGATCGATGGCAGGTTGCTCACATTGCCGCCCGTGAAATACAAAACGACGGCGATCGCCAAGACCGTGAGCACGATGATCTTGATGAGATTGCCAAAAATTTTGAACACGATGAACGCGCCCACCAGAAGAGCGCCGATAATGAGATAGGAGTCCATGTGCGTGTTCCTGCGCGCGTGAGCGTAAGCTGATAACGCTTAGCCATAAGAATCGTTTCAAATGGTTAAAGCGTGGCGGAAGGACATCAAGCCAATGGCTGAGAAATTTGAACGGCATCGTCAGCCCTGGACGCCGGCGGAAATTCAAAAGCTCGACATGCTTGCTAAGAAAGGCATGTCGCTCAAAGCCATCGGCAAGGCGCTGACCCGCAGCGAGGAATCCATCAAGGACCGCGCCAAGATCGACGGTTTGTCAATTTCGAAATTGCGCTGAGCGCCGGCGCGTCGCGAGCGCGCCTCTATGCCGAAGGCTCGTCCGCCTTCACGGGTGGCTGAATTATCCAGTCCGCGATGACAGGCGAAACGGGTTGGCCAGCGGCGGTGATCGGGGCATTCGCGCCAGCGAGACGATCCAAGCGCACCAGAGCGAGTGCACGTCCAGGCACGGAGGAACGCGTTTCGCCAATGCGGAAATCGCCACTGAGAACATCCGTATTCGGAGGAAGCGCAGGACCTGAAACATCGAGTACGATAATCTTGGAGCGCGTAATCCCGCGGCGTTTCATCCGGCTGGCGGTTTCCTGGCCTATGAAGCAGCCTTTCTTGAAATCGACGCCATGCAATTCGTCGAAGAGGCCTTCAAGCGGGAAGTCGCCGTCGATCTTCAGATCGCGCACAGCGTCCGGCACGCCGAGGAATATGCGGTGTTCATCATAGTCCGACGCCACACCCGGTTCGAAGCCTGCAGCGCGCAAGGAATCTTGCACTTCGAAGCTGCGCTCAATCGGGACGATGGCGCGCCAGCCCATTTTCGGCAGGCGCGGATCCGGCAGCGCTTCAGGCAAAAGCGGCGGCACGCCCCACGCCGTGAGCACAACAAAATCCGCCGCGCGGTCTTCCAGTTCGATTTTCGCACGCAGGCGATACATCGATAGCTTCTTGATGAAGTCGGGAATGCGTTCGCGCGCGACGTCGACAAGGAAGGCATCTTCGCCCACGGGCGTCAGGAAGAAGTCGAATTGATACTTGCCCTGCGGCGAGAGCAGCGCACCGAAGGAAAGCGCCCCGGCCGCCGCCTTATCCAGATCGGCGGTGATCAGGCGCTGCAGGAAGTCCCGCGCCTCCGGACCAGAGATACGGACGATCCCACGGTCGGGCAGGAGAGTGAAAACGCCTTGGCTCATATCCCTCACTTGGCGCCTTTAGGGTCGTTCGCCAAGGGTTTGCAGTCCAACGAATGCTTCAATTGCGCATTCCGGCGCAAGCCGGGATCCACGCGAAACCGCAAGAGGCCTTCGATCCCTGGATACCGGTTTTCGCCGGGATGAACGGCAATGATGGTTCCAATTCAGCGTCCTTAGGGGTAATCCAAGCCTCAGGAGAACGATTATGGCCCAGACCTTCGATTTGATCCTGCGCGGCGGCGCCGTGGCGTTGCCCAGCGGTGTGGTCGAGACCGATATCGGTGTGCGGGGTGAGACGATCGCCGCCATCGGCGATCTGTCGGCGGCCAGCGCCGGGGAGATATTCAACGCCAAGGGCCTGACCATCCTGCCTGGCGTGATCGACACGCAGGTGCATTTCCGCGAGCCGGGCGTCGAATACAAAGAAGATCTGGAAAGCGGCTCGCGCGCGGCCGTGCTGGGCGGCGTGACGGCGGTGTTCGAAATGCCGAACACCAAACCCTCGACTACCACCGAAGCCGCGATCAGCGACAAGCTGGCGCGCGCCAAAAACCGTATGCATGTCGATCACGCCTTTTATGTCGGCGCGACGGCGGAGAACACGGATCAGCTCGGCGAGTTGGAGCGTCTGCCGGGAGTCTGTGGCGTCAAGACGTTTATGGGATCGTCGACCGGATCTCTGCTCGTGAAAGATGTCGAGGGCCTGGAGCGCATCTTGTCGGTCATCAATCGCCGCGCGGCCTTTCACGCTGAAGACGACGACCGTCTGACGGATCGCAAGAGCGTGGCGCGGGCGGGCGATTGGACCAGCCATCCGGAAGTGCGCGACACCGAAACAGCTTTGCTCGCGACGAAGCGCCTGATTACGGCGGCGCGCAAATTCGGCAAGCGCGTGCATGTGCTGCATATTTCATCCGCCGAAGAGATCGAATTCCTCGCGAGCGCCAAGGACGTTGCGACGGTCGAGACGCTGCCTCAATTCCTCACGTTTGAGGCGCCCGAAGTGTATGAGCGCCTGAAGGGCTTTGCGCAGATGAACCCGCCGATCCGCTATGCGCGCGACCGCGCAACCTTGTGGGACATTGGCGTTACGCAGGGTGTCGTCGATGTGATCGGCACCGATCACGCGCCGCACACGCGCGAAGAAAAAGCGCAACCCTATCCAGCATCGCCGTCCGGTATGCCGGGTGTGCAAACGCTGGTGCCGGTGATGCTGACGCAGGTGGCCGAAGGGCGCTTGAGCTTGCAACGTTTCATCGACCTCACCAGCGCCGGCGCTGCGCGCATTTTCCAGATATCACGGAAGGGCCGCATCGCGCTGGGATTCGATGCGGACTTCACCGTCGTCGATCTGAATGCGCGCCGCACGATCCGCCACGAAGACCAGGCCTCGCGCGTCGGCTGGACGCCCTATGACGGCTTCGAAGCGATCGGCTGGCCAATGGCGACGGTGCTGCGCGGGAAGGTCGTAATGCGCGAGGGCGAGGTGGCGCTGCCAGGACAGGGCAAGCCGATCCAATTCATGGAGACGCTGGCGCGGCTTTAGGGGGACGGCGAATGAAGGGCTTGACCGTCAAAGCGAAGTCAAGCTTGGCGGCCATGATCGCCTTGATATTGGCGGGCTGCGCCACCATGCCTGCCGACGATGCGCCTTTGCCGACCGAACTACACGATGCGCGGGCCGTCTATGCCGAGGATTGCAAACCCGATGCGCCGGTTTTTGCGCGCGATCTGATCTTGCGGGCCGATCTTAATGGCGATGGGCGCGACGATTATGTGGTGAACGCCGCTGCATATCAATGCCGCGGCGACACGCCGTATTGCGGTTCGGCGGGATGCGAGACGCAAATATTCATGTCGGCGCCCGGTGGTGTTTTGGAGCAGCGCTTCAGCGGCCATGTGCAGGAGCCGCCGCGCATCGTCCGGCGTAATGGAAAACCGGCGCTCGTTTCCGGCGCCGGCCGTTCGGCAGAAATGTTCGATTCACGCTCTCTGCGCTACGCGCCAGCGCCGCCTTGAGCCTTACTTCTTTTGCGGCGGCGGTGTGGAGCGATCGAATGGAGAGTTGACCGGCGCGATAACGCGCTTGTCTTGTTTCGGTTTCTTCTTTTCGCGACCGGAGCGTTGTTGACCTTTGGCCATTGTAATCCTGGCAGCGGGCCTTGTTTGGCGAAATAGGGAGCCGCACCGCTTTGCGGAATCAGAATACGCGACATTTGGCGCGCGACCATGCGAAATCGCGCGCGCGGCGTGAAAGAATGCGGCTGGTGGGCGATCCTGAGCGAAGCCTCACTTTTGTAGACTCGAATTCGGCGTGCAAGGCCGAATGTCCCAAAGAGCCAAGCGACGACTCGATAGCCATCAATTGTGTAGCCAGCCTGGACTTTAAATCAGCGGGACCATCGTCGCGCTCCGACATCCACTTGGCGACAAGATGCCAACTATAGACGGTATGTCCGGCCATACGCTCGACGCTCTCTAAGGGGTCCATAGCGGGTCTCCCCTTTTATGGCGGCTAGTAAGACGGATCCCATAGGGAGGCGCAGGCAAGGCGGTAGATTGTATTCCAAGCGTCACAACTGAAGCCGGAGGAAAAGGATCGGCGCCGCCAGGGTGTTGGATTTACGGTTTGCCGATCTTTTCGTCGAAGAGGTCGATCATGGCGCGCCAGGAGCGTTTGTCGGCGCGCTCCAAATACGCGACGCCGGGGAAGCCGGTTTTTTCGACGCCGACCATGGTGAAGCCATGCAGCGTGCCGCCATAGAGCGTCATGCCCCAATCGACGCCCATCTCGTTCATCTGCGCTTCGAAGGTGTTGCGCATCTCCGGCGGGACCATTGGGTCTGCGGCGCCTTGCAGCATCAGCACCGCGCCTTTGATCGCCTTGGAATCTTCCGGCCGGTTCGTCGGCAGGCTCGAGTGAAAACCGACAGCCGCTTTTACATCTTCGCCGGTGCAGGCCAGTTCGAAAACCGCCGCGCCGCCAAAGCAAAAGCCCGCCGAGACGATACGTTTGGAATCGACGCCATCTTGCGCGCGCAAGGCATCCAGCGCCGCCAGCATTGCCGGACGCACAAGGCTTGGGTCGCCCAGGATCGGCCCGATGCGAGTCATCATGGTCTCGACAGGCAGCAATTCGCCGCCGCCATGATAATCCGCAGCCAGAGCGATATAGCCGGTCTCCGCCAGACGCGTCGCAAAATTGCGTTCGTGATCCGCGAGCCCAAAAGCGGAGTGAGCGATAATCACCGCTGCGCCGGAGGGCTTATCCGGCTGCGCCAGAAAGCCGATATATTTTTTACCGTCCTTGCCGCGATATTCGAGATTGCCTGTCTGCATGATGTCCTCCCGGATTTTGTTTGGCGGCGCCTTATTGTCTGGAGCCGAGTTCCTTCAATGCGTCGTGAAATGCAAATTCGTCGCTTGAGTTCGTTCTGGGATACGGCGCATCCGGCGCTGCGACACCCAGAAACGCACACAGAGGAGCCCAGCCTTGCGTCGCCTCATAGACGAGGAGCCTGTCTGCCGGCACGGTTTTCATCACCATTTGATTGTGGCTTTTGTAGGCGGCGATGCAGGAATCATGATCGTTCGGATCGCCGCCAATGTCGGCGAAAACGGTTTTCGCCGCCATGTTCTGAAAATTCTGCGGCGGCTTTGAATCGCCCATCAAATCGGGGCGAAACATCGTGGCCTGGGTGGATGCAAACCATTGTTCGGCGTCACGCACCGACAAAATAACTTTGGCGTCTGGATAATGATCCATCAGCTCCCGCCAGAAGTGGCAAGCGGGCCAATCCACGGCGGACGCATAGCCGTCAAAGATACTCTCCCAATCGGGATCGCCATCCGCCGCCGCGCTCCAAAGGTCGGGCGCTTCAGGTTTCGGAAATACCTCGATCATGTGATAGCAAGGACCAAAGCCCAGCTGTTCAAGCGCCGCTTTCAACGACATTGTGCCAGTACGCCCGAAACCGGCGCCGATCACTTTCAGCGTCATGCATTCCTCCCTTTATCTTTTTTATGGCTTGCGGAACGTCAGCGTCGACCACCCCTCCAAACGAGAGCGGCGCACAAACACCAAGCCACGCCCCTGATACGCGGCGCGGATCAGCGGCTCCTGCGCCTCTAGAATGCCGGATAGAATGAGATTGCCGCCGGGGCGTATCGCGCGCACGACTTCCGGCGACAGGCGGATCAGCGGCCGCATCAGGATATTGGCGAAGACCAGATCGAAGCGGCCGAGTCTGCGCACGCGTGTCGCGGAAAATCCCGCCGCTGTAATGGTCCGCACCGGCGCGCGGTTTTGCTTGGCGTTGCGGCCGGCGACTTCGGTGGCGCGTGCGTCGATGTCCGTCGCGGCAGCGAAGCTGGCGCCCGCGCGGCTGGCCGCGATGGCGAGGACGCCGGTGCCGCCGCCGAGATCCAAGACGCGGCCGATCCTTTTGCGGCGCGCCAAATATTCGAGGGCGGCGAGGCAACCCTTGGTGGTCCCGTGATGGCCGGTGCCGAAGGCTTCGCCGGCTTCAATGCGGATCAGGCGGCGATAGGCGCCGGCTTTCGGCGCGGCGTGTTCGCCCGCCACAACGAAACGACCGACCGGCACGGCGGGCAGGCCTTCCAATGACTTGGCGATCCAGTCTTCCTGCACTAGCGGCGTGATGCGCCATTCGATGTCGGGCGCTGTTGTGTTGCACAGGGCGACGGCTTCGCTCGCGGCGGCTTCGTCTTCAGCCAGCGCCTCGAGACGCCAGGTGAAACGCGTCACCTCGAAATGGGACACAGCGGTGGCGGGCGAGGGGTCCGCCCAGGCCAACACATCGGCGGCTTTTTGAATGGCGCGTTTGGGCCCTTGGGCGGTGATGGTCCACATTTCAGTCATCGCGGTTGCTTAAACGCGGAAGGTCGCGGCGTCCATGCGGGGATAAATCAGCTTTCCGTGCGCACTGCGCCCAGAAGCGCATGGACGCGCCCCTTAGGGTCCTCTAGCAGCCATGGCGCGGTCAGGCGCTAACTGCGCCAAGGGGGAAACATGCCGGCCTATTTCTGGCCCATCGCGTTTATGGCGATCGTGTTCACGATCCATGGTGTGAACATGCCTTTCATGCCTGTTTGGTATGAGCAGGTCCGCCATTTATCCGGCGCGCAGATCGGTGCGATGTTTTCGGCGGCGTTGCTGGCGCGGGTCGTCACGGGCCCCGTCATCGCCGCCTGGGCGGAAGGTCAGGCTGACCCGCGCAAGGCCTATATGATTTTGGCGTTTGGGCTCACGGGCTCGATGCTGATCGCGGCGGTCGCGCCCAATTACGCGATCTTGGTGCTCGCCGTCTTTCTGATTCAAAATTGTTTGTCGTCGTTGATCCCCTATGCGGAATCGTCCGCAGTGATCGCCACGCGGACAGGGCCGGTCAGCTATGGACGGGCGCGCGGGCTTGGATCCGCGGCGTTTGTTGCAGCCAGTCTTTTGATGGGCGTCGTGCTGGCGCAATTTGGGCCATGGGCGGCGTGGACCTGGGTGAGCGTCGCCGGGATAATGGTCGGCCTGACGGTCTTCCGCATGCCGCCGCCTTTACCGCACGCGGGCCCACGCCAGGGATTTCGTGTACGCATGAAACAGATGCGCGAATTTTTGCGCGATCCAAACTTCCTTCGCATCACGTTCGGCGCCGCGTTTATTCAGGGCGGGCATGCCTTCTTTTATAATTTCGGCACGCTGAGCTGGCTGAAGCAGGGCATTTCCAGCGAGTTGATTGGGTTCCTCTGGGCCTTCGGCGTTGTCGTAGAAATCGGCTTGCTTTTGCTGTCGCAGCGGCTGTTGCGCGGGCGCGATTATGAATGGCTGCTGATCTTAGGTGGGCTGATCGGAATTGTGCGCTGGTGTCTGGCGAGCCTGTCGCCGCCATTTTGGGCCTGGACGTTTATCCAGGCTTTGCATGCGGGCTCGTTCGCTCTGACACATTTTGCAACGATGCAATTGCTCGATCGCATCGCCGGCGATCGTTTGGCGGTGGCGCAGACGCTTTATTTCTCGCTTGGGTCCGGCGCGTTCACTGGCCTCGCCACTTTAGCGGCGGGCTATCTGTACGAGAATTACGGCGGACGCGGCTATGCGGCGATGGCGGTGATGTGCGCAATTGGTGTGGCGATCATCGCGACGCATAAATTCCGCAACAGAGCGCGCGCCTGATTTACGCCGCCGCCGCGGTTGCACTTTCCTTCTTCGCTTCTTCGCGCAGCCAATTCATCAAAGCGCGCAAAGGCGGCGTCAGCGTGCGCCCCTTGGGCCAGACCAGCCAATAGGCGAAGGCCAACGGCGTGGTGTCTTCGAACAAGGCCAACAGGCGCCCGGCGTCCAGATCGGATTGCGCTATGGCCCGCTTGGCGAGCGCCACGCCGCGCCCCGCCGCCGCCGCTTCGATCACGAGCGAGGTCTGGTTGAAGCGCGGTCCGCGCGTGGAATCCACGCCCGGCACGTTGCGCGCCTTCAGCCACATCGGCCAATCGGGACAGGTGGGGTCCTGCTCGACCGAGCCATCGTGCAAGAGCGTGTGTTTTGCGAGGTCTTCGAGCTTTTCGATGCGGGAGGCGCCGTTGACGAGGCTCGGCGCTGCGACAGGAATAATTGTTTCGTTCAAAAGCTTTTCGGACACGCAGCCTTCATACAGCCCCGCGCCGTAGCGGATGGCGATGTCGACGTCGGCGACGGAGAAATCCACAGTCGCCATATCGGCGGAGATCCAAACTTCCACCTCCGGATGGGCCGAATGGAAGCTGTCCATGCGCGGAACTAGCCATTTGGCGGCGAAGGAGGGGGCGACGGACACCGCCACCTTTCGGCGTCCCATGGGCTGGCGCATCAAGCGGGCGGCGTCATTGATGCGGTCGAAGCCCTCCCGCAAGGCGGGCAAGGCGCTCTGCGCCGCATCGGTCAAAAGGATCTGCCGGCCCAGTCGCTTGAACAAGGGGGTGCCGATTTCTTCCTCCAGCGTGCGGATGTGCTGGGAGATGGCGCCGGGGGTCACTTTCAGCTCTTCCGCAGCTTTAGTGAAGCTCATATGGCGCGCCACAGCCTCGAAGGCTTTCAGAGCGTTGAGCGGGGGCAATCTGTCCTGCGGCATCCGGAAACTCAATATCTGGAGTAAGTATCTGTAATATAATACATCGCAGCCGCTTGAAGAGGCTGGCCGATTGGCGGCGCCGCCCAGTCCAGAGACTCTTGATCGATCCTTTAGATTGTCTCACTTGCTTTGAAGCGCGCCAGCCCCAAAATGGCTTGCTAAGCAAAGTTTTTCGCCCGCTGCGCGCAAATTCCTGTGCCGCAGCAAAAAGGCATTGTGGATCAGATGTTTGAACGCATCCTTTATGCGATCGAGAGCGCGTTTCACGGTTCCCGCAGGAGCCGGTCCGCAGAGCGCGGCCTGATCCAACTCGTGGGCGCAGGTCCGGGTGATCCCGAATTATTGACGATCAAGGCCTTTAAAGCGCTCCAACGCGCTGACGTTGTGTTGCACGACCGCCTTGTCGGCGAGGGGATTCTGAGCCTCGTGCGAAAAGGCGCTGAGCGCATTTATGTCGGCAAGATCGGCCGCGGTGAGTCCACGCCGCAAAAGGCCATCGAGGAACTGATGGTGGCCAAGGCTCTGGCGGGTCATCGCGTGGTGCGGTTGAAGGGCGGCGATCCGTTCATATTTGGCCGGGGCGGCGAAGAGCTGGAAGCGGCGCGCGCCGCCGGCATTCCCGTCGAAGTGGTGCCCGGCGTGTCGGCGGCGCTTGGCGCGGCGGCGGCGCTGCAAATCCCGCTGACCCATCGCGACCACGCCCAGACGCTGATCTTCGCCACGGGTCATTGCAAAGAGGCCGGCGGCCAGGGCGCTGCGCCCAATCTCGATTGGCGGATGATGGCCGACCCGAGCGCGACGTTGGCGATTTACATGGGCATCGCGACAGCGGGCATCATCGCCGAACGCCTGCAGGCGGCGGGCCGCGATCCGGCGACGCCAGTGGTGATCGTCGAGAACGCCACGCTTTCGAACCAACGCGTGGTGCGCACCCGTCTTGAACGCATGGCGAGCGATTTAACCAAATCGGGCATTTCGGGTCCGGCTTTGTTGTTGATCGGCGAAGCGATTGAAAGCGCGGATGGCGCGGATTTGGCGGCCTATGCGGCGGCCGCAGAGAAATTGGATTGAGCCGCCATGGCGATGAAAACCGTCACCGCGAATTTATTGGCTGAAGGCATCGTCGTCTGGATGAAAGCCGATGGCGAATGGGCCGACCGCATCGAAGACGCCGCAGCGTTCGAAGGCGCGGATGCCGATTCCGCTTTGAAACGTGCAGAAGCCGATTTCACGCGCGTAATCGGCGCCTATCTGATCGAGATTGAGCCGGGCAAAGGCGCGATCGGCCAAGAGCGCTTGAAGGAGACCATTCGCGCGCAGGGTCCGACCGTACGCCTGGATCTCGGAAAACAGGCGGGGGATCGCTGATGAGCGACCCTATTCAAATCTATGGCGACCGCATCAGCGGCAATTGTCTGAAGGTGCTCTACACGGCGCAGCATCTCGGCCGCGAATTCGTGTGGCGCGATATCGATGTGCTGAAGGGGGAATCGCGCACTGACGAGTTTCTGCGCCTAAGCCCCGCCGGGCAGGTGCCGATTGTGGTCACGAAAGACGGCCACGTTTTGGCGCAGTCCAACGCCATTATCGGCTGGCTGGCGGAGGGGAGCACGCTTATTCCCGCCGATCTCTTCGATCGCGCGAAAATGTATGAGTGGCTGTTCTGGGAACAATATAGCCACGAGCCTTTGATCGCCGTGCGCCGCTTTCAAAAGCTCTATCTGAAAAAGAACGACTCGCAGATCGCTGCGGAGCTTTTGCCCAAGGGCAATGCAGCGCTCGGTTTGATGGACCGGCATCTGTCCGCGCGCGCGTATTTTGTGGGCGGCGCGCTCACGCTCGCCGATATCGCCTTGCTCGCTTACACGCGCCTTGCGCACGAAGGCGGATTTGATCTGAACGAATTTCAGAATGTGGGGGCATGGGTGGCTCGCTGCGAGAATGATCTGAACGTCACCCCCGCCAAGGAGGCGGCATAATGTATCGCTATGACGAATATGACCACGCTTTGGTCGAAAGCCGCGTCGCCGAATTTTCCGGCCAGGTTGAGCGCCGCCTGAAAGGCGAACTCAATGAAGACCAATTCAAACCGCTGCGTTTGATGAATGGCCTTTATCTGCAATTGCACGCGTACATGCTACGCGTGGCGATTCCTTATGGCACGCTGAATTCGAAGCAATTGAATGTGCTCGCTGGCATCGCGCGCGATTACGACCGCGATTATGGCCATTTCACCACGCGTCAGAACATTCAGTTCAATTGGCTGAAGCTGAAAGACGTGCCGCCGATCCTACAGCGCTTGTCGGCGGTCGAGATGCACGCCATGCAGACCTCCGGCAATTGCATCCGCAACATTACAACGGATCAGTTCGCGGGCGCGGCGCAGGACGAGTTGGAAGACCCACGTCCCTGGTGCGAATTGCTGCGCCAATGGTCGACGTTGCATCCGGAATTCACCTATCTGCCGCGCAAATTCAAGATCGCCATCAACGCCGCCAAGCATGATCGCGCGGCGATCCGCCTGCACGATATCGGTCTGCAAATGGTCGAGCAAAATGGCGAGCGTGGCTGGGAAGTCTATGTCGGCGGCGGCATGGGCCGGACGCCGCATGTCGGTCCGCTGATCGGCGCTTTCGTGCGTCAGCACGAATTGCTGGGATATCTGGAAGCCTGTCTGCGCGTCTATAATCGCGGCGGACGGCGCGACAATCTCTACAAGTCGCGAATCAAGATCCTGGTCGCGAGCTTGGGCGAAGAAGAATATCGCCGACAGGTTGAAGAAGAATTCGCGCAAATCGATCAGTCGATTTTCGATTATTCTCGCGCCGAATTGACCCGCATCAGCGCCGCCTTCGCTCCGCCGGTTTTGCCGTCGCGCGATGCGGTCTCCGAGGCGGTCGAGCAATTGAAGGGGCAGGATAAGGCGTTCGGCCGCTGGCTTCGCCGCAACGTCACAGCGCACAAGCTGCCGGGCTATGCGATCGTCAATATCTCGCTGAAGCCATATGGCGAAGCGCCCGGCGACGTCACCTCGGCGCAAATGGATCTGGTAGCCGATCTGGCGGCGAAATATTCGGCCGACGAAATCCGCGCCACGCACGAACAGAATCTGGTTCTGCCTTATGTGGCGCAGGATGATCTGCCGGCCGTTTGGCGCGCACTGGACGGCGCCGACCTCGCCACGCCGAACATCAATCTGATCACGGACATCATCGCTTGCCCTGGGCTGGATTATTGCTCGCTGGCGAACGCCCGCTCGATCACAGTGTCGAACGCGATCTCCAAGCGCCTATCGGACTATGACCAGCAATCCGAAATCGGCGAGCTGAAGATCAAGATTTCCGGCTGCATCAATGCCTGCGGCCACCACCATGCCGGCCATATCGGTATTTTGGGCGTCGATAAAAAGGGCGAGGAATTCTACCAGATCACTTTAGGCGGTTCCGCCGCGGAAGACGCTAGTATTGGATCCATTGCGGGCAAGGGTTTGGCGGCGAACGAAGTGCCGGACGCCATCGCCCGCGTCGTCGATAAATATTTGCAGGTTCGTAATCCCGGCGAGCGCTTCTTGGATTCCTTGCGGCGCTTAGGGTCCGACCCTTTCAAGGAGGCGCTCTATGCCCCTCATTAAGAACGGCGAAGAGGCTGAAAATCCCTGGGCCTATTATTCCGACGCTGACGTGGCGCCGGAAGAGGGCGACATCGTCGTTTCTTTCGCGCGTCTCCTTCTGGAAGACGACACGTTGAAGAAGCACAAGGGCCGCCTGGGCGTGCGCGTGCAAGGTCCGGATCGCGTTGAGCGGCTGGCGCCGTTTTTGGATCAGCTGTCGCTGATTGAGATCGAATTCGCGGCGTTCCGCGACGGCCGCGGCTATTCCAGCGCGCGTCTTTTGCGCGAACGCTACCACTATAAAGGTGAGCTGCGCGCCATAGGCGATGTGCTGCACGATCAATTGTACCTGATGGCGCGATGCGGCTTCGACGCCTTCCTGACGCCCAAAGCCGGGGCAGCGGAATATGCTGAGGCGCTTGCGCGCTTCAAAACCGTCTATCAACCTGCGGCCGACGGGCGAAACCCGGTCGGACGGGTGCGGGCGGGGCAGGCTGTATGAAAATGGCAGCCGACACATTGCATACGCCGACGGCGCCCATTGTCACCGAAACGCCGGAAGAGCGCGTGGCGCGCCTGAATGCGCTCTATCGCGGCGCAAGCCCGAAAGAGATCCTGCGCGCCGCCATTGAAGAGTTCGGCGACAGTCTGGCGGCGGTCTCGTCCTTCGGCGCCGAAGCGGCGATTACGCTGCATCTATTGTCCGAATTGAAGCCGTCTACGCCCATTTTGTTTCTCGAAACGGGAATGCATTTCGCTCAGACCCTTCAGTATAGGGATGAGCTGATTGCAAAACTGGGCTTGACGGGTGTGCGCAACATTACCCCCGCTCCGGCGGACATCGCCAAGCTCGACCCGAACGGAATATTGTGGCGAAGCAGTACGGATTCTTGCTGTGACTTCCGCAAAGTGAAACCTTTGGATTCCGTATTGCGGCCAGAGTTCGGCGCCTGGATCACAGGACGCAAGCGCATGCATGGCGGCGCCCGTTTGCGTCTTCCAGTGTTCGAGTATGATGCAGCGAACGACAAGTTCAAGGTAAACCCATTGGCGTCGTTCACGCAAGAAGACGTCGATTCCTATTTCACCGACAACGATCTGCCGCCGCACCCCCTGGTGGCGGAAGGGTATCGCTCGATCGGCTGCTGGCCATGCACGCAACCCGCGGAAGACAGCGCCGATGCACGCTCCGGCCGCTGGGCGGGTCAGGAAAAGACCGAGTGCGGCATCCATTTGCAGCGTGAGGCTTGGTCGAGCCTTGATTCCTCCGAATTGTAGGAACAGCGTCAGGCTAAACCCATTCCAGATTTAAGTTCGACAACTCAAATCAAAATAAAATGGGCCGAAAACGTCAATGAGAGCTCTTCTTGTCAGGTCAGGATGATTCAGTCCGGTCCGGATGGGCTCTAGAGGGCGTTTTAACGCTTCGGCTTTAGACTTGGCCTTTTCGATCAATTGGGTGTGGAGCCTTTCGGCATGGGCGGACCTGATAATGCAGGCCTCCGGCAAACGGACGGCTCGCCGCCACAATTCGGCGCGCGCGAGCCCGGCGCCGCATATCCGCAGCGACGCGGCGCTCATGGCATCGCTATGAACAAGCATGGACAAATTGCCTTGGCGCGCATTGACCGGAACGGAGCGCCGCCAGAATACGACTTGCCAGGCGGCGGCGTAGATCCCGGCGAGGATGACGAAGCGGCCATCGTGCGGGAGTTCTTAGAAGAGACCGGCCTGCCTGTGCGGCCTGGTCGCTTTGTCGTGCGCGCCAGACAATATTGGCGCACAGACAAGAGCGAAACGCGCAACGCTGATTTCATGATCTTCGAAGTCTTCGTGAGTGGGCCGCAATCTGAACCGTCCGAACCCGATCACACACTGGTATGGAAGTCGCCCGAAGACGCGATCGCCTGTGTGCGCCATGAGGCGCATGCGTTCGCGCTCCGTATTTTCATCGGCGAGCGCGGCGCATAAGAGCTCGTGGGTAAACGCCGATCGCGACGCCTAGGGAAGCGTATCGTCGGGGGCAGTTTGGGGTTTGGGCCGTCCCAAATTGAGTCTGGACGCAGATTGAAAAAGGGCGGCCAATTTGGGCTTTATGGCCTTGGTGAAATCCCGCTCTGGGTTCTCTACAAATTTATGGAGTATCCATCCTGTGAAGATCGATATACCCACCATCGAGGCCACAGCGATAACATTGTCGATGGGGCCAGGCTTGGCGACCATGCTCCAAAGTCCCCCGACCACGGCCAGCGCCAGGATGTGGGTCAGATAAACGCCGAAGGATATGTCGGCCAAAAACCGGACTAGCTTCGACAGAGGCCTAACACGCTTCACATCAATAAAGATCGCCGCTGCGGCAAAGAGTAAGGCTGGCGCTCCAACTTCCAAGAAGCGGGAATCGCCGTTGTAAAAAAATCTGCAAGTTTGGGTTTGGCCGAGCTTAAAGGACAAAGGTCAGCAGCCATGCGGCGCCGGCGCAAAACAACAATAACGGCGAGACTGTGATTCCCTTCATCGCTGCGCGCATCAGTACGATTCCGGCGATGAATTCCCATGAAGCTCGGTCGGCCAAGAAGTTCAGGGAAGGGGGGCGAGGACTTGTGGCGCCATCCCGCGAGACGCATGAACAGCACCGCCAGCGCCCAAAGAGTGAGGCTTTACGGCATTGCGCGTTTCGGCGCCGCAAGCGTGAGGGAGAAAATCAGGTAGAACAGCAATCAATGAGACAAGGTCCACGCGACGAGCAGAGCGGGGATGCGTCCATTTGGGATAAGGAGAATTGTCCATCAGGCTTCCGGCTGGCGGATCATCTGCGCCATGAATTTCTGGCCGGAGAAAAGCCACAACGCCAGCAACGCCGCGCTGGCGATCCAGTAAACCGGGAGCCCCCCGTGACTCGATCACAGAGAAGTGAGATCACCTGAGCACCGCCATGCGCGCGATTGCTGGTCGCAGAAAACATCACGGCGCCGGACATGACGAATAACAAATCCGTGACGATCCGGATGAGTTCCAACCAGTGGGGCAGAATAGAGTCCGCTTCAAAGCTCTCTCAGGAGAGGATGTGCAGCGTCGCGACGAGCAATGCTGCAAGCGCACGAATCGCATGCACGCTGTTCAGGCGCAGGCAGACGGGCGCCATGTCACTGGCGGCTTCTTGCCGGATCTCCATGCTGAACAATAAAGCGGATAACGCAAATGCAGCGTCACCGGTTTTGCGACTTAAGCCTGTGATCGACCGCTGCTTTTCGCACGCGAGGCGAAAATTAAACGCGAAGCGTTTCGTCCGCATGGAACAAATGACCGCCTTCGCCGATCGGCATAAATCGTCTTCAGGCTGAATATATGCGCCTGGTTGTCTTATAGAAAGTGTTGGGGTGGGTGCTCGGGCGGAGCAAGCCCCTAGCGGCGACGGAGCGCGTCAATCTCGTCCATCACGCGGTTCATGCGCGCGACAAGCGCTTCGTACGGCGCATCCGACGTCATATCAATGCCGGCCTCTTTGTAGAGATCGATGGGGTAGTCAGACCCGCCAGCCTTCAACAGCGTAATGAAGCGGTCTCGCGCGGGCGCGCCCTCTTTCAGAATGGCGTCAGTGAACGCCGCGGCGCCGACCATCGATGTTGCATATTGATAGACGTAATACCCGTAATAAAAATGCGGGATATACGCCCACTCGACGCAATATTTTGGATGGATCTTCATCACGCCTTCGGCTTCGCCATAATATTTGCGTGAGATGTCGCAATACATCTGCGTCAGCTTTTCGCCAGAAAGCGAGCCGCCTTTTTCTAGCTCTTCGTGCATGGCGAGCTGATACTCCGCGAACAAGGTTTGCCGGAAGAAGGTGCCGCGCATCATCTCCAGCGCCTCGCCGAGATAATAGAGCTTCTCTTCCGGCGACTTGGAATTCGTCACCATGTAATCGCTGAGCAGCATCTCATTGGCGATCGACGCTGTTTCCGCGGTGAAGGTGGAATACCCGGACAATTCGTAAGGCTGCGCCTTGTCTGCGAGCATGGTGTGCACCGCGTGTCCCCACTCATGCGCGAAGGTCGACAGCGAGTCGAAATTGTCAGTGTGGTTCAGCAGCAAATAGGGGTGCACGTCATAGGCGCCGTTATTCATATAAGCGCCGGACGCTTTTCCATCCTGCGGGTAGGAATTCATCCATTCACCGGCAAAGCCGCGGTTTAGGGCGTCGAGATATTCATCGCCGTAGGACTTTGCAATCTCCAGCGTAATTGCTTTGGAATCGTCGATTGAGAAATGCTCGACCGCCGGCTTTTTAAACATCGGCGGATAGATGTCGAAATATTCCATGTCGCCTTTGATCCCGAGCAATTCCTTGCGCAGCCTCAAATAGCGATGCAGCGTGGGCAGGTTTTTGTTCGCCTGCGCCACCAGTGTGCGATAGACGCTCTCCGGCATTGCGTCGCCAAACAGCGCCGCCTGCAAGGAGGTGTCGAACTTGCGCGCGCGCGCATAGAAGACATCGCCCATCACCTGCGTGGTCAGCGCCGCGCCATAGGTGTTTTCGTAAGTCTTGAAAGACGACCAGAAGGAATCGAACACCAGCTTACGGTCTTCGCGGCTGGTGGATTCCCGGTGCTTGGTATAGGCCGCTTGCGTCAGCTTGACCTTCTCGCCGCTCTTTAGCGTCACCGTCGGGTGGGGCATTTCTGCATTGGCCAGGACGGAATAAATCGCGTTTGGCTGTTGTAGCACATTGCCTGAGGCGGCCAGGACGCTTTCGGCGTCTTCGGACAAAGTGTGCGGCGCGGCGCGCAGCGTGTCGTTGAGGAAGAAACTGAAACGCGTTTTCAAGTCCTTCGAATTGCCGAGAAAGCTCTTCACCTTATCGCCGCCAATGCCGAGGATTTCCGGTGCGGCCCAGGCGGTCTTTTCGGCCATGATGGTCATGAGCGTACCGGCCAATTGCCGGCGTTCTTGGTTGGCCCCGATGCGTAAGTCTTCATCGGCCTTTAGCGACGCAAAGGCATAGAGGCGGTTGGCTTCTTTCCGCACGCGGCTCATCTCATTGAACGCGGCGAGCATCTTGTCGGCGCTCTTCCCAAGCGTACCTCTGAAATTCGCCAGGTTCTCAGCATCGGTTTTAGTTTTAGCGTAGGCCGCATCCCATGCCGCTGTATCGGCATAAAGGTCCGTCAGGTCCCACCCAGGCCCAGCCGGCTTGGCGGTTTCAGCGAAGGCCGGCGATGTCGATTTCGCTTGCGCGTCGGGCGTTTCGAAAAAACAGGCGAGCGCTGCAGCGGCGGCAATCATCATACCAATCCTCTTCATCATGTCCTCGGCGCGTTAAGACTAGGAAACACGCGCGGCGCTGGAATAGACCGGCGCACGCCCGGCAGCCATGGCCTCCAAGGTTGGAGAGTCCATGCCGTAGCGAGATTCATAGAGCCACATATTCGTCAGCACCCGCTTTACATAGGTGCGTGTTTCATCTTTTGGGATGGATTCAATCATCAAAAGTGGGTCGCTGAAACCGCCGACGGCGCTGAGCCAGCGCTGCAAGGCGCCGGGGCCCATATTATAGGCGGCGACAACCTTTGTGAGATCCGGCCCCAGCATGTTGAACAGATATTCAACATAAAGCTGGCCCAGCCGCATATTGATCTGCGGGTCAAACAGCTGGTCCGGGTCCGCTTTGAAGGCCGGATTTTTGCCGATATAGGCTGCCGTCGAGGGCAGCAATTGCATCAAACCCCGTGCATTGGAGCGCGACACGGCTTCTGGATCGAGCCGCGATTCTTGGCGTGCAATGCCGAAGAGCAAAGCCTTGCTGACGCGAAATCCATCGGCGGGACGATAGGGGGTGTCCGGATAAAGACCTTCCGCCAATTCCTCACCACCCATTTCCGCAATGCGCGTAGCGGCGGTGGCGAGGCCCAAGCCCTGCGCAAGCGCCAGAAGCCGGATGTCCTCCGATGGGTCGATGCGGCGTTGCAAAGCGTGCAACTCGGTCTGGGCTTCGTCAATATGCCCCAACTGCGCCAGAGCGGCGGCGCGTCTCGCTGCGGGATAGCGGGCAAACAGATCGGCGGCGTTTGCCGCATCCACTGCGCCAACGCTCTGCGGCCGATAGGATGGGTCTTGACCGAGCTGCCGCTCGGCCAGCGTGCCGTAGAAACTCATGGGCTGCGCCGCTGCGAGCTTGAACGCCGCGATGGCGATGCCGGGCTCGCCGGCGGCCAAATGCGCCCGGCCCGACCAGAAGGCGGCGGCGGCGATTTCCGCCTGGCTGAAATAGCGCGTGCGTGTCGCAGCGTCGAAATGTTGCGCGGCTTCCTTGAAGCGGCCCAGGCGAAACGCTGCGAGACCGGAGATGAAGCGTGCGTCGCCGTCCATCGCTTGACCGATTTCGGAAGACGCAAGGCTCAAAGCTTTTTCAGCCTGACCCTGATAAAATGCTTCTTCGGCGGAATCGATCTGCGCTTTGCTCTGCGGCGCGCTCGGTCGCAGCGCCACAGGCTGCGGCCGTAAGCCGGCAGTGGCGAATTTTCGTGGCTTCGCTTTTTCCGGCCGTGGCGGCAGATCCGTATCCGGCGTCGCGCGCGGTACGGCGAGCGCGTAAATAGAGTCCGCCTCGGCATTATCCGAGTACGACACAAGCCATGCATAAAGCTCGGCGTAGCGCGGATTATAGCTGGAGGATTTCGCCGTGTATCTTTTCGCTAAAACGGAGCCCTGCAGCACGGGATCTTCCACTTGCGCGAGCATCGCATCGGCGCTGGCGTAAAGGCGCGCGTCGCTGGCGGCGTAAGCGCGTGCGTAGTGCTGAATGTCACTGGCGGAAAGGACTTTTAAATGCTCCGGCAGCCGGGGGGCGATGGCTGTGCGGAAAGCGGGTGGAAAGGGCGCGGGCGGAATGACGGGCTGCGGCGTGGGGGCATAGGCTTCTTGAAACGGCGCGCTCGGCGGCGGCGCTTGCGGCGTCGCGCTATAGGTTTGGCCGCCATAGGAATAGGTCGGGGCGGGGACGTTAGAATATTGCGGTGCGGGTGCGCCGCCCAACGAATATGTCGGGGCTGGGGCGCTGTCTTCGGAAGATGGGCCGGTGACGGGTGGTAGCGCGCCGCCGGTCACCCAGGCCGACGCCGCGCAGGGGTGTGGCGTCGCGGGTCCAGTTGGGTCCAATGTCGCGACGTCGCGGCTGGCGGCGCTGTCCGCATCTTGCGGTGAGAAAACGCTGGGATCGGTAGGCGCTGGTTCACCTGGGCACGCCATCGCGTTGCTTGCGCCTGCAACCAAAGCAAGTCCCGCCGCCGCATGCACCAAAATTGATTTCACACGCACCGATAAACCGCCCTGGGCATGTTTTTCCTGGGAAGCTGACGCGCGGGCAATGGCTGAATGGGGGCGCGTGCGTTGCAGCATAACGTTTCCAATCCTGCTGGGCGAGGCGTATTTATCCTGGCGCGGCTGAAGCCGAACCAGAAATGAACGCGCCAAACCTCATGACGATCCAGTCACACCGGTGATCGCCTTTTCGATGGCCAGGAGATCCGCCCATGCGAGGCGCTTCTCCTGAGGACGACGCAATAAGTAGGAAGGGTGAAAAATCGGAAAAGCAGGCAATTCGATGGCGCCGTCGATCGAGGCATAGCGCGTCTTGCGTCCACGTAGCCGCATAATGCCGTCCTCGGTGCGCAAGATTGCTTTGGCTGAAACCCCGCCCGCCAAAATCAGAAGCTTCGGGCGCGCCAAAGCAATATGCCGCTCGATAAAGGGCATTGAGATCAATATTTCCGTCTGCGTCGGCTGCCGGTTTCCGGGCGGACGCCAATTCACGACATTAGAAATGTATACGTTTTCGATGCGCGACAAGTTAATCGCCGCCAGCATGCGGTCGAGCAATTGCCCAGCCGGACCGACAAGGGGCTTGCCGCGCTCGTCGTCTTCCCGGTCCGGAGCGTCGCCGATCACCATTATGTCTGCGCCGGCAACGCCGTCAGCGAACACAGGTTGTCGCGCGGTGGTCCTCAACGCCATGCCGTCGAACGCAGCGATGGCAGCCTGCAACGCCTCAAGGCTGTTACATTTTTCCGCGATCAATTTTGCTTCTGCGGCGGCTTCGGCTGCGCTGCCGCTTAAGGCGGGATCGGTTTTGGGCTTCGCGATCGGTCCTGCGGGACGAGCCGGTGCGGCTGGCGCATCGTCCCAGGCGTCATCTATGCTGGGTTTGGGACCGCCGCGCCCGCGAGCCGGTTGTGGAATCGCTTGTTGAAAAGTCTCCGCCCCAAGGGCCTGAACGGGCGGCGGGGCAGGGCCTTCAGGCTCAACTCCAGCCAGCCGCCACCAATCGAGCAGGCTCTCGGCGAGCGCATGATGAGACAATTCGTCCATGAATCCTGAAGGATAATCGACCATATAAGCCTAAAGGCAGAACGTTTCGGCCTTGACCTAGGCCCAGTGTAATTCGAGAAGCGTAAATGGCCAGCATGGCAGAGGTGCGGCCGGTCAGTTTTGGCATGGGGTTTCGGAACTAATGGTTGACGACGTTGAACGCGAGTCGATGGAATATGACGTCGTAATCGTCGGCGCCGGGCCCGCGGGGCTGGCGGCGGGCATTCGCCTCAAGCAATTGGCGGCGGAGTCGGGCAAGGAGATCTCTGTCGCCATTTTGGAAAAGGGAGCCGAAGTCGGCGCGCATATCCTTTCAGGCGCAGTGATCGATCCCAAAGCGCTGAATGAGCTGCTGCCGGATTGGAAAGAACGCGGCGCGCCAATCGAAACATTGGTGACGGAGGACAAATTCCTCTTTCTCGGGCCGTCCGGTTCGTTGACGGCGCCCAACTTCCTGATGCCGCCGCTCATGAACAATCACGGCAATTACATCGTGTCGCTCGGCGCGGTGGCGAGCTGGCTCGCGACGCAAGCTGAAGAACTGGGCGTTGAAATCTATCCCGGCTTCGCCGCAGTCGCCACGCTGTACGACGAGGCGGGCGCGGTGAAAGGCGTGCGCATCGGCGATATGGGCGTAGGCAGGGACGGTCAACCCAAGGGCGATTACACGCCGGGCATCGACATCTTCGCAAAATATACGCTGATCGGCGAGGGCGCGCGCGGCTCACTGTCCAAACAGCTCATCCGCAAATATGCCCTGGATGACGGCAAGCAGCCGGGCAAATACGGCATCGGCATCAAGGAGCTCTGGGAAGCGGCGCCGGGCAAGCATCAGCCAGGTCTTGTGCAACATACGATGGGCTGGCCGCTCTCAGCAGGTACGGGCGGCGGTTCATTCCTGTACCATTTCGGCGACAATTTGATCGCGGTCGGTTTTGTCGTGCACTTAAATTACAAAAACCCATTTCTTTCGCCGTTCGATGAATTCCAGCGCATGAAGCTGCATCCTGATGTTCGTAAGCATTTGGAAGGCGGCAAGCGCATTTCCTACGGCGCGCGCGCCATCACCGAAGGCGGCTGGCAATCAGTGCCGAAAGTTTCATTCCCCGGCGGCGCCTTGATCGGGTGCTCGGCGGGCTTCGTGAACGTGCCCCGCATCAAGGGCAGCCACAATGCGATGAAGACCGGCATGCTAGCGGCGGAGGCGGCGTTTGAAGCGTTGCAGCACGGCGCGCCTGCGAACGGCCTCGACGCTTACGAAAACGCTTGGCGCAAAAGCTGGGTCGGCAAGGATCTCAAACTGGTGCGCAATGTGAAGCCGCTCTGGTCCAAACTCGGCACCTATATCGGCATCCCGCTGGGCGCGCTGGATATGTGGGTAAACTCCCTGTTCGGATTCTCGCCCTTTAGCGGATTCGGCAGTTTGAAGCACGGCAAGACCGACGCCGAAGCGACCGAACCTGCAGCAAAGCACAAGGAAATCCTTTATCCGAAACCGGATGGCGTACTGACCTTCGACAAGCTCTCTTCGGTGTTTTTGTCCAACACCAATCACGAAGAAGACGAGCCCTGCCACCTTCAGCTGCGCGACCCGGAGGTTCCAATTCGTGTGAATTTGCCGCTCTACGGCGAGCCCGCGCGACTCTATTGCCCGGCGGGCGTCTATGAAGTGCTGGTGGATGAAACGACGAAACTGCCGCGTTTTCAGATCAATGCGCAGAATTGTGTGCACTGCAAAACGTGCGACATCAAAGACCCCTCCCAGAACATCAATTGGGTCCCGCCGCAGGGCGGCGAGGGGCCGATTTACGGGAATATGTAAACGAGGCGGCGTGCGTCACCTTCGAGCGTAACCCACGCCGCAAGTCGTCCGTACCCGTCTGCCCTGATGACTTATTGCGATTCCGCCGGTAGGGTGGGTCCAAATATAAGATCCAGGGAGGACGATTTTATGAGCCCACATGATTCCGGTGGCGGGTCGCTTGCGCCAACGCCTCAAATGCTGCGCGATCGCGCCGAAGCCCTCGTTCCTTTTTTGCGCGAGCAAGCGGCGACGCACCGCGAAGAGCGGCGCCTCACGCCAGACACCATCGCAAAGGTGCGCGACGCGGGTTTGTTCCGCGTCATCCAACCCAAGCGCTATGGCGGCTATGAAATGAGCCCGTCCGTCTTCACGGATGTCTTGATCTCGCTGGCCAAGGGCGATCCGTCTATGGGCTTTGCGTATGGCGTCATCGCCGTGCACGCCTTCCATATGGGTTTCTATGACGAGCGCGCATGCCTAGATGTTTGGGGTAGTGATCCCGACGCGCTGGTGGCCTCACCTTATATTCCGACGGGTAAAGCCAAAAAAGTAGAGGGCGGTTACATTCTGAATGGCCGCTGGCCGTTCTCGTCCGGGTCCGACAATTGCAGCTGGACCTTCCTGGCGGGCGTCGTGGAAGGCGAAGAAAATCTGCCGTTGTTTGAGCGCATGCGCTCGTTCCTGCTGCCGCGCGAAGACGCCAAACTCATCGACACATGGCACGTCATGGGCTTGCAGGGCACTGGCTCGAAAGACGTCGAATGCGTGGATGTGTTCGTGCCGGAATATCGGGTGGAGAAATTCCCGATCTTCGTGCCGGAAATGCACCCTGGCTTTAAGAACAATAATGGTCCGCTGTTTCGTACGCCGTTCTTGCCGTTGTTTTATCGGGCGGTGTCCTCTGCGGCCCTCGGCGCGCTGGAAGGCATGCTGGAGAGCTTCTGCTCCTTCCAGAATGGCCGCTTGTCGGTGCTGAGCCTCGTCGTCGCGCAGGATCCGTTCGTACAGCTGGCGACGGGGCAAGCCGCCGCGGGCCTGGACGAAATGAAGGCGATCCTGAAGCGCGACCTAACCGAGATGGAAGAAACCATCGCCGCTGGTGGAAGTTTCACCCCGCAACGCCTTCAGCACTATATGCTGAACAGCACCAACGTGCCGCACCGTGCACAGGAACTGGCGCTGGGGCTGATGCGGGCGGCGGGCGCCAACGGCATTCGGGTCGATAAAAACATCTCGCGCTATTACAATGATATTGTGGTGATCGGTCAGCACAGCTCCAACAGCCCGAAGACGCCGGGCATGGCGCTAGGCAAAATGCTGTTGGGCGTCACTGACTAGTCAACGCTGCTGATTTCAAATTCATCCTCTGGTCCTTGCGGCCAGGGGGCGGCTGCGAACAATCAATGTGGCTATCAGGACAGTGTGTTTTGTATGTGCGGCAGCCCGCCCGTCGCGAGCGTCTGAATCGGCGAGACGGCGATGAGTCAAAAGCGTGTTCTGATTGTCCATTGCCACCCGGCGCAAGATTCTCTTTTGTCTGAGATGGCGCGGCGGGTGGAGGCGCGGCTGCTTGAGCGCGGGCATGAGGTGGATTTCTTTGACCTTTACACGCTCAATTTCGATCCCGCGATGCGGGAGGATGAATGGCGCGCGCACCGCCGCACTGAGCGCCCGGAAGATGGGCTCGATTTGCACGTTGCGGCGCTGAAGGCGGCGCAGGCGCTTGTGGTGATTTATCCGACTTGGTGGTTCGGCATGCCGGCCATGCTCAAAGGGTGGTTCGACAGAGTCTGGCAAGCTAAAGTCGCCTTCGACGTGAAAAACGGCCAGTTTCAGCTGCACACTTTGTCCAACATCACGCACTTCGCAGCCATAACCAGCCACGGTTCGCCGCGATTTTTAATTGATTTGATCATCGGCAATCCGGGCCGCCGCATTCTGGCGCCCGGCTTGGAGTTGCAGCTTGCGCCGCGATCCAAGTTTATGTGGCGCGCGTTTTACGGTGTGGACTCGCTGCCGCATGCGAAGGTGCAAAAAGACATGGACCGCTTTGAGCGGGACCTTTCCAACTTCTTACGTTGATGAGCCGTATTCCACCGCGAATTCTGAGATAAGTGCCGCACTTCCACAAAAAAAGACGTTTTTCTCCCGGATTCAACAGTTTCGGTAAACACGCGGCGCCCAGCGCTTGATCGGAGCGCGGGTTCCGCGTTTGATGGGGCGGCGGACCGGGGTCTGGGTCCAATGAGTACAAGGAGCCACTATGCGGTTTGGACGTGCGGCGGCGAGCGCTTTTTGTCTCGGCGCCGTTTTGGCGCTTGGCGCCTGTGCGGCCACCGGCTCTTCTGGCAAAGCCGATTTGACCGAAACCGGTGTTTCCGCGGCTGCGGCGGCGACTGCGCTGCGCGACTCCGCCGGAAATCTCGCGGACAGCAAATATGATGACCGCACCGACATGCTGCGGGCTGCGGACATGGCGGCCTTTGTCACGGCTGCACGCGCAGAACTTGCGGCCAATCCTGCGGGACGTCAGCCTGGAATTGGCGTCGTGGTGATTGCCGACGACATTGCCGCAAGCCGTTTTGACGAGGCGCAGGCCCTCGTCGCGGCCCATCTGGACCGCACAGGCGGCGTGGGTGCAGTGATTTCGGCGCTTGTTGCGACTGGGCAAGGCGATAAAGAGCGAGCCGACATTGCGCTGAAGCTTGCTCAAGGAACTGCGCCGGACCGTCTTTTCGAAATCGCCAAGTCGTCTATCTACGAGGCGCGCGGCGACCTTAAGGGCGCGGCGCAAGTGCTGCAGGACTCTGAAAGAAATTACGTGTTCCGGCAGATTCGGCCGGGCGCGCCAAAGGACCTGGAAGCGTTTGCAACGGCGTTAAGTACGCCCGATGCAGTCGATTTCGCGTTGCGCAGCGCTGAACTGCAAGAGCGTATCGGCGACGCCGTCGAGGCGCGCCGTTTTTATAGCCTGACGCTTGCTCTTAGCCCGGAAGACGTCGAGGCTGGAGACGGACTGGCGCGCCTCAAAAGCGGCGCGAAGCTTGATAAAAAACCTCTGACCGTTCAACAGGCGACGGCGCGCGTCTATGGCGCCTTGGCCGACGATCTGGCCAAGCGTGAGGCCGTCACCAGCGTGCTGGGGGCAGTGCTTGCGGGCGCGGCGCCGGACGATAGTGATTTTTCCCCGGCGTCGTCCATCTTCAGCCAGATGGCGTTGGTGCTCGACCCAGGCAACGCGAAGCGGCAAATTGGCTTGGCGACGGACCTGATCCGCGTGAATGAGCTCGAAGCTGCAATTCGTGTGACCGAGCGCGTGAAAAACGGCCGCTGGGAACCCTTTGCAAAACTTGTCGCCGCGCAAGCGCACCTCAAAGAGGCGAAGGACGATCTTGCGATCGCCGACGCGAATGACGCCTTGAAGTCGGCGTCCAACGATCCTGTGGTTTTGGCGCAGGCTGGCTACATCCTCGGTCAAGCGGGGCAGGACGCGCCTTCTATAGCAGCGCTGTCGAGGGCGGCCGATAAGTCCGTCGCCACAGAGACCCGCATTGCCGTCACACTCACACGTGCAGCCATCAATTTTAAATTTGGCCGCCAGGACGCTGCGGTGGCCGACGCCCGTAAAGCGCTCGCCATCGCACCGAACCGGCCGGACGTGCAAGCAGCACTCGCCACCTATCTCGTGGAGGGGCAGGGCGCCTCTTATGTTGAAGGGCTCAAGATTCTCCGCCAGCACTTGGCGGAATCTCCAGACGACGCCGAGCGCATGAACGCGGTCGGTTATTCTCTTCTCTCACAGCCATCCACGCTGGATGAGGGCTATCGTCTATTGGCGAAGGCCAATGCGGCGGCGCCATTCGATTGGGCCATCGTCGATTCCATCGGCTGGGCGCATTACCTCTACGGTGATTTTCCAGGCGCGCAAGATCGTCTGGAAGCGGCGGCTAAGGGCTTTTCCAACTCACCGAATCCGGAAGTTCTGGATCATCTGGGCGACACTTTGTGGCGCTTAGAAAAGAAGACTGAGGCTAAGGAGCAGTGGACCAAGGCCCTGGCGGCGCGGCCGCATAAGGCCATGGCGGACCGCATTCGCATCAAATTGGAGAAGGGCCTGACCGCCCCAGCACCCAAAAAGCGGGCGCGTCCGAAAGTTGACCTCACGCCGCCAAAACCAGCATCCGCAGCGTGAACACGCGCGCAAGATTGCACTTTCGCGCCGCCTTTGGGATGATGGGTTGATGAACCGAGTCACATCTAAGCGGTCCTGGCTGACCGCCGCAGCCTCCCTCGTCATGGCCTCCGGCTGCGCTACGGTTTCCGCCAACCAAGCCGCTTACGATAAGAGCCAGCTTTATGCAGACTTTGTGCGGGGGCGTTATGCGTCCTTACGCGCCGATTCCGCGTCGTCCGCAGCCTATTATCAAGAGGCGCTGAAGCGCGCCCCCAACGATCAGGAAATCCTGGAGCGCGCCGTGACGCGCACGCTGATCGCGGGGGACGTGCGCGCCGCCGCCGCCATCGAGCGCGCCGCTGAAAAGTCCGGCGCCACGACAGCGCTGGGGCAATTGGCCGTCGCTGCGGATGCACTGGTCCGCGGCGATTTTCGGGCGCGCAAGGACGCCGCCGCGCCCATGGATCCGGCGGGGCCCTTCAACCAAGTCATCTCGAGCTCGATCAAGGCCTGGTCGCAGGCGGGGGCGGGCGATGTCGACGGCGCGACGACCTATCTGCGCGCCGCCAGCTCCGGCTCCACGCTCGACCGGCTGAACGATTATCAGATTGCGATGATCTACGATTACGCGGGGCGGCCGAAAGAAGCGCTGGAGAATTACGAGCGCGCTTGGAAAAGTGGTTTAAGGCTGGCTGTGAACGTCGACGCTTACGGCAAGCTGCTCGAGCGTCAGGGCAATTACGATCAGGCGATCGGGGTGTATCAGGAATTCATCGACACGGTTGGCGCCAATCCTACGATCCAGGCGTCTTTGAATCGCGCAAAGGCCAGAACGCCAGCGGCGCCGAAAATTTCCGGTCCAGCGCAGGGCGCGGCGATCTCGATTTTCGGCCCAGCTGCGGCCTTGACCGCGCAATCGGGCGGCGAGCAAGCAGCGTCCTATTTGCAATTGGCGCTGCATCTCGATCCGAAACTCGACGCAGCGCGCACCTTGCTGGCCGCAGGCAAGGCCGAAGCGGGCCGCACTGAAGATTCCATTGACGCCCTAAGGGCCGTCTCCCCGGACTCGCCTTATTTCACGACGGCGCGCATCGAAATGATGTGGGCGCTGGCGCGGCTGGATAAAAACGCCGAGGCCGTCTCCGCCGCCGAAGAAACGGCGCAGCTCGCGCCCAGCCAACAAACGCGCCTTGCGCTCGCCGACCTCCATCGCTCGTTGGAGCATTGGGCGGAAGCTGAAAAAATTTACAATGCCGAGATCAGCGCAAATCCGCCAAAGGACGATCCGGAAACCGCGCGCATCTATTTCTCGCGCGGGGCAGTGCGTGAACGCCTCAATCGTTGGCCGGACGCCGAAGCCGATCTTTTGAAGGCGTTGGAAATGGCGCCAAATGACGCCGACGTGCTGAACTATCTCGGCTATTCCTGGGTCGATCGCGGCGAGAATATCGAGAAGGCCATAGACCTCATCGAGCGCGCCGTTGCCCTGCAACCTGAGTCCGGCTTTATCGTCGATAGCCTTGGCTGGGCGCAATACAAGCTCGGCCGCTACGAAGAAGCCACAGCTACGCTGGAAAACGCCGTTGAATTGGCGCCGGGCGAAGCGACCATCAACGACCACCTTGGCGACGCCTATTGGCAAATCGGCCGGCGGATTGAAGCGCGGTTCCAATGGACGCGCACCTTGAGTCTCAAACCAAGCGAGGCTGAACGCACAAGCGCCGAGGCCAAACTGAAAAACGGCTTGCCCCCGCACGCGGCGAAAACTGTCGCGACGGAGGCGGCCAAAACAGGCGTGAAGCGTTAAATGTCGGGACGAAAGCCACATTTCGACGTCTTCGCGCCAGCCAAGCTCAATCTTTATCTGCATGTCGGGCCGCCGCGCGCGGACGGCTATCATCCCCTTGATTCTCTCGCCGCCTTCGCCAGCATCGGTGACCGTTTGCGCGTCAAGCCGTCTCAGGGATTGCGTCTTACCATCACCGGTTTGTTTGGCGCCTCCTTGGCGACGGATGGCGATAATCTTGTTCTGCGCGCTGCGCGCGCGCTGCGCACGCATTGCGGGGCCGAGGCTGATTGGGGTGCGCATCTCGTCTTAGAAAAAAACCTGCCGATTGCGTCGGGCCTGGGCGGCGGCTCCACGGACGCAGCCGCGGCGCTGCGCGCCTTGAGCATTTTATGGAACATGCGGGATGACGCGCCGCTGGAAAATGTCGCGCGTGAACTTGGGTCTGACGTCCCAGCGTGCCTCGCCGCCAAGCCCGTTTTGATGCGTGGTGCTGGAGAGCTAGTGTCTTCCGCCGCTGCGCCGTCTTATGGCGTATTGCTGGCCAATGACGGCACGCCCGTCCCGACGCCGGGCGTGTATCGCCGGTTCGATGCTATGGGCTTAGGCAAGGGCTTTAAGGAATCGCCGCCGCCGGAATCCGGGGATCCTGCCGCTTTTCTGGAGGCTCTGCGCGACCGCCGCAACGATCTCGAGCCGGCGGCGTTCGATTTGCATCCCAACATCGCCATGCTGCAGAAAGACGTCGCACAGCTGCCCAATTGCAGGCTGGCGCGCATGTCTGGCTCGGGTGGGACGGTGTTTGGCCTGTTTGACGATCAGGCGGCGGCGGCGGCGGCGCGCCTTTTGCTCCAGGCGGACAGGCCCGGCTTATGGGCAGAGGCGGGCGTCCTAAATCCTCTGGTTTGAGGGGCGCGCTCATGGCCAAGCCAGCTGGTTTTCCGCCTGCGCGTCGCTTGCGTTTGAGCCATGCGGTGTGAGACAGGACGGTCATGTCCTTGCTGATTTTGTTTGCACTCGCGGCCTCTGCGACTGGAGTCGCCTGGATCGGCTGTCGCGGCTTGATCGCGGCGGGTCTGGCCGACGCGCCGGATCTTAAGCGCAAAGCGCACCGCGCTCCCGTGCCCACATCCGGCGGGGTCGCCATCATGCTCGGGGCCAGCGCAGCGCTTGTCATTGCGATTTGGGCGGCGCGCGATTACTGGAGCGCTGAATCCGCGCCCGGCAGCGCCATGCGCGTTGCGGCGGCTTGGGCCTGCGGTCTGCTCGTGATGAGTCTTGGCTTTGTCGATGATTTATACGACATGCGCGCGAAACCGAAATTTGGGCTGCTTGCTTTGCTGTGTCTGATTTTCGCAACCTATGTCACGCATGTAAGCGAAATCAAATTATGGCCGGGCGCGACGCTGCAATTTGGCCCCGTGCTGGGCGTTCTCGGCACCGCCTTGTGGCTCTTTGTAATGACCAACGGGGTGAATTTCATGGACGGCGCCAATGGCGTCTCAATGGGTTCATCCGCCATCGGATTGTTCGCTTTGGCGCTCTACGCCTGGTGGGGCGGAGCCCCGGCGCCGGCCTTGGCGGCATTGCTGATCGCAGGGGCGCTCCTCGGCTTTTTGTTTTGGAACTTTCCTAATGGAAAAATCTTCGCCGGCGACGCGGGCTCATTGTTTGTCGGCTTTACGGCAGGCGCCTTGGCGCTGATCGCCATACGCGACGCGCATTTACCTGTGTTGCTCGCGCCGTTGCTGTTCTTGCCGCTGCTGGCGGATGTCATCCTTACCGTCTTCTGGCGCGCGCGGCGCAAGCGAAACCTTCTGCAGGCGCACCGGGACCATCTCTATCAGGTCGCCATTCGTGCAGGCTCGTCGCACAAGCGCATCGCCATCATGTATTGGCTCGCTATGCTGCATTGCGCGATGGCGGCGGGCGTCAGTTTGGCCTTTCCCGATGCAGGCGCCACGGCGGCGTTTTGCGTCTCGGTGCTGTTGTTCGGGTATCTCGCGTTTCACGGCAGGCGCTTTGCCGCTACGCATGGGCTCGATGCGCCTTAATCAATCCGCGTCCTCCAAATCGAACGGCACGCCTGCTTCGCCCGCCAGGTCCAAAATGAATTGACGCGCCACGCGGCCCGAGCGTGCGCCGCGCGTCTGGGCCCATTCGATGGCGCGGGCATCCAGGTCGGCGCTGTACAAAGGCAGCTTCAGGCGCGCCGCATAGGCATGCACGATAGCCAGGAATTCGTTTTGGTCGAACGGATGAAAGCCCAGCCACAGACCGAACCGGTCCGAGAGCGCGATCCGTTCTTCCGCCGTCTCAGAGGCCCGCAGATCATTGGGGTTGTTCTCGTCGATCGAGCGGGCGAGCAAATGCCGCCGGTTCGAGGTCGCATAGACCAAGAGGTTGCGCGGCCGTCCACCGGCGCCGCCGTCCAACGCAGGCTTGAGCATTTTGGCGAGGCCTTCATCCGCCTCGAAGGAAAGGTCGTCCAAGAGCAAGATGACGTAAAAGGGTTGCTCCGCCACGGCCTGTACAAGGGCGGGCGTATCGCCCAGAGCATCGCGCGGCAGGCTCAACAGCTTCAGATCGGGATGCTGCGCTGCCACCGCTGCATGCGCAGCGCGGATGAGGGCGCTCTTTCCCGTACCCCGCGAGCCCCAGAGCAGCGCATCATTTGCAGGCAATCCGGCGGCGAAGCGCCTGGTGTTCTCCACGAGGATGCTCTTCTGCCGGTCCACGCCGAGGATCAGGTCCAGGGGCAAGGCTGCGCGGGGCGCCGCGACGGCCTGCCGGCCCGTGGAGCGCCACGTAAAAGCGGCGCCATTCTCCAGTTTCAGATGCGGAGACGGGTCAGGCGCAAGCCGCTCCAGCGCCTCGGCGATTCGCGCCAGCTGTTCGGCTACAGCCAATTCTGAACTTTCGAAAGAGGAGGCGGTCATTGGCGGTCCAGAAAATACGTTTCGAAAAACAGCTTCAACATCAATCTATTCGTAGGCTGCGGCAAGACGCCTCCCGCACAGTTTTCAATGTCGCCAAGCGGTTGCATCCCCGCCCTTCGCGTTTATAGTCCGCCGTCCTTTGAAGTATAGGCGCGGGCCCCTGCGGCCCTTCGCACTGCGGAGATTTTATGTTCGTCACCAACGCTTACGCGCAAGCTGCCTCGGGCGCACCCGCCGGTCCCGATCCTACGACGGCGCTGATCCTCAATCTTGCGCCGTTCCTGTTGATCTTCGTGATCATGTGGTTTTTGGTGATCCGTCCGCAGCAAAAGCGCCTGAAGGACCACCAAGCCATGATCGCCGCCATCAAGAGGGGCGACACGATCGAACTCTCAGGCGGCATGATCGGCAAGGTCGATCGGGTTGCCGATGATGAATTGCGCGTTGAAATCGCACCGGGCGTTTTGGTCCGCGTCATTCGCGGCGCTGTATCGGGCGTTCGAGTCAAAGGCGAACCTGCGCCGGCGAACGATTCCAAAGCTTAAGAGAAATCGGGGCTCAAAATGGTCCGCGTCTCGCAATGGCGAGTGATCCTTGTCCTCGTCGTGACGGCGATCGGGCTTTGGCTTTCGCTGCCGAATTTCTTCTCAGAGAGCCAGCGCGCAAGCCTGCCTGGCTTCTTGCCCAAAAATGCTGTGAGTCTCGGGCTCGATTTACGCGGCGGCTCCCATCTCCTTTTGGAGGTGGATATGAAGGCTTTGCAGAAGGAGCGTCTGGAAGCTCTAGCGGACGATCTGCGCACCACGCTGCGCAATAAGCCGTCGGTTGGTTACACGGGTCTGAACGTCGAGGGCGATGCCGTCATCGTGAGCGTCGATCCGGCGCAGATTGAAGAAGCCAAGAAGCGGATCGCCAAAGATTTGGTGAAACCGGTCGACGCCGCCGCGATGGGCGGCGGCGGCGCCTCCAATTACGTCGTCACGACCACACCGACCGGCGCCATCACGATGCGCATGTCGTCAGAGTTGATCGCCAACGAGCAAGCCCGCGCCGTCAATCAATCCATCGAAGTTGTGCGCAAGCGGATCGACGCGCTGGGCACCAAGGAAACCAGCGTTCAACGCCAAGGCGAAGGCCGCATCATCGTGCAGGTTCCGGGGGAGGGCGATCCTGAACGCATCAAGAAACTTATTGGACAGACCGCCAAGCTCACCTTTCAAATGGTCGATGAAAGCGTCAGTCCAGCGGACGCCGCAGCGGGCCGCATACCGCCCATCTCTGAGGCGTTGCCATCTGACAACCCGGCGGAAGGTCTGGTTGTCGTTAAAAAGCGTGCACTGGTCTCCGGCGACGATCTTGTCGATGCGCAGCCGAGCTTCGACCAATATGGCGAATCTGTCGTCTCTTTCCGTTTCAATGGCCGTGGGTCGCGCCTTTTCGGGCAAGCCACACAGATCAACGTCAATAAGCGTTTCGCCATTGTGCTCGACGGCAAGGTGCTCTCCGCGCCCGTGATCCGCGAACCGATCCTTGGCGGCTCCGGTCAAATCTCCGGCAGCTTCACTGTCGATTCCGCAAATGACCTCGCCGTCTTGCTGCGGGCCGGGGCGCTTCCCGCGAAGCTCGATACGCTGGAACAACGCACAGTCGGCCCGGAATTGGGCGCTGACTCAATCAAAGCGGGCATGATCGCGACCATCGTCGCGGGTATCGGCGTCATCATCTTCATGGCGCTGGTTTATGGCCTGTTCGGCGTGTTCGCGAACGTCGCGCTGATTGCAAATATGATCCTTCTCATGGGCATTATGTCCTTGATGGGCGCGACGCTGACTCTTCCGGGCATCGCCGGCATCATTCTCACCATGGGCATGGCGGTCGACGCGAACGTGCTCATCTACGAGCGCATGCGCGAAGAACAGCGGGCGGGACGCAACGCCGCCATGGCGATTGATTCCGGCTTCAACCGAGCGTTGGGCACGATCTTGGACGCCAACATCACAACCGTCTTGGCGGCTGCGATCTTGTTCCAATTCGGCGCTGGGCCAGTGCGCGGCTTCGCCGTAACCTTGGTGATCGGCGTTCTCACCTCAGTCTTCACATCGGTGCTGATCAGCCAATGTCTGATTGCCTGGTGGTTCCGGGTCACCAAACCCAAAACGCTTCCGATTTGAGACCGCAACATGGCCGAAAATAACAGCAAATGGTGGCCTCTGGCCCGCTTGATCCCGGTGAAAACGAAGTTCAAATTCGTCAGCTTCGCCGTACCCGCCGCAATGATGTCGATTGTGGTGAGTTTGATTTGCGCGGGGGCCTTAGCGATCTCAATTGTAAATTTCCCTCGGCTGCATCCGTGGGGATTGAATTTCGGCGTCGACTTCAAAGGCGGCAATCTTCTGGAAATCGAGGCGCCCACTGCAATCGATCTGGAAAAGGTGCGGTCCGCTTTGTCCGGCATGGATTTAGGGGACGTGCAAGCGCAGGATTTTGGCTCGCCGACGTTAGCCCTTGTGCGCTTTGAAACGCCCAGCGGGGCGCAAGCCGGGGAAGTGGTCGAGCACGCGCAAGACGCGTTGCAAAAAGTCATCCCCGACCTGAAAATCCGCCGCGTTGAAAGCGTGGGTCCAAAAGTATCGGAAGAATTGCTGACCGGCGGTTTGTTGGCGCTGTTCGGCGCCATCCTGATGCAATTGGCTTATGTCTGGTTCCGATTTGAATGGCAGTTCGGCATGGGCGCAGTGATCTCGCTTTTGCACGACGTGATCATCACAATCGGGTTTTTCGCGCTGACCAAGATGGAGTTCACGCTGACGTCGATCGCGGCGATCTTGACGATCATCGGCTATTCCATGAACGACACGGTCGTGGTGTTCGACCGGTTCCGCGAAAATCTCCGGAAATATAAAAAAATGAGCACCAAGGATATCGTCGATCTGTCCTTGAACGAAACGCTCTCCCGCACGATCGTGACAGGCATGACGGCATTGGCCGCGCTTACGGGGCTTGCATTGTTCGGCGGCGCCGCGCTGGAGCCCTTTGCCATCGTGATGGTGTTTGGCATCATCATCGGCACTTATTCGTCGATCTATGTTGCTGCGCCCGCTGTGTTGTTGTGGGGCGTCGGTAGCATTCGTAAGACCAAGGCCGAAAAAGCCGCAGACGATGCGGCTGCTAACGCGATGCCGTAAAACGCTTGTGCGCGCATCATTTGCCTCGAAAATGTAAAAAGGGCCGGGAGCAATCTCCCGGCCCTTTCTTTGAGTAATACTGCGAGCCTTAAATCTAAACGGCCGGCGACAATAGCGTGCCCGGCAAGTTGCCCGTAAAAGCGCCGTTTTCGAACGTAGGTTCGCCCTTAACGAGGGTCAGCCGCATCGGCGCCGCGGGACGCGTCCAGCGCCAGATGTGGCCGCCTTTGCCGTCGGGCACGTCATTGATCTTGTGCATGTCGCGCATGGCGATTTCATCGAGATTGAATACAGCGATGTCGGCCTGTTTGCCGGCTTTGATCTCGCCGATCTCGTTGAGGTTGAAGTGCTGCGCCAATTTACCGGTCTGGACATGCACGGCTTGCTCCAGCGTCAGCATGCCGCGCTCTTTCATATAGGTGGTGAAGAGCAGCATGTTGCGCCCAGCGCCGCAGAACATCTGACCGTGCGCGGGCGTATCGGAAATATTGCCTACCGAGAGCGGGTCCGCGAACAATTTGGTGATGACCTCATCCACCAGCGGCATCGGCTCCACGTCGATCGTCGAGGAGAGGCCATTGCGCAGGAACCATTCCGCCATAGCGTCAGACGGATGCACGCCGAGTTCCTTGGCGAAATCGGTCAGGCGGACATTGAGCGGCCCAGCCCGGTTTTCGGAATCGAACAGGATCAAGCGCTCGGGCATATGGAACAGTCCCTGCGGGTGCAACTTGTTGTCCCAGGAATCGCGGGCGCGCGCGCGCCAGTCTGCATCGCGCAAGAGGCGTTCGCGCTCGGCGTCCGACGTCGCCGTGACGATCTCATGCCACACGAAGTCTCCCGACTGGGCGAAGATCAGCGACATGCGGATATTGATCACGGAGGCTGTCGGCGTGTGGCCATAGCCGGCCCAGATATCCTTGCCTTGCGCGCGCAATTCTTCGCGCAATTCCATCAGCGCCGGGATCTGCTTTTCCTGGAATTTCTGGGCGGGGATCAGGCCAGCGATCTGCACGCGGACTTTCCGGTTGCCTAGGATGCCGTTGATCCAGCGAATTTTCTCCAGCGCCGTCAGCCGCAGGAAAGTGTCGGGGATGAATTGCAGCGTGGTCGCGGGGTAGCGCTCCAGCACGTCCATCAGAGCGGCCCATTCGGCTTCATCGGCTTTTAGCGAGGGTACGGAGCGGCCTTTGCCGTCGTGATCCATCAGATTGCTGGAAAGGCCCAGCGCGCCAGCCTGCAGCGCATCCTCCAGCAAAGCGCACATCTGTTTAATTTCATCCGGCGTCGCGGCGCGGTCCCAGGCGTCCATGCCCATCACGGTCAGGCGCAGCGGAATATGCCCCAGATAGGTGCTGAAATTTGCGGCGGTGCGCAGATTGGCGGTGATGGAGGCCTTGTATTCAGACCATGTGCTCCAATCCCAGGGCAGGAGCTGTTTGAAGGGTTCGGGCGGGATGTCTTCGAAGAACGAGAAAATGCCGATCACCTCGTCGCGCACTTTGGGGTCGGTGGGGACGGGGGCGGCGGTGAAGCCGCAATTGCCCATAATGACGGTGGTGACGCCATAACCGGGCAGTGGGTCCATGTCCGGCTGCCACCACATTGTGGCGTCGAAATGGGTGTGGCTCTCGATGAAACCAGGCGCGACGACGCAGCCCGTGGCGTCGACCACGCGCTCATCGGCGGCGGCTTTGAGATTAGCGCCGACCTCTGTGATCTTGTCGCCGCGCACGCGCACATCCGCCGCGAAAGCCTTGGCGCCCGTCCCGTCTACCACGGAGCCATTTTTAATGAGCAGATTCGCCATATTCCATTCCTCCCAAGCCAGTCGGCCAGAATCGCATGCGCGCATATTGGCGAACCGGGCCGCAGCTGTATGAAAAGCCGCGTGCTTTCCCTATGGCCTGGACTTTAGAAGCCTGTGGTCCCGCCGCAAGGGGCTTCTTCGAGATGGCGGACTGGCCGAAAACGGTGAGTCCGGTCGCTGCCTTTTTAACGGGTGAGTGGCGGGAGCTCGCCGATTCCGGACCCCCAGTATTCTCCAGGCATCCGGACAGCGAGCGCACCTCTCTGTCAGTTATGCCACATTAGCAAAGAGTTCTGGTCCAGCCATCAACGCGCCATCAATTTCTGTAAGAACACGAGCTTGGGCTGCGCCAAAAAGATAGCCCTGGCCGAACTGACATCCCTTGTCGCGGAGGGCTCTAGCGGCTGCTTCATTCTCAATGCCTTCGGCTGTCACCACTAGCTTGAGAGCAGCCGCCATACCCAAAATTGCATCAATGATCTTGGCGTCTGGGCTGTTTTTAGAGGCGACATCGCATAAAAACGAACGATCGATCTTCAGCTTGTCGAGGGGCAAATCGCGTAGAAGGAGCAATGAAGAATACCCTGTACCAAAATCATCAAGCGCGATGCGTACACCCCGCCTCTTTAGCCAAAGCAACATGGTGCGCGCCGCATCCGCTTCGGCGATCATCACGGACTCGGTGACTTCAACTTCAAACTTTGACGTAGGAAAATCAAAGCGCGTGAGTGCGCTCAAGAGCTTTTGCGCGAAAAGTGGATCTTTGATCTGCGAGGGCGAAACATTGAACGATAGAAGTGTATCTGCGCCAGCGCTCTTATGGAGAAAACAAGCTTTTTTGAGCATGTCCCAGAAAAGCTTTTCAATCAGCCCTATGTTCTGCGCAACTGGGATAAACTCCACAGGCGGAATAAAGCCTCGCTGCGGATGCGGCCATCGGGCCAACACTTCGTGCGCAACGACGGCGCCTGTTTTTAAGGAAACCACAGGCTGAAAATAGGGAACAATCTGACCCGCCGAAATAGCGGCGCGGAGTTCGATTTCCAACTCGGCCCTTCTGCGGATTCCTTCGTCCAAAGATGAATCGAAGAATTGTATTTCGCAACGATTCTCTTTCGCCCGGTACATCGCTGCATCAGCATATTGCAGCAGCTCCTGAAGATTATTCGCATCGGCGGGATAAGTAGAAACCCCAATGGAAGCGCCGACAGAGAGAGTGAGGTCGTTTACAAAAATCGGCGCGATAAGCGTATCTAAAATGCGTCTGGACACCGCATCGATGCCAGTCAAATCGCATTTTGCTTCAGTCAGCACTGCGAATTCATCACTGCCGAGTCGAATGATCGCGCAATCCCCCCGAACGACGCCCTTTAAACGCTGAGCAACGATGCGTAGAACTTCATCGCCAACTAGATGTCCATGCAGATCATTGATTGGCTTGAACCGGTCTAGGTCAATTAGGATGAGCGCAAACTGGGCTGACGCGTGGTCAATCCGCCCTTCAAACTCCTCCGTTAAAACGCGCCGATTGCCGAGTCCCGTGAGGGCATCCAGTCGGGCGATTTTTCGTGAATTTTCTTCTGCGCTGCGGCGGCGATCAGCGTCACGCTGGGATAGGAGCAGCTCTCCGACTGCTGAGATAAATGTATGCAGCTCCGGGGAGTTCGTTTGCGACTTTGCACACGCTTCGTCGAGAGCAAGCACGCCAACCAATTCCGCGCCTATATAGATAGGGAATCCGACAAAGCGATCACTACCCAATTGAGCACTTGTAAAGCCGTCGAAGAAAAAGCCAGCGGCTAGGATCTCAGCAATCGCTCTTTGGTGTTGGTCGAGGATATGCCAGTCTGCGGGAAGTAAAAGCTCCGCATCTGAAGTCAAAGATCGAGAGTCCGTTGCGATATTCAACTTGGCGCGTGCGATCATAGTTGATGTTGCGCCGTCATTCTGGTCACACTCTAGTGCACAGACAAACCCCGCCTGACCCGCAAATATTCCTAGTAACGACTGTAGGGCCTGCCGAAGCGAAAAGCTGATTGAGCCCAATGCAATTACTTCGACTTGCATTGCGGAGATAGCGTCTGCGAGCTCTCGAGCCCGCCTAGAGCATTTTTCGCTCGCTACTTTTTCCGTTACATCACGGCCAACGCAATAAAGCTTCCCATTTTGCGCCCGGCCATACCATTCGACCCAGACATATTCACCACTGGCGCAGCGGTACCTGTTTATAAAGTTGGTGATCGTGACTCCCGCATCCAGACGCTTCACGATTTGCTGTGTAGAATCTACATCGTCAGGATGGACAAAGTCCATGAACCGGACGCCGTGGAGTGCGCCGCTCGAATAACCGAGAAGTTCCTCAAGCGCCTTGGAGGCCTTTACGAGTCGTCCGTCCGGGCCTGCGATACACAAGAAATCGATTGAAAGATCGAAGTAAGCACTGAGCTCTTCTAGAGTTTCGTGGAGTTTCTCAGACCCCTCATGGCGAGCGGTGATATCTATCACCAAGCCAGAAATGATCGCTGGAGCGCCGGTGTCGGTCCACGAAATTACGCCTCCTTTGCTCGTAACCCAGACAAAGTGCCCGTCGCGATGACGTAGTCTTGACTCAAATTCAAATTTAGCGGCGCCGTCCGAACAAGCCGCGAGAATCGCGCTCGCATGACTTTGGTCCTCTGGATGCCAAAGACGAATCCACGCTGATATATCGGTTTCCAGTTCGTCTGTGCAAAGACCTATGATCTGAGCGAATTGCTCGTTTATCTGCAGGGATCCTGTCTGGACGTCCCATTCCCATGTGCCGACCGCGGCGCCTTCTATGATTTGAGATAAGCGCTGGTCTTTTCGCACCATTTGTTTGGTGAGCGCGACCACCTCGCCGGTGCTTTCTGCCGATTGAAGAATTTCACTGCGCAGTTTCAGCACCTCTGAAACGAGAGCGGCGAGGTTTTGAATGAGGGCGATCTCTTCAGTGCTCCAATCACGTGGACGGTGATCGATCACACAAAGCGTACCGATACGATGACCCAAAGGGGTAGTGACTGGCGCCCCGAGGTAGCTTTTGATGAAAGGGGCTGCCGTCACCAGCGGATTATCTACGAATCTTTCATCGCGTTCGGCGTTGGGCACTACAAGAGGAGAGTCAGACAAGATCGTGTGTGCGCAAAACGCTACTTCACGAGTTGTAATCCTCGCATCTAATCCGATACGCGCCTTAAACCATTGGCGGGCCTCATCGACCAACGAAACAAGTGCGATAGGACTTCCCGTAAACGCCACGGCGCATCGCACGATTGCGTCGAATACCGGCTCTGGATCGGTATCTAGAATAAGAAGCTCTCTTAGCGCATCGAGGCGATCAAGCTCGTCGTTCGGGAGAGAGGCCGACATCATGCGCGCATACCTGTTCGAAGCTTTCGATATTCGCGTCCTAACCTATGTTTGTAATTCAATAATTAATGAGCCCATGGGTTGTATATGGCGCCGCCTTATCGAATCTTCGGATTTCGTTTGGCAGGAGGTTGGTTTTGGCCAGGACAGACGCTTCGCGAGTGCGTCGATTGGTTAGAGTTGGATGCAGGCCGTTTAATGGGGCGATCGGCCCCGCAGACAGGAAATAGATCCCAGACGCCACCACCAGCGCAAACCTTACCGGGTGCGGCGGGTGTACAAACTTATGCAAGGGATAATCCTGCGCTTATTTGCACAAGCGAGTGACCGCAATGAGCCGAGGCTGAGTAAAAACGCGCTGGCGTCGGCATTTAGGGCCGAGCGTATGGTGTTGCGCCGGCGACAAACGTTCTTTGAGCCACATCAACGCGACATTGCGCCCGGTCTCTTGCTCGATCCGCGGGCTCGACGGGATGCGGTTGAGATAGCCGTAGGTCTAGAGCTTTAGGAGAATCGCAAGGTGGTGTCCGGGCCGTCCCGTGGCGCTGGGATCAACAGCGTCAAATCCAGCAGGTCGACATAGGCGTCGACACCATGAACTGGGTTGTCTTCACCGACGAAATCATCGAGATGCGCTCAAAACAAACCGCCCTGATCCCGCGCCAAGCCTTCGACAAACTGCTTCATCAAAACCTCCCGCGACCATATCGGGACGCATGAAACGCTTCGTCGTTTTTACACAGACTCGACCAATGCCGGACTCCCAGCGCATTTGTCCCAGCGGCCGGAATGCGCGGCATGTGCGCCATTTGGCTCAGATACCAAATCCGCCCGACACGGAGAGTTTCTGTCCAGTGACGTAGGCGGCTTTGTTCGACGCGAGGAAGACGGCGGCGTGGCCGATTTCCTCGGGCTGGCCCCAGCGCTTCAGGCAGAGCAGCTTTTGCACTTCCTGCGTCCACGCATCATCGAACATGCCGGCCGCGCTCAGCGCCTTGAACATGCCGGCTTCGATCACACCCACCAGCACTGTATTGGCGCGCACGCCGTTCTTGCCTTCTTCCTTGGCGATGCCGCGAATGAGCGCTTCGATGGCGCCTTTCGGCGCGACGGAGAGCACATCCTTCGCCGGCCACCATGTGTCGCCCGCCGAGCCCAGATTCACATAAGAGCCGCCGCCCGCTTTGCGGAAATGGGGCAGGGTGGCTTTCATGACGTTGAAGAAGCCGTTCACGTCCTGCTGCACCGCTTCGTCCCATTGTTCGAACGTGACGTCCGCGATGTCGACCTGTTCGGTCAGCATCGCCGCGGCATAGACCACGGTGTGGATACGGTCATGTTGGGCTAGGACTTCGTCCACCATCTTCTGGATCTGCGCGCGGTCGCCCGTCGTGGCGGCGTGCATGGAAACCTTGCCGCCTTCGTTTTCAATGCCGGCGGCGACAGTTTCGGCCTTCACCAGATTGCGGCGATAGGTGATGGCGACGGTGGCTCCAGCGCGGGCGAATTCCGTCGCGACGACGCCGCCAATGCCCCCGCTGCCGCCAATGATCAGCGCACAGCCATTGGGGAATAGTTGATCGGCCATCTCGTGCTTTCCCTCGATATGTTTTGTTGGATTAGGGGTATCGGGCCGGAGCGCAGACGTCAAAGGGGGCCATTGGTTGAATTGCGCTGCATTCGTTCTCCTCCGCTGTCCCCCCCCCACGCAGCGTTGCGCAGCAACACGCAAGATGCGGGACCTAGGTTCGCAGGTACATGCGCGTGAAGCAGATATCGTCCTGGGCTCCGGATCGCGCCCGCTGCGCGGGCTTTTCCGGGGTGACGGATGAAGGTCCATTCAGAGCGCAAGGGCAATCACCGCGCCGCTCTCAATAATTGATGTTGTTCTCGTCGTCGAACAACACCACGGACGGCGCATGCTGCCGCGCTTCGGATACATCCATTTGCGCATAAGCGATGACGATGATGCGGTCGCCGGGCTGCACCAAGCGCGCCGCGGCGCCGTGATCGCATAGGTCGTTAGACGCGTGAAACCCTTCCTAGATTTTCTGAGTCACAATGACGTAACGCCCTGCAGGCGGTCCGCCCAGGCAGGCCACCATCGGACCGAAATCATCTTTCGATAGCTGGCTGGACGCCGCCTTGTGCGCATCGGCGTCGGTCCAGGCTTCGATAAACACGAATTCCGCCGGATTTTCGGCGTCGCGGCCCCATTCAATGCCTTCGCAGCCGGCCAGAGGGCGCACTTTCGACGCCAAATGCTTCAACGCATCGGACATCGCGTCTTCCTTGCCAGGTGCTGCGCTCATCACGTAATGCCGCCAAACAGTCATTGGGTTTCCTCCCTTTGTTTATCCTCCCTGTCTAAAGTATCCGGGAATTGAGCGCAAAGCGCCAAACAAGCAAGGCGGGTCTTGTGTTCTGTGTGATCACTGAGGCGGCCGGCGGCTTGACGTACGGGAGCCCCACCGCGATATGCCCCTAATGACATCAGCCATGAAACCAATTCACGTTATCGGTGCGGGCCTCGCCGGATCCGAAGCCGCCATGCAGATCGCGCGGGCGGGCGTTCCGGTCGTCCTGCATGAGATGCGTCCGGTCCGCGCCACCGACGCGCACAAGACCGACCATTGCGCTGAATTGGTATGCTCCAATTCCTTTCGTTCGGACGACAGCGACGCCAACGCCGTGGGGCTGCTGCATGCCGAGCTGCGTGCGGCGGGCTCGATAATCTTCGCCTGCGCCGATACGCATCAGGTGCCGGCCGGCGCGGCGCTGGCGGTGGACCGCGACGGGTTCTCGGCGGCAGTGACGGCGGCGCTGGAAGCGGAGCCGCTGATCGAGTTTCGGCGCGAGGAGATCATCGATCTCCCGCCGGAAGATTGGGACAATGTCATCATCGCGACGGGGCCGCTGACCTCCGACGCCTTGGCCGAACGCATTCGTAGCTTAACGGGGGAGGAGAGCCTAGCCTTCTTCGACGCCATCGCGCCCATCGTGCATCATGACAGCATCAATTTCGATGTGGCATTCATGCAGTCCCGCTACGACAAGGTTGGGCCGGGCGGCGACGGCGCCGATTACGTGAATTGTCCGATGGACAAGGCGCAATACGAAGCCTTTATCGATGCGCTGCTGGCGGGCGAGAAGACCGAGTTCAAAGAATGGGAAAAGAACACGCCGTACTTTGAGGGCTGTCTTCCCATCGAAGTGATGGCGGAGCGCGGCCGCGAGACGCTGCGGTTTGGACCGATGAAGCCGATCGGCTTGACGGATCCGCGTACCGAGCGCCGGCCTTGGGCCGTCGTCCAACTGCGCCAGGACAATGCGCTGGGCACTTTGTTCAATATGGTCGGTTTTCAGACCAAGCTGAAGCATGGCGAGCAGGCGCGCGTATTTCGCACGATCCCGGGCTTGGAAAACGCAGAATTTGCGCGCCTTGGCGGCATTCACCGCAACACGTTTTTGAACGCGCCAAAGCTGCTGGATGAGCGCCTGCGCTTGAAGGCTGCGCCGCGCCTGCGTTTTGCCGGGCAGATCACTGGCGTCGAAGGCTATGTCGAAAGCTGCGCCATGGGCTTGCTGGCCGGGCGCTTCGCGGCGGCCGAACGTCTGGGCACGGAGTGTCCCGCGCCACCAGCCACGACGGCGCTTGGCGCGCTGCTGGCGCACGTCACCGGCGGGCATCTGGACTCCGAAAGCACCAAGAACCTGTTCCAGCCGATGAACGTCAATTTCGGCCTGTTCCCAGACGTGCCGCAGCCCGAAGGCCTGAAGCGCAAGCTGAAGGGCCTCGACCGAAAGAGGGCGATGACCGCGCGGGCCAAGGCCGATCTCGTGGGTTGGCTCGGCTAGCGCTGCAACCAACCGCGCCGCCGCGACCGCCGCTATGATCGCGATCAGGGTTAATAGGCGGCTTTGGGCTTAATCCGGCAGCGAATTCCAGCGGAGCCGCGCATAAAGCTCGCTTTTTGGCGACTTATCGCTTAAAGGGCGTTTTTGCTCGCCGCCGCTCCCAAATCCGGCGCGAGCCTTCGGCCGAATTGAAACCCAAATCTATGATCGATCATGTGCACCCGGCGCTGGCGCGCGCGTTGGACAAACGCGGCTATGAAGCGCTGACGCCCGTTCAAAGCGCCGTATTGGCGAAAGATATCCAATTATCCGACCTCATCGTGTCGGCGCAGACCGGCTCAGGCAAAACGGTCGCGTTCGGCCTTTCCCTTGCGCACACGCTGCTGGCAGACCGCGAGCGCTTGGAAAAAGCGGGCGACCCGTTGGCGCTGATCATCGCGCCGACGCGTGAATTGGCGTTGCAGGTGACGCGCGAGCTGGAATGGTTGTTTGCTGAAGCGGGCGCGACATTGGCGTCGTGCGTCGGCGGCATGGACCCGCTGCAGGAACGCCGGGCGCTGAATTATGGGGCGCACATCGTCGTCGGCACGCCGGGCCGTCTCAGTGACCACATTCGCCGTGGCGCTCTGCGTTTGGACAATGTCCGCGCGGTCGTGCTCGACGAAGCGGACGAGATGCTCAATCTGGGATTCCGTGAAGAGCTTGAGCACATTCTCGGCGCATCGCCTGTCGAGCGCCGCAGCTTGATGTTCTCGGCCACAATGCCGCGCCCCATCGAAATGCTGGCGCGAAAGTTCATGCGCGACGCCGTGCGCGTCAACACGGTTAGCGAGCAGAAGCAACACGTCGATATTGAATATCGCGCACTCAACGTCGCCAGCCACGATTCCGAAAACGCGATCTTCAATGTCTTGCGCTTCTTCGACGCGACGAATGCCCTGGTGTTCTGCAACACGCGTATGGCCGTTAATCGATTGAGCGCGAATCTGATCGAGCGCGGCTTCAATGTGGTGGCCTTGTCTGGCGAGTTGAGCCAGTCGGCGCGTAATCATGCGCTGCAAGCTTTGCGCGATCACCGCGCGCAGGTCTGCGTCGCCACAGATGTGGCGGCGCGGGGGATCGACCTTCCGGATCTAGAGTTGGTCATCCATGCCGAATTGCCGAAGAACAGTGAAAGCCTGTTGCACCGCTCCGGCCGAACGGGCCGTGCGGGCCGCAAGGGCGCCAGCGTTCTGATCGTGCCGCAATCGGCCCGCCGCCGCACCGAGCGCTTGCTGCAAGACGCGCGGATCGAAGCGCGTTGGGGCAAGCCGCCTTCGGCGGACGATGTCAGCCGCAAGGACGATAAGCGCCTGCTAGAAGATTCCGTGTTGAGCGACGCGGTGAAAGAAAGCGAACAAGCGCTCATCCAGCAATTGCTGAACGCACACAGCGCTGAGGCCATCGCGGCGGCGTTCGTGCGGACCTATCGCAAGGGGCAAGCGGCGCCGGAAGATTTGGCGCCGCTGTCGGATCGCCCGGATCGAGCGGAGCGGGCTGACCGCGGTCCGCGCCGGGAGCGCATCGAACGTGAGCCGCGCGACTACGCAAAACGCGAAAGCAAAGAACGCGATGGCCGCGAGAGGGAAGGCCCACGCGCGTCGCATTTTGAAGCCCCGGGCGTTACGGGCGGCGTTTGGATTTCGCTGTCGGTGGGGCGCTCGAAATCGGCGGAGCCGCGCTGGCTCATTCCAATGCTCTGCAAAGCGGGCGGAATCTCGAAGAGCGACATTGGATCGATCCGCATCCAGCAAAGCGAAACTCTGGTCGAGCTTTATCCAGCCAACGCTGACGCCTTCTTCGCAGCGATTGGCGACGGCAAACTGGAAAAATCGATCTTTGTGACGCGGCTTGACGAAGCGCCGCGCTACGGCGGCGATGAAGGGCGCGAGGAGCGCCCACAGCGTGCGCCGCGCCGTGAATTCGCCGAACAAGCCCAACCCAAGAAAATGCGGGCCGCCCCGCGCGCGGACGTGCGTCCCGCCTGGGATCCGGTTCAAGCCGAAACACGCCGGGAAAAACCAGCGCGCCCAAGGCCGGGCGATTCACCGCACAGCTTTGCGAAAGCCAAGAAAGCGAAGGGCGCCGCAGCAAAAGGCGGCGGCAAGCCGAAGAAGAAGCACCGCGATCGCGCTTAAGGCTTTGAGGCGCTAGAGTCCGCCGAGGATAGCCGCCCTTAATATGCGCCAGCGCATTGCAAGCGGTGAAGCGCCCTCAAGTGAAAAGTGTAGAACCAGGCTCGGCACGAGCGCGACATAGGCGTAAGCGGGCAGGATATCCGCGGGTGCGCCGCGCAATTGCGTCTTCGCCAAATTGTATGCGCTCCGCGCCTCAGCAGCGATGTCCTCGGCGCTGACGCGGATCGGCAGGCGTGGCCGGGCGTCAAATTGGGCTGCGATCGCGGTTTCGCGCGCCAGCCCCGCCAAGCCCCAGGCGCGGCCGGCATTGCGCAGGCCCATCTCTAGCGACGCGCCGATCGGTGCTTTCGCCAGCGCAGAGGCTGCCCCGAATACAAGCGCCCCTGCGGTGGCCGCAGTGTAATCGTTCAAAGATTGAAGCGTCTCAAACGGCGCCTCATCGAGGTCGCGTTCGCGTGCATCGATGAGGTCGTCGAGCAAAGATAGGGGATAGGTCGCCTTGATCGGCGCAATCGCATCTTCCAATGCCTGCGCCGCGTCATGGGCCCGCACGGGCTTGCCGTTGCGAATTTCATCGATCGCCTCGCGCCACCATTGCAGCCGAATATCGCCGAGCATTGGGTCGCTGACAGTCTCGGACACGCGCGCGATTTCGTACTGAAACGCATAAAGGCCGATCAACCGATCGGCCTCCAGCTTTGGCGCAAGCCTTGCGGCGAGGGTGCGGGCCGGATCGACCTTTTGCACCCTCGCAGCAAGCGCGTCTTTTAGATCACCACTCAACCCCACATCGTCTGCCGGCCGACCATGGCGACCAGCATTGGAATGGAGAGAAGCATATTGGTGCGGCTGAACAGCATCGCCGTCCGGCCGGCGGCGGCTTTTGCTTCCGCCGACAGGTCTGGATACGCATTGGCGATGTTCAGCGCCTTTTGCTGGTTTGGCCAAATCACGAACCAGACATTGAACGCCATGATAAGGCCCAGCCACATGCCGATGCCGATAAAGGTCGTGCCTGGATCGGCGAAGCCGGAATCGGCGCCCAGCGTCAAAGCCGAGACGAGGTAGCCGCGGATTGCCGCCACAAGCAGGCCCGTGATCACGGTGAGCAGAGCCGCCCAACGGAACCAGAACAACGCTTCTGGCGCGATGTGCCCCGTAACGCCCGGCTTTTGCTCTACCGGGATTTTCGGCATCACGCGGATTTGGACGAAGTTAAAGTAATAGAGCAGCCCGATCCACAGGATGCCGAAGAACACGTGCAACCAACGGAAGACGACGTGAGAAATCTCATGACCGTTGCCCGCAACGTTCGATTGGCCCACGAAGGCCCATAGTAGAATGATCGCAAGAACGGTCGACACAACGACCGTATTGCGGAAATTAGATAAAAGGTTCGCCATTTAGTTCCTCCAGCGCCCGATTCGCTTTGCTGGTTTATACGCTTAAAGCCTGCGGCGGTCAGCCACAGCGCCTCGAACGAGAGTTGACGCACCGGATGGGCGATTCGGTGCGCCACAGATCATGTTGAAAAGGAAGCATTTTCCATGCCCGATTCTACGGCCATCTGGCCGCAAGAAGGTGAACGGATTGCAAAGACGCTGGCCCGGGCGGGCGTTTGTTCGCGCCGCGACGCCGAACGGCTCATCGAAGACGGCCGTGTGACAGTCAATGGCAAGAAGCTGGACACTGCCGCGTTCAAGGTGACGCAGAAGGACGTGATCAAGGTCGACGGCAAGAAGATCGAAGCCGCAGACCGGACTCGCATGTGGCGCTACCACAAGCCGCAAGGCCTCGTGACCACGCACCGCGACCCGCAGGACCGGCCCACGGTGTTCGATCATTTGCCGGAAGACCTGCCGCGCGTGATCTCGGTCGGGCGCTTGGATTTGAACTCCGAAGGGCTGTTGCTGCTCACCAATGACGGCGAAGTCGCGCGTGCGCTTGAGTTGCCCGCGACCGGTTGGGTGCGCCGCTATCGCGTGCGGGCCTTCGGGCGTGTGACGCAGGAACAGCTCGACGAATTACAAGATGGCATCGAAGTGGATGGCGTGCGCTATGGGTCGATCCACGCCAAACTCGAACAAGGCGAGCGCGCAAACGTCTGGATTGCGGTCAGCCTCACCGAAGGAAAAAACCGCGAAGTGCGCCGCGTTTTCGAAGCCATCGGCCTGAAGGTGAACCGTCTGATCCGGATCGGATACGGACCATTTCAATTGGGTAATCTAGAAGACGGCAAGGTCGAAGAAATCAGCCCGCGCATTCTGAAGGAACAACTCGGCGGGATGCTGAAGAAGTTGAGCCACACCGATGAGAAGTCTGCGGCGAAGCCCTCAAAGGACCGCGCAAAGAAAGCCAAGCCGCCGCGCGCGAGGTCGAGCAAATCTGCACCCGGTAAATCCGCGCCAGGCAAAAAGGGGCCCGTCAAAGACGCGAAGACGCCAATGCGCGTAGGGACGCCGACAAAGCGTCGCGTGCGGTAAGCGCCCAATGCCAACGGAAACTGCATTTCTAATCCGGGACGCAAGATCATGAGGATCGTCGGCGGCGTGCATAAAGGACGCACGATCAAAGCGCCGGAGGGCAGAGATACCCGTCCTACCTCAGATCGTGCACGCGAATCCATCTTCAATATCCTGGCGCATGCGGAGTGGAGCCCAGGCATCGAAGGGCGGCGGGTGATCGATCTTTTCGCAGGCTCTGGCGCGTTGGGTTTTGAGGCGCTGTCGCGCGGCGCGAGCTTTTGTTTGTTTGTTGAAACGGATGAAAGTGCGCGCGGCGCCATTCGCGACAATGTCGAAGCGCTGCAGGCGTTCGGCGTGACGCGGGTGCATCGGCGCTCCGCCACCGATCTGGGGCTGAAGCCCGCGGGCATGGCCGGACCGTTCGATCTGGTATTTCTCGATCCGCCCTATCGTAAGGGGCTGGGCGCGATCGCACTGGAAAAGCTGCTCGAAGGTCAATGGCTCAGCGAACACGCCATCGCCGTGTTCGAATGCGCCGAAGACGAAACGCCCACAACGCCAGGTTATGATGTGCTGGATGACCGCACGTGGGGCGCGGCGCGGGTGTTGTTTTTGAAGCGCGCTTAAGAGGCGGAAACCTTCTCACGCGCGTTTTCGATCTGCGCGATTAAGGGCGCCAAGAGCGCGTCCAGCGCCGGCTCCACAGCGAACACCGCCCGCACCGGCAAAACAGAAACGCCGTCGCGCTGCGCGGCGTTGAGGCGCATAAAGTCCTTCTCAGTCGTAGCGAGGCGGGCATTGTGCTTCTTCGCGAGCCGCCGCAGCCAGTCGATGTCCCCGTCCGTGTAATGATAATGATCAGGATAGGGCGCATCCACAATGACGTTCGCGCCGATCGCTGCAAACGTATCGAAGACCTTTTGCGGACGCCCGACGCCGGCGAACGGAACAATGCGCTCGCCCTTAAGTCCAGCCGCCGCCTCCGGATCCGGTTCAAGCCAGGCGTTCAACACCGGTCCGCGCCAGAACTCGGCGCCGTTGGCGGGATTGCGCAGGGCCTGTTCGTTTCTTCGCATATAAAAAATAGCGCCGGCGCGGGCGAGGCCGCTTTTGACGGGCTCTCGCAATGGGCCTGCTGGGCAGATCGCGCGATTGCCGAAGCCGGTTTCACCGTCGACGACGATGATGCTGAGATCCTTGGCGAGCGACGCATTCTGAAATCCATCGTCCATCACAATGATGTCGAAGCCCTCGGCGTCGGCAAGGCGCGCGCCGGCGGCGCGATTGTGCGCGACGATGGTTGGCGCGATTTTCGCCAGCAACAAAGCTTCATCGCCGACCGCCGCTGCGTCATGTCCTGCGGAGACGAAGATCGGGCCGCTTTCCTTGCCGCGATAACCGCGCGTCAAGGCCGCCACCCTTAAGCCGCGCGCGGAGAGCTTTGTGAGGATCGCCAATGTCACAGGCGTCTTTCCGGCGCCGCCCAAGGTGAGGTTGCCGACGCATATCACTTTGGCTTTAGCGCGGAAGGGCGAGGCGATCGCCTGCTTCAGCGCCCCGGCGAGAAAATAAATCCAGGATAAAGGGGTCAACACCAATCGTGTGACCGGCGCGGCGTCGCGGCCGCGTCTGTGGTTCCAAAACTCAGGTGGACGCATGGGGAGCAGTGGGACTAAGCGACATGGACGACAATGGTGCGAGTTGGAGCAGATCCTCGATCGTCGCGGCTAGAGCGGCGTCCGGCCGCGGCAGCCAGGCGGCGTTGCGCTCCGCCAACAGGCTGCGATCGCGCTTCGCCTTCAAAGCGTTCTCGACAGCGGAGGCCAAGGTGCGCGGATGCTCGTCTTTCAGGATCTGACCCGCTTGATTCTGTACGATCGCAGCATAGGCTTCCTTGAAATTGTACGCATGCGGACCGGACAGAACATAAGCGCCAAGACGCGCCGGCTCGATCGGATTGTGTCCGCCGATATTGGGTTTTAGAGCGCCGCCCATCAAGGCCACACTCGCAAGTGAGAAGAGTATGCCCATCTCACCCATCGTATCGGCGAGGTAAATGCTGGTTTGCGGCTTGATCGCGTCGTTGCGTGACCGGTGTGCGAAAGCTGGACCTTGCGGGGCAAGTTTGGCGATTTCTTCGGCGCGATTGGAGTGCCGCGGCGCCACGATCAGCAAGGCGTTTGGGTAGGAGGTCTTCAACACGGAGTGCGCGGCGAAGGCGAGATACTCCTCGCCTGCGTGCGTGCTGGCCGCAAGCCAGACCGGGCGATCGCCAATCTGTTCGCGTAAGCGCTTCAATTCTGCTTCATCCACGGTCGGCGCCGGGGCGTCGAGCTTCAAGCTGCCTGGGCGTTTCACGAGAACGCCGGTGATCTGCTCGATCCCCAAAGCGGTGAGGTCGTCTGCAGCGCCGATATAATCGAAGCGGCCAAAGAGATCCTGCGCCGTTTCGCGCAGGCGCAGCCAGTTCTCAATTGAGCCACGCGTCATGCGCGCATTCACCAGCGCGAGCGGGATTTTTCGCTGCGACGCCTCAACCAGCATGTTCGGCCAGATCTCGCTTTCCGCAAAGACGCCAAGATCGGGTTTCCAATGGTCTAGAAAGCGGCGGACGATGGCAGGCGCATCGATCGGCGCCATTTGCTGGCGGGCGATGTCGGACGGCAAGCGGCGTGCGAGGACCTCTGCGGAGGCGAGTGTTTGTGATGTCACGATGAAGCGGGCCTGAGGCCGCGCCGCCGCCAAAACATGAACAATGCGCGATAGCATCATTGTTTCGCCGACGCTGGCGCCGTGCAGCCATACCAGCGGATTGGCGGGCCGCGGTTTGAGGTTCTGCGCCACGCGCTCGTTCAGGCGCTTGGTGTCTTCCTTGCCGGAACGTACGCGGCGAGTCAGCAAATAGGGCACGACGGGAGAAACGACCTTCGTGGCGACGCGATAGAGGCTTAAGCCCAGCGGCCTCATCCCTCCGTCTCCAGGTCGGCGGAATCGACTGGGGCTTCGGCGTCGGCGTTGCGACGGCGGCGCTCGTTCGGATCGGCGGGCTGGCAGATTTCAACACCCGCGAGGCGGTCGGCTTCTTGGGTTAGGTCGATCAATTCCCGCTCCAATTGCGCCCGCAAAATCTCCATCTCGTCGGACGTTGCGTCCGCCGGTACGGTGATGGGGCCACCCCAGAGCAAGTATCCCTCGCCAAAAGGCAAAGGCATAATGAACCGGTCCCAGGAATTGAAAACGATGCGCCGCTTCGTGGACCACGCGAAAAGCACAATCGGCGCGCTCGACAGTTTCGCCAATTGAATGGCGCCGAGCCCAGCGCGCATCCGTGGCCCCCGCGGTCCATCCGGCGAAATAGCCATGCAGCCGCCGTCCTTGACGTGCCGCAGCATTTCTCTGAACGCCGAAGCGCCGCCTTTTTGTTTTTGCCCCTTGGCTTTGGAGCCGCGTATGACGCCGACCTTCAACAATTGCGCGCCGATGGCGATGAATTCACCATCCGGCGACATGGAGATCAGGATTTTGGGCGGCTGTACGCCTTTGCGCCGGGGCCAGCCCGCCACGGTCATCAAGAACCGTGAGTGCCAGAATGCGCCGATGACCCCGCCGCCTTTAGCCCAGGCCGAGGCAACCAAGGCATGGTTGGGACTTCTCCAGCGCGTGGAGCGCGTGACCAGCTCCATATAGCCGCCAAGCAAGAGGCCCAGCAGTCGCTGAACGATCCAGGAGCGTCGGATGCTTCGCCACATAATGCGCCACATGCGCTTTGGCGCGGCGCTTGTCCACCCCGGGGCCTTGTTGCCGCAGATTCGCCAAAATTGACCCTCGTTGGAGGCGAGGAGGGGCTGTTTGGCGTGCGGTGCGCCATAAAGCTGGGGCGGGTAAGGAATGCCGCAAGGGACTTGCGGGAAGGGGACTCAATCCCGATAAGCACCGCGATGCCGTTCGATCCCACCAGCCCCCACGACCGCCGCCGCGCCATGCGGCAGCTTTACCTCGCCGACCACGGCTTCTTGCGCACCATGTTCAAGAATTGGCGCGTGGTAGCGCCAGGCATGTATCGATCGAACCAGCCGTCGCCAGGCCAGATCGCGCGCATAGCCAAGATGGGGATCAAGACGATCCTGAATTTACGCGGCAAGACCGACAGCGGTCATTACCACCTTGAGGTTGAGGCCGCGAAAACGCACGGGATTGAATTGGTGGACATTCGCGTGCGCTCACGCGATGCGCCTGAAAAGGCGACCGTGCTGGCGTTGAACGACGCCTTTCAGCGCATCCAATATCCGGCGGTTATGCATTGTAAGTCCGGTGCGGACCGGGCGGGTATGGGCGCGGCGCTCTATCTGATCTTGAAGGAAGGCCGAAGCGCGACAGAAGCCCTGGATCAATTGTCGTTGAAATATTTACACGTGAAGCAAGGGAAAACCGGCCTGCTGGATCACTTCTTCGAGACGTTCATCGCGTGGGCCAAAACGCATGGCAAACCGGACGACCGCGAAACCTTTCTGGACTGGGTGAACACTGTGTACGACCCGGCGGCGGTGAAGGCGGACTTCATGTCGTCCTGGTGGGCGAACATCTTGGTTGATAAAGTTCTGCGCCGGGAATAAGCGCCTTTTTTGGGGAGGGTGAGATGCGGAAGAGCTATGCGATAGCGGCCTTGGGCCTTGCACTGGTTGGCGCACCCGCATCCGCAAATGACACATCCGTGACCTTGGGCTTAGGGGGGCTCGAGATTGCGCGTACGGAAGCAATCGAGATGAAAAGCGAAGACCTGTTCATCTCGATGGACCGCATCGCCGTGCGTTATGTCTTCCGAAATAAAGGTACGGCGGATGTGAAAACCTTGGTGGCGTTTCCGCTGCCCGATCTTCGCGCGGACCTGCAGGAATCGCCGGTCGATATTCCAGCGCCGGATTCGCCGAATTTTGTAGACTTCAAGACGAAGGTCGACGGTGTGGATATCCCGCTGCAGGTCGAGAACCAGGCCATTTTCAAAGGTCAGGACCGGACGGCGGACCTCATGGCCCTGGGCGCGCCGCTTAATCCCTTGGCGCCAAGCTTTTCGAATCAGATTGCAAAATTACCGCCAAAGAGCATCGCCAAGCTAAAAGCGAGCGGCTTGATCGAGGCGGATTCGATCGATCAAGGACAAGGTGCGCAAGTCTGGTACCGACCAGCCTGGGACCTCAAAACCAAATTCTACCGCGAACAAACCTTCCCAGCGGGGCGGGATGTCGTGGTTGAACATGAATACCGGCCGGTGATCGGCGGAACCGTCGCGGTGATCTTGAATTCGCCTTATCTCACAGCCGAAGATCGCCTACGCTACCAGACGGATTATTGCGCCGGGCCGAAATTCCGCAAAGCCGTCAAACCTGTCAATTACGAGACCGCGCAAGAACGCTGGGCTTCCTACATTCTGAAAACAGGCGCGAATTGGGCTGGTCCGATCGCGGACTTCAAATTGACCGTGGATAAGGGCTCGCCTAACAACCGCGTCAGTTTTTGCGGCGTCGGCGTCAAAAAGGTTTCACCGACCCGGTTCGAAATGCGCGTCAAGAATTTCAAACCCGATAAGGATTTGAATGTCCTGTTCGTCATTCCGAACCCACAACAATGATCGAAGAGCGCACCATGCCCGATACCATGCCGGACCGTTTGTCGGTCAATCCGAACAGCCCTTATTATGATGAAGCGCTTTTGGCGCGTGGCGTCGGCATCAAATTCAACGGCGTCGAAAAAACCAATGTCGATGAATATTGCGTGAGCGAAGGTTGGATTCGCGTCGTGGCTGGTAAGGCGGTGGACCGTAAGGGGAATGCACTGACCATGAAGCTTACCGGCAAGGTCGAGCCGTACCTACGTGCGGACGATCAGGCCGAGGTCTGAGCCAGCCGCGTCACGCCCTGGGCGAAGTAAAAGACGCCCAGCCCCGTGACGATCCAACGCGTATAACGCTTGAAATTCACGTCGGTCATTCGCTCTAGGACTTTGCCGCCCAAGACTACGCCGGTGCAGCTCAAGCCAACGCAGAGGCTCAACACCCATGCGGGTGGTGAGCCGGAGGTCTTTAGGGTCAATAGCGGCGCGCCATAAACGGGACCTTCATCATATGGCTGAAGACCTGGGGCGCTGCTTTCGTCGCGACGATTTTTTTCGCGCTAGTTCGGTGCGCACAAAGAACACGTCGAGCGATGGTCCCGCTACGCCCGCCAGAAGGTTCAGAGCGGTGACGATGAAGCTGCCGAACAGCGCGTGGACCGGCTTATTCGTGTCGAGACTCGACCATTGAAGCGGCAGCCATGCGAAGATCGGCGTGAGCCCGAGCAAGATTTAGAGATAAGGCTTGGATGGCCGATAACTCAAAAGGCCAGAAATGATTGCCGCCGCCAAGGCGGCGACCGCGAAATAGCCAACAATCCGCCAGCATAGAAACTTACGATGTAAAATTGCGCGCCAGCCGTTTGACGCCAAATGCAAGGCGCCGTGCGTCACGAAAGCGGCGCTGACCGTGAGCAGACCAGCAAGGCCGCCCATCAGCATCAATCCGCCTGTCATCCCAAAGATACATGACAATGTGGCCGTCACGAGGGACAGTCCAAGCAGATACTTGAGCTCAAAAAAAACTCAAACGGCAGGTTCAGAGAATTGCAGCGCTGCGAGGCGGGCATAAAGACCGCCCTTGGCGATGAGGCTGTCATGGTCGCCCTGTTCAACCACCCGGCCGCGATCCAGCACGAAGATTACATCCGCATCGCGCACTGTCGCCAGGCGGTGGGCAATCACCAAAGTGGTGCGCCCCGACGACAGAACTTGCAACGCAGCTTGAATCTTCTGTTCAGATTCGGAATCGAGTGCGCTGGTCGGCTCATCGAGCAACAATATTGGCGCGTCCTTTAAAAAAGCGCGGGCGAGGGCGATACGTTGGCGTTCGCCGCCCGACAGAGACGCGCCGCGTTCGCCAACTACGGTGTCATAGCCGTTTGGCTGGCGGGTGATGAAATCGTGCGCTGCGGCGGCCTTGGCGGCGGCTTCGATATCCTGCTGGCTCGCGCCGGGTCGGCCAAAGGCGATGTTTGCGGAGATGGTGTCGTTGAACAAAGTGGCGTCCTGAGCCACGAGACCGACAGCCGAACGCAGCGAGGTCTGCGTCACGTCGCGCACATCCTGTCCGCCGATCGAAACCTCACCGTCCGTCACATCGTAAAGCCGCGTCAGCAGATTAAAAAGCGTGGATTTGCCGGCGCCGGACGGCCCAACCAAAGCCGCCGTTTTGCCGGACTCGACGCGCAAAGTAATTCCTTGCAGCGCCTGACCCGCTTCCTTGCCTTCATAGGCAAAATGTACGTCGTCAAACGTCACCGCACCACGCGGATTGGAAAGCGCCATCGCGCCGGGGCGATCCAGGATTGCCGGTTGTTCGTCAATCATAGCGAACATACGCGCCGCCGCAGCGCCGGTTTCATTGAGCGAGGTATGCAGCGTGCCGAGGCTACGCGCGGCGCCGGCGGCGACCCCCACCTGAACCAGAAAGCCCGTGAGATCGCCCGCCGTCGCTTGACCATGCGTCATGCGCCAACCTGCGACGGCCAGGATCGCCGCCGCCGCCAGGCCGCCCATCACTTCCATGATCGGTTCGGTGCGGGCGCGATTGCCGACAAGCTTGAGCATTAACCGCGCGCGTTCGAGGAAACCTTGATTGGCGCGGGCGCGTTCGTAGTCTTCCAGCGCGTAGGTCTTGATCATGCGCGGCGCGGAAAGGCTTTCTGACAATTGCGCGGTGAGTGCGCCGGCATGTTCCTGCGCCGCCTTTACCTGTTTGCGGGCGCGGGCGCCGATGCGGGCCAACGGGCCGGAAATAATCGGAAACAGCACGAACATGAGAAGGGTGAGCACCCAATCCGTCAACAGCATGGCGGCAAGACAGAAGATCACGATCAACGAATCGCGCAAGAGCGAGTTCGAAGCACGCACCACGCCTTCGCTGACGACGTTCACGTCATTCGTGAAGCGCGAGATCATCGAACCGGACGTCTCGCGGCTGAAGCGCGCATAATCGGAGTCGATCAGCCGGCTGAACATCGTGTTCTGCAGATCCACCACGATTCCATAGGCGAAGCGGTTCGTGGACAGCGTTTGGATGTACATTGCGATCGCTTTGGCGAGCGCCGCGCTAATCGCCAAAATGGGCGCAATGATCGCCACCTGCTGGTCGCCTGCCGAAAGACGGTCTACCGACCATTTCACCATCAGGCCGTAAGAGGCGGAGGCTAGGGCGACGACAAACATCGCTGGCGTGATGATGAGGAACAAGCGCCAATGCTTGCCGCCAAAATCCTTCACAAGGCGGGAGAGCGCCGAGCGCCGCTCGGCCGGTGGCGGCGCGGAATTCATCATTCGATCCTAATGAGCACCCTAGAAGTCGTGGGTTTTTCCCGTCTCTGGGTCCATCAATTTATGAGCGTGCAGGATGTAATAGCGCATCAAGGCGTTGTCGACTGTCCGCTGGGCGGCGGCCTTCCAGGCTTTGTAGGCCGCGCTATAATTTGGATACGCGCCGACAAAATCCACCTTGTCCAAGTCTTTGAACTCGTGATGCGAAAGGTCTTTCAGTTCACCACCCAAGACGACGTGGAGTAATTGCTTTTCGACAGAATCCGGCATGGCTTAGTCCTCAGGGTCCAATTGCACGCTGTTTTTAGACAAGACCTTTAAAGGCAAAACAATGCGTCGCGTGCGCGCGATGATTTGAGCATGCAAAGCGGGCGGCGCCGCCGCCACGCTTAATTGCTTGGGCAGCATATTATTATAGGAAAAGGCCCCACCGCGCGTATCCGTTACGGCGCCGCCTGCCTCGGTGATGAGCAGCGCGCCGGGTGCCATGTCCCAATCCCATTTGGTGGTGATCGACATGTAGCCGTCGGCCCGGCCAGCAGCGACGTCGGCCATGCGATTGCCGCAGGAGCCGCCGGACAGCACCTGAAGTTTCGGCCAGGCTCTGGGCCAGCCTTCCCACGTCATATGGGGGGTTGTGAAGATGCGGCTGCCTTCAAGGTTTTCTTTGGGCGATACGTTCAGCGGCGTCCCATTACAGGCAGCGCCCATGCCGATACCCGCGTCGAACAATTCCTCGGTGACGGGATTGTAGATGGCGCTGGCGATCACCTGATCCGCTTGCAGCAGCGCAACGGCCACGCACCAGCCCGAGGATCCCTTGATGAAATCGGCGGTGCCGTCGATGGGGTCGATCACGAAAGTGCGGTGCGCGCCGGGATAGTCGCCCTTGGGGGATTCTTCCGACAGCCAAGCGTAATCGGGACGTTCGGCGCGCAGTCGCGTTTCCAACAA